>SAMEA104315426__coassemble_785_pt1 | contig 14019 bp, 12 predicted proteins | sample SAMEA104315426__metabat2_low_PE_008 | metagenome-assembled genome bin SAMEA104315426 (sample SAMEA104315426) | gut metagenome | biome: Monkey gut; feature: monkey-associated habitat; material: faeces | place: China | collected 2013 | reverse complement strand
AAGCAGTCAATGACAGAATACGCCGCACCACCGAATCTGAAGACAAACAACTCGGAAACTACTTCATCAAATCAAACATTGACGAAAAGGAGTTCAAGAGTAAAGTCATGTTCTACCTCTGGAGCGAGGTCTGCAAAGACGAATACCTGACAGAGCAGAATTTCATGAGGTCAATGACAAAGAACAGCATTGAAAAACTGAAATCCGAGAAGCCTACAGACGAATTTTTCCGCGCCCACATTAGCGAATACGAAGTCGAAGAATTCTCGTTCAATGACCTTTTCTCAGAAAGAGGTACAGATCTCCTGCTCGGCTTCATGTACAGCATGAACGTGCTTCCGATACAGAGCAAAAACGACTCACAAGAACCTTAAACACAGATGATTATCCTGTTTGAAAATGCAAACTATGATGCCTCATTCATAAAGGCATTGGACCTGCCTGCCGGCTGCTATACAACACCGGCGGACGACCAGGTACGCATGAATTGTACAGGATATTTCTATTCTCCATCTGCATCAGACGCGATATTCATACTCCCGAAGGTATTCCTGAAATCATCCGATAACGGACTGACCGCCTTCGGGAAATACCAGATCGAGGAATTCACCCATTATCCCTTCACTGAGAATGTCAATGCTGACAATTCGCTGGCACAGAATATTTTCTCCATTTCGATATGGATATACTTGGCTATCAAGCGGTTCCAAAAAGACTATCCTGACTCAGGAATAGTTATAGAGGGAAATAAGACGCGGAATGTGACATCGAGAAAAGGGCCGGATTCATGCACTCTCATTGACATAATCTTTTCCCTCATCGACTTTCACAAGAATCACCAGACTCTCCTGACATATTGCAGCCTAATCTCGCATAGCGGGAAAAATAGGATTCATTGGACGAAAACAGTCAACCACTCGCAAGCATATATCATTGACAATCAACCATTTTACCTCGACACCCTCAATCACGACAAGCAGATCGACTATAACGAGCAGCTGATTTCGCTCTTCTACTCCGTTCTGAACTACCTGAAGGAAATCTTCATGTTCGACGCTACCCCAGCATTGGACTATAAAATCATCCCTCCAAAAAGGGTCAGGTCAATGATTTTGTCAGGAAAGGGTACGCGACTCATCAAGTCGATCAGAAAACGCTATTTCAAAGACGAATTCGTGCTGCTCTGGAATCTGTTGTACGCATTCTTCGCAAAAAGTGAGAAGGTCAATGCCAAGAAATCCCGCGGTGAAGCATTGATAGCCAAAGACTTCAATATAGTTTTCGAGGCCATGACGGACCGGCTTATCAGTGACGAGAATTTGCCTAGAGGCCTGCGTGAACAACGAGACGGCAAAATCATTGACCACATTTACAAAGATACGGCTCCATTCGGGACAGGACAGATTTATTACATCGGGGACAGCAAATACTATCTGGACGACAACAGAATATCCGGTGAGTCTGTGTATAAGCAATATACCTATGCACGAAATGTCATTCAGGAATGCATCACACTTTCATACAAAAGACCTGAAGAATATGGCCGACTTGGACTGCGATATAGAGACTCATTGACGGAAGGATATTGCCCTACTCCGAATTTCTTTATCCGTGGAAAGTTTTTCGCTGAGGCAAGCGATCCATTCAGTACTACAGATCTGTATATCAACAAATTGCCTTTCAACAGACATAATGATATCCAGTATCAGTTCCCTGACAGACTGTTCGACAGGGATACATTGATACTCATGACTTTCGAGGTGAATTTCCTGTATATACTTCATAGTTATGCTTCAGGAAATGACGTTTCCAAAGCCAGAGCAGTTCTGCGCTCATGCTTCAGGGAAAGCTTCATGGAAACACTTGAGGACCTATATGAGGTAAGACCACTGGAGAATGCAACCAAAGAATTTATTGACCAGAACTACCGGGAGCTGAATGGTAAAGTATTCTTTGACAATGATTCCAGACAGTTTCTGATAGCAACTCCAAAGCCGATATTAAAACCCACCAACCGGAATTAATCAGTTTTTTCTTGGAATCCATCTGACATAATAAAGATTATTGTTACTTTTGCCATCTAAACAATAGCACTATGTTCACACTATATACATTGACATCATATCTGCATAGCGAGGCGGCATGCAGGGCGTCTGAGGAAGGATTTATAAGAGAGATCGAAGATTTGCTCGGAGAGGATTTCGACTTTAGGGACGACGATTTTGCCGGATACGGGGAGACATTGAATAATGTCATCTATGTCAGGACCGGAGGTACGGAGGGAATTTTCAGGAGCAAATTCTGCGGGAATGGATGTTTGCAAGTGCCTGGCAATGAGCCGATAAGACTGCTTACCAGCGGAAAGAGCAATTCATTGGCAGCTTCTATGGAAATATTGTCATACCTGAACCGTAAAGGGTATCCGGGAGAAATAATACATGGAAGCACTGAGGAAATCGTTAGGAAACTTAAGGCCGGTTATACGATGGGCGGCAAGAACCATGTACGCAAATATGACATGGGACGGATACTGGAAGGCATGAAGGTCGGTGTTGTCGGAAAGCCATCGGACTGGCTGATATCCAGCGATGTAAACTATGATGAAGCAAAAGAAAAACTTGGCGTCGAAATCATTGACATTGACATAAACAAACTCGTCAGCTGCGCGAAGAATCCGGACCGAAGGCATCTGGGCGGGCTGAACCTCAACGAATTGAACAAGCCGAAATTCGGCCGAACGATCACAGAGAGCGACTTCGGGAAAGCCCTCGACATTTACTGCGCGCTAAAGTCAATAGTGGAAGAATATGAGCTGGACGGACTGTCTCTGAGATGCTTTGACCTGCTTACAGCGCTTGGCAGCACCGGGTGTATGGCATTGGCAATACTTAACAGTCAAGGAGTTGTGGCGACGTGCGAAGGCGACGTACCGGCTCTGCTGTCCATGTGCGTGGCGATGAAAAAATTCAGCACCCCGGGATTCCAGGCGAACCTGTCACGCATCGACGGGGACAAATTGCTGTTCGCACATTGCACCGTGCCACTCAATATCGTGAGCGACTATTGCTATGACACGCATTTCGAATCCGGAATAGGCGTTGCAGTGCATGGCATAATACCGGCAGGCCCGGCCAAGATTTTCAAACTCTCGCCGGACTGCTCAGAGATGTTTTTCGAAGATGTCAATATCATTGAAAATCAATATAATGACAATCTTTGCCGCACACAGATAATCGTGGAGGCCCCGGGACTCGCAGATTATTTTCTCCGCTCGTCCATCGGGAACCACCACGTGATTATTCCGTCACATAGACGGTAAGGTCTCTGGCGAGGTAACCCTGGCCGTATCCGTATTCGACTCTGATGACGCACTTGCCCACCGTCCTGAAGTAAATCAGGTAGTTGGAATATGCTTCAGGCTTGATGGCGGCTCTTCCTTCGTCGGCTGAGATGAATTTGAACTTGTACCACTTGACCTCTCCAAGTGAGGATTGGATGACCAGGTCGTTGAAACTTGTTGTAGTTCCTTTTTGTCCCGTGACTTCATCACGACGGAATCTCAGTCGTACATCATCGACTTTCACCTTGCATACCGCCTTCACTGACGGTCTGGTTTTCGAGTAAACGGTAATCGTGGCTTCTCCGGCCGAACGTGAACTCACCAGACCGCTCTGGTTTACGCGCGCAACACCGCCGTCATCGATTTTCCATGCGATTTCATCAGTCGTGTTTTCCGGGTACAGTTTGGCTTTAAGCTGATATTTGCCGCCTTCTCCGAGCGGAAGCAGAATATCACTATAATTAAGAGTGATATTTTGCAGCGGAATTATCTTTTTCCGGACAGTGACAAGACATTGGGCCACCCATCCGCCGTCCTCGGTGAACACCCTGACGTATCCTTTGCCGGCGCTGATTGCCGTCACGACGCCGTCCTGATTCACCGTGAATGCGGAAGGATTCGTGCTCTCCCACCTGACTTTTTTATTTGTCGCGTTCGATGGCACCACGGTCGCCGTCAATGTTCCTGTGTCGCCCTCATCCAACTCCATAGTGCTGACATTCAGAGAGACACCGGTAGCTTTTATCGATCCCACTTCCACGTCACATGTCGCGTACACGCCGCCTTCCATTGCCGACGCATTAATCTTCACCTTGCCGTCACTTTTCGCCGTCACAAGACCATTGTCATCCACCGAAGCGACAGACGGATTACTGCTCTGCCATTTGAGACTCTTATTATGTGCGTTCTCCGGCAAAACTGTAGATTTCAGCTGGTACGTCATCCCTACATAGAGGAATAGTTGCGTCATATCCAGTTTAATTTCAGACACTTTGATGACTTCCTCCGTGACCTTGACCAGACAGGACGCGGACAAATTCCCGTCCACAAAATTCGCCGAAATCCTCGCTGTCCCAGGCGCAACGCCGGTTACGACTCCGTCCTTGTCCACCTTCGCTACCCCAGGCTTGTCGCTCGCCCATTCGATGCTTTCGCCATCGGCCGTTTCGGGCGAGGTCAATGCTGTGAGTGTCAATGTTTTTCCTACAAACAAAGAGACATTGACCTGATCCAGCTTGATTTGGGAGACTTTGGGAACTTTTTTCAGGACAGTGACATCGCAGGTGGCGGTCAGGCCTCCATCAGCGGACGTAACCGTGATTACGGCAGTTCCGGGCGAAATCGCGGTCAGAAAGCCGTCCTGGTCCACAACAACTACACTTTCGTCGCTGCTCTCAAACGAGACTGCGGTATTTGTAGCATTGGCGGGCGTGAGAGTAACGGTCAAAGAGGCATTTAACCCGACCGTAAGTTCCATTGAGGCCATATTCAGGCTGATACCGGTCACGGCGTTATTCCTGGACTCCTTTTTGCAGGAGCCGACGGTGAGCAACGCCATCCCGAGCATTGCCACTAATCCGATGAGTGATAGCTTCTTATACATAATATTCATAACTTTGATGCAACTGATTTTAGTGTCGCACCAAAGTTATGAATACCATATAGCTTTGTAAATACGTAATTATACGTAGAAGCTCAATATTTTTTACTTACTCTCTACTTTATGAACGATAGAAATAATCACGCTGCCCAAGATACCGGCAAAGAGTGAGCCGAGCAAGACTGCGACTTTACCCATGTCCCGGAGCTGAGCAGTAACCTCAGGCAATTGGTCGCCGAATGACAATGTATCCACGAAAATGGACATTGTGAAACCGATACCTCCGAGGCAAGCGACAGCGATAAGCATCTTCCAGGAAGCATTGGCCGGCATTTCTCCCGCGTGGAACTTGATCGCAAGGAAGCTGGCCAATGAAATGCCGAGCGGCTTGCCGACAACCAGACCGAAGAAGATACCCATTCCTACACTGCCGAGCGAAGGATCGAAATGGAATACGTTGAAGTATGAAAGGTCAGGAATCACCACACCGGCATTGGCAAGAGCGAATATCGGCATAATCAGGAAGTTAACCCACGGACCCAGCACATGCTCCAGATGGTAGCTCATACCCATCGTATCCTTGGAGATGGCCGAGACACGTCTGAGACAATGCCTCTGAGGGCCGTTCGGGAACACATCCGATTCTGATGAAAGCGAATCATATTCATCGATACGACGGATATACTGTTCTTCTTTTCTATGGAAATATGCACGTGGATAACGCGAAGACATCGGAACGAGGAATGCCATTACGACACCTGACATGGTAGAATGTATGCCGGCGTAATAGAACAAGCTCCAGACAATGATGGCACAAGCCATGTAGAACGCCTGTCGTTTCTCGCCTAACTTATTCATTACCACAACGAAAATGACTACCAAGACTGCAATTCCCAGAAGCACGAAATTAATCTTTCCGCCATAGAACAGCGCCACGACCAGAATCGCGATAAGGTCATCGGCAATCGCAAGTGCGGTAAGGAACACTTTCAATGAAACTGGGACCCGGTCCCCCAAAATCGACAAAATTCCGACCGCGAACGCGATATCGGTAGCCGTCGGGATTCCCCATCCGGAGCCTGCGGCTGAACCATGATTTATGATGGCGAAGATCAATGCCGGTGCTACGACTCCTCCTAACGCTGCTATGACAGGGAGCATCGCTTTTTTTACGGATGACAGTTCGCCGACTTTCATTTCCCTACGGATTTCCAAACCTACGGTAAAGAAGAATACCGTCATCAAAATATCATTGATAAAAGACTCTACGGTCATCCCGCGAGGAAAGAATATACTCTGCCCGTCAGGGAACTGACAGAACAGGGAAATGTTGGTTTCCAGGAGGTTATGATAAAAATCCTTGGTAGCGGGAAGGTTGGCGAGCAACATTGCGACCACTACGCAGGCAAGAAGGACGACCCCTTGCGCCCATGGTTGTTTTGCGAAAGTTTTCCGACGATGCTCGAAATTACGCACTCCTTTAGTCCAAGTATAGACAGGTATAAGTCTCATAATACTAAAATTTACAACTGTTTATTAAGTAAGGTTTCCAAATGTTCTTTTACATTGCCTATGTTATCGAAGCGGATAGCATTGATTCCTAACACTTTAGCCATATCGACATTATCCTGGTTATCATCTATGAAGACACATTCTCCAGGCTTCAGAGAATATCTTTCAAGCAGTATTTCATAGATTTTCCTATCCGGCTTGACAACTTTTTCGACACCGGAGACGACGATACCGTCGAACAGGCTGAAGAATGAATAGTTCGCGAAGGCATGACCTATTTTCTCCGCCGACCAATTAGTCAGACCATAAATGCCATAGCCCATGGATTTCAGTTCCTTGAGAAGGTCAATGCTCTCAGGCAGTTCGCATTTAAGCATCTTTTCCCAATCATCATCATACATCTGAATCGCTTCCGCATACTCAGGGAACTTCGCCTGAAGTTCTTTCACTGCTTCAGAAAAAGGTCGTCCGGCATCCTGCTTGATATTCCATTCGCCATTACAGATATCCGCTAGGAAATGTTCCATCTCCTCGTCGTTATTGAAATATGATTTGTAAAGATAACGCGGATTCCAGTCGAGGAGGACACCTCCGAAATCGAATATGATATTCTTTATCATCTTTTCAAGTCAATGCCTATATAAAGCGTTTCTGCTCTTCAGAATATGTAAATCCGGCAGCAGCCAATTTCTTTTCAAGTTCCGCACGGTCTTCGTGATAGTAATCACAAATCTGGTCAAGGTTATCGAACTCCTCGTCTCGGAGAAGAAAGTTGATTGCTGAAGCAAGCATCGGCATATCATTCTGCGGCAAATGTTCCATAAAAATATAAATTTAGGCACTCATGTCACCTGACGTGAGTTTTCGGATTGCAAATTTAGGAATATAAATCAATAGAAAAACAAAAAAACCGTATTAAATCGTTCGACTTTCGAATAATTTCCGAAAATAACGGAAGTATTTGTTTTTGTTTTATTTAAAACTTTTTATTACATTGCGGCGTCATGAGATTTGACAAAACTTAACTATTAAATTATCTGCGTATGAGAAGTACCAAAAAAATTACCGCAGGTAGCATATTTGCTGCGCTGACGTTACTATTCTCTATGGTTTCATGCGAAAAACGAACTATCGAGAATGACGCCACAACAGAAGTGGAAACCGTTACTATTCATCTCAATGCTCCAGAGACGAAGACCGCATTAGTCGATGACAAATCTGTCATCTGGAGTTCCGGAGACAAGATTGTGATCAACGAAAAACTTATGACGTAACCGTAAATTCTGACAATCCTGCAGTTGCGACCGTGGAAAATGTCGTAAAGGCTGACGAGTATTACGCTCTCTATGTTCCAGTCAAGGACAATCCAAATGAGACCTCTCCGAATTATTTATACAAAGATGGAACATACTCATTTCTGTTTCAAGCAACTGCAAGTTATTCTCAAGGAACCTTTTCTCCGTTCGCTAACCCTATGGCTGCCTATGGGAAAGACACGAACCTGCATTTTTACAATATCGGTTCTGTAATCAAAGTCGGCCTCACTGGCAATGGAGAGACGATTTCGTCACTGACCCTCATAACCAACAATTCTTCCAGGATAGCCGGTTTAGTGAATTGTACCGAAGAGCAAATACGTACTGGAGATTTCTCTTCAATCAAGTTCAACGACGAATATGATTACATGAGAAATTCGTGCACAATCGATTGCAACAAGGCAAATGTTGTATTGTCATCGAATCCCACATGGTTTTATTTCGTAACTGCGCCATTCTCTGAAGATGCAGGAATCAGCTTGATAGCCGAAGACACTAATGGAAACGCATTCGTCAAAATCAAAACTGATGCTTTTTCATGCAAAAGAAGCGAATTGGTAGAGATGTCCCCTATCGGATATGTTCCTTTGGATCCGCTCACATTGACCGGCGGAATACATTCAGCCAACGCATTGTCAGTAACAGCCAACGGCTCAAAATCTCTAGGCGTACGATACTTGGCCGTTCAGAAATCTGCTTGGGATTATTTTATGGAAAAAAACAATAACGACATTAACAGCACTGCAGGTTTCTTATTAAGATCACTTGAGCCACAAGAGATTACATCAGAACCTTCAACTGTACAACTGACCAAAGCCTACAACACCACATTCAATTCCGTTGCAATTACCGCAGAGAATTCATATAAGGTCATCGCTTCATATGGTCTAAAAGACATCAATATAGGAAAATATTGCATAATCGATGCTGTAACACCTGCAGCTGAAGGTCCTGCTCCTACTTTGGACATCACTTTCCCTTATGTGGATTTTGAGCGCATAAACGCAATTATCAAAACTGACGGAGCAAATGCTTCGGTATGGCTGTTCACAAAAGAGGATTATGAGCAACTTGTCGCTGAAGGAAAGAGCGACTCTGACATAATGAAGGAATATGGCAAACCTCTTTCCGAATCAGATATTGAGACTGCTCATACGACAGGGTGCCAGTGGAGTTGGTGGGGCCTTAAAGCTAAAACCGACTACGTAATCCTGTTCTCTGCGACTTCATCTGCCGGAAAGGAAACCATCGTAAAGAAGGAAGTCAGGACAACGTACTACATTTTCGACCAGGAAACCACCACGTTGGAGACGGTTTCCACATCCGGAACTGTAATTACCAGTCTTTTCTCAGGATTCGGAGGAGAATTGTCAGAAATCACTTTGAATAATCTCACCATAAAGAAAGTTCCAGGAATGGATGTTTTCGTCATCGAGAATCTGTTCAAAGGCATTGACAAACTACAAAATGTCGGTTTTATCGATCAGGATGGAACTTTCCTTACCATCATAGATGCTAGAAATGCTGCGGCTGTAGACATTTTATTCGCAGCAAACAAAATGGGAATATCAAATACAAAGTATCTAGGATTCAGCAAAGATATGAGTTTCGGATGCTATGCTACTCTAGCGGATGTATCTATACAAGATTACCCTCTGGGCACATACAATAAATCAACAGGTGTGATGGAATTTTCGGCAATCGTACTTGGAGATTCTTCGAGGCTCTATGGCACATATAAATTCAAACTCATAATCTCAGCCGATGCCGGAAGCAACGGGCTCTCAACTGAAAATTTCAACAAGGCCACATCTACTTGGTAGACATGGTTTTAAAACAAGCAGAAAATTATGAGAAAATATATATTGCCGGTATTGCTGAGTGTTTCGCTTATCTTCGGCTTGCCCGCCTGCAAGCCTGACAGTGAGCCCGACAAGTCGGAACAGGAAAAGCCTGCACCCAATCCAGAGCCGACCCCGGAACCGACTCCAGAGCCTACTCCGACACCGGAACCAGAACCAACACCAACGCCGGATCCGGAGCCTGATCCTGATCCTGATCCAAAACCGGAGCCACCTGCACCTGCAGACGGCATGACTAACGAAGACTTCACATCAGGCGATAAGGTTTCTTGGTAGACCTGCCACGAATCCAGACTTTCTAAAATTTGCGTTCCGTTCCCTTTCCCGGGAGCGGAATTGCTTTTTTATCGATGTATTTGGCAAATATAAATTTTGCGAATGTCGCTGTCAATGCTCCGTAGCCACTGCCGATGATAGCACCTACAAGAACGTCTCCAAGATAATGTTTTCCGACAAATATCCTGCTCATGGACAAGCAGATAGCCCAAACGAATATCGTGTAGATGTAGGCCTTGTATCTATGTTTCAAATCATAGCGGAACAACATTGACGTACACATTGCAAAGCCGAAGGCATTGGCTGCGTGGGCGGAAAAAAAGCCGAACAGGCTGCCTCGGGTTTCGAGCACATGCAGGCCGCCGAAGAGCATGTAGGAACTGTAGCATGGGCGCAGTCTGGCGACCGAATATTTCAGCAAGTTTGCGGTTTGGTCGCATGCGAGTAGGGTCAATGCTACACACACGATGGATATCAGGCCTTTTTTCCAACCGAGACGCCAGACGAGGCAAAATGCGACGAATGCGTACATCGGAAACCAAGCGGCTCTGTCCGACATGAAAACCATGAATTGGTCTGTCGCCGGATTGTGAATCTGGTTAAGAAAAAGGGTCAAAATCTGATCCCATCGATGTAGTATGTCCCAAAAGTGCATGATTATCAAACTTCTGCGTGTAATGCTTTCCAGAGTTCATCTTTCAGTTCGGACAAGTTTTCACCTGTTACTGAAGAAATGAAGACTGTAGGAATGTCTGCCGGAAGAGTTTTCTTGATTTTTTTCTCTGCCTTCGCATCGATAAGGTCACATTTCGTTACTGCGAGAACGCGTTCCTTGTCGAGCAGTTCAGGGTTATACATTTCGAGCTCATTCAGCAGAATTTCATATCCCTTTTCGATGTCTTGCTCTTCCGCTGATACCATGAAGAGCAGCACGGAGTTTCGTTCGATGTGTCTGAGGAATCTCAGTCCGATACCCTTGCCTTCATGTGCGCCTTCGATGATTCCCGGGATGTCGGCCATTACGAATGATTTGTCATCGTGGTATCTGACGATTCCGAGGTTTGGTTCCAAAGTCGTAAATGCGTAGTTTGCAATCTTCGGTTTGGCTGAGGTGATTGCGGCCAAGAGTGTGGATTTTCCAGCATTAGGAAATCCCACAAGGCCTACATCAGCGAGAATCTTGAGTTCGAGAATAAACCAACCTTCCTGCCCGTCTTCTCCTGGCTGGGCATAACGTGGCGTCTGCTGAGTGGCTGATTTGAAGTTATTGTTTCCAAGTCCGCCGCGTCCGCCTTTGCAGAGGATTTTTTCCTCATCTGGCTCCATCATGTCGAACAGGATTTCTCCAGTTTCTCCGTCTTTTACGACTGTGCCTACAGGAACATCCAGAATGATATCCTGTCCCTGTTTTCCTTTGCAAAGTGCCGCGCCACCATGTTCTCCATTTTCAGCCTTGATAAACTTCTTGTATTTCAAATGGATAAGTGTCCAGAACTGAGGGTTCGCCCTTAATATAATATGTCCGCCGCGTCCGCCGTCGCCACCATCAGGTCCACCTTTAGGAACATACTTCGCCCTATGAAGATGAACTGATCCCGCACCGCCATGTCCTGATGCACAATATATCTTTACGTAGTCTATGAAATTACTGTCTGCCATAATCGTCTAAATTACAAATTGCAAAGATAGCGAAAATCTCGTAGTTGAAGGGATTTTTTATTATCCTTTCGTTGTGTTGATATTATCTTACCCTCTGTTTTTCTCGAGTTCTTTTTCCAGAAGACGGATACGGGCTTTAAACTCTTCCACGGAAAAGGAAGATGTTCGCCAGGTTAGCCATAGCATCTACACTCCCTTTTCTTACGGCCTTTTCGTACCAATAAACAGCCCAACGTAGACTCTTTTGAAGCCCCAGTCCATGCTCATAGGCAAAACCGAGATTGCTCATCGCCCCTGATGATCCCTGCTCCACCAGATTCCTCAACACAACTAAATGCGCCGGGTAATCTCGTTCGCCAAACCATCCAACAGACAGTCCGTATGCAAGTGTGTTGCCGGCACGCCAGCTGCCCAGACGATATGCAGACTCCAGGTCTTTCCGTCTTTGCTCAGTTCTGCCTTCGGTAATAAAATCCATTGCTGAAGCATATATCAACTCGGCCGGATCATCTGGATTGTAGCCCTCTAATTCCATAGGTGGAGTGATCATTGCGTGAGAATAAACAGTGAATTCAATTTCTTGATCAATAATTGCTGGTTTTTTTTCATAATTATTTTATTTAATTATTTAATAATAAATAGGTTACGAAAACCAGCAGCAAAGATAAGCGGTCCTTTTGAGACCACCAAACGGAATTTGTTAAAAGATGTTAAAGGATTCGAAAAAGAGCGTGCATGATAGCGTAGTTCACCCAGGTAGTGCAGGTAGTGTAGGTAGTACAGGGACAAAGTGAAGTACATCGCAGTGGGACATTGAGATTCGGAGAGTTATGCTTAAATTTGCAGGCGTAACCCCAAGATATCATCGACATGAAAGGCAAGAATACGTTTACGGCCAAGGAGATTTCTGATCTCAAGCAGCTCATCAGGATGCGGGTGAATGCTGACAAGGATGACCAGAAGAAGATACGGCGAATTATGCGCAGCATCGGCTTTTATGGCAGCAACTATGGTATCGTGGATTGTCAGGTATCAGACCTGGAGGGCTTGATTCGTTCTGGTGTAATCAAGGCGACAGACGGAAAGCCGGTATCGGCCAATGCACCATCGGCAACTATCCGCCCTGCTGTGGCTCCGAAGGTGAGAAAGCCGGAAACCACCGTTTCGAAAGCCGTGAAGGGAGTGGCTGCTGCTGAGAAAAACCTGCTGCAGGGAGACTTCATTTCCGTAGGCGCCCTGTCTGGAGACATGGTCCCTGATGTGCCGGGCCTGTATTGCATCAAACTGCGTAAAGGAGTCCGCTTGCCGGCAAAGTATGGCAAGATCAGAGAGGATGGGGTTATCTATATTGGCCAGGCATCTACTTCATTGAATCAGCGCTTCTGGAGGCAGGAATTGATTCACCATGGGGCGGCCACCTTCTTCCGGAGTATAGGCGCTATGCTTGGCTATCTTCCTCCGAAGGGCTCGCTGGCCGGGAAGAGTACCAGGAACTACAAGTTCAGTCCGGAGGATACCGAAGCCATCCGGCAGTGGATGCGGCAGTCGCTTCTGGTGAATTGCATCGTAGTGGAGCCTTCGGCCATTGATGACATTGAGGAGGCCCTCATCCGAAAGTACTGTCCGCTTGTGAATATTGCCAAGAATCCGGCTGCCAGTGCCGAACTGAGCGCCGCCAGAGATAAATGTGTAGCATATGCAAAAGTGAATAACATCCCCAAGGAGAAGCCCTGGTACCGGAGATCCAGCAGCTGGGCATGGATTGTTACCGGAGCCCTTGTGCTGGCTGTCATTATCACACAGATTATGGCAGATGCGGCAGAAAAACGGGCAAAGGCCAATCGGCACAAACCTCGCTCTTACGAAGAGGTCTTCACTCCGGAGGAGGCAAAGAAGATGGGTATCGGTGGGCACATCGACGGCCCTGGTGACTGGAAACCCGACCCGAATGCAGCCAAGAATGTACGTGAGTTCATCGAGAAGGGCGGCAATGCAGATCCTGCCGGTGATGCCATTCAAGATGGCGACTACCACGACCTCTTGGACCAGAATGGTGGTCCGGAAGGGTTCTAATCTTAAGACTTATAGGCATTTCGGCATATTTAAAAGCCAACCAATCTCTCACTTCCTTCAAATGAGGGAAGTGAGGGATGTGGGGGAAATGAGGGAACTACATCGTCCCGAGCCCCATCAGCATATCTCTCAGAGCCTCGACAATTCCGTGTTCGTCCGGCACACAGTCTATCGGGTTGGTCGGCCGCTGGCTGTTGCGAAGGTTCCCCAGCAGGAGTAGAGGTGGCCGAAGGTCTTGTCTTCCTTGATGACGTCGAACAGTTCGTCACGGACAGAAGCGGCGATTTCGACCGGGATTTCTCCTTCTTTCATCTGAAATTCTTCCAGTTCTGCCGTCTGCATGGCGTTGTTTTTCTCGTAGAGTTCTTTCTGGAGCAGGCA
>SAMEA104315426__coassemble_782_pt1 | contig 14092 bp, 9 predicted proteins | sample SAMEA104315426__metabat2_low_PE_008 | metagenome-assembled genome bin SAMEA104315426 (sample SAMEA104315426) | gut metagenome | biome: Monkey gut; feature: monkey-associated habitat; material: faeces | place: China | collected 2013 | reverse complement strand
GCTGTCCATCTTCCCTCATCGGAGCCTGGACGATAGATGTCGAACTTGGTCTTCCTGTATGTCTTCTTGTCCGTTATGCTTGAAACCGGGATATGAATTCTTATTACCGGAAGTTCGGTATTGATCTGCGGGCAGTTGAAAGATACGCGATAGGTGTTTTCGTCGCCGTTCTCGGCCTTCACTACCAGATCGAAATCATCAGCGAACGAAATGGCTGTCTGACCGGAAACCACCGGTTGGCCATTTACAAGGACAGTCTCCCCGTCTGTAACAAATTCCGGAATGAGCATCTCGGGCTGAGCCTTGTCAATCCATTTGAGATACTTGGCACTGAACGTCTTGGTCACCTCATCGTAGCTGAAGGCCAGGTCCTGTGAAAGACTGTTCGGTGCCGCCTTCAGGACAAGGGAGGTGAGGCTGTTGGTGGAAGCCTTCTTCCTTCCCTGTTTGACGACAAGACTCCGGCTCTCACATTCGGGAGCAGAAAGCACGATGGTCGCGATCCTGTCTTCCTTGAGATCCATTGCGGCGACATTCACGATGAGCACAAAGGCGTATTCTTCCTCAGTGGAAGATATCATTGCCTTGCACCAATCCTGCTCAGGAGAAATGCTGATGCTGACCTTTCTGGTAGAGCGGAAGTCAAATTTGAATACGCCTCCTTCTGAAGGGGCGACAATCTCTTCTTCATCTAATATGAGTTCAGGCCTGATCTCCGGCTCATCAGGTTCTGAAGGATTTGTCGGGTCAATGATTTCATGAGATTTCTGACACGCAGAAAAAGCAATGAGCATAAAAAGAAGCACCGACGACAGTGCCGACTTGATTCTGGTCATAAGTATGTGATTTTACATACATATAGACGACTGAAACGCCGCCTTTTACGCATCAATGATAAAAAAGGTGGCTGAATCGTCCTCGCAGGACTCTCCAGCCACCTTCATATAGACAATCTAACTAATTTATAGATTCATTAGTTTTCAGGAAGAGAAACAGCCTCGAACTTAATACCTGCGTCTCCCTTGTTTACGCTACTCTGACTGCGCACGTTCAACTCACCATAGAGAGCGTTGCCATTTCCTGTAGCATCCTCAATGCTTGTGCCCTCTCCCTTCGTAAATTTCCAGTAAGAGTAAAGAGCCTCAGCTTTAGGATCCACTGAATAGAAGTGACCATCCGCATTGATTTCCTCGGCAGAGAGGACCTTCTTCCAAAGACGGATCTCAGTCATAAGTCCATTGAACGAACGGTTCGCATCGTATGAGTAACCCATCCAGAAGCATCTTGTACTACCCTGTTCATAGCTCCATGCAGGAGAGAAGTCCACTCCATTAACATACTCCCACAACGGCCAACCAACGTATGTTGACAAATTCCAATTCAATTTCTCACCCTTGAGTTCTCCATTGACATAAACTCTTACATTTGCATTCCAAGCGTTGTCAATTTCATAGGTACAAGCAATATGATACCACTTGCCTGTCTCGAAAGAGAAAGGAACAGTGTAGTTGCCGGCAAGTGTTGCAACCTGAAGTTCATTCTTCTTTGCAGAATCTCCAAAGCGAAGAAGGAACATTCCTTCAATACCCATAACTGTTGAAATATCCTGAGTCAATGCGCTTGGCTTAATCAGACACTCCATTGTAAGCGCAGATGCTTTTCCGAGTTTCTCAACTGTAGTGCTTTCCCATTTAGGGAAGAGACGATTCTCGTACATATTTGCTGCCCACTTGATAAGAGTTTCCTGCTGAGTAAGCTGAACTGTTGCAGAGAGCGGAGTTTCTCCGGCAAGTGCATCAGTCTGAGTGAAGGTAATGGTTGCCGAACGCTTTTCACCGCTAAATGCTGAAACTGCGAAATTATCAACACCATCAACAAGGCCCTTATGCTCAATCCAACTCTTTCCATCTGCAGAAATTTCAACCTTATAAGCGACATTCACGATAAGAGGAATTGCAACAGTCTCGCCAGCAGGTTTTGCGCTGATGAAAGACTTCACGGCCTCAAGACGATGCTTAGCCTCCTGAGTAAATGTTACAGTCACAGGGTCAACACCTTCTGCTGAGACTGTAATGGTAGCAGTCCTGTCATCAAGTGAAGAAAGCGCCTTGTAGTCAAACACAAACTTAGCCTCGCCCTTGTTATCACCCTCAAGCGTAGCTCTATAGGTAAGCCACTCAGATGCACCCTCACTTAAAGTTGCAGTAAGCTGACGATAGTGGAGAGAAGACTCTACTACGAGTTCATAACGTCCCTCATTATAATCTACAACAGCTGCTGCAGGAGAAACCAGTTTTAGATGGTCAGGAATCACAACCTTAGGAAGAGAAGTGAGAATGTATGTTTCAGTTGCTTTTCCACAAGTGAAAGTCCATTCAGCAACCAATTTATTGCCGGTTTCATTAGGATTGACATTGAACTCGACAATATCTCCGTCCTCGCCGCTAAGTTTTGACGGAACTGCCCAAGAGCTGTAGTCTGTTTTACCTGCGAGTGTCCAATCTGCTGAACTTGAAACAAGAACCTTGACAACACCGCCTTCTGCCGTAACATCTCCTGATTTTGGAGTAACGGTAATCTTATCGGCTTTCTCCGGAGCCACTATCACATCCTCAGACTTCTGACAACTGAAGATAGCAAGTACTGCAGCAGCCGCTATAAAAAATCTTTTCATATTCAATTATTCTGTTTTAATATTATTGTGGTGATTAGAGTGAATGACGCTCTGGGTCATATTTTCCCTCTTTGATTTTGTTATATACTCCTGTAGGTTGTTTGAGTTTTTTGCCATAAAGTCCTTCAGCAGCATTCTGGAATTGATTAAGGGAATGAGAGTAGTTGCTTGGTATTGAACCTGTACCTGAAGGATCCCAAGCAAACCACATCACCCAACCATAACCTGCGTCCTTGATTCTCCTCGCAGAGTCAACTGACAAGCCTTGTCCATAATTGAGCTGAACTGACATTCCTGAGCAGTTCTTCATAGTCATACCGCCATACGGATTAGTAGAGCTACCATAGTTGGCTACATAGAAATCAATGAAATCTACAGGCTGGTGCTCAACCTTATCCTCGAGATCAATGACATTTTCACACTGGTATAAGTTTCCCCAAGCAAAATAAGAAACTTCTGTCTCCCAAGGGCAAGTTTCCTTTAAAGCCTTCTTGAGTTCATAGCAAAGGCGTGAGCCCTGCTTTCCAGAAGGAGAAGCAAACCATTTGTTGCTGAGATCAGGAGAACTTGAATACTCGTCATCAAGGTTCACACCGTCAAGTTTGTATGTCTTACAAGCTTCTGCAACCTCTTTTGCCCACTGCTGTGCGCCCCAGTCCGAGAGCTGGCAGAGACCCGCAGCATCGTGGTTTCCGAGAAGACCGAGATAGACCTTGATACCTTTCTTACGGAGAGGCTGGAGATAAACTTCAGACTCGTCGAGAAGCGCCTGTACATTAGGGTTGTTCTTGAGATAAACAAGGTCGTCAGTTGTATTGTAGTTGATGTTGGCAGCGAAGAGGATGACAGCATCAATGAATGGAGTTCCGTCCTCAAGTTCATACTCGATAGCATTGAGCGGATTACAGTCGTTGACCTCAATGTAAACAACGTTTCTCACATCCTTAGGATTACGTTTGCCGACAAGGATGTTCACACGGCAATCTGCCTGTTTTACAGTTGCATTATTAACTTCCTTCACGAAGATAGGTACGAGGTATGACTTGCCAAGAGAAATAGTTGTTACGTCAAGTTTGATCTCAATGTCATCAGACTCTGTCTTGCCGGCAGGAATCACAACTTTTCCGCCACCAGGAATCGTTACCTTATCCTCAGGGAAAAGAACAGCCTCCGCCTCATTCAGGAAGTTGTATTCTGCGAGATATCCGTTGTCAAAGAACAACTCAACTTCAACGTCTTTCTTTGCAGCCTCAGCAATTGAAAGAGAAACAGTTGCAGTAACCTCAGTTTCAGTCTTCGTCTTGATGTCAACGCTTGACTTGGCATTAAGTTTAACGGCAACACCCTGAGCTGGAGTTTCGCCGGTTGATTCAGCAGCTTCCTGGTAAACATTGATTGAAACCGGCTGTGCAAGCCCGGCAGTAATCTTGATACGGCCAAGATTCGCGGCAGCAGCATTGTTTTCTTTCACATTGACGGTAAGTTTGTCTCCATCTTTAGTAAGAAGAATCCACTCGTCAGCAGTGTACTTCCACTCGTCAGCGTTTGTGGCCACTGTGAGGACAACATCAGCATTGTCCTTTGCTTTGAATGTCAAAGTAGCGTCTGGAGTCACTGTAAGCGTTGCAGCGATTTCGTTTGGATCCTTTTTGCAGGATGCGAGGGTAAGAGACACCAATGCGATGCCGACCAGACCCTTAAAAAATCTTTTAAGCATAATAAGATTATTAGAATTGAATGTTTTGTATATAATGTATTATCAATTAGATATTATTTCGTCGGGAGTGAAACCGGATACCAGATGAGTTCCTGTTCAGCCGTAAGGTTATTTCCGTAGATGGACCAGTCTTTTACTGACTTGCCGGTACCATCGGAAAACTTCCAATAGGCGAGAAGTGACTCGTCAATTTCATCAGCATAGAGTTTATAGAAATGGTTCGGTTTATTGATTTCTTCTACTGTCAATACCTTATTCCATAAACGGGCCTCTGCAATCATACCGTCAAGGAAACGGTCTTGGTTATAGGAATATCCAACCCAGAAACAACGCGGCTTACCGTCATCCTCCTCAGAATGAGCTGCGCCGAAGTCAACTGACTTGAAATATACCGTTTCGAGATTTCCGTCTTTACCAGGTCTGTTTCCTATTGCAGAGATATCATTCTGAGCACGAAGACGACCATCCAGATAGACTTTTACATTGCCCTTATCGAAAGTGACTGCTATGTGATACCATCTGTCCGTCCTGAGTTGGAGAGCAGCGTCCGTCACATCACGGCGATACGTAGAACCGCCCTCAACATCTTTGTATGCAACTGCAATCTGAATCTGGTTTGAAGGAATGGTTACATCTCCGATACGAATAAGGAAATGGTCCTCAACTCCCATTACAGTCTCAATTTTGCTGTCATTGTTGAATGCATGGCAGTTGATGAGTGCTTCCATCGTGAAGGTCTCAAGATTCTTGACCTTGTCGAAGTTATCCCAAACCGGCCAAGCTCTGTTGCTCTTGAGTTCTGCCACACAGTTGACAAGCGAAGCTTCTTTCACGACATAATAAAGTGTTCTGGAACTGTTCAATACCTCTATTCCATCCGACTTGATTGAGACAGGGAGGACATATGACTTGGTGTAATCCAGCTTGTCAAGTCCATTGAATGTGAGGGTCACAGGTTTGCTTGCCACATCCCCCGCACGGATAACTGCCTCTACTCCTGAAAGATCACAAACATTCTCCGGAAGGAGTTCAACTTCAGGATCATAATAAGCTCTTCTGTATATGTCAAGAAGTTCTGGAGACTTTACAAAATTCACGTGAATGTCATTCGACATAGGCTGCGCGATTCCTAATTCAACACTGCGGTTGAGAGTCTTTACACCCTCGTCAGTAGCGACACGAACTTCATTTCTGTAACTATTGGCATTCACGAACAGTTTATTCTCAAAACTATCCTGCTGCTTAGAACAACCTACAAGGGCAAGAGCCGCAGCGATAAAGCCGTATATTACTATATTTCTTTTCATAATCATTTATTTTTCAGACTCTTCAGTCTGTGATGGATTCATAATTGCCATCGCCTTCTTGATGTTCCAGAACTCAAGCGTCTTATTGAAATAATCATCATAAGCGTTTGAGACCGCAACTCCGAGTGGCGTAAATTTTTCATTAGCGCTCTCCGCAATCACCCATTCAGCAGCCTCAACAACAGAACGACCAATCTGCACGGGATTATCTACTGAAGGTACAGTCACTTCCATAATAATACGATTGGTAGGCGCTGTTCCGAGACGAGTAACAAGAGAACTGAGTTTTTTCTCTTCGCCGGCAATGATTACAATATGACTCACAATATCAAGGAATTCCTTACTCTCGATGTTCCTAGCACTTCCGCGAAACATTAACTTTATAGAAGAATTCTTCTTGTAGTAATCCATCACTGCAGCGATGTAAGCATCCTGAGAGACCTGTGCATAATGCGTTGCCCTATTACCGACAAATGTCACTTGAATGCCGTGAAAGCCATATTTTCCACAATTCTCAAGCTGAGCTTCAGTCTGAGCCTTGAAGAATGCGGTAATTTCCTCATCAGTCGCGGCAGGACGTCCTTCATCCGCACGCTTATCCTCAAGCAATCCCCAAGCGGTATGAATAGGTGCATAATCCACATTCAAAAAAACTTCAGTGCTTTTTCTCTTGAAAACTTCGTCGATTTCAGCAGCGATGACAGGGTGGATTTCCTCATCCATCATTGTCACACAAACGACATCCGCACTGTCAGGCATCGCCATCAGATGCTGGTTCTGGCTTGACGGATGGTCAGCGGTGCCCTTCATTGTGACGAACATCAGCTTGTGCTCCGACTTTTTGTATTCCCTGATGCCTGAGAGATATGCCTCATAAGCCGCAGGGTCGATCTCCTCCGGAGTCTGGTGACGGAAATCGAGATTTTCCGGTTCGGTCCATTCACTGCAAGACGTGAAAACGAAGAGCATTGTCGTGAGGACGGCCAGCGATATATTTATAATCTTTTTCATTTCAGTAAATCTGTTTCTGAATTAATCTTAATCCTGTCTTACCAGTTGAGATTACTTTATCACAACTGCCGGATTGCAGTCCCACCAGAGGCGTGTGCCCATCTTGTCCGGGCCACCGAGATAGGAAGCTACGGCTGCGTTCACATTCTCACCGTTGTTCGAGTACTCAGCAAGCGGATAGACCATACGGCGTGCGCCGAATTCGTTGGACACTGAGCCGCCGCTCTTGTTGCCTGCGTCTGTTGCAGGGAAGAACTTAGGATAACCTGTACGGCGATGGTCAGACCAAGCCTCGATTCCATTGTTGAAGTTCGCAATCCACTTCTGTATCATGATTCTCTCCTGTTTTTCTGCTGCCGGTGCTGCATCATTCCATTTTACAGTGATGGCTGAGAGCACTCCGGCGTAACTGTTGAGACCGGCAGGGTCAGCATATGTCGCAGGCTTGTTCTCGTTGTCCTCTGCATATTCAGCATAGCCTGAAAGACCGAACTGCTCGAATGAGAGCTTGATACCTTCATTGTAGAACTCTTCCGCGGTTCCGGTACCCATATTGAATCCGAACACTGCCTTCGCCTCTGCCTTGAGGAAAGCAACCTCAGCCGCATTCATCCATACGAGAGGGTCCTCTGTAGTGACATTGACTCCGGAATACTTGCGTCCTACGCTATTCAGAGACGGTTTTTCGATGCTGATTCTGATGCCGGCATAGTCAATGCCGTCGAACTCCGATTTGATGAAGTATTTTGCACGACGAGGGTCGTTGTATCCGTTCATGTAGCAGATGATGTCTGCTGCCGCATGGGTATCACCTCCGGTCACGCTACCTGTAGGCTGGTTGTACTTGATGGCCGTGTAGAGAGGATTTCCCTTGTCACCGAAGGCCACTTTCTGAAGAGCCGCATTGTCAGAATTGTCAGTGAATACACCTATTTCGTGGTTCACTGCCTCCTCGGCATACTTCTTCGCCTTCTCAGGAGCAGCATAGACAATCCTCATCGCCATTCTGAGTTTCAGGGAATTGGCAAACTTGCACCATTTCACAGCTGTTCCGTCATATACCGGGTCTGCTGTAGCCGGAATGCCTGAAAGTCTGTTCTCCGTCAGAGTCTTGATACACTCATCCAGTTCGGCGAACATCGTGTCATATACCTTCTCCTGTGAGTCGTAGGCTACGGTGATTTTTCCGCCCTGACCGATCTGTGAGTAAGGAATCGGACCGTATGTATCTGTAACTCTGAGCATTGCAGTCACCTTGATGATGGTTGCAATGGAAAGTGTGACAGGGTCGTCGGTTATGCTCTTGAGCTCCGAAAGATTGGAGTAAAGTGTAGGGATAATCCTGTCACTTGCGAGCAATACTCTCGTCCAGTCGTCTGTCGCATTGTAATTGTCAATGGTCTTTTCGAATGCACCTGTCGTGGAGTAATATCCTCCCATCGGGCCTCCGAGCAGACAGTCCGTGAACTGCGCGGTATTCACGTCGGTAGAAACTACCGCTCGGCCCATTGCAGCAATCGCCGCAGCAGTCGCATATCCGTCAGTGAGGGTCTGTTCGCGGTTTACCTCATACGGATTCGTATTGATATCCAAGTAGTTGCCCGTGCATGAAAGAGTCATGAGTCCAAGTGTTATGACTCCTGCGAGCGAATGGAAATTTCTTGTCATTGTTATTTTTCGCATAATCATACCTCCTCGTAATTAGAATGTTACACGTACACTAAATCCGAAATTGCGGAGAGAAGGCATCATGAAATGATCGATACCCTGGTAGTAGTTGCCGGTCGTGGCGATTGACTCAGGATCGAACGGAGCCTTGTTGTAAATCATCCACAAGTTGCGTCCTACGACGGAAAGGTTCAGGTCGCAGACATTGCCGAGCATCTTCCTCGGGAAGGTATAGCCTACAGAGGCTTCCTGGAGACGGACGTTAGTTCCGGAATAGGTATATTCCTGAGGAAGCGGGTTGGAACCGCCGACAGAGCTGTACCATTTGTTTGCATCGAGTTTGTCACCGCCATTGAGGAATACGCCACCATTGTCACGTGCAAGCGCTGAGGCTTCGGATACACCATAGTAGTCGAGAATCGCCTGGGTGCTTGAGTAAACGATACCGCCGAGTCTCGCCGACACGAGGAATCCGAAGTTGAATCCTGCGATATTGAAGTCATTTCTCCAAGACATGTTCGCCTTAGGAAGAACACTTCCAAGCTTGACATAATCCTTTGTGTCTGAGAATGTTCTGGTAGTCACCGTTCCATCTTCATTGACAATGATGCGTCCGTTGCTGTCGTAGTTGAAATCACCAAGCGAGTACAGGTCACCGAGGGTGCCGCCTTCGCGGAGGATGAAGTGGGCAAGGCCGAGGCCGTTCATGTCAAGCTGCGATACGGAGAACTTCTCGCCTGTCGCAGGGTTGGTGACATTTTCTGCAAGTGACATGATCTTGTTCTCGTTGAATGAGAATGTATAGTTGCTGTTCCAAGTGAACTTGTCCCAAGTCTTGCCGAATCCCAATGTGAGTTCCAGTCCCTGGTTCCTGACGTCTCCTGACTGGATGAATATGTCGGATGAGCCTGAACCTGTGGAAATCTGAGGATTGAATGTCTGGTTCCTCGTATTTGTATGATAGTAAGTCGCGTCAAAGTTGAAATACTGGAGGAACCTCATTGACAGGCCGATCTCGAAGGAGTTGGTAAGCTCCGGCTTGAGGTCATATACAGGATACTGTGTCTCGGTATTCCAGCTGAGACCGCTTGTGTTCCAGCTGTACATCGGGTTGGCAATGTAACGCTCGAAAGCGGTACCTACTGACGCATATGAGCCTCTGATCTTCAAGTACTCCAGTTCCTTAGGCATATTAGGGATGATCTGTGAAAGCACCACAGAACCTCCGATTGAAGGATAGAAGAATGACTTCCTGTTGGAGTGAGGGCCTGCAAGCTGTGAAGGCCAGTCATTACGCGCTGTAAGTGTAAGGTAGTATGCACCCTTGAATCCGATTTCGGCTGAACCGAAGATTGACTGTGTCTGCTCACGCCGTCCGTCCTGAAGTCTGGTGGTCTTGGTGGAGTTGCTGAGGTTCTGAACGTTGAACACATTGGCGATACCTGCGCGCTCCGCAGACATCTGTCCGTCCGCGATAGGTCCACGGTTCTTCAAAGCGTCATAGTACATGTCCGAGATGGATGTACCGAGGTTGACCTGAAGGTTCCAGTCCTGGCCGAATCTTTTGTTGATATTTACGAGAAAATCCGCATATATCTGGCGGTCAGTCATTTCTGAGATGCCATATAGACCATTCTGCGAGCTCTCCGTGAGCTGGGTGAATGTAGAGGCATAGAATTTCTCGGTATATTTGGTGGCAGACTGGTCCATCTTCACACGACCTGAAATGTTCAGCCAGTCAAGGATGTCGTAACTCATCTGAGCGTTCAGCATGAAACGGTCCTTGCGGTTTTCACGGAGGTTGCGGTAGTTGATCCAATATGGGTTCTGCATTGTCATACCTGCATCTCCGATAGGCCAATACTGTGTGGACAGACGGCGCACGACATCATATCTTTCATACATGCGGACAGCATCCCAGTCGTTTGAACGAGGGAAGATGTATGCACCGACGAGAGGGTTGTTGTATGTACCCTGGTTGGTCATGTTCTTGTCCCTCTGGCTGATGAAGCTGGCACTGAAGTCAAGATGCATCTTGTCCTTGAGGAAAGATGTGGTATTGCGGAATGTAAAGTTGTAGCGGTTATAACGGTTGTTTGGAACGATACCGTATGAGTCGATCGAGGAACCTGAAAGATAACTCTGGTTCTTCTCATTGCCCATTGATACGGAGACTGTCTCGTTGTGAGTCACACCTGTCTGGAAATAATCCTTCGCCGGGTTATACTTGGGGTTGTTGGCCTCATTCATGAGATTTCCCCAGCTGCGTACATCCGAGCCGATGGAGGAATTGAGGTCGCCTGTTCCGTAGCGGTTCTGGAAACGTGGCAATACGAATGGTGTCATGAACTCCACGGACGCTGAAGCTGTTGCCGTGAGTTTGCCTTCCTTGCCTTTCTTTGTCGTCACCACGATTGCACCATTGGCTGCATCTGAGCCATAAAGAGCCGCAGCTGCAGCACCGGTAAGAACCGAGATGCTTTCAATGTCTTCCGGGTTGATGTCTGCGATCGGATCAGTAGAACCCTGTGAAGCGAACTGTGTACCGCCGTCGCGGGCGGTAGTGTACATAGGGACACCGTCAATGACATAGAGCGCGTTTGAAGACTGGCTGATGGATTTCATTCCTCGCATCACCACCTTTGACGCACCGCCGACTCCTGAAGAGGAGGCATTGATATTAAGTCCGGCAACCTTACCGTTCAGGGTGTTGATGAAGTTGGCATCCTTGTTCATTGTCACTTCATCAGCATTGACCTGCTGCACATTATAGCTGAGGGCCTTCTCTGAACGCTTGATGCCGAGAGCCGTGACGACAGTTCCCTCCATCATGATCGCGTCGCTTGTCATTGTGATATTGAAAACTCTGCGGGTGCCTATCTTAAGTACCTGGGTTGTGTAGCCGAGGCAGGAAAACTCAAGAGAAGAGTTCTCCATTCCCTCTGGCAATACAAAAGAGAAATTTCCGTCAAGGTCCGTACCGGTTCCGATGGTGGTGCCTTGAATGATGACACCTACACCTATTACCGGAACTCCCTCTTCATCAATGACTACGCCACTGATCTGTGAGGATTTGGCACTTCCCGCCCCGTCTGCTTTAGGCTGAGCAGCCTTCTTGGAAATGATAATGTGTCCGGAATCAATCTTCCAATTGATGTTCTTGTCCTTGAATAAGATATTCAGGGTCTCGGAAAGAGTTTTTCCGGAAATGCTTACAGACACTTTTTCCTGTACATCCACATCTTTGTTGAGGAAAACGCAGTTGGTCTGTTTTTCAATCTGCTGCATCACTTTTTCCAAAGCGATTGCTTTCGCTTCGATAGTCAACGTCTTCTCTGTCTGCGCATAAGCGGGGAACGAGCAGAAAACGGAGATTATCAGGGGAAGCAACAGTGTTCCAATTTTGGATAATACTGTCTTCGACATAAATGCTACGTGGTTTATTATTATCGTTTTAAATTCAGTCTCACAAAGCCTTACGGGGGACGGATCCTCCGAAGAACATTGTCGGATCAAATTCTATTGTGTGTTATCTTATTGTTATCGTGTTGGTTTCATAATTCTCAGTATAAGTGAACTTACACTCATGCTGAAGAAGCTTCAGTGCGAAATGTACACCCTCGGAGACACGGATTTTTCCACTCTTGTATCCTATCTCCGGCATAGTTTCTCTCTCTATCACTATTTTTACACCGTAAACGTTTTCAAATCTGCGCATGAGAGATTCGAAATCAGTGTCCGCGAGATTGACATAGCCCTCTGTCCAGGATATCAGATTCTCGGCATCGACCTTCGTCACCACAAGGTGATTGTTCACGAATTTCACCATCTCATCCGGAGCCAAAACTACCTGCTCCGCTGTCTCATCGTTTGTGGTCACCTTCACTTTTCCATCTACAAGAGCTGTGGAAAAATACTCTGATGCCTCATCAGCGCAAACGTTGAACCTTGTTCCGAGCACTTCGACCTTGGATGCGAATGTCTCTACTATAAAAGGATGTCTTTCATCATGTTTGACCTCAAAGAATGCCTCTCCTGAGAGTTTCACATTTCTCTGCTTGCGGGAGAAGATGACAGGATATTCGATCCTCGAGTTCCCGTTCAGCTGTACCTGAGTACCGTCACTGAGGGTAACCGACATTCTCTGGCCGGCTGGAACTTCAAGCACATTTGTCTGTGCCGTCATCTTGTTGTAATTGATTTCCCTCTCTACAAATACACCTGAAAGTCCTGCTATCACTACTGCAGCAGCTGCGGCTGCATAACGGTAAACCAGTCTGCGGACCTTGGATTTTCTTGATGTCTTTTCAAGTGCGCCAGGTGTCGTCATCTTGGACAACTCGTCTGAATGCAGAATCATGGCATTGAAAAGATAATGGGCAGAGTCAAACTCGCTTTGTCTGGCCGGATCTTCCTCCAACCACTGCTCGATCTGAGCCACTTCCTCAGCGGAAGCCTCATTACTGAAATATCTGAAAAGCAATTCGTCTGTCATCTTTCGCAATTTTTAACCGTTATTCTGCGCATTCGTAATTATAGACGAGCAACGATTACATGTTTACAGTAATTTTTTGATTTTTTTTGAAATCGTAATGTTTTGCCTTCTGTCCGTTATGATTTATGGTTTTAAATACTATATTTGCGGGGTAGCTGTTAGAAACTGACAACATAACTGCATTAAGTCGAATTACTTTCAGGAATCAGATATGACAGAAGAAGGAAAAATTTCCAGAGACCTGACAGAAGAAGAGTTCGGAAGAATATTCTCCCGATGCAGACAGATGTTTGTCAAGATAGCCAATTCCTATGTTCACGACGACAGTGCAGCGGAAGACATTGTCAATGAATGTTTTATCAGAATGTGGGAGAAGCGGGCGACTCTCAATACGGAGAATTACGAGTCCTACGCCTTCAAATCCATCATAAACCGCTGTCTGGATTACCTGAAAGTCGAAAACAACCGCACTCGGATCCATAAGAATTTCTATGAAACCGGCAGCAGGATGCGGACATATGAGATCAATTCCCTGAACAGTCTGGATCCCGAGCATCTCTTCGCCGACGAGATCAACACATTGGTGGACAACTGTCTCAAGCGCATGCCGGATGTGACGAGAAAGGTGTTTCTTGCCAGCCGCATTGATGAGAAGACATATGGAGAGATTTCTGAAATCTATGGAATCCCGGTGCGTCAAGTCACATCACATATCCAATTCGCTCTCAGGGCATTACGCTATTCTCTCAAAGACTACCTCCCTCTGATTCTGGCGCTTGTCATGTTTCAGCCGACGATGCCTGACAAGAAACACGACAACATCGACAGGATTGTCAATGAGATTGTCCTTCATTCCATAAAATAAACGACAGACAGAATCGCTTCTGCCCGTCGTACGTAGATAGTGTATTATATACTGATATGAAAATGTTGTCTGTTATACGTACAGGAAACGCTTGATGCTTCCCTTAGGAGTTTTTGCAAACGGCTCAAGATGAATCTCGTACGATGAGACCACCGAATAGGCCGGAATCATCTTGTTAAGGCCCGCGAGGTTCGCATCCATTATCTGCTCCAGGCTTTCCGCATCCGTACCGGCCTCGCCAAGTTCATTCTGGTCAGGCACAATCAGGGCCACGAGCTTCTCGTTCCTGCTGACGATCAGCGACTCAGCCACGAACGGCATATTGTTCAGTATCACCTCGATTTCCTCAGGATAG
>SAMEA104315426__coassemble_780_pt1 | contig 14118 bp, 12 predicted proteins | sample SAMEA104315426__metabat2_low_PE_008 | metagenome-assembled genome bin SAMEA104315426 (sample SAMEA104315426) | gut metagenome | biome: Monkey gut; feature: monkey-associated habitat; material: faeces | place: China | collected 2013 | reverse complement strand
CAGTTGTAGCCATGATGGTTGCTGCTGCATCTTGCGGAAATAACGCTGCCAAGAAGGCAGAGGAAGCTGCTCAGGCAAAAGCTGACAGTGTAAGGGTTGCTGATAGCCTCGCTGCTGCTCAGGCTGCTGCTGATACAACATGCTGCGCTGGTGCTGATTCAACATCATGCACATCTGCTGAGTAATTCAGACAAAAACCATTTGATGTCCATTAGACGGGCGCGTGAAAAGATTGCGGTACCTTGAGGAGACTCAGGATGCTGCTTTTTTTCTTTTATGCTATCTTTGCAGAAGTGGAAAAACGGATAGATTATGGCGACGAAAGAAAAGACATTGTGGTTTTGTACAAACTGCGGCAACGAAAGCCCCAAATGGATGGGACGTTGTCCTGCGTGTGGGGAGTGGAATACGATGGTAGAGCAGACTGTAGCCACAGGAAAGCCGTCGCGAAATCAGCCCCATGCGGTTTCTTCAGGAAATAAACCATTGCATCTGAAGGAGATAGACTCTTCATCGGAGAATCGTATGTCCATCGGTATGTCAGAGGTGGACAGACTTCTCGGCGGTGGAATTGTACGCGGCTCGCTGGTCCTTATCGGAGGTGAGCCGGGAATCGGAAAATCGACGTTGTCCCTGCAGATTCCTTTGGGTTCTCCAGGAATGAAGACATTGTATGTTTCAGGAGAGGAGAGTGCAAGGCAGGTGAAAATGCGTGCTGACCGTCTGGGTGGGGATGATTCCAACTGCTTCATTTTCAGCGAAACAGATATTACCAATATAATAGCTCAGGCAGATGCGCTGAAGCCTGACCTTATGGTCGTGGATTCCGTCCAGACCATGTTCTCTCCGAATGTCGAATCTTCGGCCGGTTCAGTGACTCAGATAAAAGAGGTTACTGCCATGCTGCTTCATTTCGCGAAGATGTCCGGTATACCGGTGATTCTTATCGGTCACATCACTAAGGATGGCTATATCGCAGGACCTAAGATTCTGGAACATATAGTAGATGTGGTCCTGCAGTTCGAGGGGGACAACAAGGGTTCATACCGTTTACTCAGAAGTATAAAGAACCGTTTCGGCTCTACGTCCGAACTGGCGGTGTTCGAGATGACCGGGAAGGGACTCCGCGAAGTGACTAATCCGTCCGAGATGCTTATTCCTATGCATGAGGCGGGACTGAGCGGTACTGCCATTTGTGCCATGCTGGACGGACTCAGGCCGTTCTTGTTTGAAGTTCAGGCCCTTGTAAGTTCTGCTGCCTATGGTACACCTCAGCGTTCAGCTACCGGATTCGATGTCCGCAGACTGAATATGTTGCTTGCAGTGCTGGAAAAACGTGCCGGGTTTAAGTTGAATATGAAGGATGTGTTCCTGAACATGGCAGGAGGATTGCGTGTCACGGACCCTGCTTGCGACCTGGCCGTAGTTTGCGCCGTGTTATCATCCAATTTCGATTTCCCGATTTCGTCCGATATCTGTTTTGCCGGTGAAGTGGGGTTGAGCGGAGAGATAAGACCTGTGAATCAGACAGATAGACGCGTAACGGAAGCGTCTCGTCTCGGTTTTAAGAAGATTTATATATCCTCGTTCTCGTCTGTGGACAATCCGCCGAAGGGAATAGATATAGTAAAAGTCGCCGATATTCCGGCATTGGTCAGAAGTTTATTTAAAAATTAACGAACAATATGAAGAGCGAAAATCTGGACAAATTGTCCATTTTAGTTGCCGTCGCAGCAGTGGCTGTTGCTGTCGGTATCATGACATTGACAAGTAGAATGGAGACCCCATTGTCAGCTGAACCTGTGGAAGTGATAGACGTTCCTGTAGACACGATTTCTGTGCAGACCGACAGTTTGGGCCGCACGAAAGTCGTCGAGGAAGTGGCTGATACTCTTTCTTTTATACTGTCAGAAGAATAGGTCTACTTGGCTATTCTCATGAGCAGACCATCTATAAACGACCTCACTTTCGAACCTCCCTCAGGGCAGTTGTTCGTCATAATGGAGAATATTATCATGTCGTCTTCCGGTTTTCCGGGGGACGGCATTACGTATCCGCTATAGCATAGCACACCGTTCATCGAACCGCTTTTCATCTTTATGCGGTGTTTCAGAGATTCGGACTGGCCCTGAAGCCTTGCCGCCATAGTACCCTCGCCTGCAATTCCCACAGTATAAAGCCATTGCTTGAAAACCGGGCTTGCTGACATAGCCTTCAGATAACGGCAGAAGAATTCGGGTGCGATATAGTCGTGGCGCGAAAGTCCGCTGCCGTCTTTAATCTGCGCACCATAGGACATGTCTACGCCTAGAGAATCCATCTCCCTGATTATGACCACCTTGCAGGAATCGTAATTCGCTGATCCAGTTCTTTTTTTCGCCAGCATTCGGATCAATGTCTCTGCATAGAAGTTGTCGCTTCGGCTGTTTGTAACCTTGGCTATTTCTTTCAGTGAAGGAGATTTGGTTTCGTATATAAGTGTTAGGTTTTCAGGACGTTCAGCCATATTCCCATATCTGAATCCGGTGCGGGTGCTGTCTTTTCCCCATGCTTCGGTATAACGGATATTGTCATACGGGTCGATGTCTGCAGGGCTTTCTGCTACATTGATTCCCAGTTTCTCCAGATATTTGGCGAATTCCCATGCGCAAGTGAGAGCACCGAATTTGTTGCTGAATGACTCTTTTTTCTGTCCCTTGTCGATGGCCAATGAACCGCGCAATTCGGCTACGGGTGCCAGGTCTGTGTTGAACTGGTAAAGGTTATCTCCTGTGCCGGGACGTGCAGTGACTGCGCAGTTGCGGAACTCCATCCAGGGGGTGGACGGCCATGTTACTTCAGCATTGACCTTACCCTCGACGGTGGTTGGGGAGACGTTGAAAAACTGGATGTTGCGATTAAAGCTGAGACCGTTCCCACCGGTTCCGTAATCGGTCCCGAGGTCGTTGTATGCCCATGAATCATTTTCGATAGGGCCTTCGAAAAACCTGCCGTCGCCGATGACGTGTCCGTGGATTTTCCTGATGCCGGCCACTCTCAACGCACGGGTCCATTTGGCGAACAGACTGTCGGTTTTCATAGTCATTCTATCGCCGGATGCGATGGTCGGGTCGCCGCCTCCTATGATGTACAGGTCTCCGTGGAGGGTTCCGTTGCTGATGTATCCGGAGTATCCGAGTTTCGTGGAAAAGCGGAATGACGGGCCTAATCCTCTGATGGCTAAACCTGTGGAAATCAGTTTAGTATTGGATGCGGGAATCAGTTTGCGCGAGCTGTTGAACTCAGCTATCGTGTCGCCTTTCGCCGTGACCGCCAGGACTCCTACCAGTCCGGACTTGAAAGGCTCTTCCTGCATTTTTATGTCAATGTATTTTTGCGCGGCCGTCTGTCTGTCGCCGGTCTGCCCTTCCACAGTCGCAAATCCTGACAGCATCATCATGCACGCCACCGCAATCTTATGTATTCTGCTCATTTTCCATCATTTTTATTTTGCGAAGATACATATTATAATTATTTTTAGTATCTTCGTTGCTGGGGTTGGCGGCTATTTTACCTGAATATATTCTTAATTTAATTGTTGAGTGTTATGCGTACATTTGTAATCCCGATTTTTCTGCTTGTATTGTTTCTGTTGTGTTCTGCAACAGGTGGTGTTGAGACATCTGCGATTATTCTGCGAAATCCTCCAAATAACAATGTTCTATGGAGTTTTCCAGGAAATCAGGCCATTGATGTTTATTATGAAAATGGAAATGTTCTTGGAATCGCATGCGTTTGTGCTGTTTTAAGACCTATCAAAAAAACAGAGCGTTTAGTTCTTCTTCCAAAAGGGAGAAGTAAGACTTTTAGATATGATATTTTCGGACAGGTTCCGATTTCGTGGCAAATATCTATAGGAACAAATGCTGATGTGGCGTTGATATATGGTTATGCGGAATGGGATTCGTATTGATATAAATGGAGGAGTGATTATGAAAAGAATATGTTTGTCGGCTCTGATCGTTGTTGTGTTATGTCTTAGTTTTTCATGCGGAAGAACTGCTGAAAGTCGTGGCGCTAAATACGGTGGAATGAGCCGTGTGGAGAAATGTCTTGAAGACAGTGTGTTTATAGATGTTGATTTCAATGAGATAGCTGCTGAACAGGCAGTGCGGAAAACGAAATCATCAGACCTTGATGAGAAAAACGTTAAGGCAAATGCGGCCATATACAGGTTCTATTCTCATGTCAAGATTGAAAACGGGTATTATGTCTGTGATTTGCGTAGTCATGAGGAAATCAACGTGTCAGCTTCGGTGTTCAATTCGTTGAAGAGCAACTTGGAAGAGATAAATTCTTATATACGTTCAGTGAGGGATTCCGGTGACAGCATTCGACTTCAAGCTGTCGATGAAGCCTATCTGAATTCGCTTCTGAAATGAGTTTATAAATATCTTCCATCATTTTTATTTTGCGAAGATACTGACTTTTTAATAGATTTGCGGCATGGAAAGTTATAATGAGACCATGCCGGAGTTCTTTCCGGAGGGCAAGAGATACAACACGTTCGTAGGGTATTACAGAAGGCAGTATGGTGAACGTCTGCAGAAACTTGTGATTGATGCCGGTTTTACATGTCCGAATCGTGACGGCACGGTGGGGCGTGGAGGCTGTTCGTTTTGTGACAATGCTGCTTTTCATCCTTCGTACAGTACTTCGGGGAAATCGATTGCCGAGCAGATCGACGAGGGCATAGAATTTCACCAGGTACGATATCGCAATACCAAGCATTATCTTGCGTATTTTCAGTCATATTCAAATACTTACGCTCCTGTTTCCAGGCTGAGGGAATTATATCTGGCAGCATTGACCCACCCGAAAATCGTCGGTATCGTCGTGGGGACGAGGCCGGATTGCGTGGATGAGGAGAAGTTGGATTTTCTGGCTGGGTTGAAGGCTGGCGAGGGGCTTGGCGACTGGCATCGGGATGGTTTCGAACATCCGGTGGTGAAGGTCGAGTATGGGATCGAGTCGTGCTATGACGAGACTCTGTTGCGGGTGGGCCGCGGTCATGATGTGGCTGTCGCCGAAAAGGCTGTGCGGATGTCTGCCGAGAGGGGGCTGGAGCCGGGTGCGCATTTTATCCTGGGCCTGCCGGGCGAGACCCGTGAGATGCTTTTGGGTCAATGCCGATTTATCAGTTCGTTGCTTCTTCATTCTGTGAAATTCCATCAGCTTCAGATCGTTAAGGGGACGAGGATGGAAAAGGAGTTCGCTCAGGTGCCGCAGGATTTTCTGCGTCTTTCTCTGCCGGATTATCTGGATATGGTGATAGATATTCTGGAGAGGTTGAGGCCGGATTTATATATTGAGCGTGTGGCTGGGGAGGTGCCGCCGCGTTTCGTGAATGAGACTCAGTGGGGACTTATACGTAATTTTCAGATTTTGCATCTTTTGGATGAGCGTCTTTCTGAACGAAATACGTGGCAAGGCCGTCTGTATTGATGAATTTGGTGTGATTTATGAAAAAAATCACTACATTTGCGAAATAGAAATGTTTTGAAACACTTAAATTTTAAGATATTATGACTCTAAGAGATTTCAAGAAAGATGTCGAGTATTTTGTAGGTGAGTTCGTGGATGACTGCTCATTGTTCATCACACTTAACCCTCATAAGAGTACCGAGAAGATGGCTGAGGTTGTAAGTGAGGCTGTCGATCTTTACAATGACCTTAAGGACAAGGCTAATGCTAAGGTAGAACCTAAGATGAGAAAGGCATGGTTCGCAGGTCTTCGCAAAGAGATGTTCGAGAAGACTGACGCTCTTTACGAGAAGCTCAGCGCTATCGTAGCAGAAAAGGACGGCGAGTAATCCCGTAACGTACCATAAGACAAAGAGGATGACCGATTCGGTCATCCTCTTTTGCGTAGTGCTTGTCGACTAATTGGCTTCCCGGTCTTGAATCAGCGGCAGCCGGTAGGCTCCCCCTGGGACCTGTAGCCACCCTCGGCTCCATAAGAGGGACACGACGCGAAGCGTCGAGGGGTCTCGCAAAGCGAGACGGTCCCAGGGGGAGTCTTCCGGCTGCCTCCGATATTCATATTGGTAAATCGCTGATTTACTTATCTTTATTTAGTTTCGGCGAGGTGCTTTTCCCAAGCCCAGGCGGACTCGAGGGTCTGCTCTACAGTGCGTTCCGCTTTCCAGCCGAGTTTTTCGTTGGCGAGGGTCGGATCAGCCCAGATGGCTGTTACGTCACCTGCACGGCGTGGTGCGAACTTGTAGTTCAGTTTCACGTGGTTAACTTTCTCGAATGCGTTTACGAGTTCGAGGACTGAGACAGGACGTCCTGTGCCGATGTTGAAGATTTCGTAGTCTTTCTCCATCTTGCCGTCGAGCATTCTGGAAACAGCATAGACGTGAGCCTTGGCCAAGTCGACGATGTCGATATAGTCTCTCTGGCAGGTTCCGTCAGGAGTAGGGTAGTCGTTACCGAAGATGCTGAGGCACTCGCGTTTGCCGATAGCTGTCTGTGTGATGAACGGTACGAGGTTGTTGGGAACACCTCTTGGAAGTTCTCCGATAAGTGCTGACGGATGTGCTCCTATAGGGTTGAAGTATCTGAGTGCTATACCTTTAATGCAGCCATCTTTGTGGACACCTGGGGTAACTTCATTTCCGAAACGAGCGTATGCCTTTACGGAATCTCTGAGGATGTCCTCGCAAATTTGCTTGGTGTTGCCATATGGAGATGTTGCCGGCTGACGTGGAGACTCCTCTGTTACAGGGAGTTTATCAGGTTCTCCGTAAACGGTTGCGGAAGAGGAGAAGAGGACATTGCATCCTCCGTGTGTCTTGGCAGCCTCTATCACGTTGAGGAAAGACGAGAGGTTGTTGGAGTAATACTTTACAGGTTCTGCAACTGATTCACCTACAGCCTTGAACGCAGCAAAATGAATAACCGCGTCGATCTGGAATTCTGAGAACAGTTTGTTTACGGCGTCGAGATCGCAGAAGTTCATCTTGATGAACGGAATGTCTTCCCTGCCTGTGATTTTCTTTACGCCTTCGAAACATGTCATGTCGCAGTTGGACATGTCGTCTGCAACTACAACTTCATAGCCGGACTGAATCAGTTCGACTGTTACATGGCTGCCGATGAAACCGGCTCCGCCAGAAACGAGAACTCTTTTACTCATATTGTTTTTTGTGCTATTACAACCTACAAATGTAACTAAAATTATTATCTTTACGGAAAATACTTTGAGAATGAAACATATAATTATCACTGCACTGGCAGCATTGACCTTATGCACAGGAGCTTTCGGGCAGCAGAAATTTGGGGTGGTCAAGTATTCGGCGAACTTCATGCGTTCGAAGCCGGACTATAGCTCAGAACTTGAAACTCAGGCTCTTATGGGCACTCCTGTGAAGATTCATGGGAGCAACAGGTATTGGCTGCAGATTAGTACTCCGGATTATAAGGCTTGGACTACAGACATGGGTATTGTGCCTATGGATAGTGTTCAGCTTCAGGAATATACGGCTGCGCCCAAGTATATCTGCACAGTGCTTTGGAGTGAGGTGTTTGCGGAACCTAAGAAAGATGCTGCACGTATCAGCGATCTGGTGATGGGCGATTTGATGAGAGTCAGTATGAGTCATTCTGGTAAGGCGTTGAAATCCAAGGGGTTTCTTGGTGTCGTTCTGCCTGACGGAAGAAAAGGATATGTAAGAGGTTCTGATTTGTCGGATTTCGCTCCTTGGGCCAAGTCGCGCTGTGCTGTTGCGGATAATCTTATCTCTACTGCGAAGATGTTTATAGGAACGCCTTATATGTGGGGCGGTTATTCTTCCAAGGGATTGGATTGCAGTGGTCTGACTAAGACTGTGTTCTTCCTTAACGGGGTGATGTTATATAGGAATGCCTCACAGCAGGCGAAAGAAGGCATTGACATAACCCTCGACGGGTTCGAGCCTGGGAAGTCGGAGGGCGAGCTGCGGCCTGGCGACCTGGTGTTTTTCGGGAAGAAAGCGACATTGACTTCTAAAGAGAGGATTACTCATGTGGCGCTGTATATCGGAAACGGGTGTATCATTCATTCTTCTCAGGAGGTGAGGCTGAATTCGCTGGATCCTGCGGCTGATAATTATTATTCCGGTGCGCAGAATATTGTCAGGGTCCGTCGTATCTGTGATGAGAACGGAAAACCTTACACTTCAGGCGTGGTGAAAGACAGTCCTGTTTATTTTTAAGCGATTTTTAGGGAATTCGACCAAAGTATAAATAAAACTTAGTATATTTGCCAAAATATATAGTTCACAATGCAGCTCGTAAATTCAGAAATTCTGGAAGGTCTTACCTTCGATGATGTTTTACTAGTACCTGCGCGCTCGGAAGTTCTCCCGAGAAGTGTAGATGTTTCCACTAAATTTACAAGAGAGATTTCTCTCCACACTCCGATTGTGTCTTCTGCGATGGACACTGTAACTGAGGCTGATCTTGCTATCGCTATGGCTCGTTCCGGCGGTATCGGTGTCATCCACAAGAACATGACTATAGAGCAGCAGTGCGAACAGGTCAGGAGGGTGAAGAGAGCCGAAAACGGTATGATTTATGATCCTGTTACTATCGGTCCTGAAGCTACCGTCGGTGATGCTCTTGCTCTTATGGCTAAACACCATATCGGAGGTATTCCTGTTGTAGACAATGCCGGTAAACTAATAGGCATCATTACTAATCGAGACCTTCGTTTCCAGGACAATAAGAAGTTGTCTATTTCGGAGGTTATGACTAAGGAAAATCTGGTTACTGCCAAGAAAGGCATCAGCCTTGAGGAGGCTACTTGCATCCTCAGAAGCAGTAAGGTAGAGAAACTTCCGGTTGTGGATGATGACAACACACTTGTAGGCCTTATCACTTACAAGGACCTTATGAAGATTAAGGATAATCCTATCGCTTCTAAGGACTCCAAGGGCCGTCTTCTTGTGGCTGCGGCTGTGGGTGTGAAGTCTGATACTTTGGACAGAATCGAAATGTTGGTGAGCGCCGGTGCGGATGCGGTCGTTATCGATACTGCACATGGACATTCAGTAGGAGTGCTTGGTGTTATCGCCAAGGCTTGCGAGGCGTTCAAGAATAGAGATATACAGATTGTTGCGGGTAACGTCGCTACCGGAGAGGGTGCAAAAGCATTGGCAGATGCCGGTGTAAGCGCCGTGAAGGTGGGTATCGGACCTGGTTCCATTTGCACTACCCGAATCATCGCCGGTGTCGGTATGCCTCAGCTTACGGCAGTCATGTTGGCTTCCAAAGCTCTTGAGGGAACAGGTGTTCCTGTGATTGCTGACGGCGGTATCCGTTATTCAGGCGATATCGTCAAGGCTCTTGCGGCAGGTGCCAGCACCATTATGGCAGGTTCACTATTCGCCGGAACTGAGGAGTCTCCAGGTGAGACTATCATCCTTAACGGAAGAAAGTTCAAGGCTTATCGTGGAATGGGTTCTCTCGAGGCTATGGAGCATGGTTCGAAAGACAGATATTTCCAGGATATGGAAGAGGATATCAAGAAGCTCGTTCCGGAAGGAATCGTAGCACAGGTTCCATTCAAGGGTACTGTTTCCGAAGTTGTTTATCAGCTTGTCGGCGGTCTCCGTTCAGGTATGGGATATGTGGGAGCTGCTAATATTCAGGAACTTCGTAAGGCTCAGTTCGTACGTATTACGAATGCCGGATTCTTGGAGAGTCACCCTCATGACGTGACTATTACCAAGGAGTCTCCTAATTATTCGAGATAAATTGAGGCAGAACAAAGTCAGAAATATCCTGACCTTAGGGTTATGTGTAATCGTCTTGCAGGCGCTTGATTCGTGCAAGGCGATTACATCATTTGTACATGATGGCCAAGTCATAGCAAAAGTGGGCAGCCATAAGTTGTATGAAACGGATATTGAAGATTATATTCCTAATTCCGCATCGCCGGAGGACAGCACCCGTCTTGCTTTGCAATACATTAACAGTTGGGCATCTGAGATGGTGTTCATAGATGTTGCGGAGAAAGAATTGTCCAAGAACGAAAAGAATGTGGAGAAGGAACTGGAGGATTACAGAAGGTCTCTTCTGAAATACAGATATGAGCAGAAATTCATAAATCAGAGATTGGACACGGCGGTGACCATGGCTCAGATCGAGAAGTATTATGATGACCATATCGAAAATTTCAAGCTTCAGATTCCGATAGCGAAAGCCAGATTCATGAGCATTTCTGCGGATTCTCCGAATTTGGCGGTGATCAAGAAGAAGATGTCTTCTTCCAAGGCTGCGGATAAGATAGAAGCGGATAGCATGGCCTTGTATTCAGCGATAAAATATACTGATTTCGGAAACAGGTGGGTGGATATGGTCAGACTCTCCAGAGAGTTCGGAACTGATTATGGTTCACTGCTTTCCGTTATGAAAAACGGGGTGGTTGAACTCCCTGACAATAATGGAGCTCTAAATATCGCTTTCATCTCTGAAATGAAGAGGGCCGGAGAAACAGGACCTGTGGAGTTTTATCGTGAAAGGATAAAAGATATAATCCTCGGAACAAGAAAACAAGCATTGCTCTCCGGTTTGGAACGGGACTTGATAGAGAATGCGCGCAACCAAGAAAATTTCGTGATTTATTAGAACATCGATGTATATGAAAAATATTCTGAAACTGACTCTTGCCATAGCGGCTGTAATGTTACCATTGTGCGGTTCCGCGCAGGTTTATCCTGGTGGACTTGTTGATAAGACTGTAGCCGTGGTCGGAAATGAGATGATATCATTGTCCCAGCTGGAACAAGAGATTTTGTATATGCGCATGCAGGGAATGTTTTCAGACAAGAATATGCGTTGCGAGCAGTTGGAGAGGATGCTTGAGTCCAAACTTTTCCTCATGCAGGCCCGTGTCGACTCTTTGTCGGTGAATCAGGAGATGGTGAACAGCTCATTGGCTCAGCGTATGGATCAGGTAAGGACAAACTTCGGTGGTGATGAGGCAGTTGAGAATTTCTATGGAAAGCCGTTGTACAAACTTCGTCAGGAGTGGAGACAACAGCTTGAAGATATGACACTTACACAGCAGATGCAGTCTCAGATCGCGTCCAAGATTCCGGAATTGACTCCGCAGGATGTGAAAGACTATATAAAGAATACTGATCCTGAGGACCTGCCGATGGTTCCGATCAAGTATCAGCTCAGTCAGATTTGTATCTATCCGGACCGCGAGGCTGCAAACTTGGCTGTGAAAGAGAAATTGCTCAGCATAAGAGAGAGAATTATAAACGGGGAGAAGTTCAGTACTCTTGCGAGAATCTATTCTGAAGATCCGGGTAGCGCAAGAAAGGGTGGAGAACTCGGAATGGCATCCAAGTCCATTTTCTGGCCTGCTTTCTCTGACGCGGCGATGTCGCTTAAGCCGGGTGTGATTTCGCAGATTGTCGAGACCCCGGACGGATTCCATATCATCGAAGTCATTGACAAGAAAGGAGATATGTTCAACGCCCGCCATATCCTCATCAAACCTCAGTACACCGAGCAGGATAAGGAAAAGGCATTCAAGACGTTGGACTCCCTGAAAACGGAAATTCATAATAATGCCGTAACTTTCTCATTGGCAGCGAAATTCTACTCTCAGGATGCGGCGACGAAGACCAACGGCGGTCAGATGGCTGACCCGAACACGGGTTCTTCATATTTCGAAATCGACCAGCTGAAACCTGAGGATTATGCCGCTATCAAAAATCTCAAGGAGGGTGAGATTTCCGAGCCTGTAGAGTCTAAGGACAATGAAGGCCGTGACGGAAACACTGTTTATAAGATTATCCGTGTGGATAAGATTATCCCTGCTCATCCGGCTTCGTTCGAAAATGATTACAGCACCATGCTTGAGGAGGCCAAGACGAAGAAGCAGACCGAGGCCATAGACGAATTCATTGACAGTAAGATAAAAACGACATATATCACGATCGACCCGATTTTTAAAGATTGTGATTTTTCCCGCGAAGGTTGGAATACTATTGTGAGACAGGACGCGAGGTTAGCGGGTAAATAATAAATTTTTAAGATATGACATTTCGCAGAATACTTGTAGCGATATCAGTTTTTCTGTTGACTATAATCCGCCTGAATGCCCAAGAAAAGAGCAGTCAGGTGGATTCTCTTGTGCGTCTGCTCAGTGCACAGTCGATGGAATTGATTGAAAAAGACGGAGTTGACTATAGAAAAGTTACCGGACCTGCAAGGTTTCTGCATAATGATACCTACCTTATCTGCGACACTGCTCTGTGGAATGTGAACACTAATGAAATCTTCGCCATAAGCAATGTGAAGATTCTTCAGGACCAGACGGTGCTTACCGGAGACCGCCTTACATATTACGTGGACAGGGATTTGGCGGAATTTCGCGGTTCACTGGTGCAACTTGAGGACAAGGACCATAATATACTGAGAACCGAGTACTTGGATTACAACACGAGGGACAGTGTCGCCGTCTTCTTCAACGGCGGTTCCATGAAGGATAAGGAAGGTCAGATCATAGAGAGCAAGAGCGGTACGTATGACTCTAAGACTAAGCTGTTTACGTTTATAGACGACGTGAATATGTTCACCGATTCCATATTTGTGAAATCCACGACTATGGAATACAATGCTTCGACGAACAAGGCGACTTTCGGCTATGCCACCGATGCCTGGCATGATGACAACATGTTGTCTTCCAATGCCGGATGGTATGACCGCAATAAAGAAATATTCCTGTTCAACAAGTCTGTCCACGGCATGAGCGACACTCAGGAAGGCTGGGCCGATTCGCTTTTTTATTTCAGGAACACGAAGGACATAGAGTTGCTTGGCAACGCGCAAGTGACTGATACTACGCGAGATATGTCGGCTCTCGCCGGAAAGATGCATTACACCGACTCGCTGTCGCAGCTGAAAATGACCAGGAAGCCCGCTGTCATCGGGGTGGTAAAAGAGAAAGACTCCGCGCCCGACACCGTCTATTTCGGTGCCGACACCCTCATCGCCAGGACGCAAATGATGTTTCAGGTCAATGCTGCCGAGCAGGCGAATTCGAAGGCTCGTGTAGAGGCTTTGTCCACCGATGCTGTGCAGTCATATCGTCAGCGCGCAGCTAAAGAGGCGGCTGAAGCGGCAGCCAAGGCGGCGGAAAATGATCCGAACCGTCCTAAGCCTAAGAAAGATGCCAAGAAGTCGGAGACGGCGGAGGCTGATATGGCATCTGAGAAGGCTGATGAACTTCCTATAGGAAAGACTGATTCTTCAGAGAAGTCTGCTGAGGCGTCACAAACTTCTGACACTGTAAAGATTAAGTCAGATGACTTTTCTGCGCTGGCAATGCCGGAATCATCGAAGAGTTCCGTGGATACGTTGCCTGACAAATCCGATTCGTTGTCTGTGAAGACTGACTCGTTATCTGTGGGGTCCGATTCGTTGTCGGTAGCCACCGATTCGCTATCCATGGCTGCAGACTCGTTGTCCATGCCGACAGATTCATTGGCAGTGAACAACGACTCGACTAAGGTGAACTTCATTACAGCTCTCAAGAACGTGAAAATTTTCAAGAGTGATTTCCAGATAGCCTGTGACTCGTTGGAATACAGCGGTTTGGACTCTCTCGTAAGACTATATCAGAAGCCTCTGGTGTGGAATGAAGGAAGACGACAGTATTCTGCCGACAGCCTCTATGCCGTGATAAGAAATAACTCCCTCCAGAAGGCGAGTCTCATGTCGAATGCCTTCATAATCGTTCAGGAGGACTCTCTCTGTTTCGACCAGATCCGCGCGGCTGAGATGCTGGCATATTTCGACACCACAGGTGCGCTAACCCGTTTCGATGCCCTCGGTGATGCCAATGCCGTGTTCTATCTTCAGGAGGACAGTGTTTACGCGACGGTGAACAAGAGCGAGGCCAAGATGCTTTATGCGACGTTCAAGGATGGAGATCTCGACCGTGTCTATTATTTCGATACTGCCAAGAACGATGGTTATCCGGTGGCCCAGATGACGCGCGAAGAGCGTGTTCTCAAGGGATTCAACTGGCTTCCGGACAAGCGCCCGCGCGGCAAGAGCGACATTACTCCATTG
>SAMEA104315426__coassemble_769_pt1 | contig 14272 bp, 7 predicted proteins | sample SAMEA104315426__metabat2_low_PE_008 | metagenome-assembled genome bin SAMEA104315426 (sample SAMEA104315426) | gut metagenome | biome: Monkey gut; feature: monkey-associated habitat; material: faeces | place: China | collected 2013 | reverse complement strand
AGCTGGTTTGTCAATGAACTTACCATATCCGGTGCATAAGACGGCTCCAACTCAGCTTTTCCCTTCACATACTCTTCAGATTTGCCATAATCGAGTCTGATACCCTTGCCGCCCATGAGGTCCACACTGTAAATGGTCATTTTAGTATCTACAGGAATCTTGAAGTCTTTATTCACACTGCATCTGACATCGAAAACGCCAGTCTCCGCGTTATATTTCACTTCAGAAACGGAACCCGCCTTGAATCCCTGGATATAAACCGGATTCGAAACGACCAGTCCCTCGATGTTCCTATAATGAGAGTACAATTCCGTCTGGCGACCGAAAAGATCTTCGCCCCTCAAATAGTTAAGTGTGAAGAATCCTGCTATCAGGACCGCTGCTATGAATATACCAATTTTTGTTTCTCTGCTGAATCTCATACTCTATTTAATTCTGGTTATAACATCTCCGTCCACCGCTACAATAAATGAGCCTGCGAACGATTTTCTTATTTTTCCGTATTCAACTTCGGTCTTCGATTTCGTGTCACTTACACCTATAATATATTTATATAGGGAACCGCTCTTTATCTTCATAGGTTTATAGCCTTTGAAAAACGGATCAGTGTCTTTCATATCTTTCGCCGACGCAAGTACTTGAACACCATATACTTTCCCTGTCTTCACAGGCGCCTGCGCAACTTTCTCCGCAGTTTTGGGTGCAGGTTCCGCCTTAGTCACTGCGACCTCTTCCGGAGTACCGGCATTGACACTGCCGTCATACCTTTTCTTGAAGACTTTGAACGCATTATAGATGTCCTCAGCGATTTTGTTGCGGCCCTCTTCAGTGCGCAAAACCGCGAGATCACCGGCATTCGACATGAAACCCACTTCTATCAAAACAGCCGGCATGGAGGTCTTCCACAGCACAAAAAACGGGTCCTGCCAGATTCCGCGGCTCTTTTTTATCGGTCCGGCATTCATGGCATGTTCCACATCCTGCGCAAAAAGGAGACTCTGCTCGAGGTGGGCGTTCTGCATCAGGTTGAAGAAAATGAATGACTCCGGGTCGCTCGGATCGAATCCCTGATACTTCTCAGAATAATCATCCTCGAGCATAATCACAGAGTTCTCGCGTCTGCATACATTCATATTATATGCGAACAAATCGCGGTCCTTATGTGACGACTGTCCCAGAACGTGAATCGAATAGCCGTTAGGAGACGTATTGCTGACCGTATTCACATGAATAGAAATGAACAAGTTAGCATCATTCTTATTCGCGATTTCCGCCCTCTTGTCCAGAGGAATGAACACGTCCGTACTTCGCGTCATAACCACCTTGACCGAAGGATATCCCTCCGTAATCATCCGGTTCAGACGCTTCGAAATGTCCAGCGCGATCTTGCTTTCGTGAGTTTTTTTGTCCCTGCTGACGCACCCCGGGTCGTTTCCGCCGTGGCCCGGATCGATACAGACAGTCCGTAAACCGCGCCTGCCGTTGTCCGCGCCGGTCGCCCATGCGGGTCCCGCCATGGTTAGGGTCAATGCCAATGTAACAACAATGTTGGCGATATGTGTTTGCGTATATTTCAAAATGGCGTTATATTTGTGTTTTGCAAAAATAAGAAATTTAAACAGATTCTTAAAAAATTCTGAACATTGATACGTTCTGACAATAGACGCAAACAACTGTACGGAAGAGTGGGATTGGCAGTTGTCCTGCTTACGTTATTCATATCGGTTTCATGGCCGGGCATCTCACAAGATGGCCGTACGCGAAGACGTCTACCCAAGACAACTTTCAGTCAGGCAGTCGCTTACAATAAAGATAGTGTTCCTCCCCTGACGGATTCCGCAAGGGCGGTTTTGGATTCCATACATCGTGCGGACTCCCTTTTCAAGATAGATTCGGCAGCACTTCAGACGAAAAGTTCGCTTAAACGTCCTGCATTTTCTACTGCGAAAGATTCAGTCGTGGAAGTTTTCTCCGACGGACAGAGGAAGATTTACTATTATGGTGACGTCTCGGTAAAGTACGATAATTTGGAACTTTCTGCAGATTATATGGAGTATGATTTGAAGACCGGAACTGTTTATGCACGCGGTACTTTGGATACTCTTACAGGCGAATGGAAGGGACAACCGGTGATGAAAGAGGGCAAATCCACATATTCTATGGAAGAAGTCCGATATAACTTCAACACGCAGAAAGCCCGCATCACCAATATGATTACACAGCAGGAAGACGGACTTCTGCATGGTAAAAACATTAAGATGCTTCCTGACCGGTCTATCAATATCACTAAGGGACAGTATACGGTCTGCGATTTGGAGCATCCGCATTATTATCTGAAACTCACTGCTGCAAAGGTAATTACAAAGCCTTCACAGAAGACGGTCTTCGGTCCGGCATACCCTGTAATCGAAGATGTTCCGCTTCCGATAGGTCTTCCTTTCGGATTCATTCCGAAGAGGCCTGACCGTGCTACGGGACTTCTCATGCCGACTTTCGGAGAGGAAAATGCCCGTGGTTTTTATCTGAAAGATTTAGGAATGTATTTCGTTTTCGGACAATATCTCGATTTGTCCGTAACAGGCGACATTTATACATTAGGCTCTTGGGCTCTCGATGTAAACTCCAGATATAAAGTAAATTACAAGTGCAACGGAAACTTCTCCCTGAACATTTCCAACGACCAGACAGGTGAAAAAGGAAGTACGGATTTCATGCAGACGAGAAACTTCGGACTTAAATGGTCGCACTCCCAGGATTCCAAAGCTCATCCTGGAAGTACGTTTAGTGCATCAGTGAACTTCTCCAGCCCTTCGAATAACAGGTATAACTCACACTCTGTATCTGACGCTCTCCAGAACCAGGCATCATCATCTATCTCATACTCCAAGAACTGGGGCGGAAAGTTTAATCTTTCCATAAATGCTTTGCACAGCCAGAACTCGCGAGACAGTTCATACGCCTTCACTTTGCCTAATGTCACGTTCTCTGTTTCACGTTTCTATCCTTTCAAGAGAAAGAATCGTGTCGGCAAGGAGAAGTTCTATGAGAAGTTTTCCCTCGGTTATAATACCACGTTGCAGAACAAGGTGAATTTCAAGGCTTCTGAGTTTATGAAAGACGGATTCATGGACAAATTCCAGAACGGAATGACCCATAATTTCCAGATAGGATTACCGAACTTCACAATAGCCAAGTATTTGAATTTCACGCCGAACGTAAGTTATGGTCAGAACTGGTTCTTCCGTAAGACTGAATACGAGTACAACCCTGAGACTGATCGCGTAGAGTCGCGTGATGCAGGACAGTTCAGTGCATTCGGAATAAGCCAGACTTATTCAGGAGGCATCTCCATGAGTACCCGTCTATATGGTATGTTCAATTTCGGCAAGGCTCACAAGATCCAGGCTATCAGGCACGTAGTGTCGCCATCCATGTCATTCTCGTTCTCACCTGAGAAAGGAACTCATTTCAATGGTTATAGGACATTGACCTATACAGACAAGAATGGCGAACTGAAGGATTACGATTACAACATTTACAGCGGACAGCTTTATTCCCCTCCGGGAAAGGGCAAGTCTGCGACGATGAGCCTTTCTATCGGAAATAACGTCGAGGCTAAGGTGCGCGACCTGCGCGATACTACCGGCGCAGGCGTCAAGAAGATTAAACTCATCGATCAGCTTAATTTGAGTACAGGATATAATTTCTTGGCAGACTCATTGAAACTCAGCAATATAGGTATCACGATGTCTACTTCGGTATTCGAGAAAGTGGGTATCAGTGCCAATGTGAATTTCGACCCTTACGCTATAGATGAGAGAGGCAGGAAGATAAACAAGTTCAATTTCCAGACCCAAGGTTGGGGCAAGGCTCTTCGACTGACCAATGCCAGTGCTTCCCTTTCATATTCATTGTCCGGCAAGGGTGAAGTGATCGGAAATGACGGGTCCAAAACAGATGACGGAAGTGGTGGCGGTGAGGCCCCTAAGAATTCCGCGGACTACTATAGACGTATATATTATCATCCTGTCACCGGCGAGTATATTCCTGGAGGTTGGTTCTATTATACGAATCCGAGCGTGCCTTGGTCTCTTAATTTCAACTATTCGTTCTCATATAGCCGTTCATACCAATATACTAACGGACAGCTTATTACGAATAACAGATACACGCAGACTCTCGGAGTTTCCGGCAACATCAAGCTGACTCCAAAGATGAATCTGAATGCGACCACAGGTTTCGACTTGATGGCGATGAAGATGACCACGACGCAGCTCAGTGCCACTTATGATCTCCACTGCTTCAACATTTCAGTATCATGGGTCCCTACCGGACAGTGGCAGTCATGGAGTTTCAGAATCGCTGCCAATGCGGCTGCTCTCTCAGACCTGCTCAAGTTCAAGAAGAGTACAAGTTACTGGGACAGATAGCGATAGTCTAAAAATATTTTTAAGAAACGGCAAAAAACAAGTCAAGAATTTGATTTTTGCCGTTTTTTATGTACATTTGCACCATCCAACGCGGAAATATGGTTTTCTATTGTTTCCGTATTCAATCTAAGAATATTCATTGTTGTACTAATAGTACTTAAATCATTATCTTTATATGCCACATACTCTTAAAGAGTTGACATTAATGCCTGAAGAGCAGATCAGAGCTCTCGGTGCAGAACTGAATATCAAGAAATCCAAAGATTTGGACCTTATCGATCTCAGTTATGCTATTCTGGATGAAGAGGCTAAAATCGCTTCTAAAATTCCTGACCCGGAGCCTTTGAAGAAAAAGAGAGGCAGGCCTCGCAAATCAGACGTTGTGTCTACTGCGACTACTCCAGCTGCAGTAAAAGAAAACAAACAGGAGAACAAACCTGATAATCAACCCGCTGCAAAGCCGGCCAAGAAACAGGAGAATAATACAAAACCTGCAGTTGCAGAAGCACCGGAAAAAGGTGCTGCAGAAGTCAAGCCTCAGCCTAAAAAGCGTGGCAGAAAACCTAAGGCTGAGAAAGCAGCCGCTCAGGCTGAATCTGTTGCACCGGCATTGACCCAAACAGAAACCGCGGCAGCTAAACCGGAGGTTAAAGCCGAGCCGAAGCCGGCGGAAAAGGCGCCGCAGGCAGCTCCTCAGAGTGGGCCGCAGCAGCCGAAAGATGACGTTCCTTATGCGGACAGGAGAAAAATTGTTCTTCCTCCCCTGCCTCCTAAGGTTAAGAAGTTCAAGAACGGAAATAATCCCAACAACAATAACAATCAGGAGAATAAGCCGCAGCAAGTCGCTGAGAATAATCAGGTTATGCCTCAGCAGCAGCCTGTTCAGCAGCAGAACCAGCAGCCTCGTTTCGTGCCTAAGCCGAAGATCGAGTTCGAGGGTACTGTCCGCGCTACCGGCGTGCTGGAGATAATGCCTGACGGTTATGGTTTCCTCCGTTCATCGGATTACAATTATCTCAATTCGCCTGACGATATTTACGTATCACAGGGTCAGATCAAGAATAATGCTCTGAAGAATGGTGATACTGTTACCGGTGAGATCAGGCCTCCGAGAGAGGGTGACAAGTATTTCCCGCTTGTAAAGATCGATTATATCAATGGTAGAAGTCCTGAGTTCATCAGGGACAGGGTTCCGTTTGATTTCTTGACTCCGCTTTTCCCGGATGAGAAGTTTAATCTTCTCGGACATGGTCATGAACATGATTTGTCTTGCCGTATCGTGGATATGTTCACTCCTATCGGAAAGGGTCAGCGTGGTCTTATCGTGGCTCAGCCTAAGACTGGTAAAACTGTGTTGCTCAAGTCGATAGCAAATGCCATTGCGGATAATCACCCTGAGGTTTATGAGATCGTCCTTCTTATCGATGAGCGTCCTGAGGAGGTTACTGACATGAGCCGCAGCGTGAAGGCTGAAGTGGTGGCTTCTACTTTCGATGAGCCTGCTGAAAGGCACGTGAAGGTGGCCAATATGGTGTTGGAGAAGGCCCGCAGACTCGTAGAGTGCGGTCATGATGTGGTTATCCTTTTGGATTCCATCACTCGTCTCGCGAGGGCTTACAATACTGTCCAGCCTGCTTCCGGAAAGGTTCTTACCGGTGGTGTGGATGCCAATGCTCTTCAGCGTCCTAAGAGGTTCTTCGGTGCTGCACGTAATATCGAAGGCGGCGGTTCGTTGACTATTTTGGCTACAGCGTTGACTGATACCGGTTCTAAGATGGATGATGTGATTTTCGAGGAGTTCAAGGGTACCGGTAACATGGAGCTTCAGTTGGACAGAACGCTTGCGAACAGGAGAATTTTCCCTGCTGTGAATGTAGTATTGTCCAGCACGAGGCGTGATGATTTGCTTTATTCGCCTGAGGAGGCGCAGAGAATTTGGATTTTGCGCAAGTTGTTGGCGGAGATGAATCCTACTGAGGCGATGAATTTCATGCTTCAGATTATGGATCAGTATCAGACGAATCAGGAGCTTTTGGATAATATGAATAAGGTGTCGCCTAAGGATGCCAAGAGTTACGATTATTAATCGTCGATATCATATAATATTAAAGCCGCGTAGAAGATTAATTCTACGCGGCTTTGTTTTCTTTGTACCGTAGTCAGGTCCTGTCTGGAAGGCTCCGGCCTTCGGCCTCCGTCCCGTCAGGCTCGCGCCTGACACCCGCTCATGAAGCCGCGGGCGGCTACACCTTCCAGACAGGATCTGACTACTCCGTTACAGTTAAACCATAATATCCTGTTGCTCAATAGCTTTAGCGTACGCCTTAAGACTTCGCTGACTACCCGACCCGACTAATACTCATCCCAGGATTTGATCTGGATATCGTCCATGGTCATTGAACAGAACGCCCTGATGAAGGCTGTTGCCAGGCGGGCATTGGAGAACAGCGGGATATTGCTGTCTATCGCTGAACGGCGAATGTGGTAGCCATTATAAAGCTCCTCTTCGCTGAAATTCTTCGGCACATTGATAACCATATCCACTTCCTTATTCTTGATCATGTCGAGCGCAGACGGGAACAACGTATTCATCGACGCATTCTTCACCTCAGACGGCCACAAAACCCTCTTGCAAGGAATGCTGTTCTCGATGAAATATTTATATGTACCACCGGTTGCGTACAACTCATATCCGTGATCTGCAAGCAATTTGCAAGCTGTCAGCATATCAGCCTTCTGAAGAGGATCACCCGTAGAAAGGAGAATCTTCTTCGCAGGAATCGTATTTCCGACAGAAAGAATAGACTTCAGGAGCGCCTCGTCGAGATTGTCGCCGATACATCCCACCTCACCGGTAGAAGACATATCCACGCCCAACATCGGGTCAGCCTCCTCAAGACGTGCAAACGAGAACTGAGATGACTTCACACCCACATAATCCAAGTCGAACGCACTCTTCTGCGGAGCCGCAGGATGCTTGCCGAGCATAACCTTCGTAGCGAGTTCTATAAAGTTAATCTTCAACACCTTAGATACGAATGGGAAACTACGTGAAGCACGCAAGTTGCACTCTATGACCTTAATCTTGTTCTCCTTAGCGAGGAACTGGATATTGAAAGGACCGGAAATCTGAAGCGCACCTGCAATCTTGCGGGCAATCTTCTTGATCCTTCTTACAGTCTCCACATAAAGCTTCTGAGGAGGGAACTGGATAGTGGCATCACCGGAGTGAACACCTGCATACTCGATATGCTCAGAAATGGCATAAGCTAGAATCTCACCCTCATCCGCTACAGCATCGAACTCGATTTCCTTACACCTGTCCATGAATTTACTGATGACCACAGGATGCTCCTGAGATACATCTGAAGCAAGAGAAAGGAACCTTCTGAGCTGTTCCTCGTCATAGCAAACGTTCATCGCAGCACCTGAAAGCACATAAGACGGGCGCACCAGAACAGGGAAACCGACCTTGTCGATGAACTTGTCCACGTCATCCATAGTCGTAAGCTCGCTCCACTCAGGCTGATCCACGCCCAGCGCATCTACGATGCTTGAGAATTTATTTCTATCTTCGGCCTTGTCAATGTTGCAAGCCTTGGTTCCGAGAATAGGGACTCCTGACTTGTCCAACCTGAGGGCCAAGTTATTAGGAATCTGACCGCCCACTGAAACGACTACTCCATGCGGATTCTCCAATTCGATGACATCCATAACTCTTTCATAAGTAAGCTCATCGAAATAAAGCCTGTCACACATGTCATAATCCGTAGACACAGTCTCAGGGTTATAATTCAGCAACACTCCCCTATATCCCTCTTTTCTGATAGTCTCGATGCAATTCACTGAACACCAGTCGAATTCCACAGAACTTCCGATACGGTAAGCACCTGAACCCAGAACGACTACAGACTTGTGGTCATTCTCATATTTGATATCATTGAACTCACCATTATAAGTAAGATACAAATAGTTGGTCGCAGCAGGGAACTCGGCGGCAAGCGTATCTATCTGTTTTACTACAGGCACGATACCATGTGACTTACGGAACGCACGTACGATGTCCTGATTATCCCTGGCATTGCCATTGTCCTTGAAAATCGCCCTCTGAATCTGGAAATCAGAGAAGCCCTGGCACTTCGCCTGCTTCAGAAGTTCCAACGGCATTGACTCCAACGAATCATAGGTATTCATCTCATTGTAGGTCTTGACGATATTGGCGAGCTTCTCGAGGAACCACTTGTCGATCTTCGTCAGCTCATGAATCTGATCGACGGTATATCCCGCGCGCATCGCCTTGGAAATCACGAAGATACGCCTATCTGTAGGCTCTCTCAACGCTTCATCCACATTTGCGACATGGAACTCCTTGTTACCTACATAACCATGAGCGCCCTGACCGATCATACGCAGACCCTTCTGGATAGCCTCCTCGAACGAGCGACCTACAGCCATAACCTCGCCGACACTCTTCATGCTGGAACCGATCTTGCGCGAAACGCCGTGGAACTTCGAAAGGTCCCAACGCGGAATCTTGCAGACGATATAGTCGAGGGCAGGCTCGAAGAAGGCCGGAGTCGTCTTGGTCACAGAATTCTTCAAGTCGAAAAGTCCGTAGCCCAAACCGAGCTTCGCAGCCACGAATGCGAGAGGATAACCTGTCGCTTTGGAGGCCAATGCCGATGAACGTGAAAGTCTGGCGTTTACCTCTATCACCCTGTAATCCATAGCGTTAGGATCGTAAGCATACTGAACGTTACACTCACCCACGATACCTATATGGCGTACGATACGGATAGAAAGTTCACGGAGGAAATAATAGTCTTTATTCGACAATGTCTGTGAAGGAGCCACGACGATACTCTCTCCGGTATGGATTCCGAGAGGGTCGAAGTTCTCCATATTGCAGACAGTGATACAGTTGTCATACTTGTCGCGTACAACTTCATACTCGATCTCTTTCCAGCCCTTAAGCGACTTCTCCACGAGAACCTGAGGCGAGAATGAGAACGCCTTGGTACACAATTCCTCGAGCTGTTCATCGTTGTCGCAGAATCCTGAACCGAGACCGCCGAGCGCATAAGCTGCACGAACGATAAGCGGATATCCGAGTTCATGGGCTGCCTTACGTGCCTCTTCCATATTCTCTGCCGGATGAGACTTGATAGTCTGGACACCGATCTCATCCAGTTTTTTTACGAAAAGCTCTCTGTCTTCAGTATCCATAATGGCCTGAACAGGAGTTCCAAGTACCTGGACATCATATTTTTCCAGCACTTTGTTTTCATAAAGTGTCACACCGCAGTTAAGCGCAGTCTGACCACCGAACGAAAGAAGTATTCCCTGAGGACGCTCTTTCGCGATAACTTTCTCCACAAAGAACGGAGTAACCGGCAAGAAGTAAATCTTGTCTGCCACACCTTCGGAGGTCTGAACAGTAGCAATGTTCGGGTTTATGAGGACAGTCTCAATTCCCTCCTCACGCAACGCCTTGAGGGCCTGCGAACCTGAATAATCGAACTCTCCGGCCTGACCGATCTTAAGCGCTCCTGAACCGAGGATAAGGACTTTTCTTATATTTGGGTTTTTCATGATTCTGAAGTGGATTATTTAATTTTGGAGATGAACTCGTCGAAAAGGAACTCTGTATCTGTAGGACCGCTGGAAGCCTCAGGATGGAACTGGACAGAGCAGAATGGCTTGGACTTGTGGCGGATACCTTCGTTGGTGCCGTCATTCATATTCACAAACCACGGCTCCCAGTCACTTCCGAGAGCTGAAGGATCTACAGCATATCCATGATTCTGAGAAGTGATGAAACATCTGTTTGTTCCTACCATGCGAACCGGCTGATTGTGACTTCTGTGGCCATATTTCAGCTTGTAGGTAGTAGCACCTGCCGCCCTGGCCATCAACTGGTTACCCATACAGATTCCGAAAATAGGCTTATCCTGAGTCATAGCCTTGCGGATATTTTCGACTGTCTTCGTACAGAATTCAGGGTTACCTGGACCATTCGAAATGAACAATCCGTCGTAATCTATATCCAAGAAATCATAGTCCCATGGAACGCGGATGAGCTCCACGCCACGGTCTACGAAACATCTCAATATATTATGCTTGACTCCGCAGTCTACAAGAACGACTTTCTTGTCTCCTGAACCATACTTGATTACTTCCTTACAACTGACAATATCTATCTGGTTGTCTGTATTCGGATCATGTATCTCATTCTCAGCCACCTCTCCTTCAGGAATGATCTGACCGAGCATAGAACCATTATCCCTGAGAATCTTAGTAATCTCTCTGGTATCCACACCATAGATTCCAGGAATCTTCTGCTCCTTCATCCATGTGTCGAGACTCTTCACCGCGTCCCAGTGGCTATACTGGAAAGAATACTCCGAAATGACAAGGCCGCGCACCCAAATTTTCTCAGACTCGAAATTCTTGGAAATTCCGTTCTGGTCGATACCCTCATCAGGTACTCCATAGTTTCCGATCAACGGATAAGTTACACATAGAATCTGTCCAGAGTAAGACGGGTCAGTAAGGCTTTCCGGATAACCTACCATCGCGGTGGAGAACACTACTTCACCATCGCATCGCTTGTCGTAACCGAAAGACCAACCCTTCAGTTCCATCCCATTCTGAAGACGGAGAGTTGCGCGAAGTCTTTTTTCCATTTTATAGAATCTTGTTTTAATTATAATCTGTGTTCAGGTCAATGCTGCCCTTCGGAAAAGTAAAAAAAAAGACCATCCCTTGGCGGGAACGGTCAGCCACTCAATCCTTCCGGACAATAACTATGTTAACTGCATTGATCATATCTGAAATATACTCTTTATTTCAGATTGCGAATTTAAGATAATTTTTCAAAATATCGAAATATGTGACGATTTAAAATTGTTTTAATCCAAAAAGTCTATTGGAAGTAGCATCCGATTCTGTAATTTTGCAGCCGCAAATGATAATATAATAATTTGACGAACAATATGATGGACAATATGAAGAAGTGGCTGCCTGTAATAAGCCTCACTCTTTCGACTTTTATTTTCAACACATCTGAATTCATCCCGATCGGACTTCTGACCAGCATAGCCGATGATTTCGCCATTACAGAATCCAAGGCCGGGTTACTTATAACTATATACGCATGGGTAGTTGCACTCGCTTCCCTACCTCTTATGATGGCATTCGCGAAAACAGAAAACAAGAAGCTTATGCTTTCACTTGTCGCCCTGTTTACTGCCAGCCACATACTTTCCGGATTTTCAAACAGTTACGTTATGCTGATGATTTCCCGAATAGGTGTCGCTTGTTCTCATGCAGTGTTCTGGTCCATCGTCACCCCTCTCGCGGTCCATGTGGCTCCTGAGGGACACCGTTCGACAGCATTGAGCATGATCATTACCGGCTCTTCGATAGCTATGATAGTCGGACTTCCGCTTGGTAGAGCTGTCGGACTGATGGTCGGCTGGAGAGTGACTTTCCTTCTCATCGCGATTCTTTCAGCCATCGTACTATGTCTCTTAGCTGCTTTCCTGCCTAAAGTACCAAGCGATAATAACATATCACTCAAGACATTACCGACGCTTGTCAGTACACCGGCCCTGCTGTGCATCTTCGTTATGACGGCATTGACCATAACAGGCCATTTCACGGCTTACAGTTATATCGAGCCTTTCCTCGGACAAGCCGCAGGCTTTACGAACGGGGAGATTACGATGGTTCTTTCGGCATTCGGCGTCATCGGCATCATCGTCAGCGTACTGTTTTCGAAATACTATGACCGTCACCAGTTTGCGTTCTTGAGAGTGGCAGTTCTCGGCATCTGCATATGCACGCTGCTGCTCGGTATTTCGTCCGGAAACAGTTTCATTATGGTCTGCACATGCCTGCTTTGGGGACTGTCTATCAACTGCTTCAATATTTCGTTACAGTCCTGTATCATCGAATATTCTCCATTCGGTACCGCTATCGCAATGTCCATATACTCAGGTATTTATAATGTAGGAATAGGAGCAGGCGCCCTCGTCGGAGGAATCGTCTGCTCCCATATCGGAATCCCTTTTGTAGGGTATGTCGGGGGCGCTGTCAGTCTCGTTTCTGCGTTGTTTTTCTTACTGACTGTTACGCCTGTACTAAAGCACTCTAAAAAGTCTTAGCGTAGTTGTAATTATTAAGCTCATAAATAGTTGCGAGTTTTCTAAGGCGAACTTTAAAGCTCTCGAAGTCTCTCTTTTCAGGATTGCGCCACTGGATTTCTGACAGTGCAGACCAGCGTGGCAGCACCATGTACTGAGCGTGGCTGAAAGTCTCCACGTACTCGGTCAAGAGATTTGCCTGTACACCTATAATATGTGCAGCCTCCGCAGGGGTAAGCACGTCGGGCATCGGCCTGTATGAGTAAACCTTTTCCAAAGGCAAAAAACCGCCGATTGCAAGTGGCTCTTTATCAGTATCTTCTCTCTGATAATAATCGAAATAGAGATATGTATTCGGAGTCATGATGACATCGTGACCTTTCTTGGCAGCAGCGATTCCGCCTTTCTCCCCTCTCCACGACATAATCGTAGCGCCAGGAGCAGCCTCACCTTCCAGAATTTCATCCCAACCGATGACACTGCGTCCGTAATTGGCCAGATAATCAGCGACATGCTTCATGATATGGTTCTGAAGTTTCTGCTCTTTCGTACCGATCTCGTCATCTGTCAATCCCAATTTTTCAGCTTCAGCCTGACATTTCGGACACTTTTTCCATGAATCTTTCGGACACTCGTCACCGCCGATATGGATATACTTGGACGGGAACAATGCGACAACCTCTTTCATGACATTGTCCAGAAACTCGTAAATGAGAGGATTTCCTGCACAGAGCACATCCTTCGAAATGCCCCATTTTGTCCAAACCTCATAAGGTCCGCCCGTACATCCAAGTTCCGGATACGCAGCCAAAGCAGCCATCATATGACCGGGAAGGTCGATTTCAGGGATAATTTCAATATGTCTGTCAGCAGCATATTTGATAACGTCAAGTATCTGATCCTGAGTGTAATACCCACCATAAGGCTTACCATCATAAACATGAGGCTTAGCATGAGCGTGACCCACCAATGTCTCTTTTCTCACAGAACCGATCTCGTGCAGACGCGGATATTTCTTGATCTCGATTCTCCAGCCCTGGTCGTCAGTCAGATGCCAATGGAAAGTATTCATATTATGAAGCGCCATCATGTCCAAATAAGTTTTCACCTCATCCACAGTGAAAAAATGACGGCTGACATCGAAATGCGCACCTCTGTAATGGAATTCCGGAGCATCTTCGATCGTCGCAGCAGGAAGCACCTTCGTCACCGCAAGGCTCTTTCTCAATGTCTGCGCAGCATAGAAAGCACCTGCCGGCGCCCCAGCCGAAATCCGCACACCATTCTTGCCGATCTCCATTCTGTACCCTTCGGGATCCAGGTTTTTGTCAATGTTTATGTCAATGCTGTTTCGGCATTGACTTCCCTCCTTAATCTCCGGGCGCTGGCCGGTCTCCTCCTGGATAAACTCGGCGAGGAACGCGGCATCCTTCATTAGAGAGGCGTCCTGGAAAGTGATTTTGGTCTTGGCGTTGATCTGGAAATGACCTTTCTCGGCCATCGAGATGGTTTTCGGCATCGGGATGACGTCGTATTTGAAGTCATCAGCCATCGCGCTAAGGCCTGACATGGCCATAGAAGCGGCTAAAATAATTAATGCTTTTTTCATTTATATATCAGTTATTCGTTTTTCGCATTATTAAGTAATCATTAAAAAATAACTTGGTAATCTTTGTTCGTCTTTTCGGTCTATAT
>SAMEA104315426__coassemble_765_pt1 | contig 14319 bp, 12 predicted proteins | sample SAMEA104315426__metabat2_low_PE_008 | metagenome-assembled genome bin SAMEA104315426 (sample SAMEA104315426) | gut metagenome | biome: Monkey gut; feature: monkey-associated habitat; material: faeces | place: China | collected 2013 | reverse complement strand
TTTGACCAGAACCTCGCCCGGAACATTCTGAGGATCAGAAGAATCGATGCAGATAGACATGTTCATGGCAGCCTTTCCGCATGAATAAAGCTTCGTATCTTTCCAGTCAGCATAGCCGATAATCGGAGCACATTCCGTCATACCGTAACCCACTGTGAACGGGAAACCTATCTTGCGGAAGAAACGCTCCACCTCAGGGTTGAAGGCAGCGCCGCCGATAATAACCTCGTAGAAACGACCTCCGAAGGCATTGACAAGTTCCTGGAGAATCTTCTTCTGGATCACCTTGTCGATAATTGGAAGATTCATGATCATCTTGTTCCTGTCGAGAATCGGCTTGAGCTTGGACTTGTAGACCTTCTCGATGATGAGAGGCACGGCGATGATGACATGAGGCTTGATGTCGGCAAATGCCTGCATAATAATCTTAGGGCTTGGCACACGTGTAAGGAAATGCACATGAGCTCCGATAGTCATTTCGAAAAGGAACTCGAACATCATACCATACATGTGGGCTGAAGGAAGCATGGATACGACCTCTGCCTGATTGTCCATCTGAGGCATAGCCTGCACGTGGGCGAACTGAATATTCGAATAAAGTGCACGATATGGAATCATGACACCCTTGGAGAATCCGGATGTTCCTGAAGTATAGTTGATTACAGCGAGTTCATCAGCAGAGTCCTCGTAATAGTTCAAGTCCTCAGGGCCGAAGTTGTTCGGATATTTGTGTCCGAAACTTTCATTCAGGTGTTCACGTACCTGAGACATTTCTTCCGTCTTGGAATAAAGGAAGTTGAATGTGTTGATCTGTACTACGACATAAAGTCCCGGCATCTCAGCCTCTGAGAGGTTCTCCCAGATGACATCATCCACAAAGAGGACTTTAGCCTCTGAATGATTGACGAGATAATGTATGTTTCCCGGCTTGAATTCATGAAGGATAGGCACCGGGACTGCTCCATAAGTAAGAGCGGCGAGCATACTGACTCCCCAGTTAGCCTGGTTCCTGGAGCAGATAGCTACTTTGTCACCTTTCTGAAGTCCGCACTGCTCGAAAGCGATGTGCAATTTAGCAACGCGTCTGGCCACATCACGGTAGGCCAGATCCTGTCCCTTGTAATTCGACAATGCGGGACGGTCCCAATTCTCCCTGAAGCTCTTTTCAAGGAGTTTGTTTACTGAATGAAATTCCATTTTTCTAATTTAATTTAACCGTACGCTCTTTTCCGTCATAACATACGGCAGTAACTTTACCGGCATCACTGACGGTAATCTTGCTGTCAGGACGTATCATCTTATCCCCCTGCGGATCGAAGACAGGCTTGCCGCCGTCGAAACCATAGAACAGGATTTTAGTGGAAGTCCTTACAGCCCAATATCTTTTACCCTTTACTCTAATGAGTTCAGGCAATGCTTTTACAGTATCTTCAGGACGTATGCCCTTCCATGAAGCAGGTGTTTTCCCATGAAGGTCATACATTCCTATAGTATTATCATTATGGAGCACTACAGCAGTATAGCCATGTGCACCTGTAAAGTCGTAAGCATCAGGACCTATGAGGATAGGTTTTCCGAGGTCTACCGGGAAAGGTTTCACGAACCGTCCGAGTCTGTCTATCAAATACAGAGATGAACCGGAAGCGAACAAGAACTGTATCTTTCCATTTGCGAAATAGTCTATCTGTGCCACTGCTCCGCAAATCGGTGCGCTGAATGGTACTCCCCATATACCTTTACCGTCAAGTTCTTTCAGAACCAGGTAATTATTAGTCTGTTGCGAGAACAGGTTCATCTTTCCGGTACCGCAGTTCTTCACCTTGAACGGTCCCTTGGGAATCACCACGACAGTATCACGTGACAACGCCGGGACCTCATCTTTGCTACCCGCGAATTTTATCTTGGCGATATCGAGTTTCATGAGATGGGACTTGCCTGGATTCAACGAGAATACCACCGGCAAATGTGACAATCCCTCCATCATTCGAGTAGCCGAACCCACTACCGCCGGTTTGAATATATTTGTCAATGTCGAAGGATCGGCTGATGGTGAATAGTAGTTGTAGAACAATGCCCCGTCACCAGGAATAAGTCCGGATGCTCCGTTGTCGGACAAGAAAGAGGACAATGTCCTGCGTCCTTTAGACGGTGTAAAACTCTTGACTGCCAACGCATCACCGGTAATTATCCAGCCGCCTGTCACCACCCTTGCAGTGTCCTGCACAGTGAAAATATCGCCGAAAAGCAGAGGTGCATATTCTGCGACAGGCATTTCAGCCGCCGCTGCATCCTGATTAGTCGGACGGACCATTACAATATTTGCAAACTTATCTCCTACAGGCACAGATGCCGCACATACTTCTTTTATATTCAAGCGCTTAGCCCACTGCGCAGGAGTAATTCCATACTTCTTTCCGAGTGATGCGGCAGCCGAATTACGTTTATCGAGCTTACCGGAAGCGTCCAGATATTTGTTGTACTCCTGAATGAAAGACTCCACATTATCTATCGCAAGCACAGATGCATTAAGTGTTCCGTTCGGAAGTATGTTCGCCGCAGTCGTAGGTCCGGCTACTACAGAGCCGAGCATATTGCTGAAGAATTTGGTACTCGATGTGGAAAACGCGTCACCTTCGAGTGTCACCCTCTTTTCGCTGTCAGTCGAAAGCCTTAACGATGTCCACTCTGCAAACGACTTTATGAATCCTGATTTTATGCTGAAATTTCTCGCCAGAAATGACAGGGCAAGCTTGCCGGAATAAGAATGATTCACCAGCATTGACAAAGACCCGTCCAGAGATGCGGCAGCGGCTGCGCAGCCTTCGTCTTCCAGCACGGAGATGCGGCCGCGGACATGGCGCTCAGCCGATTTTACGAGCGTTTCGGAGGCGGAAAGTGCGAGCAGCGTCCGTCTTCCGAGCGGTGAATCTTTCTCAGTATCAGAGAGAAAGGCGTGACAGACAGATGAGCTGTCGGCCTCGGCTATCAACCGCCATACGGCGCCGGTGCTGTCGGAGGGAACGCGTCCCGGGTCAATGATTATGAGCGGCACTAAGTCGCCACTATAGTGAACGGAAAGAACCATTTCCGAATTCTTTATGGAATTCAACTCCCCCTCTTTCAGCATGGACGAAACCTTGGAAAAGAATGGCCTCAACGAAGACTTGCCGGTTCCGGAAAAGAATGTTCCGAAAAGGCCGGTGCTGTCCATCATGCAGGAAACACCGCCACGCAATGTTTCAGAACACAGAACCATCGCGGCATCGGAAGGAACGGCGTTCAGAAGAGGATGTCGTTCAGACGCCTTCTGACGGACCTCCTCCGTCGTAAGTTCCTGTACATCATCAGATTCAGAATATAATGAAACCACGGCGCCAACGACCGCAAGCACCAACACTGCAAGGATTGATATGCAGAGTATTATAGTTTTCCTGTTCATTCTCCAAAGATACACATATTTTGGCTAATGAGGATAATCGCATCGAAGAAGTATTCCTTTTTGGAATTATTTTGCGCCCTTCAGTAGACTATTTTCCGCTTTTTGGACATTTTCGAAGCCGAATCTACTAATAACCTCTTGCAATTTGTAAGCAATCTTGTCGTTGCACAGGTTTCCGATGGAGCCTTCATGGGTGTGGTGCAACTCTCCGTGGAAAGCGAAGTTACCGGCCATAATTTCCAGTCCGACACGCTTGTAGGCATCCCTGAACGGAACATTTTCCTCTTCCACAAGACGGTTGACCTCTTCCACACTGAATGCCGGCCGGTACTTCGGATCAGACATGATATCTTTCACTATCTCCATCTTTTCTACGGCATAGGAGGCTATATCCAAGCAGTCGTCCATTTCCTGGAAAATCGGGATGAACACTTCTTTAAGTATCTGCATATCACGGAAATACCCGGATGGAAGATTACCTGTAATAAGACGTATATCATTAGGCGCGCCCTGAATTTTGTTGCAATGCGCCCTTACAAGTTCGAATACGTCAGGATTCTTTTTGTGAGGCATGATACTGGAACCGGTGGTCATACTGTCAGGCAGATGTATGAATCCGAAATTCTGACTGGCATAGAGACAGCAATCTACAGCAAGTCTCCCGACAGTTTCAGCCACAGCAGCATAGGCAAAAGAGATTGCGCGCTCTGTCTTACCTCTTCCCATCTGTGCATAAACCACGTTGTAATCCAGATCCGCAAAACCGAGAAGTCGCGTAGTCATCCCCCTGTCCAAAGGAGCTGAGGAGCCATAACCGGCAGCCGAACCGAGAGGGTTCTGATTTGTAATATCCCAAGCAGCGAGCATAAGTCGCAAATCATCCGTAAGACTCTCAGCATAAGCACCGAACCATAAACCGAATGACGACGGCATTGCCACCTGGAGATGGGTGTATCCGGGCAACAGCACATCTTTATACTGTTCACTTTTCCTCTGCAGCACTTCGAAAAGCGTCTGAATCTTTTCCACAGTCTTGCGGATTTCCGCCCTGGCATATAGTTTCAAATCGACAAGCACCTGGTCATTACGTGACCGTCCTGTGTGCACTTTTTTCCCGACATCACCAAGCCTGAGTGTAAGCATAAGTTCCACTTGCGAATGCACATCTTCCACATCGGGTTCGATTTCGAATTTCCCTGCCACGGCATCATCATGAAGCTCCGCCAAGACAGGGAGAAGTTTTTTCAAATCTTCTTCCGGAAGAAGTCCGACCTTAGACAACATAGTAATATGCGCCATAGTGCCAAGTATATCATACTGAGCGAGATACAAATCCAATTCACGGTCTTTACCCACCGTGAACTTATCTATCAGGGCATCATCGTCGTACCCTTTATTCCAAAGTTTTGCCATAACCGTCCAAAAGGCGCACATACATATCCGCGCCGCTGAAAATTTCACTTATTTCTATATATTCGTCCGCTGTATGGGACCTCGCCGAATCTCCCGGACCTATTTTCACTGTCGGAAAAGGAGAGAGCGTCTGATTACTCGTGGTCATCGAACCGAAAGTACTGATTCCCAAATCTTTGGCACGCAATACAATCGGATGGTCTTCAGCAATATGCGAACTGCCGAGCCTCGTGGAACGCTCCTTCACCTTACATTTTACAGACGACTTGATAATATCCAACACCTCCAGATTCGTATACATCCCGTTGGGCCGCACATCGACCACAAACGTACAGACATCCGGGACAATATTATGCTGTACACCGGCATTGACCTGAGTCACAGACATTTTGACTGGGCCGAGATAGGGCGAAATTTTGGGGAACCGGTAGGTGCGGAACCACTCGATGTCCGGCAAAGCCGCATAAATGGCATTGACCCCTTCCTCTCTGGCCGCATGGCCGCTCTTTCCTTCGGAGGTACAGTCGAGAACCATCAGACCCTTCTCGGCTACAGCCATTTGCATCTTCGTCGGCTCGCCCATAATGCCGAGATCTATGCGTCCCAATTCGGGAAAAATTAGCTCGATCCCGCCCTTCCCGCAAACCTCCTCCTCAGCTGTCGCGGACCAGATTAGCCTATAAGGCTGAGGCCTTGAGGTCAGGTCAATGTAGGCACGCAATAATGCTATCACGGAAGCTCCGTCATCGTTGGTGCCCAAACCATATAACCGCCCGTTTTCTACCATTGGAACAAACGGGTCGCGAGTGTAACCCGCTGAAGGTCTGACAGTATCGATATGCGCATTCAGCAGTATCACTGGTTTCTCAGATTCTTCTTCACAGCTGAGCCACAGGTTATTACCCTTTCTATGGGGAGGCAGACCGTGGTCGCTCAGCCAGGTTTCCAGCAGATCCGCCACGTGGGTTTCTCCTCTGCTGAATGACGGAATCTTCACCATCTCTTCCAAAAGTCCGAGAAGGCTTTCATCTGTCACGCGATTATGAAGTGCATTAGACATGGCGATATAGTTTATAGATGGACTTCGGTTCCAGTTCCGAGTCCCAGTTCGGCGGCATTGGTTATAACTACCTTGGACACACCGAGTTTCAGGGAAGCGAAGGCATTGTCCAGTTTCGGAATCATTCCTCCGCTGACTGTTCCGTCTTTCTTCAGGTTTTCATAGATTTCAGGCGTAATCTCACGAATCACGCTGTTTTCATCTTCAGGATCCGACAAGACGCCTTTCTTTTCGAAACAGAATGTCAGGATAACTTCGGAAGTAACTGGCGCAAAAGCTGTTGCGACAGATGTGGCGATGGTGTCCGCGTTCGTGTTCAGCAGACCACATCCGGAATCGAAAGACAGAGGTGCGATTACAGGAACCGCGCCAGCATCTATCAAAGACATTAACGCTGAAGCATTTACACTATCCACGTCGCCCACATAGCCATAATCGATATCTTTCACCGGACGTTTATGTGCACGTATACAATTAAGGTCAGCTCCCGTGAGTCCGATGGCGTTCACGCCGGACATCTGCAATTCAGCTACAATACGCTTGTTTACCAGTCCACCATAGACCATCGTAACTACTTCAAGCATAGCTTCATCCGTAATCCTTCGGCCTTCCGCCATTTTGGTTTCTATTCCGAGTTTGCCTGCAATGGCCGTAGCGGTACGTCCGCCGCCATGGACAAGAATACGCCTCCCCGGCATTGACGAAAACAAACTCAGGAACTCGCTCCTCAACTGGGGGTCCTCCACGACGGCACCGCCGACTTTTATGATATTGACCGACATACGACAGACCTACTTCAAATCTTCCAACATGCGCTTCATGACCACCTGCGCAGAGACTACGCGGTTAGCAGCTTCCGGGATCACCAGACTATTCGGAGAGTCTATGACAGAATCAGTTACGATCATATTCCTACGTACCGGAAGGCAATGCATGAAATAAGCATTGTGAGTAACCGCCATCTGCCTGTCACTCACTGTCCAGTTCATATCTTTGCTGAGAATCTGGCCGTAATGCTCATACGAAGACCAATTCTTCGCATAGATAAAATCTGCCCCTTCGAAGGCTTTCATCTGGTCACGTTCGACTCGTGCATCGCCTGCGAACTGAGGTGCCAAGTCGTAGCCTTCCGGACATGTTATCACGAAATCCACATCGGCAACATTCATCCACTGTGCGAATGAGTTAGGAACGGCCTGAGGAAGGGCTCTCGGATGCGGGGCCCAGCTCAGGACCACTTTCGGACGTGGTTTCTTTTTATATTCCTCGATGGTGATGAGGTCCGCAAATGCCTGGCATGGATGCACTGTGGCTGACTCAAGGCTTATCACAGGCTTTCCGGAATACTCTATAAACTGACGGATGATAGTTTCCTGATAATCAAAGTCCCTGTCTTCGAAACGGGCAAAAGAACGCACTCCTATCATGTCGCAATAACTGCCAATTACCGGGATGGCTTCACGCAGATGCTCCGACTTGTCGCCATCCATAATGACGCCCATTTCGGTTTCCAATTTCCAGCTGTCGCCGTTCACATTCAGCACAATAGGGTTCATCCCGAGATTCTGCGCGGCTTTCTGGCTGCTCAGACGAGTTCTCAGGCTATTGTTGAAAAACACGAGGATTATCGTCTTGTTGTGACCGAGATCCTGCCATGCGAACGGAGTCTTTTTCACCTGTTTCGCTTCTTCGAGGGCCTTCCCGAGATCACCTATATCGCTTACATTCAAGAATTGTTTCATACTATATGAGGATTTGTGCCAATGCTGTCGTAAACTGTTCAGCTTCTTGTTTTTGCAACACTAATGGAGCAAGCAGTCGCACCATGTCAGTACCGGCCACACCGGTAAAAATATGTTTGTCGAAGAGCAATGCCTTACGGATCGGGGCGACAGGTTCACAAAACTGTATACCCAACATCAGACCTCGTCCGCGGACTTCCTTGATTTTTGTAGAAACAGGGATATTCGCCTTAAGCCATTCACCGACCACGCGCGCGTTTTCCACAAGGTTTTCTTTTTTCATGATATCGATTACGGCGAGCGAAGCGGCCATGGCCAGATAGTTTCCGCCGAATGTAGTTCCCAGCATACCCTTAACCGCCTTGAAATCAGGTGATATCAGCACTCCTCCGACAGGGAATCCGTTGCCCATGCCCTTGGCTGTCGTTATCAAGTCCGGAGTAATCCCCGCCCACTGATGCGCGAAAAATTTCCCCGTACGCCCATACCCGCTCTGGACTTCGTCCAGGATAAGGCATACGCCATATTTTTTTGTCAATGCCCGTAGACTTTTCAGGAAGTCGTCTGAAGGAATGTTGATTCCTCCGACACCCTGGATGCCTTCTATTATTACAGCTGCCACATCGCCTTTCAAAAGTTCCGCTTCCACTGCTTCCGCATCATTCAAATCCACAAAAGTGACTTTGTGGTGAGTGTTGAACGGGGAACAATACTTCGGATTATCCGTAACAGCTACTGCTCCGGAAGTCCTGCCGTGGAAACTGTGATGAAAAGCCACAACACGGTCTTTGCCTGTATGGAACGAAGCCAGTTTCAGTGCATTCTCATTGGCCTCAGCCCCTGAATTTATAAGAAAAAGGGACCAGTCCTCGAGTCCGGCAGCCTCCCCTATCTTTTTCGCAAGTTCTTCCTGCATAGGGTTTTGCACACTATTGGAATAGAATCCTATCTTATTCAGCTGCTCAGTCAACGCGGCCACATATTCAGGATGAGAATGACCTACAGAAATTACCGCATGACCGCCGTAGAGGTCCAAGTATTCCTGACCTTTGTCATCCCAGATGTGACAGCCTTTCGCCTTCACCGGAGTGACATCGAACACATTATATACGTCGAAAAGATTCATATTAAATTCAGTTAAAACCTGTTGCCCTTGAGATTAAGCCCCGACGTTTCCGGTAGCCCGAAGATAATGTTCATATTCTGAACCGCCTGACCTGACGCTCCTTTTACAAGATTATCTATCACACTGATTATATGTAGATTATCACCATACTTACGGACATTGACCACACACTTGTTGGTATTCGTGACCATCTTCAGATCAGGATTCTCGTCCACGACGAACACGAACGGCTCATCAGAATAATATTCCTTATACATTCTCACGGCCTCTTCCTCAGTCAGGTCCGATTTCATATAGGCGGACACCAGAATTCCTCTGGTAAAACAGCCGCGTATAGGAACGAAGTCAAGGCTGCCGCCGAAAGAGGGTGCCAATCTGCTCAACGTTTCCTTTATTTCCCCAAGATGCTGATGCGTAAATGGCTTATACACAGAGAGATTATCGGCACGCCAACTGAAATGTGTCATTTCCGAAGGCTGTTGTCCGGCGCCAGTGGAACCGGTAACGCCTGTAACATGAATCTCTGAAAGTTTGTCAGCTTTAGCGAGAGGCAGGAGAGCCAACTGGATAGCCGTCGCGAAACATCCCGGATTCGCAATGCGCGCAGCCTTCATGACATCTTTCCTGAAGGCTTCCGGAAGCCCGTAAACAAATCCCTCCGAACTGGCCGCAAGCCTGAAATCGTTGCTCAGGTCAATGATTTTACACGAGTAGTCTTCCGGTATATCATGGACATACAGCTTCGACTTCCCGTGTCCTGAGCAAAGAAATATCACGTCTACATGGCTAAGATCCGCTTCTTCCACAAATGGCATATCCACCTCACCCACAAGGTCTTGATGGACTTTCGAAACAGGATCTCCGGCATGGCTTTCGCTCTGCGCGAAAACAATTTCCGCATAGGGATGCCCTTTAAGGATACGCATAAGTTCCCCAGCCGTGTAGCCGGCAGCACCTATTATGCCTATCTTGATTTTATCTATCATAATTCCTGTTCGAGCTTTTCGCCCTCTTCCTTATGGTTCGAATAATAAACGCGGAGTGGTGTGGAAAGCACCTTAATGAAGCCTTTCGCATCTTCACTTGTCCAGCCTTTCTGCATTTCTCCATATTCACCGAACTTGGTCTTTACCAAGTCATTGGCAGAGTCCACACCGACAGTGGAGAAACAGTACGGACGAAGTTCCATGATGACTGTTCCTGTAACATTTCTCTGGCTCTCTTCCAACATGGCTTCAATATCACGCATCACAGGCTCAAGATATTGACTTTCATGCAGGAACATTCCATACCAGTTCGCCACCTGGTCTTTCCAATACTGCTGCCACTTACTGAGTGTATATTTCTCCAGGAACTTGTGTGCAGCGATGATAAGCATAGGAGCTGCCGCCTCGAAGCCTACACGTCCCTTGATTCCGATAATGGTGTCACCCACATGCATATCACGTCCGATTCCATATGGCGACGCGATGGCTTCTATCGCCTGTATAGCTTTCACCTTATCATCGAATTTATCTCCGTTCACGCTGACTATCTGACCTTTATCGAAACCGATACGGATAAGTTCGCTGCCGTCTTTGGTCACTTGCTTCAGATATGCTGACTCAGGAAGTCCCTGAGTAGAGTCCAGGATTTCGCCGCCGCAAATGGAGGTCCCCCAAAGTCCGACGTTATACGAGTATTTGAGTTTCTTGAAATCCGCCGCAAATCCATGCTTGTTCAGATAGTCCACCTCGAACTGACGGGTAAGGGCCATGTCTCGGGTCAATGTTATTATCTCGATTCCCGGGGCCATAACGAGAAACGTCATATCGAAACGTACTTGGTCATTGCCAGCACCGGTAGAGCCGTGGGCGATGGCATCCGCACCGATTTCCTTTGCGTATTTCGCAATCGCCATGGCTTGGAAAATCCTCTCCGACGATACAGAAACAGGATAAGTTCCATTCCTGAGGACATTGCCATAAATCATAAATCGGATGCTGCTCGCATAGTATTCTTTGGTGACATCCAGGGTCACATATTTCTTGGCGCCGAGCTTATAGGCATTTTCTTCATTTGCTTTCAGCTGTTCGGCACTGAATCCGCCTGTATCTGCACATGCGGCATATACTTCATATCCTTTTTCCTTGGTCAGATACATCACGTTGAAGGATGTATCCAGACCGCCGCTGAATGCGACTACAACTTTCTTGGCCATATCCGATTAAGCATTATGTCTGTGGAACAAATTAGTGAATTTCACCCAGCCATGCAGCAACTTGTCATGACTCGGCTTCGGTTCCGGCATCGCAGTATGCTGATCCTTAGGATCATACAACATGCCGGTGCACAAGCATCGGGTATAGTTGTTCCTCGTGAGGACGTCGTAGTTAATGCAGCTTGAGCAGCCTTTCCAGAAAACCGGGTCGGTGGTCAATTCAGAGAAGGTCACTGGTTTGTAGCCAAGTTCCGTGTTTATTTTCATGACGGCCAATCCCGTAGTAAGTCCGAAGAGTTTAGCGTTAGGAAATTTCTTGCGCGAAAGTTCGAAAGCGGCATGTTTGATTTTTTTGGCAAGTCCGCATCCCCTATATTCAGGTTTTACGATCAGGCCTGAGTTTGCCACAAATTCTTCATGGTCCCATGACTCGATATAGCAGAATCCGGCGAAGTCATCTCCATGCATGGCGATAATGGCTTTGCCTTCCAACATTTTCTGTTTCACGTATTCTGGGTTACGTTTGGCGATACCGGTTCCTCTTACTTTTGTGGCATCTTCGATAGTTTTGAGGATTTCATCCACGTACGCCAAATGCTTTTCAGTCGCGACTGCAACTGTAAAATCATCTATTGTCATTGTTCGTTTTATTTAAATATGATTAGGAGATTCAGATTCGACGCTCCTTGATTCCGGGAAGTGCCGATTCGAGAATATACATGATGGATTCCACGTCTGCCTGCTCCCGGAGCAGCAGAAGGAGAGTGTCGTCGCCGGCTATGGTTCCCATGATTTTATGTTTCAATGCCGATTCTACGATGGTGGCTATCATGTTCGCATATCCCGGTCGGGTTTTTATGACGCCGAACTGGCCTGAGAACTCGATGCTGAAAACTCCTACTGAGGCATGGCGCATGTCAAGTTGTTCAGGCATATCAGGGGTGTTGATTTCAGGCAGTTTATAGTGATATCCGCCTTTTCCGTCAGGAGTCTTGGCTACCTTAAGCTCTTTCAAGTCTCTGGACAGGGTCGCTTGAGTCACCACAAAACCCTTTTCGGCAAGCATCGAAAGGATATCTTCCTGATTGCTTGCCGTGTTGGAAGCGATGAGCTGCTTCAAGATGTCAAGACGTTTTTTCTTTTCGTTCATGTTTGTTCGTTCGTTATCCTTATATAGGGGTCCAGCCTCTGTGAAGTATATTCACGTATATTTATTCACTAACGATGCAAATTTATACATAAAATAGACATAAGCAAACAAAATCGGGATTTTTTTCCCGATTTTGTCATAAAATTTATGTTCGCGAGTCAGCCGGACATTCCAAGACCCCGCCTTTCGCAAAATTCCTTTCGCGATGGATATTCCCGACTATTGACGGTCAGCACGTACGAAAGCGTCTTCTGTACCTGTCCATTTGTAAAGACGTGCGTTGCAGACCTGCTTTTTGGTATACTTGTCTTTAGAGTTCTCGGAGATGTACCAGTATCCGTCGCCAAGTGGACAGAGTCCAGTAGAGCCCCATTTGAAACGCCATCCTGTCACGCCTGAAGCAGTGTCAGACATCGGCACTACTGCTGACGGAGTACCGGCATTGACCCCACCCGCAGGGACGAGCGCAAGCTGGAGCATCTTTTTGGTGGTGGCTGCGCCTTTGAGCGAGGCTTTGAACGGCTTCTGGCTCATGCTGACGGCGAAGAGGGCGTAGTTCGGGAACTGCTCTTTCTTTCCTTTATATACAGCCATGAAGAGGCAGTCGGTGTATGGGTCGTAGGTGAGGTTCTGCACACCGTAGTTAGTGTTGCCGGTGTAGATAAAGTATTCTTTTTCAGGCTTTTTCGGGCCGGAGACATGGGATTCACCGAAAATCATCGGCTTTGCGAGCCTGTCGAGTTTCGCAAGGTCGTAACGCTGGATAACCTGATAGTCGTTGTCAGTACGGTTCACGTCGCCGTAGATTCCGTAGCCTACGTAGAGGTACATTTTCTGGGCTGAGCGCTCTTTTGCAGTGGCTTCGAGCGGTTTCACTTCCCTGCCGATGGCTACGCCGTCGATTCCGGAGCATCCGTAGAGGTGCTTCACTTCCTGGCCACCGATGTTGCCGGAGAACTTGTAGTCTTCACATGGTTTCAGGAGGCATACGGTCTTGAGGACATCGTTGTTTTCCGGATCCATGTTAAGTGATGTCATCTTGTCGACATCGATGATGGCGATGTAGAATCGTGATTCTGAGACTATTCCGACGTTGAGTTTCTTGGCGATATTCTGACCGATTTCGTCGTCTTTACATTCGAGGGATGCGTAGACTTTTCTGTCCTGGTGGTTAAAAGTCATGGCGCCGAGGTGTCCCTGTATGCGGTCGATAGATGCGAGTATGCGTCCGTTCATGTCCACCTTCAGGAAGCGGCTGGTGAAAGACATATACATGCAGCCTTTTTCCTGGTCGAGGGCGATTCCCTGAACGTGCTGGAGCTGGCCGCCAACATAGATACTGTCAGGAAGATCTGGTTTTCCTGCATTGGCCGCAACTGTCATGAACAATGCTGAGAGCACGGCGAAAACTTTCATCAATCTTTTCATTCTGTTATAATTATATGTTTATCATTCTTCATTCCATCCCCGACCTGTCAGTTTGGGAATAGGTGTATAAAACAAAACAGGTTGCCCATTTGATAATTGGACAACCTGAAAATTTTTAAGTGGGAGCAGAGGGAGTCGAACCCCCGACCCTCTGCTTGTAAGGCAGACGCTCTGAACCAACTGAGCTATGCTCCCGAATTGGGATTGCAAATATACGACTAATTTTACAATCCGCAAATTTTTATTTCACTTTTTTCCATTCTTCCGCACGGTCGATAATCCAGTCCGTAACTTCAGCAGTGGACTCAGGCAGGATTCCATGGCCGCCATACACTATTTCAACTCCTTTATTCTCAAGCGTTTTCTGTTTATCTGGCATACCGATTCTTGTAGCCATATTCTTCACATTGGAGGTGAGATAAATGCCTTGCACGATTATGCGCTTTTTATTCTGCGCGGCTTTATCCAATATATCCATGAGGTCGTCTGCCATATGCATACCCATCGCGACTTGTTCACCGTCCGAGTAGCTGATTTTGGAGTTTTGTTTTACGTATTCTGCTGTGCGGGACAGAAGTTCGTTCCAGAAGCCTACGCGGTCCGGATCGCCATGAGCGAGAATGACAACAGCTTCGTTCTCAGGGTCTTTTGACATAGACATCACTCTTTCGAACATAATCTTCTCAAGGATATCAGTAGAATAAAGGGTTCATCCGAAGAATGGATAGATAGAGCAAAGAAAAAGCCGGTATTTAGTATCT
>SAMEA104315426__coassemble_754_pt1 | contig 14527 bp, 11 predicted proteins | sample SAMEA104315426__metabat2_low_PE_008 | metagenome-assembled genome bin SAMEA104315426 (sample SAMEA104315426) | gut metagenome | biome: Monkey gut; feature: monkey-associated habitat; material: faeces | place: China | collected 2013 | reverse complement strand
AAGCACTGTCATAGAAACTGTTATTACCATCGTATCCATAAAATGACATGGATTTGTCGGCGCAATAACTCGCCGTCGCCATGATACGACATTTATCCATCTGGATTCCGGAATCGTACGCGCCAGTGACCGTCATACTCCCGCCAGTGTATATGGAAATGTCTGCGTAGTAACTACTTACGGGTTTCGGCCAGCTCTCGCCGTTACCAAAATCGTACACGTTCAGCATGCCGCCGACCAGAAACCCCTTGGCCCCGTCATACGCCAGCATCGGGAACGGCACGAACGAGAGTCCCTTCTTCGCAGTCGCCTCTTCGGCTTTCAGGCTGATGGTCCAGGTCAATGCGAGTGCTACAGTTGTTGCTACTATGGATAGTTTCATATTTCGTGTCAATGTCAAAGTTGGCAAAAAAATTGTGACGCTTCTGATGCATCGGGGACAAAGTTACGAAATAATTGTTACCTTTAAGGTTTACATAAAATAACATATTATGGCGATAGTTTCTGCAATATTCTCAGTGATGCTGATTTTTCTTATAATCGGCACTATAATCGTCATTATTTTCGACAGTGGAGACTCTGCTACGAAAATCGCTTGGTTGTTGATAATCACCATTTTGCCTATTATCGGACTCCTTCTGTATTTTATGGTTGGAATAAACCTTAGGCAGTCCAGATATTTCAAGAACAAACACAAGAAATTCATAGATATTTTCGGACAGAGGGCTAATGCTCAGGTGCATAAACTTCTGTTCGGCCACGAGAAAGATCACCGTGTAAAAAAGGATTACCGTACGCTTACGCAGCTCCTTTCCTGTGACGGCTCCACCTGCGTAACGGATGGCAATGGCCTGGAAATCATCACTTCAGGGCACCGGAAGTTCGAACTTCTCATGGAAGACCTGGAGAATGCGAAGGAGTATATCCACATGGAATATTTCTATTTCCGCCATGACAAAGGTGCTCAGCAGATTAAGGAAATGCTGATGAAAAAGGCGCGTGAAGGCGTGAAAGTCAGATTCATACACGAGAATATCGCTAACATCGATATCCTCCCCGGTTACTACAACGAGATGAAAAAAGCCGGTGTGATGGTGGAGAAATTTACCAAGCCGAGATGGCCTCTCATAAACTTGGTTACGCAACTTAACTATCGCGACCACAGGAAGATAGTGGTCATCGACGGCAAAATCGGATACGCCGGTGGAATGAATATCAGCGACGATTATTTCGTAAAATGGCGAGACACCCACATGCGCATCACCGGCAATGCCGTGGCCGGTCTCCAGTATAGCTTCCTGAACACCTGGATCACCGCCGACGGCGAGATCGACGATGACTTCGCAAAATATTTCCCGATGTGCGCCGATGTCGGGTCTGCTGTTAAGGTCAATGCTGAAGCGGCACGGGACACGGACATTGACCTGAACGAGGAAGATGCCGAAGGCAATGGGATCGCGGAGGTGCTGTCGAAGACTCCTATTCAGAGTTTGGACATGAACTTCAAATTCAAGAATAAGGACCGTCTTATCCAGATAGTCCCGGACGAGCCGGAGTCGCGTTGGGGGCATATTCACATGGGCGCGGTGTGGGCTGTGCAGCATGCGAAGAAGTACATTTATATACAGACTCCTTATTTCGTACCGCCGGAACCGATGCTTCAGGCCTTACAGTCAGCGGCATTGAGTGGCGTGGATGTGCGTGTCATGGTGCCGAAAAAGGCGGATTTGTTTTTCATGGGGCCTGCTAACCGTTCGTATTTCAAGGAGTGTCTGGAGGCTGGTGTGAAGATTTATGAACGTACCGGCCGTTTCATTCATGCGAAGACATTCGTGAGTGATGATTACCTTTCGGAAATCGGTTCTGCCAATATGGATTTCAGGAGTTTTAATCTTGATTATGAATTAGTTGCGTATATCTATGATACGACAGTGGCGAATGTGAACAAGGCTATTTTCCTGAAGGATCTGGAGGCGTCGAAAGAGGTTACACTCGAGGATTGGGAGCGTCGTCCGTGGTATCAGAAGTTTTCTCAGAGAATTATACGACTGTTCGCTGCGCTGCTGTAGGGTGGTGGTATAGTACTTGCTAGTTAGTTTTCGGCTTAAAAAATATTTGATTATGAAGAGGCAGAATATAATGGCATTAATTGTCACTTTCATTTGTCTTGTAACATTCTGTACTACGGCATTGGCAAAAATCAAGAGGCCTGTCATAGAACGCGGTATGACCAAAGAACAAGTGACGGCCGCATTGGGAGACCCTATAACGGCCAGTTTCAATGAATTTGGGGACAGGTGGATGTATGAAGGGTGGCGAGGACCATTTCTCGGCGGGTCCAATGTAAGAGTATATGTCATGTTCGATGTGGCAGGTAAAGTGGTCGGATATGAGGAACGGACCTGTGAGCCCACCCAGAAGGAAGAAACCAGTTCACAAGTTTGCCAGAATGCAGTTCCAAGCATAGCCCAGCCAATGTATCCGAATGGGAAATGCTGCCTGAGCGACAGGGGATTTTCAACGCTGTATAATAAAATATCCAATGCAAGTTTCGGCGACGAAAAGAAAGATTTGATCGAGGTGGCCAGTCTGGGTTGTTATTTCTCCTGCAGCCAATGTGCGCGGATATTGGGGATTTTCTCCTTCGACGACGATAAATATAGTGTTCTCGAGTTTATGGCCCCACGCATTATCGACCTCCAAAATGTCAATCTGATTTACGGTCAGTTCACGTTCGACGGTGCGAAAAAGAAGGCTGCTGATCTGCTTTTGCAGGCGACATCGACCCGGTAAATTGACGCTGTCGCGGCAGAGGTCGGACTCGTCCGCTCAGGTGCTGCGTAATTCGCGGACTGAGTTCCGCATCTTGACGCTGGCGTGACGTAGATTGTAACACTTTGGTGTTCACTATCCTTAGATATCCGTGGAGCAAAGAGCCCGTGCTACTGATTAGAATACCATTGAACAGACAGTGACCACCGCCGGCATCGCCGATGACCATATAATACAGAAAATGCACCGACCCGCGTGACGGCATCGGTGCACTTATGATCAGCTCCGGACATTACTAAATATTCACAAGCGGAGAAAGTGAACGGACATGACGTTTGCCGATGTTGAAGGTCAGGCCAAAATTCAAGCCTATGTTCAACTTCTTGTATGGGTAGAGCATACCGTTGCCGGCTTTTGCCCAATCCATGCAGAAACTGTCGGCGCCGACGAACATGCTGAAGCCTGAAGTGTGGAAACCGATCACACCGCCAAGCGACGAGCCTAAATTCGACACACCGTAATTTACACCGAAACTGAACCAGTCTGTCGGCTTCAAATTCGCGAACAAACGACCCTCAGCATAGGTATATGGGCCATTGAAACGAGTCGAACTGAGAATGCCGGCGGTAAGACCACAGTAGAAAGGCATCACATACTCAGCACCTACATTCAACGTAGCGGCAAGCATGCCACCCTTCTTTCCACTCTCCTCAATACGCTCAAAATCAAGCATATCAGCCAAATCCTCTCCGAGATCCTCGAACTGCTTGCTGAGAGAATTGTCCTTGTCAGCGTCGAAAGAAATGTCCGTGAATCCGTCGAAAGACCAGCCCTTTCCACTCGTCTCAGCCTTCATGGTGTTCTTCCATGACATAAAGCCGAGATCATTTATAGCAAGTGAAACTGAGAGACCAGGAATCACCTCTATCTCAGCACCAAGGTCGATGGCTGCACCGAAGCCATTTATAAAAGAACCGGCGGTAGCATCCTCACTCATCTCGACACCCTCTGAAAAATCCAGAAGATTCCTGTCGGAAGGTGAATCCAACTCAGCTCCGGTCTCCCCTTTCGTCTTGAAATCCATGAAGCCCGCAGAAACGTTCAACTTACCCTTGGACTCGATAGACCACTTGTCCTCAGTCATTTGCACCTTCATCTTCTCCACCGTCATATCGGCATTGACAATACCGGCGAGAACCTTCACGCGCGCACCGACATTGAGAAAATCCGCAACCTGACGCGAATAGCCGAGCGCGAACTCGACATACGAATTCACGCGAGCGGAGATATTCGAGATATCATACATTTTAGAGGCACCGGCATTCTTCATAAAATCGAAGAGACTATAAGGAACCTTCACGCCGACATCCGCCTTCATGCTCATGTCGAAAGACCAGAAAGCATTATCCGTGCGAACTCCGACACTCAACAAAGAAGTACCGATATTTGCATTCAAACGGTTGACATCCTTCAAGTTACCGAGGAACTTGTCCGCAGACACCTTCGAACTCATGAAAGTGGTAAGCTGTCCGTCAGAAGGGAACAGGAACGAATTAACACCCAGGTTGCTGCTAGTCGAAACATCCATACCAGGCAAAGCAACTGAAAAATACGAACGCTCAGAAGCAAACGCAGGGTTCAACTGATGTCTGAGGTTATAGCCTTCCATAAAATAAGCAGAACGGAGGGCCTGAGCATTGGCACCGCTGACAGCAGCGAAAACCGACAAAATAATTATTAGCGCTTTTTTCATGACTTTCATAGATTAAAGTTCTACATCCACATTACCCAGGAACCTCAGTTTCATATTTTCCAGACGGACACCCTGATTCTTGTTCAGGCAAACACCCTGATACTGAGAATCTTTCGATGTAGCCTTCAAGTGCATCCTGATACCGTCGAGCTTGCGCATATTCTCCGCAGAAGCCTTCATGTTCAGGGTCAATGCCTTTCTTCCAGGTTTCTCTACAGAGCCTGCAGGCACATCACCGCTGAGTGTCACGGTAACGCCGGGAAGGACATTGCCATCCACATCAATAGCCTGCGCGGTAACCACGAGATTCAGAGGAATCATATTCACGAAATCGAAAGAAACATCGGCATTTTCGACATTGAGATCGAAATCTTTCTTCTTGTCCTTATCCGACTTCTTATCATCCTTAGGATTAAACGTCTCGTTCCATCCGTCGAAATCAGTATCATATTCCAAGTTCAGTTCATCACCGAAAGCGAGCGGAGCCTTGACCTCATAATCATAAGTAAATCGGTATGTAGCACCTGCCGACACTGTCACGAACTCATCTACTGCCTTCACATCGATATTATCGAGTCCCACCTGCTCAGGCACGATTTTCATAATGTCAGAAAGTCCGGGAACTTTAACATTGACAGAACCCGCGGGAGCGTTCTTGCCTATAGACGAAACGAAAACTCCTGTGCGGCCGTTGGCGCCGATCAGGATTTCATCCGTAGGCTTCGATCCAGCCGAACCGACGTGAACCGTCTCTTTCTTCGCGCCCTTGCGGGACACGATATCTGCGTTTAAGGTCAATGCTATTGGGCTGTTATTCACCACATTGAATAAAATCATAGGATCATAGAGGTCGAAAACGACACCATCACCGTTTACGAAGTCAGGAAGAGTTCCGACATCCACCATCTGCGCATCCAAGTCCACTTTAGGATCCACCTTTATAGTAGCCTCTTTTATAGTCACAGCCGGAACATCCACGACAATATCGATATGAGCTTTTTCCGGAAGATCAGCGACTGTAGTTCCGAAATCGCTAAGAGTCAGGTCTGTAGTGAATTTGGAGAGTTTAACCGCATCATCCACAAAAATCTTGTGCTTGGCAGCATCGAAACCCTGGCCCTTAGGCATCTTAGTGAAATCTACACCGTTTACTGCCAATGTAATAACTCTCTTAGTCGTATTCACTTCCATAGAACTGAACGACAAGATGTTAGTCTTGCTGTCGAATGTACAGTCATTACCGGTAACCGAACCCATCTGAAGATACTCAGGAAACTTAAGTGAAAGTCCTGATATAGTGGCTTTTCCGGCATTGATACTGATAGACACGCGAGCTACAGCAGACGTCATTACATTCTGTATATCGAGAACCGTAGGATCTACTTCCTGGTCGACCTTTATAGGGGTCCCCGTAGCATCAAACTCCTGTGAATACTTCACACCTGACGGAATCGGAATCCTGTCATATGGGAGAGTCGTCCCAGCGAAGAACGTGTTTACAATATCATTGCGGTCCACAGACGCTCTGAATCCGCCATCCGTAACAAGAGCTTCATCTATGGCAACAGACGGCACATAGAAGCCTGTGGCCGAACCGTTTCCGATTACCTGAACATAGTAGTCACCATTGGCATCGGTCTTCAGTACATCTTGGTCATCCTTATCCAAATTAAGGAATTCGCCGATCTGAATCAATTCAGAATCTCCCAGAGGTGCACTAAAATCTCCGGAGATATTGATTTTCTTGTCGATTTCCTTGCTCAAATCGTAGTCCTCGTTAACGCAAGAGACAGCGAACACTGCAGCAGAACAACACAGAACCGCACGCAGCGTAGTTTTAGTAGGTAGTAAAGGCATAATAAAAAAATACTAATCCTTACAAAGATAACTATTTAATTATTAAAGGAAAAGAATTAAACAGGTTTTATAACCCCATGGCTCTGCATAGTTCAGCATAAGAGACGAAAACATCCCGCTGAGCTTCCATAAAAGAAATCAAAACCTCATCATAAGCACGTTGCGCTTCGAGAAGTTCGAACAAACGAGAATCTCCCGATTTATAACCGAATACTCTATTTTCCAATATGGTTTTAGCATCTTCTGAAATGGAGGACGCATATGTATCCAAGATATTTTCGGCTGTCTGATATGATTCATAAGCCATGGAGACTTCCGACCGAATCTGAAGTTCTGCCGCCTCCAATGCTTTTTCACTCTGAAGCACAGCGGCTTTCGCAGCCATCACTTCACCCTTGTTCGCTGAAGAAAATTTAAGAGGCACGGACACGCCTGCCGAAAATCCATGAAACTTAGGTGCCGGAGCTATTTCATTTCTAACCTCCGTGTTATAAGAATAACCTGCATTAAGGCTGATTTCCATAGACCTGGACGCACGGACAAGTTTCAGATTATTCTCAGATAATTGCTTGGAAAGAAGAGCAACATGCAAATCACACCTATTATCCAAAGCGATTTCCTGTAACTGAGAAAGTGACTTATCCACTGTGACTGACGTTCCTGGAAGCATATCCTGCACACCGTTCACAGCGATTCCCCCAGCATAAGAAGAAAGTCGCGTAAAAGCATTTTTGGCTTCAGAAACCGATGACAACCAATCATTTTTCATACGCTTAGCCTCCATCGCAGACTGCAACGCATCAGTAGCATTGACCTCACCCGCAGAAAGCCGAAGGCTATCTCCGGCGGCGATTTTCAGCATATTAGAGTAGGCGTCGTACATGATTTTTTCCTTGGCGGCAGCGCACCAGGCCTCGGCATAGGCGGTTGCGGCCTCGGCCTTCAGGTTGCACAGGTAGTCGGCGACAGCTTTCTCGGCGATTTGCTGTTCGGTCATGGACACCTTCATACGAGCGCCGCGGACATTCCCCAGAGACATCGTATAGCTGATACCGGTCTCGTAACTTTGTCCCATTTGCATACTCCAGTCCTGATTATTCGAATAACCGAACGAGAGCTCAGGATCGTTAAAAATCTTGGCTGCCCGAGCATTGGCCACAGCTATTTCTACATTATATTTTTCAGCCAAATAACCGGCGTTACGCTCAGCCACCTGACGCATAAAATCATCATATCCAATTTCTTGCGCCTGTAAAGCCGTTCCCCATAACAGAAGCGGCATCATCCATTTATATTTCATATCTATAATTCATCTTTTGTGTTACTTCTGTTCTTTTCGGCCTTCTCCGCACGCGATTCCATCATGTAATATAGTGACGGAACGACATATAATGTAATAAGTGTAGAGCAGAGCAGTCCGTATACGATTACAGTGGCGAGCGGCCTCTGAACGTCCGAACCGATACCTGTCGCCAACGACGCAGGCAGCAGACCGAGAATGGCGACAGATGCCGTCATCAATATCGGCCTCAACCTGTGAGCCGCGCCTTCCGTAACGGCTTCTGCGAGCGGCATACCCTCTTTCCTGAGATTATTAATATGCGAAATCATGATAATTCCGTTCTGGATAGTAAGGCCGAACAGGGCTATGAAACCGACAGCCGAGGAGATGTTGAATGACATTCCGCGGATATTCAGGGCTGCCATTCCTCCGAACAATGCAAGCGGCAACACGGAGATCATCAGGCCGGCCTGACGGAAACGTCCGAACGCGCCGAACATAAGCAAGAACATGATAGCCAGCACAAAAGGTATAACCACTGCAAGCCTTTTATAAGCACGTTTCTGGTTTTCGAACTGACCGTCCCACTTAATCTGGTAACGGGTATGATCGAACTGCACCTCGGAAGAAATCTTTTTCCCGGCCTCCTCCAGGAATGACGAAAGGTCGCGCCCGCGAAGGTTCACGCGCACTGTGAGGTGCCTATGATTCATCTCTCGGGTCAATGTACTTGCGCCCAACGAAGTCTTGATTTCAGCCACGCCCGACAGCGGGATTTTCTTCCCATCGAGGTTAGTAAGCGTAAGAGCTCCGATTTTTTCAGGCGTATCCCTGCTATCTTCTCTGTAACGGCAGATTACATCGTAGACTTTTCCGTCCACAAATACCTGGGATACAGCTTTTCCACCAATCGCAACCTCCACAAGATCAGCAACATCTGCCATATTGAGACCATACTGTGCGACTTTCTGCCTGTCCACTATGATCTGAAGCTGCGGAAGTGGCGGTTCCTGGTCGATTATCACATCCGTAGCACCGCTGATTCCGGAAATCACGCTTTCTACTTTTTCAGCTATGCGTCTGGTTTCCACCTGGTCCTCTCCATAGACCTTGACAGCCAAATCACTATGAGAACCGGCTATCTGATCCATGACCATATCGATAATCGGCTGAGAAAAACCGGCCTGATATCCAGGCATGGAACGTATCATCTTGTCCATATCCTCAATCAGGTCCTCTTTCGTACGGCCGCGTTTCCATTCAGAATAAGGCTTCAGGCCCACGCAACATTCAATATGTGACGGTGTAAATGCCTCAGCACCTTCATCATCACGACCTACCTGAGTCATGACATAAGTCACCTCTTCGAAATTCTTCAGCCTGGTTCTCAAAGTGTCGGCAAACTCTGCAGACCTGTCGAGAGAAATTCCATAAGGAGTCTGAACCTGTATCCAGATACCGCCTTCATCCAATTCAGGAAGAAAGTCTTTTCCCACGGACATCGACAAAACTACCACAGCCGCAAGAATGGCCGCTGCCGGTGCAAATATTCTCTTAGGCCTACTGAGCATCTTGGCGGTGCTTCGTCTATACCATTCGGTAATCCGGTCTATGGTCTTGTTCCTATAGACTTTCTGAGGTTTACGATAAATCGCATAGGACATTCCAGGGATGAGGATCAGTGCACAAAGAAGGGCTCCGACAAGCGCATAACCCACAGTATAGGCCATAGGAGTGAACAACTTGCGCTCGATTCTCTGGAATGCGAACAACGGCATGTAGGCGATAATGATAATCATCGTAGAGAAGAATATCGGACGCGCCACATCAGCGATTCTCTTTACAGTAGAAGTCGGATCCAGTTTCTTGGAAGGGTCCTTTTCACGTTCCTTCAGCACCGTTTCCGCCATCACGATAGACGCATCCACCAGGATTCCGAAATCTATCGCACCGATAGACAGGAGGTTAGCCGGAATGTCAGTCAGCCACATGAGAATAAATGCCATCATGAGCGAGAACGGAATCGCCAATGCGACCACCAACGCGCTCCGCGGATTACCGAGGAAAATAATCAGAATCGCGATGACGAGTATCATTCCGAAGACCAATGTATGAGCCACAGTATGAAGGGTAGCATTGACAAGATTAGTCCTATCCATGGTGGTATGAATCCGGACTCCCTCCGGGAGGGCCTCTGTATTGAGCTCATTTACAGCCTCATGCACTTTCTTGAGGACAGCCGAAGGGTTCTGGAAGCGGAGCATCTGGACGATTCCTTCCACGCCGTCGTTCATTTCCACCTCATCGTCCACGTAACCCAAAATGCCTTTTCTCTCCAGGTTACCATATTTCATAGTTCCGAGATCTTTCAGGTAAACCGGTGTACCTGAAACAGTTCTGACGACTATGTTACCCATCTCATCCAAATCGCGGACAAGTCCGACGCCACGGACGACATAGCCCAAATCACCGCGGGTAAGCATGCTGCCCCCGGCATTGGCATTATTATTCTCGACAGCCTGCTCGACGTCGGCGAGAGACACGTCGTACATGGACAGTTTATCGGGGTCTATCTCGATCTGGTACTGGGTCGTAATTCCGCCATAGTTGCTGACATCGGCGACGCCCTGAATCTGTCGGAGTCGAGGTATCACCACCCATTTATTCAGGTCAGTAAGTTCTCTAAGATCGTGATTATCACTTTCAAGCACGTATCTGTAAATTTCTCCTGTAGGAGAAGTAAGCGGGTTTAATTCCGGCGTAGCTCCATAGGGCAAATCCACGTCGCCCACACGTTCCGTAACTCGCTGGCGCGCCCAATAATCATCCGTACCATCTTCGAAGACCAGAATCACGGTAGAGAGGCCGAAAGTATTCTTGCTTCGCATCATGGAGAGCGAAGGGATACCGTTCAATGCCCTTTCGAGCGGGATGGTTATCTGTTGTTCTATTTCCTCTGCTGCCAGACCGGGGACTTGCGTAACTACCTGAACAGTAGTGTCTGCGATATCAGGATAAGCATCCAGAGCCAGTTGGTTCCAAGCATAGATTCCGACTGCGGAAATCAACGCGAAGACCGTCGCCACCAGCCAGCGGCGTCGGACTATCAGTCTGATTATTTTTTCCATAGGATCCTAACCTGCTATGTAGATACCGCCCGCAGAGACGACCGCCTCGCCAGGCACAAGTCCTTCAGTAACAACTACTTTACCCTGCTCCGCTGATATTATGGTTACTTTCCGTCTTGCGAAACGTCCATCCGCCATTTTCACGAAAACATAAGATCCCTGCTCTCCTTGAAGCACAGAAGATGACGGAATCATGACCACGTCAGAAGGAATCCCGGAGAATTTCACGCGGGTGAACATACCCGGAAGCAGACGCCTGTCGGCATTGGCACAAGCGATTATAACCTCCGCCGAACGCGTCTGATCATCCAGCATTTTTCCGACGTAAGTGATTTTCCCGGGGATGACGGCGCCAGATTCGAGCACGACTTCAGCCTGATCGCTTTCATGAACAGAGCCGATATAAGGTTCCTTCACCTGCGCGACAACCCAGACTTCGCTAAGGTCCGCGATGACGATCAACGGGGCTGAATCGCTCTTCACATACTGTCCCGGAACGACCTCGCAAGTGACCACCTCTCCTGAAATAGGAGCATTGATATTCAACGAATTACCCGTACCGAGGTCAGCAGGATCTATACCGAGCATCTTGATGGCATTCTCGCTCTGGTTCAGTTCCCGATAAGCGATTTCCGCCGTACTGCGCGCCTCTTCCAACTCTCTCTCGGATGCGATGCCTTTCTCTTTCAATGCCGTTTTTCTGGCCAGTTCTTTCCGAGCCAACTCTTCGCCGGAAACTGCCTGAAAGTATGATTTCGCCAGGTCCGAAGCCTCCGCCGAACTGAAGGAAAACAATGGTTGCCCAGCCCTAACTTGCTGTCCCAGACGCACATGCGCTTTAATTGTCCGCCCATCGAAAGGCACCCCGGCCTCCGCAAGTTTCCCTGCCTCCGCCCTGACTGTCCCGACTGTCGTGAAAGAAGTTTTGTATAAGGTCAATGTTGTCGTGTCAATGCTGATTTTACCCTGAATAGGTGATGATGAAGAGACTGACACGGTGTCTCCGTTAAAGTGCAGCTCAGCCTCATGCGCTGCCTCATTCTGATGATTGCATGCAGAAATGGACAGGCACAGCAGAACCACACCTGAAATATTGGTGTTTTTCATATTGTCTGTAAATTTTTGATTGATAATAGGTTATAAATATTACAGACTATATGGAGGCGCGCGGAGATAATTTAAAGAAACAATAGGTCTGATGACGCTGCAGACCGGTACAGCGAGGAAAACGGCAAGGAGGACAAGTACAGGACACGTATATACGAATGCCTGGCAATCATCCAAATACTGCAACGCTGAACATAACGATATCAGGGTAACTTCTCTGGAACTGTGTCCGCCATCTGGCAAAGTCGTATGTTCTGCACCATGAATATGGGAATGGACGATGGTGACGCCATTTATGATATGGCTGTGCCAGAACATGGTAGCATTGACATAATACGTCACAAACAGCATCATCAGCGATGCTGCGATCACGTTTCTTATGCGGCTACCGGGTCTCATTATCCATGGAGTTTTCTCAAGAGCGCAAAGTTACAAAAACTCTTCAATTTCCGACAATTTGGAATAATCCATTTGCGTAAAGTCCGTAAGTGTATGGTCAGACAGCGGCTCGACGACCTCGATAGGGTTGGATGTTAACAGTCCCATAACGATGCCGCCTGATGCGCGTGCTGCCTTCAGACCATTCACTGAATCTTCGAATACGAATGTTGTTTCAGGGGTGCCTCCCAGTTCTTTCATCGCCAGGAGGAAGCACTCCGGATCCGGTTTGGATTTCGTGAAGGATTCACTTGTGAATATCTTGGTAACCAATGATTTGAATTCAGGAAAATGTCGGTAGACGTTCTGCATTTTAGGCCCGTTGGAACTAGTCACCACAGCAGTCTTGACCCCGTTATCCTTAAGGGATTCCATAAAAGCGAATGCTCCTGGAATCTGCTGATAAGGCATGTTCATTTCATAATCATTCAAGGCCTCTACGACTTCTGCGTGGGTTTCAGGCGCGAAATAGGTAAGAATATGTTTAAGAGTCTGTCCTTTGATAAGCAGACCGAAATCTTTTTTCTGGAGATATTGATCTCCCATGCGGTTCCAAAATATGGTGTACTGGGATTCTGTGTCGAGAATGACACCATCCAAATCGAATAAAACTATCATAGAAGTATTAAAAAATCCCGCATCCTAAATAATTTCGGGTACGGGATTATTGAACTGACCGAGTCTTAGAAACTGTACCTTACACTGAGTGTAGGGATAAGGCCATAAGTAAATCCATTGGTGTAGAAACCGCCGTTACAAATTCCGAATGAAGGACGGAGATCTGCGGAAAGCTGGAGAGGGAACCAGAATGTGTACTCAAGTCCAACTTGTCCGAGGATTCCGAAAAAGAAATTATTCTCTGAATCACATGAAGTTCCGAATGTAACGCCAGGACCTGCATACCATGCCCACTGTCCTCTTGGTGTCCACTTAGGCTGTGCAAATGTGAAGTTGTATGTACCGGTTACTCTGAAACCGATTTCATCAAAACCCCAAATACCGGCATTGGCCTCAAGGAAATTAGGGCTGCCGAGGTAGTGCTGATAACTGGCTTCCAGGCCATAACCGAGTCTTCCTCCGATAGCCTTAGGCTGAGCTGAGGACATGAACGCGAAGCCCAACATGGCTGCGATTACGATAATTGCTTTTCTCATTTTTTGTCAATTTAATAGGGCGGATTAACTTTCGTCTCTCCGCCCATAGGTTACTTCTTACAAATATAAGAAAAAAATTAACACATACCGGAAAATCCCATAAATGCCATAGCGAGTACGCTGACAGTGATGAGGGCGATAGGAATACCTCTGAACGCCTTTGGCACATTGCTGAGAGCGAGCTGCTCACGCATACCTGCGAACAGAACCATAGCCAATCCATAACCCACTGATGTCGCGAAAGCATAGAGAAGAGCCTCTCCAAGATTCAGCATATGAGCTGCCTGTCCGAAGGTAAACTCCTTGGTAACTACTGTGATAGCAACACCGAGAACGGTACAGTTAGTGGTGATGAGCGGAAGGAAGATACCGAGAGCCTGATAAAGTGACGGGCTGACTTTCTTCAATACGATCTCCACCATCTGCACGAGAGCGGCGATGACCAGGATAAACGAAATCGTCTGGAGGAACTCCAACTGGAGCGGAACCAGCACGAAATTATTTAACAAATATGTCACAAGTGTGGCAAGCGTGATGACGAAACATACTGCTGCGGACATTCCGGTAGCTGTGGACAGTTTGTTGGAAACGCCGAGGAACGGACAAATACCAAGGAACTGTGCGAGTACGACGTTGTTTACAAATACCGCAGATATGATGATAAGTAAAATTTCCATAATCTATTATTTCTTGAGGAATTTGTTAAACAGTACCATAAGATAACCCAGAACGAGGAATGCTCCCGGCGCCATGACGAACGCCAAAATACCGTCGCCAGGGATGAACTTGAAGCCGAAGGCCGAGCCGCTTCCGAGGATTTCGCGGATGAGGCCGATTACTGTCAATGATGCAGTAAATCCGAGGCCCACGCCGAGACCATCCAGAGCGGAGTCCACGATGCCGTTTTTATTTGCAAATGCTTCTGCACGACCGAGCACGATACAGTTCACCACGATAAGAGGGATGAACAGACCGAGGGTAGCGTAGATACCGGGAACGAAAGCCTGCATAAGGAACTGAAGCACAGTCACAAATG
>SAMEA104315426__coassemble_739_pt1 | contig 14758 bp, 10 predicted proteins | sample SAMEA104315426__metabat2_low_PE_008 | metagenome-assembled genome bin SAMEA104315426 (sample SAMEA104315426) | gut metagenome | biome: Monkey gut; feature: monkey-associated habitat; material: faeces | place: China | collected 2013 | reverse complement strand
CTAGCCCGGTACCGTATACTCCGCTACACCTGGTACCCTTTGGGCGCTATATGCACATTGCCATGTCAATAAATAATTCATTGTCAAAATCTTTGATTAAAATTCTTTCAGGTAATCGCTTATTATTAAGATAGGTTGAATTTATTTCACCATTAATCAGAACATCCGATTCGGATATTATCCAAGTTCTAGGAGACAATATGAACCTTTTATAACAGATTCTTGGAACATAGTGGAAAATATTAAGAATGTTATTAATATTTAGAGATCGAGGGCCTGCTAACCCATATGTTTGCATGTCACACAAGAATCTATACACCGGTAGACTATGCATGCTATAATTATGGGCGTTTGATAGCCTTGGGATAATGATCTTGTTTAGAGTTTGGGACTTTATATATAGTTTTCCTTGTTTTATACCTAATACTAAATCCGATGCAGGAATTGACTTGCTCTTACCTGCACCGGAACGAGCCAGATAATGTATTTCCAAATCTCTCAGTACTGGTCTAAAAGCAATATTCCCTATTCTTGTGTCCGGTAAATGTACAATCTCTGCAATAATTCCTTCAGGCAATAACTTTTGCTCCATTTTACATATATTAGTTGTCAGTTCAAGTATATCATCATCTAAGTAACAGAACCTGCCAAGTAAACTTGCTGCTGTTGATCCACCTACTGACTTTACTACATAACGTCCATCACCACTTCTACCATCATTAATTATTTGGACCATCACGTTACATGTGAGAGGCAATTTTTGTATCTCAATGTTGTTTGTTATAACATCATTGTCATCTAACAGTATCTCGTCTGTAAGTTCTGAATCATTATACGGATTTCTGTTAAACTTCTGTATCAATATAATTTCAAATGGAGTCAGTGTTGTGGTTTGATCCCGTATATATGATGGGTATACTATATCTTCCAATAATGGATTGATGCAGTCAGATGATGTTTTCGCAGGATAACCTATACCAATGTCAGTATCTAATGCTTCAAGTAACGGTATCTCTTCCTCCTCATATCTATCTAGATATGAACGAATAAAGTCCTCAAATCTTTTATCATTATCTATAGAAACAAATCTCAACAAATAACTTATCAAGTCATTCAATTCATTTATCGTCGTTCTTGATAAACAAGAATGACTCTCTCTAAAAGTATCTGTCTGGATAAGATATTTTTCATCAAAGTTAATCTTTAACGATTTAATATATCCAAATAAATCAGTATATTGATTTTCATCATGGAATAGATTACCATCTATTTTATCTAAAGCTTTTGATATTTTAATAAGTATCTGTAACTCAGGAATATCCTCATTTATGCTCTCCAGTATTTGTATAATGTGAGTTAGAACATCATCACCTGTAAGGTTAGCCTCTAATTCACTTTTCAGTACTTGATTACTTATTAGCTCTTGAACAAAATCAAGAGCTTCGTTCAATGAAACATCCTCATCAACGATAGTTTGAGCTAAAGTAATGATCCTTTTTCCATATTTAGCAGAATCTAATATCTTGTCAAGGTAGTTCGTTTTAGATACTTCTTGAATTTGATGAATCTTTTTAAGCCCTTTAAAATAATACTCTACATACCTTAGTTTATCTCCAGTTTGGTATATACTATCATTTGTATAATATTTCAAATGTTTCCGAATGTGCGGAAGCGACTCAAGATCTTGAATTAATGCACAAAGAAAGTTCATATCAAGGCGAGTGTGTCTTTTTACATCCTCAGGGGCTGATATGATACAATTATCTTGTTCTGAATTAGTTGAACCAATAGAACATGTCGCAAATAATCCAAATGGTGTAGAACGTGATGCGGCTCTAGATTAATATTTATACAAAGATCTGTTTATTTTGTCAGATGCACCTATTGTTTTGATTCTTTCTTTGTATAATGATGGTGAGGCAATAAATAGTGCTTCTTCAAACAACAGAGAATCATATCCCGTTTTGTAGATCCAGTCAAAAGGAAAAAGCGGAGTTCTTAAAATGAATTTATCAAATGGAATATATAAATGATCTTTCATATTATTATTGGTCGTTTTCATTTATAAATATCATAATAAAATTGTTAGAGATTTAAATATACACATCTGACCTTCCATAGTTACGACGAGAGTTAGGATTATAGAACTCAGCTAAACTCATTGATACACCTTATACCAAGAAACATACAAGATAAATGCATTTATCGTACTTCTGCATTTCCCTGAATTATTCTTTCAATTATCAGTTATGACTTATAGAATGGGCGTATCATTTACTTTATATTAAAGAAATTGTCTATTCTAAAAGAGTCAGTGCATAATTTATAAAATTGTCAGAAATCACGTCAGGCTCCTTGTTGACTGGAAAATCAATCCGCACTCCACAACGCTGAGATTGACCTCCATCCGGATACTTAACTCCTATACCTCCAACTTGAAACACATAATCTCCGGGGAGCGATAGCTTGACAACATTACCGTCTGCCCCAGCTGTTGTGGTTCCGACTACCGTAACTTGTGGTGAAGACTGCATCATCATTACGGTATATTCAGCTGCGCTTTGGGTCTGTTCATCAACAAGGATAACAATCTTGCGCTCCGGATCGAAGAATCGTCCTACACCAGTCATATCACTTGTCATAGTATGGAATATTCCAGGGTTAAGCAGGTCAGGATATAAAGCCGTCGCAATAGGCCTTATCTCCGGTAACAAGGATTTCAGCCAAGATTGATACATATTCCTTGGATAATTTCGCATATCCACTATGAGTCTATTATAATCCAGAGCCTTACGGAAATCAGCAACAGTCATATCTTCAGCATGCAGGTATGCTACTGAATCATGAATAGTGTCAAATGCCCGGAGTTCTCTTCCGTCGGACCACGCCATAGTCGATTCTCTGATACCGCTTTTATATAATTCACGACGAAATTTCCTGACAGGCTTCATCTGTGGAGTCAGTGTCAGCGTATCTTTGTTTCTGATGACAGTATATGTTTGGCTATCGTCTTCAGACATTGAGACAGACAGAGCCAGATCTCTTGGTATTGTCAATTCATTGGATGTTGCCAAATAGCATCCTTTCCTAGCGACATAGTCGTCAACAGATTCTCCATTTATTGCGATAATGGCATCTCCTCTGACAAGATCCTGTTCTGATTCCCCCAATGCCCATGTCACATAGTATTTCCCGTCGTAATATTTATCCGTAATGAATGGTGCCGCAAACTGCTTATTTGAAGGAGCTTTTGCCATCCTTATCAACCGTTTGAATATACTCTTTGGCATATATGCCGAATTAGTATGGGAGTCATTTGTATATACTCCAATAGCACTTAGTACTTTTCCGTATTCTTCTTTGGTATCTGCTTCCAACATGGCAGGCACAGCCATTTTCAGTGCCTCATCCCAGGACACATCAAGTAGATTCCTGTACGGGTAGAAATACTGAATATAGTTCCATATACGGAATATAGCCAAGAGTTTCAGGTTAATGTCAGAAAATGACATACGGGGATATGACTTTTCATTCTTATCCACAATGCTCATAATATACGGCACCTGATACAGATATCCGTGATAGACGGTTCTTTCCGCCAAAAGTATTTCCTGAAGTTTTTGTGAGAGTTCCGACCCCATTACGGATATTTCCTTAGTCCATTCAATGGCGTCATTTATTTCCAATATTGATATGTCTTGAGATGTTCGGAATGTTCCGAGGCCATTACACCATTCCAACAGCAGTTCATTTCGTCTTAAAGCATCCGCATCTATCATCAGAGGTATCATTCGGAACAGTTCTGCATCCCAGTCTATTGCTCCATTGCGCACATTAGGATGAAAATACTTAAGAAATCCCCAGACCTTTCCTAACAGTGCAAGGTTTTCTATCTGGAGTGACGACAATTCCCTGTCCTGTATATCGAACGGGCGATAGCGGCTAGTGTGCTGGTACTTGGCCTTTGCAGAAGAAGAGGTTAGAGCATCAGAAGCGTATTTTATGCAGTCAGCATTCAGCTCACCGATCCAGAGAATCCCAGCACCTCTGATTGTTATCTCAAAATCATATTCCTTCATCTGGTGGCACACAGGTATATCCAACCTGAATTTCTGCCACTCTTGTGGCTTAGCAGATGATATTATCTCGTGAAACTCTCCGATATGATTGATGCGTTTTCTTGAAGATCCATCCCAGCATCTGACAGCAATATCAACATTGCCGGCAAGGGAATCAATGCGGAGATTCCCAGTTATCGACAAGAGCGAATCAGACGGACCGATACTGTTTTGGGTCAGTAATACCGAAGAATAATAACCAGACAGGTATCGCGAAGGAGAGTATTTATACATGACGGAAGAGTCGATATATGATTCCGGGGTGTTTACCAACCACTCGGAATCATAGAAACTTGGCATCATTTCACGAACATTAAATTCTCGTGCCTTGATACTACATCCCGTCATCAAGAAGAGCAACAGGATAAAAATGGATAATGTACGTCTCATAACATTCGGCCTTCCTTTAATTCAGATATCATACTACGTAATTTATGATTTTAAAAAAAAGGGAACGGCACATTGTCCCTTCCCTTTCTCAAATACCTCTTTTCTCTTTAGAAACAGATGGCGCAACTCTGTCCATTTGCAAGACAACTAGTTGTTAGAGGACAGTCATCTTTAAATGACCAACAAAAAGCTTGTGTTCTAGGTAATCCATCTGCAACTTTATCCACATCTTGCCCAGCAATAATTTTGGATTTTTCGTCGTGATTCAAAACAGAAATCACTTCTTTGTCGAGAGACAGTTTCTTTTTGTTCATAACTCTTCTGTTTTTAAGGTTTTCACAAAGTTAAGAACAAATAATTAAATAACAAAAAACCTAATGGTAAAAAATACTGGTGTTGAGACTTATAGGAAGACACAGAAAATTCAGTCAGAGTTCAATTTATACATCTAATAATCAGAATAAGCTAAACGCCCTACTATATGAGACTCTTCTAGCCCTCGGAATCTCGCCCATATATAGATTTCAATAGTTCTTTAATAAATCTGACTTCAGTATTGACAAAATACTTGACGAGTTCATTGAATACTTCTTGTTTTATTTTTAACTTATATTAAGCTGCCACTTTGTTTTAAGTATAAATGTTAGTATGAAATTTCCCAAATAGAATTTAACAGATATTATACAATTACATCAATCCTGATTTACATTATCACTTTAACAAGATAAATTCTGTCCAATCGGTGTCATTATAAAGATGAAATAATAGAGTTAATCCTACACCAGTTATGCCATTTAAAATACTATAAATGTCATTTGTAGAATGCTTTTCATTAAGAATGTATCCCGCAACGCCATTTTGATTGTTGCCAAATTCAATGCATTTATTTAGCCAAAAGTCACCAGCATCATCAATCCCTTTGATTTTAAGAACATCATTGAAATTATAATATATACAAGCTAATCCTGCTGCTCCATGGCATATAAATGGGTTGTCAACAAAAGTGTCTTTATATTCACGTCTTAATACAGATAAAGCAATTATATCTTTGGCTTTATTTATAAATAATTCATTATGTAATACCTTGCCTGCCCATAATAATGCAATAGAAATCCCTAAATCACCATAACACCAACCTAATCGACTTTTTTGTAATGTTTTTTCACATTCCTTAGATATTGATGGAAAACATGAACCTATTTCTTCAAATTTTAATTCCTGACTTAATATATATTCCACTCCCTTTTGAATCATATCTTTGCAATTAAAGCCATGGATATGACATTTACATAGAAATATAATAATACTTGAAATTCCGTGGGAAATGCTAATATTATAGGTATATTGAGTATTTTGCGTAAATGATGTTTTCCATTTCAGCATATTATTTTGCTCAATTGCAACTTTTCTCAAAATACTAATACTATCTTCAATATAGGACTCATATATAGAATTATAATACAAGTTATTCAGAAAACATAGAGCAACACCTATCCCACCATAAAAATAGTCATATTTCTCAATTGCAAAACTTCTAATCATATTCATATATAGATGTTTCTCATATGCTTTTTCAAATTCTGAAATGTCTACATCGCATAAATTGTTTCTATTCATAAATGATATCGCAGAGATAATCCCCGATATTCCGGAACAAAAATCAGGCGATAATAATTTTGTAGAAACGGCATTAAGATTATAGTCAAGAAATCTATTATACAGAGATTCATATGATTTATTATGCTTTGTTATGTATGCTAAAAAAATTAATATTCCGAAGTTACCTGTAAGCAAGCCATATGTTTCATTATTTTCTATTATCCTATAATCCAAAGTTCTCTCTACATACTCACATATATGATTAGTTATATCTTGCAACTTGTTTGCATATTTATTGTTGGTATTGCGATGCATATTATTAAAGTATTATTGTATACCTATATTAGATAACTTCTTAGCACGATAATATTTAAGCTTTATGGTTTAATGTTCACAGATCGGATGATGTTATGATATCCAGAATAATCACCATTGTACTCATGTCTCTTTACAAAATAATTAAGAATTTTATCAACAATTATGTCTACGAAAAATCGTATTTATGCCTGATATAAAAAGTCAAAACCACATACTATCATCAAAGGTCAAATGTGGTTATTACTTCTAAGCCAGTCTCATGGTAACAATGTTATGAGATACGTGTCTCAAAAATAATATCCCCTACAGACTTGATGCACACAAGCCTTAGGTTTGCTGATAGTCATCTGCGTCAAGGCATATGCTGACAAAGTTAGTAAATATATGCGTATATAAAAGTTTAATAAAGGACAATGGAGCTAATCGGTTCTCAAAGTTTCGCAAATGGGAAAGATCTGTATAGCTTTTTTGTCCCATCTGGCCTGTTGTTGCCCCGAGGACACGAATCAGAATATTGCCTTAGAGCCAATAAGGTTTGTAGGTGACAGGTCTACTGTTCACTTAAAACCTTAGATTTGCAGCATAATTCTCTGCACAAAGGCCTGTGCGGGTAGATAGTATTTTATGTGCATTCACACTATGAAACGGTGTTCTGCTTCAAGAGTGTATAGAAATATCAACAAAATTTATCTCATCATTAGTATTTTGCAATTATAAATAACATATTGGAATATGGAAATGTTCGATATAAACAATATCCAAATATTGGTATTTCGGCCCTTTCTCGCATAATGTGACATTCTATAAATTATAAGTTACAATAGAATTACGCAAAATTTGGTCATGTAAAAAAAAGGTTTTAACTTTGGCGAAACATTTTAGAAACCCGCTGTAAGGTTAAAGTTTTTTTGGATTATTTCTGAAAATATTATAAATTGTAGCCTCGTTGGGTGGATTTTGTTTGAGATTGATATTTAAAAATTATTAACACGTTCCTGAAATTCAGGAATACTAATGACTTAATATTGCATATTTGCTATGGAAGTTAAAAATGCTGTAGCCGGCACATTGGAATCTGGAGATATTATGATTCAGATTGCACCGGCGGAAACCAAAGGTTTGCACATTGACCTTGACAGCTCTGTAGCCGCTCAGTTCGGTCGCCAGATCCGCAAGGTCATCGAGGAGACCCTTACAGATTTCGGTCTTGAAGATGCTGATATAAAAGCAGTGGACAAAGGTGCCCGCGACTGTACGATTCGCGCAAGAGTGACAGCGGCAGCTGTACGTGCTACAGGTAAAGATGTTTGGGCTTAATCAGTTACGGTTATGGAAAGATTAAGAAGAACGATGATGTTCGTTCCGGGAAATAATCCCGGAATGATGCAGGATGCCTTCATTTATGGTCCTGACTCTATTATGCTCGACCTCGAGGATTCTGTTACCATGGCAGAAAAAGACGCAGCACGTCTGCTCGTCTATAATGCATTGAAGTCTATCGATTACGGCGATACCGAAATGGTTGTCCGTATTAATCCGCTCAGCACTCCTTACGGACGCAAGGACGTTGAGGCTGTCGTTAAGGCAGGTGTACATGTAATCCGTATGCCTAAGACTGAGACAGCTGACGAGGTCCGTGAACTTGAGGCTGAGATCGAGAAAGTGGAGACAGAACTCGGATGCGTAGGCAGAACCCGCATGATGGCAGCTATCGAAAGCGCCGAGGGAATCTGCAATGCATTCGCTATCGCCAAGGCTTCCAAGAGAATGATGGGTATAGCACTTGGAGCTGAGGACTACTGCGCAAATCTCAAGACACAGCGTACTCCGGGCGGAGCCGAGCTCCTTTACGCCCGCGAGACTATCGTGGTAGCTGCCAGGGCAGCCGGCATCGATGCTCTCGATACAGTATATTCGAACCTTGATGATATGGAGACATTCCGCAAGGAAGTTGAACTCATCAAGACCCTCGGATTCGATGGCAAATCTATTATCAACCCTCGTCAGATTCAGATTGTGCATGAGGTATTTGCACCGACAGAGAAAGCTATTGAAAAGGCGAAGAAGATTATTGCCGCCATTAAGGAAGCCGAGAAACGCGGCTCAGGCGTAATCGCTGTAAATGGTAAGATGGTTGACCGTCCTGTTGTGATCAGAGCTCAGCGCACCATCGATCTTGCCATTGCTTCAGGCATTTTAACAAAGGAGGAAGTTTATGAGTAGCATAAAAGATAGAGCTGCACTTATAAGTAAAGAAGCTGCAGTAATGGGCAAGCCAGTGTATGCAGGTGAAACACCTAAAAACACTACTTTCCGCAAGGACCTTCAGAAGGTTCATTCTAAGGTAGTTACCTTGGAAGAGTCCATTAAACTCAGTGGCCTTAAGGATGGAATGACCATCTCTTTCCACCACCACTTCAGAGGCGGTGACAAGGTAGTGAACATGGTTGTCGGCAAACTCGCCGAGATGGGATTCAAGAATCTTCACCTCGCAGCTTCCAGCCTTTCAGACGTTCACGCACCACTTATCGACCATATTAAGAACGGCGTGATTACCAAAATCTCTACTTCAGGTCTCCGTGGAGAACTCGCAAAAGAGATTTCTCACGGCCTTATGAAGGAGCCTGTAATCTTCCGTAGCCATGGTGGACGTGGTAGCGCCATTGCAAATGGTGATTTGCACATCGACGTAGCTTTCCTTGCCGCATCAGCCTGCGACCCTGCAGGTAATGCCAGCGGTTACTCACGCTCTCCAAACGCAAAATCCATCTGCGGTTCACTCGGTTACGCTAAGCCGGACGCTCAGAACGCTGATAAAGTGGTGATTATCACTGACGACCTCGTAGATTATCCGAATACACCTAACTCTATTTCAGAGCATGACGTGGATTACGTTGTCCTCGTAGATTCAGTAGGAGATTCATCCAAGATATCTTCAGGCGCTATCCGTGACACCAAGAACCCTCGCGATATCCTCCTCGCAATGAATGCTGCGAAAGTGATTATCAACAGCGGTTACTTTAAGGAAGGCTTCTCTATCCAGACCGGTTCAGGCGGAGCATCACTCGCAGCGGTAAAATATATTCGTGAGGAAATGCTCAAACGCGGCATCCATGCGAGCTTCGCACTCGGCGGAATCACTGCCCACATGGTGAAGATGCATGAGGAAGGCCTCATCGACCGTTTGATCGACGTTCAGTCATTCGACAAGGTCGCAGCAGAGTCTATCAAGAATGACCCATTCCATAAGGGAGTTTCTGCCAATGAATATGCCAGCGCTGATGAGCCGGGTTCAGCAGTGCACTACCTTGATATCGTTATCCTTTCCGCTCTCGAGGTGGACGTTAACTTCAATATCAATGTTCTCGTAGGAAGTGATGGTGTCATAAGAGGAGCTATCGGAGGACATCCTGATACAGCTGCAGACTCAGCACTCTCGATTATCGTCTGCCCATTGATGCGTGGCCGTATCCCTTGCGTTGTGGATGAAGTTACCACACTCATCACCCCAGGCTCGACAGTCGATGTAGTCGTAACAGAGTACGGTATCGCTGTGAACCCTCGTCGTCCGGAAATTGCGGAGCGTCTGAGAGAGGCAGGATTGAAGATTGTGGATATCCATGATCTCAAGAATTTGGCTCTGAAGAATATCGGAACTCCTGATCCGCTTCCGTTCGGAGACAAGGTCGTAGGTGTCGTAATGAACCGTGACGGATCTGTCATGGATGTCATAATGAATATCGAAGACTAGCACTTATATTTATGGAGATTACGCTTGATCAGTTGTTGGCAAGTCGTGAGGAACGGGCGTCTTTCCAGAAGGAACTTTTGAAAAGTTATCCTGGAATGACCTTGGTTTGCCTTACCGTCATAATGCCCGGCAAGATCAAGCGTAATCTGCAATCTCTTGTAGTTGCCCAAGCTGCGGTCACGGCCATGGTTTCGGCTTTCGGAGACTCGATGCAGAAACTTGTGCTCCGTGACAGGCAGACAGGCTACGAGGCTTATTTGGAGACAACGCTTTCCAACGAGGAAGCGAAACTGAAGACGTGCAGCATTGAGGATACCCATCCTCTCGGTCGGCTTTTCGACCTGGATGTCATCGACATTGACGGTATTCCGGTATCCAGAGAATCGATTGGGCGAGGGCCGCGGAAATGTCTCATTTGTGACAATGAAGCCCGATATTGCATGCGTAACCGCACTCATACCTTGAATGAACTTTCCGCTAAAATTGATGAAATGATTGAGGCCTATGTGCGATAATCGTCATTACATAAGCGAAGTTCCGCTGTCATTGAACTCGGTCCGTAAACGGGTGGAGGCATTCCTCTCGTCGAATGGATTGAGACTTGCGGCGTTAGAACGCTATGTGGTCATTTCCAGAGATGAGGATGGTGACGAGATTATTGCCGGAGGCGGTCTCGACGGTAACGTCATCAAATGTGTAGCAGTGTCAGAAGCGGCTCGCAGTGAGGGACTTATGAATATTCTGGTGTCTCGTCTCATCGCCATTGCACATGAGGAGGGACACGATTCGGTTAAAGCATTTACCAAGCCGGCCAACGAAAATATCTTCAAGAGTCTTGGTTTTGAGCTTCTTGCCTCGTCCAAGAATGCGATACTGATGGAGAATGGAAGGGGAGGACTCCCTGAGTACAGAAAGTATCTGGAGTCTCTCGCGCGTCCCGGAAGAAACGGTGCGATCGTGATGAATGCGAATCCGTTCACTAAGGGACACCGTTATCTCATCGAGCAGGCAGCGTCTCAGGTGGACAATCTATATGTAATCGTCGTAAAAGAGGACAGATCCAGATTCCCTTACGTGGAGAGGAAGGCGATGATAGAGGCCGGATGTGCCGGTCTTGATAATGTAATCGTCTGTGAAGGAAGTGAATATGCTGTTTCTGCAGCGACCTTCCCGACATACTTCCTCAAACAGTTGGATGACGCTACTCCTGCACATATAGCATTGGACCTCGACTTGTTCGTGAAGCATATCGCACGTCCGCTTGGGGTTACAGTCCGTTTTGCAGGCAGTGAACCGGAGGATAATCTGACACATTGCTATAACGAAATGATGTCTGAGATTCTCCCTGCCGGAGGTTATAATGCTACTTCACAGGAAAACGGAATCAAGTTTGTCGAGATTCCGCGTCTCGAACAGAACGGCAGACCGGTAAGTGCGACATCGCTCAGAAAAGCATTGGATAGGGGAGATTTGAAGGCAGCTATGGAATTCGTTCCGGTTTCCACTGTGCCTTACCTTATCGCGGAGTTGGCCGAAAGATCCTTGAGACTGGAACTGGACACTACACCGAAACCGGGTCTCGTAGACAAACAGGACAACGGAGCCCACAAGGATATGGACTATGCGCTGATGTCTGCAAGTATCTCTGCATTAAGATCTTATCTGACAAAAATCGCCGTAGGGGCTGTGGCTGGTGTCAATGCTGCTGAAATCATGTCTATAGGCATTGACGCAGAAACCTCAATGCTGCGGGCAACCGGTGGGGTGAATACCCACAAGGGCGCGCTCTTTTGCATTGGCCTGTCAGTTGCGGCAGCCTCATTTTTGGCTTGCGGCACCGGGACTGTGGACGCGGACGCATTCAGGGAACTTGTTTCGCGCACAGCATCCCAAATTCCTTCAGCCCAGAGCACACATGGGGCGGAGGCTAAGAGAAATTTCAAGGTTGGGGGAGCATTGGAGAACGCCCGTGAGGCCTATCCTGAGCTTTTCTCTGCCTGGTTACCATACTACAGGTCTTTGGAGGGCGACCAGTATCGCTGCCACAAGACATTGTTGTATATAATGACAAATCTTGACGACACCAATGTTCTCCACAGAAGGGGAGCGGAGGGACTCGCTCATACCAAATCCGAGGCGGCAAAGCTGCTTGGGGACTTCAGTCTGAGCGGATTGGCGTCATTGAACCAAGATTTCATCAGGGAGAACATTTCACCGGGCGGAAGTGCCGACATGTTGTCCTTGACGATATTTATTGAGAGTATAATTATTAAAAACTAATACTAATACAACAAAAATTTCATTTTTATGGTTGAATTGATTCCACATGGCGTTTACCTGAAAGACGGCAAGACTATCGTCAATGATGCCGCAGGTATGCCGTCTGCCGATGAGGCCCGCGAAAATACTATCGCATACAGAATTCTCCGTGCCCATGACAAGGACGGAAGTAAAGGTAAGAAGTTGCGCGTCAAATTCGACGCTATGGCTTCGCATGACATTACATATGTCGGAATTATCCAGACAGCTCGTGCCAGCGGACTTGAGAAGTTTCCGATTCCTTACGCGATGACCAACTGCCACAACTCACTTTGTGCAGTGGGTGGTACCATCAATGAGGATGACCATATCTTCGGACTTTCCGCTGCAAAGAAATATGGTGGTATTTATGTTCCTGCTAACCAGGCAGTTATTCATCAGTATGTGCGTGAGGCTCTCGCAGGTTGCGGCCGCATGATTCTCGGTTCTGACAGCCACACACGTTATGGTTCACTCGGTTGCATGGGTGTAGGTGAAGGTGGTGGAGAGCTAGTAAAACAGCTTCTCAACAACACTTGGGACATCAACGCTCCTGAGGTAGTTCTCGTTTGGCTCGAAGGCAAACCTAAGAAAGGTATCGGTCCTCATGACGTGGCTATCTCTCTCGTCAAAGCAGTGTTCGAGAATGGTTTCGTGAAGAACAAAGTACTCGAGTTCGCAGGTCCTGGCGTAGCGTCACTCCCTACAGATTTCCGTAACGGTATCGACGTGATGACTACAGAGACAACATGTCTCAGCTCTATCTGGATTACTGATGAGAAAGTCGAGGAATACTATAAGATGCACGAGCGCCCGGAGGCATACAAAGAACTTAAGCCAGGTGAGGTCGCATACTATGATTCAATGATCCGCATCGACCTTTCTAAGCAGGAGTCTATGATTGCTCTTCCATTCCACCCTTCGAACGCTTACACTATTCATGAGCTCCAGGCAGACCCTGAGGGAATCCTGAAGAAGGTAGAGGAAGATGCAAAGAACCGCTTCGGTGACAAGATTTCCATCGACCTTGAGAGCAAGATTAAGAATGGCAAGGCTTATGCTGACCAGGCTATCATCGCAGGCTGCTCAGGCGGTACCTATGACAACCTCAGCGAGGCTGCTTCCATCATGAAGGGCAAGACTATCGGAAACGATTACTTCACAATGTCCGCTTACCCTCAGTCAACACCTGTTTACCTTGCAACTACACGCAACCATATCGCTGAAGAGCTGCTCGAGGCCGGTGTAGTAATCAAACCTGCATTCTGCGGACCTTGCTTCGGAGCCGGTGACGTTCCTGCAAACAACGGTCTTTCTATCCGTCATACCACACGTAACTTCCCTAACCGTGAAGGTTCTAAGCCAGGCCAGGGACAGATTTCTCTCGTATGCCTGATGGATGCACGTTCTATCGCAGCTACAGCAGCCAACGGCGGTGTCATCACAGCAGCTACCGACGTACAGTACGAGGATACACACAAGCCATACTCGTTCGATGACCGCATCTACAAGAGCCGTATCTACAACGGATTCGGAAAGGCAGACCCTACAGTTGAACTCCGCTACGGACCGAACATCAAGGATTGGCCTAAGATGTATCAGATGGAGGAGAACATGCTTCTCGAACTCGCTGCAGTTATCCACGACCCGGTTACCACAACTGACGAGCTCATCCCTTCAGGTGAGACCTCAAGCTACCGTTCAAACCCTCTCAAACTCTCTGAGTTCGCACTTTCACGTCGCGTTCCTGAGTACGTAGGTCTGAGCAAGCGCATCCAGTCAGAGGACCTCGACCGTCGCGCAGGAAAGACTCCTCAGCACGTTCTCGATGCTCTCGCAAAGGTTGGTGCCAATGCTGATAATACATCATTCGGTTCATGCGTATTCGCAAACAAGCCAGGTGACGGTTCTGCACGTGAGCAGGCTGCTTCTTGCCAGAAGGTCCTTGGCGGTGATGCAAACATCTGCTACGAGTATGCTACCAAGCGCTATCGCAGCAACTGTATCAACTGGGGTATCGTTCCGTTCACTATCGCAAAGGAAACACCGTTCGAGTATAAATCAGGAGACTTCGTTTACGTTCCCGGTATCCGTGAGGCTATCCTTTCCGGTAAGGAGGAAATCGATGCCAAGGTTATCAGTGCTGACGGCGTCAAGGATATCCACCTTTATTTCCAGAACCTTACAGCTGACGAGCGTGAAATTCTTGCGGACGGTTGCCTCATGAACTTCTACGCGGCCCAGAACAAGAAATAACAACTTATTGTAATAACACTTAAATTAT
>SAMEA104315426__coassemble_706_pt1 | contig 15385 bp, 12 predicted proteins | sample SAMEA104315426__metabat2_low_PE_008 | metagenome-assembled genome bin SAMEA104315426 (sample SAMEA104315426) | gut metagenome | biome: Monkey gut; feature: monkey-associated habitat; material: faeces | place: China | collected 2013 | reverse complement strand
AAACCATATTAGTTAATCCGCTCTAAAAGTGTCAACCAAAATCAGGAAAGGTCAGGGAGCAAAGTTAAATAATTATATTTATTTTACAACCCTTATTTAAGTAAATATTCATATATTTGCAGCAGTTAATTTTAAAATAATTTAATAATGAAGCTTAAAAATATCCTTTTTGGCGTTTTTACATCCGCGTTAATATTCTCGGGATGTACCAAAAGTTCCAACCCTACTCCTGATAATCCAGGAAAAGAAGATGTAGTTCCCGAAACGGGCGACTATCCTAAAGGCGTGAGTGTCGTGGAGTTCAGCGATGATCTCGGCGGCGGAAAGAAATGCCTCGGATTTATAGCCACCATCGATTTTAGCAAAAACGAGAAGCTGAAGTTCACGTCATATTACACTCTTCCGAAGAAAACCCTTACCTCTATATATAAAGAATACGGAAATAAAACCGACAAAGCCTGCCTCGCAATAAACGCCGGCTACTTTTCAGGAACGACCTCAATAGGTCTTTGCATCAGCAACGGCATAGTAAAGACTCCCGGACTGAGGTCAATGAACTGGCCGAACGATCAAAATTACAAACAGACAGTTTACCCTGTACGCTCTACGCTCGGACAGATGGAGGACGGCAAATTCGAGATCAAATGGATATACCATCCAGATCCGAAATTCAGAAAATTCTACGCCTACCCTTCAGCCCTCGGCAACGACGAGAAGACACAGACCTTCATGACTACACCTCCTACCGCAAACGACGAAGGAGCTGAGCTTTGGAGTCCTGTCAATGCCATAGCTGCAGGCCCAAGACTCGTGGAAAATGGCAAGAACGTAGCCGAAATCAATTACTGGAAAGAGGTCCTCGACAGCGGCGGAACAGCAGGAATGTCCAGACAGCCGAGAACTGCTGCCGGAATAACAGCTGACAACCGCCTCATTCTCATCGTCTGCGACGGACGCAACATGAGAGGCAGCGCAGGATTCACACTCCCTGAACTCGCCGACAAACTCATCAGCTTGGGAGCAGTAAACGCGTTGAACTTCGACGGCGGCGGTTCTTCCGAAATGGTAGGAAAAGACGGAGCAGTCCTCAACCGGCCAAGCGATAGCGGCGCATCCGGAGACATCAATGAAAGAAAGATACTTACTTCTATCGTAATCAGCGAGACCAAGTAGTCTTTCACATCCACATAAGTAAAACAAAAAACGGGGTCACTGCCCCGTTTTTTTGTTTATAGTATGTTTTGATACTTTTTCAGGAGTTCCGCAGACACCGCCTTGGCATCTTCCGGAGTACGCTCAGCAGGAAGAACCGAATCAGGCCAACCGCGCTCAAAGTCATAAATCTTAACATCGAACGCCTTCTGGTCGAACGCTTTACCTGTCTTCATGCAGTTCAGAACCTCATTGAAGAACAATTCCCAACGCGCACGATAATAAGAAGAAATGAAACCCGAGAGAGAACGGCTTGCATAATCGGTAAGATGAGAGCTGTCTCCCCAGACACTGATCAAGACCTTCGCATTGTGCTCATAGTAGTCCGCCAAAGCCTTATTGTCACCGGCCAGCTTGCGTGCAGGTTCAAGCCATGAAGAAAGACGGAATTCACGATGACAAGCCATCAACCTGTCCATATCATCCAGAAGGCCAAGGAGTTCGGCAGATTTCTTCTCCGCAAGAGCGTAATTTCCAGCCTTGTAAGCCTTAGTAAACTCATCGCGCAAATCCAGGAAAAGATCACCCAGCGCCTGACGACCTACATTAACCAAATCATATAAGTAACTGTCCTCATTAGAGTTTACCTGCATAAACTTCTCCCAGACACCCATAATGTCAGCCACAGACCAGCTTCTTCCAGGACGTGTAGTCCACATCCAGTTACCTTCGAGACAAGGATGAGCACTTGTAAGGGTAGCCTGTCCGGTAATAGAATAATCGAGATAAATCTTGTCTACCAGATCTTTATAAGCGACTTTGGCCGCATCATCCACAGCACCGACACGCCTGTCAGCAAGCCTGCTGATCCACTCTTGGTCAGAAAGTCCTGTCTTCCAAGCCCTTCCAAGCACATACTCATACATAAACTGATTCACACCGAATCCCTCAAGTGTAGAACCTATACCATACACATTAGGCTGTCCGTTGGAGAAAGTCTCTGTAATCCTTTCACTTACAGTACGGAAATTACCTGAAATCATAGTATTGCCGCCGAAGTTTCCGAGATAACACCAAATATAAGGCTGTCCGTAGAAACTCTCTGTCTGTTTCCAAATCTGGATAAATTCGCAATAATAGTCAAGCAAAATCATACGTCCCTGAGGCACTGCAGTAAGATAAGCGCGGATATTCTCGTCTGTCCAATGCGTAGGGTCAGCGTAGAAAAGCCATCCCATCTGCAGCCACACCGCATCAGGATCTGCAGAAGTCATTGACCCGAAAATACTGCGGGACATTTCAGCGAGAGTCTCGGGGTCCCAGCTCGGAGAATCGATCTCATTGAACGGATCCACCCCATAGATATGGTCAGTCCCGAACATCGCGGTCTGCTCTTCGAGGAACTCCTTCTGAATCTGAGCGAAAAGCGGATCCATAGGAGAAAGGAAGGTACACCTGTATTCATCGGCGAACCCACCCCAGTAACTTACGCGAGACAATTTCGCATCAGGATGACTCTCAGCAAGTTCTGCAGGCACATGGCCGGCGAATGCAGGGAGGATAGGAGTCATGCCCAGAGAACGCTCGCGCTGGAGTATCTTCTTCTGAAGCTCAGCCTGAGAATCGATCCACTCCTGAGGAAGAGGTCCTTCCCACTTGTCGATATTGGACATACGGTGCCAAGGAAGATGTGCCGGACCGGTGAAATAAGAACGGATCTGCTCGTCACTCATACCGTGAGCATGCCATACCTTCTGCCACACCGCTTCCTGACCTGTAATCGCGAGAGGCATCGTCACGCCGTTAAGCGCCATCCAGTCGATAAATCGCTCCCACTCGCGCCAGCCCCACCAAGGCATCGTGTACCCGAAAGTGCAATAATTCAGAAAGAATCTGTTTCGGGTCAATGATTCCACACGTACTGGGGTCTCTATCACCGGAAGCACAGAAGGCATCTCCATAGGATTATCAGCATTCCATGACACAGTAGTATGACACCAGTCATTGAGATAGCGGTTAAGTCCGACAGCTACAGAATTGCTGCAGTCTCCACGGATCACCACCTTCTTGCCGACAGACTCCAGCTCATAATACTGGACAGTATCGGCAACGACATTAAATACAAAGTTCTTTTCGTACTGAGGAATCAGGCGTTTTGCGAGCGCACGCACCGCTGCATCATCCTCATTCGTTCCACACGAAGTAACCAAAAATACAAGGGCAAGCAACAAGCCCCCAAGAGTAATCTTTCGATGTAATAGCATAAATAATGTAATTTTTCGCTTTTATTAGATTCAACCGCGAAAATAATAAAAAATTTTAGTTATTCCAGCCTAATTAGAAAATCATATTTATTATCTTTGTGATTTGTAACAAGTATAAATTCATTAGACGAACGAAGTATGAAGGCTAAACTATCAGTCCTACTTGCAGCCATATGTCTGCTAACATTCGTATCCTGCAACGACACGACAGTCAAATCGCCGGACGGGAAAATATCTTTCGAACTTAAAGTAGACAAAAACGGAGTCCCACAATATTCCGTTAACCGCGAAGGAAAGACAATTATAGAAAACTCGAAGTTAGGGTTTATCCTGGCAGATGGTGAAAGTCTGGCAAATGGTTTCAAAATCAAGGATATAAAGCGCGCATCTACAGATACGACCTGGGAGCAAGTCTGGGGAGAGTCACGCTATGTCCGTGACAACCACAACGAAATGCTTGTCAGCATGGACAACGGCAAAAGACTTCTCGACCTGAGAGTCCGTATATTCGATGACGGCTTCGGATTCAGATACGAATTTCCGGAACAGGACATTGACACACTCGTAATCATGGACGAACTTACAGAATTCTCATTCGCGCAGGAGCATCAGGCATGGTGGATCAGCCGCAGGGATCCGTATTATGAGGGTTATGGAAACAAGACATCTTTCTCGCAGATAGACACTGCTTACACTCCATTCACGATCGAAGGCGCAGACGGAAAATACTACGCCATCCACGAAGCCGCACTTCTCGACTATGCCAAGATGAACCTTATTCCATTGAACAGCAAGTGTTTGAAAACCGAACTCACATCTTGGAAGAATGGGGTCAAGGTCTATGCAAAAGCACCTTTCCATACTCCGTGGAGAACAGTCACAATGACCGACACTCCGGGAGGACTTCAGGAGTCCAAGATTATGCTCAACCTCAACGAGCCGAACAAAATCGAAGACACAAGCTGGATACGTCCATCCAAATATATAGGTATATGGTGGGTTCTGCACAAGGACCTCTATACATGGTACTATGGACCTAGGCACGGGGCTAACACGAAACTCACTAAAGAATATATCGACTTCGCCGCAGAAAACGGCATCGGAGGCGTTCTGGTAGAAGGATGGAATCTCGGATGGGACGGCAACTGGATGAAAAACAGCACAGGATTCGACTTCGTGAAAGCATATCCCGACTACAACTTCGACGAAGTAATGCGATATGCGGCATCGAAAGGCGTCCAGATGATTATCCATAATGAGACCGCTGCCAACACCGAGCACTACTTCTCGCAGATAGACGAAGCCTACGCTCTCTATCAGAAATATGGAATGCACTACGTCAAGACCGGAAATGTAAACTTGCTTATCGACGGCAAGGAAGAGCATGATGGACAATATGGCGTAAACAGACTGCACGCGATAGTCGAGAAAGCGGCAGAATATCAGATATGCATCGACGAACATGAGCCGGTGGTTCCTACGGGCGTCGGCAGGACTTGGCCGAATCTCATGACACATGAGGCGATTCGCGGACAGGAGCATGACGCATGGGAGCAAGATGGCGGAAACAAGCCGGAGCATTCTACCGTAATTCCTTTCATCCGCGGACTTGCCGGTCCTTCAGATTATACTTTCGGAACTTTTGATTTTTCAAATCCTAACTATACTTTCTGTCGCGTTCAAACCACATTGGCCAAGCAACTTGCGCAGTACGTCACCATCTACAGTCCGCTTCAGATGGCATCCGACGCTCCAGAAGCATATCGCGGCCACAAGGCATTCGACTTCATTAAAGACGTACCGGTAGACTGGGAAGAAAGTCACACACCACAGGCCGTAATCGGCGATTACATCGTCACAGTCCGAAAAGACAGAAATTCGCAGGACTGGTACCTCGGCGCCGTAACCGACGAAGACTCAAGGACATTGGAAGTTCCTCTGAATTTCTTGCCGGAAGGAACGACATATACTGCTATGATTTACGCTGACGGACCAGATGCAGACTGGCAGAAGAATCCGACTTCATTCGAATATTCGGAAAAGACAGTAACATCATCCGACACCCTCACACTGAAGCTCGCGACAAGTGGAGGTTGCGCTATCAGATTCGCAGCAAAACTGGACAAATAATACCTTATAGCTTATGAACTCATTTTTAGACAACATCGAGGGCAAGGGAGCTATTATGAAGCAGAAGATTCTCGGTCTTTGTATAAACGACGGAGATTTCAGCATCGCAGAATTCAGTAAAGAACTGAATGCCAGCATCCCTACAGTTACAAGACTTATCGGGGAACTGATCGAGGACGGATTCCTGGAAGACTTGGGCAAAACCGGCACATCCGGAGGCAGACGCCCAAGTATATATGGACTTAACCAGGCTGCCGGATACTTCGTCGGGGCTGACATACGCAGACGTCATATCAGCATAGCCATAACTAACTTCAAGGGAAAGCTGGTCGATTATAAAGACGATATTCCGTTTACGCTTGAGGGCACGGAAGAATCTCTCAAGAAACTTTCCGATATCATAAAGGAAAACACGGCAGCACTCGGAATCCCTCAGGACAAGGTGCTCGCTTACGGAATAAACCTCACAGGCCGTGTAAATCACACGACTGGTTACAGTTTCTCATATTTCATAGGGGAAGATAAACCTCTTTCGCAAGTACTTGAAAAAGAACTGAATGCGCCCGTATTCCTGGAAAATGATTCCAGAGCGATGGCCTACGGAGAATACATCTGCGGTGAGGCGAACAACGAGAAAAACATGATCTTCATAAACCTCAGCTGGGGACTCGGAATGGGCATGATCATCGAAGGCAAACTGTCTTATGGAAAATCCGGATTCTCAGGAGAGATAGGACATTTCCCGATGCTCGACAATGGCAAGATTTGTCATTGCGGAAAAATCGGCTGCCTCGAAACCGGCGCATCAGGTTCTGCCCTCCACAGAATCTTCGTAGAGAAACTAAAGGAAGGTAAAGTGTCCGCATTGTCAGCCAAGTTCAAGAACCCCGAAGACATCGGACTGGACGACATTCTCGAAGCACTGATGGAAGAGGACATGCTCGCCATCGAATGTGTAGAAGAAATCGGTTCAGTTCTCGGACAGGCAATAGCAGGCCTCATAAACATCTTCAACCCTGAACTTGTAGTAATCGGAGGCAGACTTTCCATCGCCAAAGATTACCTCATGCTCCCTATCAAGAGTGCCATTAACCGTCACTCCCTCAACATAGTAAGCAAGGATACCGCCCTGAAATTCTCCAAACTCGGAAAGAAAGGCGGCCCTATCGGAGCATGTATGCTTTCACGCAGCCAACTTCTCGGACTTTTATAAAGTGCAAGTTCAGCAAGCCTTACAGCTCGCAAAACTTTAATAAAAAAATCCCCGCTTTTCGGCGGGGATTTTTTTATTCACTTATTTCACGGCCGTGAAGGTCGATTTGAATCCGATGGAAAGGATCTTCCGTCGCATCTATTTTCACAGCCTTGTCGATGATAGATTTGTCCTCCGGTGCGAACCAAGTCTGATTAGCCCAGTCGATATGACGAGGCACACCATGAACGAGACCTGTCGCCCCGATCCGCTGAATCGCCTTAAAATTCTCATCCTTAGGTTTAAGGTCAATGTATGGCATTATGTAGCCTCCGGCAGAAAGTATAACATCCTGAACATCACGGACAGGGACATCACGAACCTCCACGCCACGCTGCACAGTCAGGGCAGCCAAAGCTCCCGCAGCCTGACCGATCTGAGTAACTACGGGCTGAAGTCTCGTGGTACCATTCATGATATTGGTCACAGAAATAGATTTCTCCGCGACTATAAGATCATTGACCCCCTTAGGAATCAGACAGCCGAGAGGGACATTGAATGAAGGAATCTGCCTGAACTTCATTTTAGGACCGTTGTCATAATCAGGATAAGCATAGTGATGGTGGTCTATCGGATAATCCCCCACTGCGATACCTGTGCGATACAATGGTTCATCCTGTTCGAACGGCTTTTCAGCATGGTTCATAGTAAAAAGAACCTCGCCATCGATTCTTCTGGACTCTCTATGATATGGAATGAACGGGAATCCGTCAGCGGTCGGGAACTCGTCGTCAGCGATTCCGAGATTCTTATATCCCAGTTCTGTCTGTATATAATATATGAAGCATCTGGTAACATTCTTCGCTTTTTCATATACAGCCAAACGCTCTTCCGGCTTCATTTCCACCACGTTACCATAGAAATCATGACCATTTATAGGCCAGTTAAGCATGTATTTCTTACCCCCAGGAAGGCGTCCGTAGTCCAGCATCTCCTGAGGAGACCAGAGTTTTCTTCCGTATTTCGGATCCGTGTTGCGTGGACCTTTGCAGCAATTTATAAACTGGTTAATGTCGTATCCCTCAGGACGTTCGATAGTCATATCAGCATCTGGACCATAGTCTTTAAGAATCGCCACGTAGGTCATATCCTGCACGATGTTGTAAGCCTTCTCAGGAGCTAGATCTTCACCGGTATCATAACGGGAATCCATTCCTACATGATATTTGACTCCACATGCAGCGGCCACGTCACCAAGTTCAGTTCCGTCGATAAGTACTTTGGCATTGACAATAACCTTTTTGGAATCAGAATATCTCAGCGTTACGGACCAGCCGGCAGGCGTTTTTTCGGCACTCTCAAACGAGTATCCGTGCTTTAGCACGAGACGAGATTCGGCAGCAGCCATCTTGTGGAAAATCTCATTGCCCACGTGAGGCTCGAAGAGGATATTGCTGACCCAGCCGCTCTTAAGAGCTTCATAGCCACCATAGTATGCTGCCAAGCTATCGCAGAATTCACCAAAGATTCCGGCACGCATGTTATAGTTTCCATCCACAGCACTTACGCCGGCAGCCGTGAGCATACCGCCGAGCCAAGGACTTTCCTCTGCTATCATTGCTGAAACTCCGCTGCGGGCAGCCTGTATACCTGCTGCCGTGCCGCTGGCTCCTCCGCCCACTATGAGCACATCTGTAGATTCTATCGCTTCCGAATAAACATTTCCAAACCTGTCTGTAACTCGGACTTCGCCAGTCTTAACGCCTTCAGTCATAGTAGCTTTGAACATATTCTGTGTAAGAGCAGCGTGCACCCAAGGTCTCTTGAGCGATGAAGGATTCTTATATATTTCACAAGCATAAGGGTCCTTTCCTTCGAAACGCTTCATGTCGCAGACTTTCTTTCCGTCCTCGAAGTATTCCACTTTCCAGAGCGGGTCATAATCCCAAATATTCACGACCACTTCGCCCGGATAGTAAGGAGAATCTACATAGACTTTCATCTGATAGTCCTCCGGCGTGTCGCATCCGATAAAGCGCCACTTGACATCGGTACCCTCGAAGTTATAGAGTTTGAAACCGGCAGGGCTTCCGTCGACGCAGACAGGGCCGCACCACCAGGCGCCACCGAGGGAGGTCACATTGTGCTCCATGAGTTTATCCGAGATAATCTCGTTGTTTCCCGTATGGATATGACCGGAAAGAATCAGCGCGTCGTATGGTTCCAGGATGTCATAAACAGCTTTCCTGTTGCACAATACCTTAGAGATATTATTATAGTTGAAGTTATTGCCTGTCCTGTCCCATTCGCGGAGAGTCGTAGGAATGTGCATCGAGACGACCACTTTCATATCTTTTCCTACATAAGAGAGGTCGCGTTCCATCCAACTCAACTGTCTTTCAGGAAGATAGCCGATGTAGAACCAGTCTTTTCCCACGAAGAAATTATCGTCCAGGACTATATAGTGAACCTTTCCTACGTTGAACGAGTAGTATGAGGGGCCGTACATTTTTTCGTAATCTCGCATCGATCCCTCAAAAGAACGTCCATAATTAGTCATGTCGTGGTTTCCCATGACAGTTCGGAATGCCACACCGGTGCTGTCCATGATATTGTTAAATTCAGGATACAGCGCATGATTCCAGCCGACGATATCACCCAGGCACAGGCCGAAAGTGTAGACATCCGATACTTTATCATAGCAGTCTTTTACTGCTACCGCATTATGTCTGAGTCCATTAAATTCATTAGCCTCAGCGATTTGCGGATCCGATATCACGATAACATTATGATGAGTGTCATCCTTAGGGTTCCGGTTCAATGTGAAATCATAGGATTTTTTTCCATCCTCGATATTCTGCCAATAGCAGTCCTCGCCGCCTCTTCTCGAAGAAATATAACCCGAAGGTGTAGAGATGAAAACTATCCAACTTTCATCATTCTGCTCGAAATGGTAATTACCCTTAGAATCAGTCTGCACCACCGATACACCATCGGAGACGACCACACCAGCTACCCCACGCCCATCGCACTGGACACGGCCCTTCACCGTCCGTCCAAACATAGGGCACAACATCACCAGCGACAAAACCGCCAACAATATTCTTTTCATATTATTAAAATTTTTTATTTAAAATCCCCTATAAAGGTACAAATATTTAATAATATGCCGAAATTTTTATTGGTTTTGTTATTAAAACCAGCAATACTGGTTCTGCACACGAGTCATAACTATATACAACAAAAAGGAGAGACTCGAAAAAAGTCTCTCCTTAGAAGTCGGGGTACTGTGACTCGAACACAGGACCCTCTGGTCCCAAACCAGATGCGCTAGCCAACTGCGCCACACCCCGAAAACAAACCTTTGGTTTTTCCCCTCAGGTCCCGCATTGAGTAATATTCCTCAAACGGGATTGCAAAGTTACGTACTTTTTTCTTATTTCCAAACTTTTTTACAGTTTTTTGTCTTATTCTTGTTAAATTTGCATAAAAACCAAGCTATTCAGGTGATATTATGATGATTGAAGCCAAAGGTATCGAGAAGTCATTCGGCACATTGAAGGTGCTGAAAGGTGTCGATTTCAGCGCAGAGAAGTCGGAGGTAGTTTCCATTATGGGCGCTTCCGGTGCCGGCAAGTCTACGCTGCTGCAGATTTTAGGAACACTTTCCACCCCGGATGCCGGCTCTTTAGTCATAGACGGTATAGACGTCTTGCATCTCAACAGCAGGCAGATGAGCGAGTTCCGTAACACGAAAATCGGCTTCGTCTTCCAGTTCCATCATCTCCTCCCGGAATTCACCTCGATAGAAAACGTCATGATACCGGCATTGATAGCAGGAAAGAAAGAAAAAGAAGCGAAGACAGAAGCCAAGAAACTGCTTGAGACTCTTGGACTTGCAGAAAGAATCACTCATAAGCCTTCTGAACTTTCCGGAGGCGAACAGCAGAGAGTCGCCATAGCAAGGGCATTGATAAATCACCCTTCCGTATTATTCGCGGATGAGCCGTCAGGAAACCTGGACAGCGTCACAAAGGGCGAACTGCATAAACTCTTCTTCCAGCTGCGGGACGAATTCGGGCAGACTATCATCATCGTAACACACGACCCGGACCTGGCGAAAATGTGCGACAGGTCGCTGTTTATGCGTGACGGCGTTTTCATAAACAACCCTGTATAGATGAGCATCTTCCGTTTCAAGAAGTTCGAAGTGCGCAACGAAAAATCTGCCATGAAGGTAAATACCGATGGCGTTCTCCTCGGTGCAGCATGTCCGGTCAGACCCGATATGAAAAACGTGCTCGATATCGGAACAGGAACGGGTACCATCGCACTGATGCTGGCACAGAGAATATCGGCATTGACCCAAACGACAGACGACAGCATGGGGCTGAGCATCATGGGAATAGACATCGACGAGGACGCGGCGGCAGAGGCTGGGGCGAATTTTGCGGCGTCAGCTTGGGCGGGCTCACTCGAGGCGCGGCAACAGGCATTGGCAGAACTGAGTGTCGACAGGGCTTTCGACTTAATCGTCTCTAACCCACCATATTACGATTCTTTACTCACAAATCCTGACGCCAAGAAAACAGCGGCGAGACATACCGACGAGACTGGACTTTCCTTCCGGGAAGTACTGGAGTTCGCGGGAAAACATCTCGCGCAGGGAGGAATCGTATCCATGGTATTACCGGCAGATCAAGAGGCCTCGGTCCTGAGACACGGAAGAATGAATGGACTGAAGTTAGCGGAAATATTACGTATCAGGACCGTGGAACGAAAACCAAGTTCCAGAATTATCATTACCTTTATTCATGATAACCAAACTGTTACGCCAACAGGAAAGCAACTCACGATAATGAATAAAGGGAAATATACCGACGAGTACATTTCCCTTGTAAAAGATTTCTACCTCTTCGCGTAACGGCCTACGGCTTCGGGTCGTCTTTCCAACGATGAATCTGCTGGCGGCGGAATTCCTCCTCACCGACAAACAGCTTCGCGACTTTCTCCACAGACAGAATTTTATTCAATCGTGGAATATATTTAGCCTCCACGCCACGTGATGCATCCATAGCCTTGAAATAATTATTCAGAAGCACCGACAACTCGCTCTCCGGTTTACCAGCTTTCAAAGCATCATCCAAAGCCTTGAACGACTTCATGACTTTCCCGAAAGAAGACTTGCGTTCCGCATCCATCTCGTTGTAAACAGGCCAGAATTTTTCCGCCTCTGAGGAAGTAAGTCCCATAGCATCAGTAAGATACGCAACCCGCTCCGCTTTCAGTTTATCTTGCCATCCTCCCCTGCAGTGCGGCTGAGAAGAGAGCAGTGGAGAAGCAAATACGAAAGATGCCAGCAACACTGCCACAATAATGATTTTTTTACCTATATTATTCATATTCAGCAAGTTATTTAACACAATATTCAATATAGTCGAGCGTCACACCGGAGTTTATCAGATAATCCGAGAGATCGGTGTCCGAAATGCCAGTTTCCTCCTGCGCCGGAGTATAAAGCAAATCCGGGTCGGTCGCCGGGACCATGTCCGCAAGACGAATCATATCCAACGCAGAGATTTCATCCGTGCCGGAACCGCCCGTCGTATGCCTGAGGACGGCTGTCCCGCCTGTTATTATCAATGCAAATGCCGCAGCCATAGCGAGGTATGGTTTCAGAACATCCATACGCGACGGCACTCGACTACCGGATGGAATCTCCGACAATCTGGCCTGCAGGTTCCCGAAATACCCCTCAGGAACTTTATACGGCATATTATGTTTCTTTTCTACGCTCATAAGTCACGAATAATTCACTATCATTCAAACATTAGACACCTCCGACAAGAAAAAGTAAAATCCCTATAGCTTATTTTTTAACTCTTCTTTCACTTTCTCATAAGCGATATGATATGAAGATTTCAACGCACCCACCGAAGTCCCGGTAATCTGAGCAATATCCTCATATTTCATATCCTCGAAATATCTCAACGAGAATACAACACGCTGCTTCTGAGGGAGTTTCTGCATCTCTTTCATCAATGCGCGCTGAATTCCGTCTCCGTCGAAATACGGGTCGTCATCTATCTTCCGCTCAAGTTCGCTATCCAAGCTTTTAAAGGTCAATGCTGCCCTTACTTTCTGTTTTCGCAGGAAGTTCAACGTCTCGTTAGTGGCGATTCTGTATAACCATGTAAAAAGCCGCGCCTCCTCCCGGAAAGAAGGAAGTGCAGCCCATATTTTGATAAATATTTCTTGTACCAGGTCGTCGGCATCTTCATGTGAACAGACAAAGCGGCGGACATGCCAGTAAAGCCGTTCACTGTAGGCATTTACGATTTCCGTGAACGCCTTTTCGCATTCACCGTCACGATAAAGCCTGATGATGTCGTCATCTGTCATTGACCTGAAACATTACTTACTTGCGTGCGATAGCCTTTTTGGCAGCCTCCGCGATGTGAGCGGCGTCGAGACCGTAGGCAGCGAGCAACTCAGCAGGTGTGCCGGACTGGCCGAACTTGTCCCCCCCGTTTATATACTCCATCGGAGTCGGAACCTTCACAGCCAAGACGCCGGCGATGAGTTCGCCAAGACCGCCCGCCATGTTGTGCTCCTCAGCTACAACTACTGCGCCAGTTTTGAGAGCAGACGCTACCACCGCAGCCTCGTCGAGAGGTTTAATAGTGGCTATGTCAATGACTTCCGCGCATATTCCTTCTGCCTCGAGTGTTTCAGCAGCCTTAAGCGCTTCCCAAACCATGTGGCCTGTAGCGATGATGGTAACGTCCTTACCCTCATTCATCACGTAAGCTTTGCCGATTTCGAATTCCTGGTCCTCAGGAGTGAAGTTAGCGACTGCAGGACGTCCAAAACGGAGATATACAGGTCCGTTATATTTAGCGGCAGCGATAGTGGCAGCCTTTGTCTGGTTATAGTCACATGGGTTGATGACTACCATGCCAGGGAGGGCACGCATGAGAGCAACGTCTTCCATGGTCTGGTGGGTTGCGCCGTCTTCTCCGAGGGTAATTCCGGCGTGAGATGCTGCGATTTTCACATTAGTCTCACCATAAGCTACTTCCTGACGGATTTGGTCGTAAACACGTCCTGTAACGAACTCTGCGAATGATCCTGCGAATGGAACTTTTCCTGTGATAGCCATTCCTGCAGCTACGCCGATCATGTTAGCTTCTGCGATTCCGCACTGGATGAATCTCTCAGGGAACTCGTCAGCGAAGGCTTCCATCTTAAGTGAGCCTTTCAGGTCAGCAATAAGAGCAACAACCCTTGGATCAGCTTTTCCTGCCTCATAAAGACCGGCACCGAAGCCGCTACGGGTATCTTTCTTTCCTGTATCTGTATACTTTGTCATAATTCTTTAGATATTAATAGTCCCCCAATGTTTCTTCGAGCTGAGCGAGAGCTGCCTGGCACTGTTCCTGTGAAGGTGCTTTTCCATGCCATTTGCATGTGCCTGCCATAAAGTCAACGCCATGTCCCATATCGGTCTTGAAGAGGATCATGGTAGGTTTGCCCTTGTTTTCACGAGCTGCAGCGAATGCAGGAAGGATAGAGTCGAAGTCGTGTCCGTCTGCTACGATGACGTTCCAGCCGAATGCTTTCCATTTAGCCTCGAGGTCTCCCTCGCCTGCCACTTGGTCTACAGTTCCGTCGATCTGCTGATGGTTCCAGTCGGTCATGGCGATGAGGTGATCGAGTCCGTGGTGGGCTGCAAACATGGCTGCCTCCCAGATCTGACCTTCCTCGCTTTCTCCGTCACCACAGAGGACATAAACATATCTGTCTTCACCGTCAAGTTTCTTACCGAGGGCCAATCCTGCTGCTGCAGAGAGTCCCTGACCAAGTGATCCTGATGTCTGAATGATTCCCGGAAGTCCTTTTTCTACTGAAGGGTGTCCCTGAAGGCGTGTACCATACTTTCTGAATGTAGCGAGTTCAGCTACAGGGAAATAGCCGCGTCTTGCGAGAAGAGAGTAATAAACAGGTGTGATGTGTCCTGCTGAAAGGATGAACATGTCTTCACCCTTACCATTTCTTTCCCATTTTGCAGGGTCTATTTTCATTTCGTTGAAATACAATGCAGTAAGCACGTCCGCACTACTCAGTGATCCGCCCGGGTGTCCAGACTTCGCATCTGTGACCATCCTGACGATGTCACGTCTAATCTGAGATGCGATTTTTTTCAATTCTTCAACTTTTGCCATATAAATCGAGGTTAAATATTATCAAAATACAACGATATGCAAAAATAATAATAAAAAGTGAAAGTTCTGCATTGCACATCCCTCAAAGGTAATAAAAAACGTTGTAATAGCAATAAAGTTTCTGGATGAAATAATATTTCCACCGCGGGCGACAAAGTCGTCGTCAGACGACCGGCCGGGTCCGGGTATTTGCGACAGCAAATACGGAAAGGACGATAGGCCGCGCGGAGCGACAGGGTTTGGGACAGAGTCCCAATGAAATAAAGGTCCCCAAGGGGACCACCAAATAGATAAAGAGACAACTCAAATTCAGAAACAGCCCTCATGCGGGCGACAAATGCGCGTAGCGCATCACATCCCCCATAATGGGGGACAGAGGGGGAAATAATAGTCCCCTCGGGACCACCAAAATAAAAATACCC
>SAMEA104315426__coassemble_689_pt1 | contig 15720 bp, 9 predicted proteins | sample SAMEA104315426__metabat2_low_PE_008 | metagenome-assembled genome bin SAMEA104315426 (sample SAMEA104315426) | gut metagenome | biome: Monkey gut; feature: monkey-associated habitat; material: faeces | place: China | collected 2013 | reverse complement strand
GGGTGAACGGTGGGGCTCGAACCCACGACAACCAGAACCACAATCTGGCGCTCTACCAACTGAACTACGCTCACCATGTTTAGGATTGCAAAGTTAGCAAAACTTTTTTACAATGCAATAGTTTGCCTGAAAAAATATCAATTATTATTTTCTCGCTTCTATAATAAGATCTCCCAATTCACGGATATCCCTCGCTATCACATCTGGCGGGAAAAACTCCGGTGCAGGGTTAACTTTCGCATCCTCAGCCACTTTCAGCGCTGTTTCGATGGTAGTTTCTCCTGAAAGCACCAAAACGCCCACTGCACCTGCATTATGCGCCATCGCTGTATCAGTATAGATTCTGTCCCCTACCATAGCTATCTCCTCAGGCTTCAGACCATGTCTGTGCATAATGCCGTCCAGCATAGTAGGATCCGGCTTGCCAAGCACGATGTCCGGTTTACGGCCTGTAGCATGCTCGATGCACTTCTGAAGGGATCCGCAATCCACGAGAACAGTTCTCTGGTCCGTAGGACATACACGGTCAGGATTAGTGGCGATATAAGGAATTCCCTGGCTTGCCCACCATGCGGCACGGCAAAGCTTGGAATATGTCAATGTAGTATCGAATGCTACAACAAGAACATCAGGAACATCGTCAGGACTGTCAGTGCAACTTTCAAATCCAGCCTTTTCGAATTGGCTGATCATGCTCGAAGTACCGACCATGAAAAGTCTTTTCGCTTTCGGATAAGTCTCCTTAATATAATCGATAGCTGCCAATGATGTAGTATACATATTGCCCTCATCAGCATGAATGCCCATTCCTTCAAGCTTATGGAGATAGTCCGCAACCGATTTGGTAGGATTGTTAGTCAAGAATGAATATCCTACACCAGCCTTGGTCATATCTTCCAAAAACCCGATGGTGAACGGAAAAATATTGCTCCCCATATAGATGGTTCCGTCCATATCCAGTGCTATATGTTTGATCTTGGAGAGTTTCTCCTTTAGTTCAGGAGTCAGTTCTTTGTTGTAATTTGTGTTCATAATGCGCAAATTTAAGAAAATTTTTATTCATTTCCTTTCATTTCCTTACCACGAAGGAAAATTTTGCTTATGAACGGCGTTCCGTAGCAATATGGAATCCAGTTAAGAGAAGGCACCCTGCGAGTGATTATGAGGTTCGCCAGTTTTCCTCTTTCGACAGAACCTGCAATATCACTTACACCCATAGCATATGCACTGTTAAGCGTACATGCGTTGAACGACTGGACAGGAGTCATCCTCATCTGAATACAACCCAAGGCCATTACAAACCTCATGTCTCCACAAGGTGAAGAACCCGGATTATAATCCGAAGCCAAAGCAACAGGCAGACCGGCATTGACAAAATCATTGGCACGACCGTACTGCATGCGCAGGAAGAATGATGCGCCCGGGAGGATGGTCGGCATCGTAACGACTGGAGCAGCAACACCTTGCGACCCGGCAGGCACACCTCCCAACACTCGGATTTCCTCGTCAGTGGTGCTTTCGAGATGATCGACAGACAGGGCGTGATGTTTAACGCCCACCTGTACGCCTCCTGAAACCGCCAGTTGATTGGCATGGAGTTTCACGCGAAGACCGTGACGCTCCCCTTCGGTGAGAATCTTGTCAGTCTCTTCCTGTGTAAAGAAGCCTTCTTCACAGAACACATCCACGAAATCGGCCAGTTTCTCAGCAGCCACGGCAGGTATCATATCTTTGCAGACATGCTCCACATAGTCGCCCTGACGTCCTGTAAATGCACGTCCGACTGCATGAGCGCCGAGGAATGTGGCCCTGATTATGGCAGGAGAGGTCTCGCGTATGCGCTTGATGACACGGAGAATCTTGATTTCATCTTCCAAGGTCAGGCCGTAGCCGCTCTTGATTTCGATGGCACCGGTTCCCTTGGCTATCATTTCGTTTACCCTGGCCATAGCCTGAGTATAGAGTTCGTCCTCAGAAGTGTTGTGCAGAAGATCGGCAGAATTAAGGATTCCACCGCCATGGGCAGCGATTTCAGCATAAGAAAGTCCTTCGATTTTGTCGAGAAATTCACGCTCCCTGCTGCCTGCAAACACTATATGGGTATGAGAATCGCAAAACGACGGCATAACTATGCCGCCGTCTGCGTCGATAATTTTCGCACCCTCCGACTCCGGGCAACACGACATGCTGCCGAAATCTTCGATGCGCTCATCGTCGATGAGAACCCAGGCATCATCGAGGGTTCCTACCTCCGACATGGCCTTTCCGCATTTGCGCAAGGTGCCAGGCTCGGTAATTCCGATGATGCTCCGGATATTTTTTATCAATGTCTTCATGCCAGAGATTATATGGCAAGATTAGATTCATCTCTGAGGAAGTCGATACTCTTCATAATGAGAGGATGCATGTATGTGTCCACATCCAGGAACGGAACTACCTTGCGGTAATCCGCGAACATCTTCTCAATGAGGGCAGATGACTTGCCTGGACGACGGAAGTCGAGAGCCTGTGCCGAGTTGAAGATTTCGATGGCGAGTACTGTCTCCACGTTGTCGATAACTCTGACAAGTTTTGTAGCAGAGTTAGAGCCCATGCTCACGTGATCCTCCTGACCCTGTGATGAAGGGATAGAATCACATGATGCAGGCCAGCAGAGCATCTTGTTCTGGCTGACAATTGAAGCTGCAGTGTACTGAGGAATCATGAATCCGCTGTTCAAACCAGGTTTTGCAACCAAGAACATAGGAAGATTGCGCTGTCCTGAGATAAGTTTGTAAACACGTCTCTCTGAGATATTTGCGAGTTCAGACATAGCGATTGCAAGAGTATCCATAGGGATAGCGATAGGTTCTCCGTGGAAGTTTCCTGCTGAGATGATCATATCCTCGTCAGGGAAGACGTTAGGGTTATCGGTAGCACTGTTGATTTCGATCTCGATGCTTTCCTCAACCTTGCGGATCTGATCCTTGACCGCTCCGTGAACCTGAGGGATGCAACGGAATGAGTATGGATCCTGAACATGCTGTTTAGGCCTGCCGATGAACTCACTGCCTTCGAGAAGTCTCATGAAAGCCTCTGCAGTCTCGATCTGCCCCTTATGTGCACGGAGAAGATGGGTGAGCTGATAGAAAGGCTCGATTCTTCCGTCAAATGCTTCGAGTGACATAGCACCGATCTGGTCAGCCCAACGAGAAAGGACATGTGCCTTAATAAGCGACCATACTGCATGTGCGCTCATGAACTGTGTTCCGTTCAGCAATGCAAGACCTTCCTTAGACTGAAGACGGATAGTTTCCCATCCGAGTTCTTTCCAAACGTCAGCAGATGTACGTCTTTCACCTTTGTAAACAACTTCGCCCATTCCGATAAGAGGGAGGCTCATGTGTGCAAGTGGAGCAAGGTCTCCGGATGCACCGAGTGAACCCTGCTGATAGACAACAGGAAGCACGTCGTTGTTAAACATATCGATAAGTCTCTGGACAGTAACGAGCTGCGCTCCTGAGTGTCCGTAAGAGAGAGACTGAATCTTCAAGAGAAGCATGATCTTCACTATCTCAGGTCTTACAGTGTCGCCGGTGCCGCAAGCATGCGACATCACGAGGTTATGCTGAAGCTGAGAAAGATCGTCCTCAGGAATAGTGATATTGCAGAGAGAACCGAAACCGGTGGTAACGCCATACACAGGACGACCGATATCTTCCATCTTGCTGTCGAGATACTTGCGACATTTGAGGATAGCCTGTGTGGATTCCTCAGAAAGAGCAAGTGTCTCGTGGTTTATAATGATTTCCTTTACGCGCTCTATTGTCAGATGAGCGTTTGATATTATATGCTGTGCCATTATTGGTGTTATTATTTGTTCAATGCTTTACGGATAAGATCGTCATCAGCAATAACAGGCATGGTGACTACACATGACGGTGTACGTCCCATTTCTCTTGCGATTGCGTGCATAGCGCCTTCGTTTCTTGCCCAGCTGCGACGTGAAATACCATTGTTCACATCCCAGAAGAGCATGTTGGTGATATGTCTGTCAGAATCAGCAGAGCCATCGATTACCATACCGAAGCCGCCGTTGATAACTTCGCCCCAGCCTACGCCGCCACCATTGTGGATAGATACCCATGTAGCGCCACGGAATGAGTCTCCGATAACGTTCTGGATAGCCATATCGGCTGTGAACTGTGAACCGTCATAAATATTGGAAGTCTCACGGAATGGAGAGTCTGTACCTGAAACGTCGTGGTGGTCTCTACCGAGTACGATAGGAGCTGTAATCTCACCCTTGCGGATAGCCTCGTTGAATGCAAGAGCGATCTTGGTTCTACCCTCGCTGTCTGCATAAAGGATACGAGCCTGTGAACCGACGACAAGTTTGTTGCGTCCTGCCTCTTCGATCCAATGAATATTGTCGTGGAGCTGTCCCTGAATCTCCTCAGGAGCGGTCTTGGACTCTTCCTCGAGAACTTTGACTGCGATAGCGTCTGACTTGGCGAGGTCTTCCGGATTCTCTGACATGCAGACCCATCTGAAAGGACCGAAACCATAGTCGAAATAGAGAGGTCCCATGATATCCTGAACGTATGAAGGATAACGGAACTTGCCGTTCTCAGCCATGATGTCAGCACCTGCACGAGAAGACTCGAGAAGGAATGCGTTACCGTAATCGAAGAAGTACATTCCCTTAGCTGACAATTTGTTGATGGCAGCTACCTGACGACGGAGAGATTCCTGTACGCAAGCTTTGAAACGCTCCGGCTCCTCTGCCATCATCTTCTTGGACTCCTCAAGAGAATAACCTACCGGATAATATCCACCTGCCCAAGGGTTATGGAGGGATGTCTGGTCTGAACCGAGATCCACGTGAATATCCTCAGCAGCAAGTCTTTCCCACAAGTCAACAACGTTTCCTACGTAAGCGAGGGAAACGACTTCCTTGCCTTCCATAGCCTTGCGGATACGAGGGATGAGCTCATCCAAGTTCTCATGAAGCTCGTCTACCCAACCCTGCTCGTGTCTCTTGCGGGCTGCGAGCGGGTTAATCTCTGCGATGACGCTGACCACACCTGCGATGACACCCGCCTTAGGCTGAGCGCCTGACATGCCGCCGAGGCCGGCTGTTACGAAAAGCATGCCTTTCATATTCTCACGGCTTCCGTCAATGCCTTTGGCTTTCAGCTGTTTACGAGCTGCGTTCATAACAGTGATGGTAGTTCCGTGAACGATACCCTGAGGTCCGATATACATATAAGAACCTGCAGTCATCTGGCCATACTGAGATACGCCGAGGGCGTTGAATCTCTCCCAGTCATCTTGCTTGGAATAGTTAGGAATCACCATACCATTAGTTACAACGACACGTGGAGCGTCCTTGTGGCTCGGATAGAGGCCCATAGGGTGACCTGAATACATGGCAAGTGTCTGCTCATCAGTCATCTCAGCAAGATATTTCATAGTGAGACGATACTGTGCCCAGTTCTGGAAGATAGCACCGTTTCCACCATAAACGATAAGTTCATGAGGATGCTGTGCAACACGTGGATCCAAGTTGTTCTGGATCATACCCATGATAGCTGCAGCCTGATGGCTCTTCGCAGGATACTCCTCGATAGGACGTGCATACATCTCATAATCAGGGCGGAATCTGTACATATAGATTCTACCGTAATCATGAAGTTCCTGTGCAAACTCCTCTGCGAGTTCCTCATGGAATTTTACAGGGAAATATCTGAGTGCATTCTTTATGGCAAGCACTTTCTCCTCAGGTGTGAGGATATCTTTTCTCTTAGGTGCGTGGTTGATGGCCGGATCATACGGCTTCTTTGCAGGCAACTCTGAAGGGATGCCCTCAAGTATCTGTTCCTTAAAGCTTTTCATATAGGATTCTGTTATTTGTCAATGTTGTTGTTAACGGCCACAAGAATTTCAGCTTCCATAGCTGCTGCTTCTTTTGCTATTTCAGCAGCCTCTGCAATCAGTTTCTCAGCCATGGCGCGATCTTCGAGACCGGCAGCATTGATCCTGACATTAAGCTGGGCTCCGCGAACAGCGGCGAGCGCGGCGATAGCACCTACACCGGCATCGGATGCGGAAGCAGGATTGCCTTCCTTGGCCATCGCGAGGGCTACAGGCATAGCCTCGAGAGCGGCCTTCATGGTTCTGAGCGGAACCTGGGTAGCGTAGAGTGTAGCTTTTTCCATAGCCTCTGCGCGTGCGGCTTTCTCCTCGTCTGAGCCCTTAGGCATAGCGAATACGTCCATGATGCGTGCGAATGCGGCGGTGTCCTCATCTACGAGTTTCAAGAGGCGCTCCATCACATCGTTGCCCTTTTCAGCGACGTCTGAGAATTCTTTCCATCTTGCATCCCAGCCACGTTTGTGTGCAGAAAGGTTTGCAACCATGGTTCCGAGGGCAGCTGCGAGTGCTCCCATGTATGCAGATACTGATCCGCCGCCAGGTGCAGCAGACTCAGAAGCGGTCTCGCGTGCAAATCCGGTGAGGGTCATTCTTATAAGTTTCTCACGTTTAGCTGTTTCGGCCTCGTCTTCCATAAGGAATTCGATGACTTTCTCACGTGGGTTGAACGGCTTAAGGTCGCTGAGGCCCATAGATTTGACAGCGATCTTTATGATTTCGTCCTCAGGAATTCCGAGTGAACGCTCCTGTTTTGCGAGATAGAATTTACCTGCCTCGATGAGGACGCGCTTAGGAATAAGTCCGACGATTTCTGTACCGGTAACTCTGAGACCACGTGCGGCAGCAGCTCTGCAAACTTCCTCGAATGCAACGTGAAGCGGAGTGGTGTTCATATCGGTAATATTCATGGATACCTGAGCGATACCATATTCCTCGATGACCCAGCCGATAGCCTTGCAGCCTTTCAATGTTCCAGGAATCCAGATAGCTTTTCCGTTCTCGTCCTTAAGGATCTTGCCTGCAGGATTACCGCCCTCTCTTGCCTGACGTCCTTTTTCACGAACGTCGAATGCAACAGCGGTGGCGCGACGGGTAGATGTAGTATTCAAGTTAAAGTTAACAGCGATAAGGAAATCTCTTGCTCCGACATTGGTAGCACCAGACTTAGCCACTGTTTCATTGTATACGCCAGGACCGAAATCAGGTTTGCGTGCAGGATCAGAAACTTTCTCAGGGAGAGCCTCATATTCACCTGCCCTACAAACAGCAAGGTTCTTTCTTTCAGGGGTGAATGCTGCTGCCTCATAGCAGTAGCATGCTATGCCGAGTTCATCATAGATGCGTTTTGCAAGACCTCTTGCCCACTCTGCACATTCCTCGAGAGTAGTGTCCGCAACCGGAATGAGAGGGAGAACGTCGGTAGCGCCTGAACGAGGATGTGCACCGTGATGTGTACGCATGTCGATAAGTTCAGCAGCTTTCTTCTCGCCCTGGAATGCAGCCTCGAGGACAGCCTCAGGAGAACCTACGAATGTGACGACTGTTCTGTTGGTAGCCTCACCCGGATCCACGTCGAGAACTTTAACGCTTTCCTCACCTCTTTCGGTGTTCACTTTAGTATCGGCGATAGCCTTCACTATCTGGTCGATAACTTCTTTGTTGCGGCCTTCACTATAGTTAGGCACGCATTCTATGATCTTATGCATATTCAATAGTTTAAGTGTTTCAAATTAGTAAAACGTCTTAAGTAATCCTTTAAAAAAGACTTAACTTATTCCTAAAAACGCATAAATTTAGGCATTTCTCTTTACATTCAAAAGAAAAATGCCTAAATATGCTAAAAATCGTTACCTAAAGAGAGATTATCGATTTTTATGGCGACTACTTGATATTTTTGTCGAAACCCTCCGGAACGAAGTTTTTCTGCACCGGTGTAAGCTTCACGAATACACAACCATGAGGCGCCACTTCCGTCTCCCAACGCTCATGATAACCGCAGGTACAGATATCTTTCTGACGCCAGAGATCCCTTATGACCTGAGAACCGATTACGCCAAGTGAACGTGGAATAAATCCTATCTTTTTCGGCTCGGAAGACAAGTTAAACATAGCCACCGCCACAGTTCCGTCAGCCAACGGTTTCAGATAAGTAGCATAGCTGTCATCACCATAGATTCTGGAAGCCTGCCAGCCGAGTTCGTCCTGATTCACGTCGATGACCTCGCTGTTGCACAAAAGATTCAAGGTAAAGTCATCCAATTCCGCCATATCGCATCCGATAAGGAGAGGCGATCCGAGAATGCTCCACAGAGTAATATGCGTATACTGCTCATCAGCAGTAAGTTTACTGTCATGTGTAGACGGACCCCAACCGACCTTGCCTACAACCAGCATGTCTGCATCAGGCCAGTTTCCCGGACGCTTGAACGAAGCCCATTTGTCCTGCCCGAATCCGATTTTGGACATATTCGGCCAATTATCACGGATATCTCCGGTCGTCCTCCAGCATTGGGCATACTTGGTAATATACGAAGCCATTCCCACCTTGGAACTATTCGAAAGGCTATAGACGATATCCCTGCCGGAAGCCCTAAGTGCCTCAGCCATAATACGTACATTATACTCATCATTAGGATTCCAGTCATACTTCAGATAGTCCACTCCCCACTCAGCCCACTGCCTGGCATCCACATCCACGAATTTATATTTCGTAAAATACCACAATGAATCTCTCTTCATGCGGCTGCGGTCTACCTTATGGTACTCGTCGCAAATTCCCTTCTCGATGAAGTCATATTTTCCGTCAGGCGTATCAGCGCTTTCACCACAATGTCCGGCATAAGTAGCCACCCACGGACCAGAATAAATGCCGAATTTAAGACCGTTTGAATGGAGGAAATCGCCTAACTTTTTCATATCCGGGAACTTGCTGTTCGGCTGAATCGCATTCTCCTTACCGCCGCGAAGCCCCTGCCAACCGTCGTCAATATTTATATAAGCCCAACCGTAATCCACAAGCCCCTTGTCCAGCATCGCCTGAGCCGAGCTCATCACCTTCTCCTGGCTGACGCTGTTGCCCCAGCAATTCCATGAGTTCCAGCCCATTGGAGGGGTCAATGCAATTTTGTCGCCTATGATGATGCGGAAGTCTCTTTCGGTTTTGTCAATGTTGTTGGAGGCTCTGAGTTTCACATGGTACTCTCCGGCTTTCTTCACTTTTCCGGTAATAATACCAGTAGCAGCATCCAATTTAAGTCCCTTAGGCAGTCCCTCTGCACTGAATGTCATAGGACGTTCTCCCGTACATGGTATCCTGTACAAGAAATCTGCACCTGGCCTTGCGCCATACACTTTCGCACCATTAATACGTGGTGCCGGTGATGCCTTAGGAGTCAAGATATATTTAGAATCTTCCTGCGGCATATCCTGAGCCGCCAGAGTAAACTGCGTCACGCTCAACGCCAACGCGATAACGGTAAGTAATGTTTTCATTTGAAACAGTGGTTTTTCATCTCGTAAATTTAGCAATTTCCGCCGAAAAACATTCTGCCGGACCTGTATTTTTTACAGACCCGGCAGAATGCTAATTATATACAAGGTTAAAACTATTCCTCAGCACCGGCATAGCCGAAATTCTGAGTAATATTCGGATTCGCAACCCTCTCATCCTCAGGAATAGGCCAAACGACATCCTTTGCAGGATCATACTTGAATGTCAGGAACTTCCTGAGATTCTGCGCCTTGCCATCCCATGTAGTTCCTGAATATGAGGCATGCCAGTTCTTGTCGATCTTAGGTTTGGCATTGGAAACAGCACCATTGAGTGCCGGAGCCAGAAGGTCGCCGGACATCACTTCGCTGACGATACCCCACCTGCGGATGTCGAACCAGCGGAAGCCCTCGTTGCAAAGTTCCACCATACGCTCGTACCTCAACGCTGACCTGAGCCCGTCCCTGTCGGTTTGGGTCAATGCCGGCATACCGACTCTTGAACGGACATTCTCGATATCGCCCTTAGCCTTGTCCAAGTCACCGGAAGCACTTTCGATATTAGCCTCAGCACGGATAAGATATAGTTCAGGAAGACGCATCAGAGGGAAGCCTAAGACGCATACCGACTTGGTACTGAAACTGTTGCTATTGTACCTGAGTTCTGTTATATCCAAGAATTTTCTCCAAAGATATCCGCAAGGACCTTTCTTTCCGTTGGCACCATACTCCGACTTGGTTCCGGTAGCTTCGGAATTAGGCACCAATACCCCTGCAGCATTGCTGTTGTAATTGTAAATCTTCTTAATGGAAGGATTGGTTTCGAACTGAAGTCCAAGTACGCGGGAACCAGGACGAACACAGAAGAGATCCAGACGAGGGTCTCTGTTTTCCCACGGTTTCTCCCAATTGTAAAGAGGAGACTCGAGGATAGATTTGCCGTCAATACACTGGACAGCATCCATAAATGCCTGAGTAGGACTGAAGTATGAGCAACCACCGATGATACGTGGAGCCGAATAATACTCAGAGTTATGCTGATTGGAGCTTATCTGAGTATTGTATTCCATACCCCAAAGCCACTCATCGCCTGATTTAGCCTCGGAAAGACCGAAAATCGGCGTAGGAATAGGCTCGCCGACAGTATAATCTTTTCCACAAAGGGATACATCCACATCAGCCATTTTGTAACCTGCTCCCTCAGCAAGCGTAATCGCCTTGTCTGCATATTTGGCAGCATCTTCATAACGGCCCCAGTTCATGCAAATCCTGGCCTTAAGTCCATAAGCTGCGGCACGTCCGATTCTGAAATAGCCGTACTCAGTCTTGTTGAATCTTACAGGAAGACATTCGATGAGAGCATCAGTCATGTCCTTATCCAATATATTCGCAATTACCTCAGCCTTAGGTGTTCTGGTATATGTATCACCAAGCGCAAGTGTATGGTCGATATAAGGGATATCACCATAAAGCTGGCATCCCCAGTCATAGAGATAAGAGCGGACCATGATAAGTTCCGCCTTGTACATGCCATACTCAGCCTCGGACATTTTATCCTTAGCCTTGTCAATATTGTCCAGGACGAGATTACATCTGGCCACTGTCTTATAGATATTTGAATACACAGACTTTACCCAAGAATTGGAAGGGACCATCTTGGAGGTCTGCTGATAATTATAGTTGGCGTTGTTCAGACGGCTCGCTCCGATATCAGTAGCATTGTCCTGAATACCAGGGAAAGGAGTAGAAGAAACCACAATCGCTGTAAGTCCTTTATATGCAGCGAATACGCCGGCCTGAACTTCCTCTTTGGAAGCAGGAAACGAAGATGCGTTAGGACCGTTCAGGTAATCCTTGTCCAAAGAGCATCCGGAAAGGACCAGTCCACACAATAATGTATATATGAATTTATTTCTCATGATGTCGATGATTTAGAATTTAATCTGAAGTCCGAGTGTATAAGTAGTCATCTGAGGATAGTTGCTGGCTGTACCGAGTTTAACCACGTCGAACGAGCCGCTTGAATCTCCATTGTAACCTACCTCAGGGTCATATCCGTCCCAGAAATTAGAGAAGGTGAAGAGGTTCTGTGCTGAGGCATAAACATATACAGACTGAATCTTGCATCTCTTCATCCAATTGGAAGGAAGTGAGTATCCGAGTGTTACATTCTTAACCCTAAGATATGCGGCGCTCTTCATCCAGAACGACGAGTCATACCAGTTGTTCTTGCAGTCACTTGTAAGACGTGGCGTCTGGCCATTAGGATTCTTGTCGCTTGCCCAGTCCAGGTGCTCTTTACGGAAAGTACCTCCCATGTTGCTCGGCATCACGTAGTAAGTGTTCAGGAAACCGTCAGCCTTGCCTACCCCCTGAAGGAGTACGCTGAGGTTCAATCCTTTCCAACCGAAGTTGAAGTTAGTACTGTATGTATAGCGAGGAATGGTGCTTCCCACGAAATCTTTGTCGTTTTCGTCGATCTTTTCATTTCCGTCGATATCGGCATAGCGGATATCTCCGATTTTGACAGTCTCGCCGAACTGAGGGCAATTGGCATTGACCCAATCAGCCTCTTCCTGGGTGCGGATTATACCCAAGCTCTTCAGGGTCCAGATGCTCGCGATTTCATGACCTTCCTGGTTTTTCAGAACTCCCGAGGTCGAGGTCTTGCCCTTCATGTCGAGGATTTCGTTGCGCACGTCAGAGAGGTTCGCCTGGACGCCAAATGAGAAATCTCCCCACTGGTCATTGTAAGCGACACTGACTTCCCAACCGCGGTTGCGGACTTTTCCGGCATTCTGGTAAGGGGCGTTGAGTCCGATTCCGAGCGGCATATCCAGTTTCATGAGAATGCCGTCGGTTATCTTGTTATACCAGTCGCCTGACACATAAAGCTTTCCAAAGAGCGCGAAATCCAATCCCACGTTTACCATGGATGTCTTTTCCCATTTGATGTCAGGGTTAGCCAACGTATTGAGAGTAACGATAGGATAGATGTTGTCGTTCATAGAAACCTGACCTGTCGCAAGGTTCTGTGTAGTAGGATAGTAGCTTGCCGCACCGCCACCAGAGAGGTTCTGGTTTCCGAGTGAACCGTAAGATGCCCTGACCTTCAAGTTGGTGAGTTTATCCTTTATTCCGGCCATGAACGGCTCTTCTGAAACACGCCATGCTCCTGATACTGAAGGGAAGTAACCCCATCTGTTTTTCTTGGTAAATCTGGAGGAGCCGTCCATACGGATATTGGCCTCGAGAAGGTATCTGTCCTTGAAACCGTAGTTTATACGGCCGAAGTAAGAGAGGATGTCCCACTGATACCTGTGTCCGGAGTTGTTCATGTTGGAAATTTCACCGGCATCTATCTGGTCATAGTCGTAGTTAAAATCCTCTCGGTAAGCGCTCAAGTACCTGTAATCGTATGTGTTACGCTCCACGCCGACTACACCCTTAAGGTCGTGTACGCCGAATTTGTGATGAGCGGTCACGAGGAAGTTGTAGTTCCCGTAAAGGCTGCGCGCGCTGGACTCCGTGAGGGTCGTGAATGGGGTTGAGGTCAATGTCGCCTCTCCGTTTTTGTCCTGATATGTGGTAACGCTCTTCTTCCAGTTATGGTTGTTGCTCAATGTGAATTTCGGAGCCATCATTCCCTGCAGAGAGAGCCATTTCCAAGGCTTGTAGGTCAATGTTATGGAGCCCGAGAAGTTCATGGAGTTGAGGCTGTTCTTTCCGCCATATTTCATAAGGGCAATAGGGTTGTTTCCCTGAAGTCCGAGACCGTTGTAATAACCTGTAGAGAACTGATTTGTAATATCCGCAGGTCTGGTATTCATATAGTTGAATATGTTAGCGGAATATGGGGATTTGTCTCTGTCTGAATTGGAGAAGGCGATGTCCATTTTCATGGATAATTTTTCATTGAACTGAACATCGGTGTTGTTGCGGAAGGTGTATCTCTTGAGTCCGGTGTTGCTGATGATACCGTCCTGGTCGAGATAGCCGAGGGTGGTCAGCATTTTCACGCGCTCAGTTCCGATTCCGAGGGAAATGGAGTGGTTGTGCATGAAGCTCGGGCCGCTGAGGATAGCTTTCTGCCAATCGGTATCAGGATAGAGGTCAGGGTCTGAGCCATAGTTTTCGCGCCACTTTTCCATGGTTTCGTCATCGTATGTAGGCTCTTTTCCGTCCTGTCTGTTCATATCGTTCGTAAGTTCCCTGTATTCCAGCGAGTTGACGACTTTAGGAAGGTCGGTAGGGTTCTGCCATCCGAGGTATCCGGAGTATGACAGGGAGAATTTGTCGGTGTTTCCGCGCTTGGTGGTCACGAGGATGACGCCGTTCGCAGCCCTGGAGCCGTAAATCGCCGAAGACGCCGCGTCCTTGAGGACTGAAATGGATTCTATCAATGCAGGATCGACGCTGTCAATGCTGCCTTCCACGCCGTCGATGAGGACGAGAGGGGCAGTAGAGCTTCCACCGAATGAGTTGATACCGCGTACACGGATAGTTCCGCCGTCATCGCCAGGTCCTCCTGAAGCGGTGGTTACTGTAACGCCCGGCACCATTCCCTGGAGAGCCGTACTGGCCTGGGTGATAGGTTTTCCGTTCAATGCTTTGGCATCTACAGTAGCTACGGATCCTGTAAGGTTGACTTTTTTCTGTGTACCATAACCGACTACTACAGTTTCATCCAAAAGGAGATCATCAGAGTCAAGTACTATATTATAGACAACAGAGGAGGTAACTTTTAAGGTTTTGTCTCTGTGTCCGATGTAGCTGACAAAAAGTGATTGTCCTTCAGTGGCTTGGATTTGGAATTTTCCGTCAACGTCGGTAATGGCCGTGGCCAATGCCGTAGGGTTGGTACCGTTTGTCACCATGACGGCGGCTCCTACCAGAGGGTCGCCATTGTGGTCTTTCACAGTACCGCTCACTGAGGATTGCGCAAACAGGAATACTCCTGTGCACATGGTGACGAGTGTCACCAGCAGTTTTTTAACGATGTGATTCATACATTGGTTTTTTAGTTGTACTGTTTCGTTTATTTTTATTTTCGAAAGTGGTCAGTGTTCTTTTGCGGAAAAGCCGGTGGTAAATTTTCATTTAATTTTATTGCGAATAATGATTCATATCCTTACTTTTCAGTATCGCAATGCTTTTAGTTAGTTGTGTATTAGTCGTTTCTTAATTTATTTTCATTTACACCTTAAAGATATATTGAAATTTTCGTTTAAACAATAAAAATCCGTTAAATATTTTCGTTTAACAAATATTTAACGGATTTACGATTATAAATTAATGTTATATTTTCATTTTGCAACGGAATATTCGGTAACGAAATGAAAGTTTCATAAGTTCTTAGGCGATATGAAATATCAGTAGAATTCACAGATATGGAAGGCGTGGTCAGTGACGCTTCTCTGGAATTCTCACCAATAGCGCCGCCCGGGGGCCGGGGGCCGTCGAAAGGTTCGCTGGCGCTCATCCTCCCCACTGCGTGGGTCCCCTCCGCTCACAAGGCCGCGGACGGCCATGCCTTTCGATCGGCTCCCGGCCTCCGGGCTCTTTGCTCCACGAACACCGATACAGACAAAATGGTGTAAATAAAGGCGCTTTTTTACCCCGTTTATTTCATTTGATTCATTTGGTGGCAAAAGGGGCACTTTTTTACACCAAATTTTCAACTCTGCCAATACCCACCGAGACACAATCCACGCCACGCAAGCGGCAGGAGGCGGAACTCAGGACGCGAATTGCGAAGCACCTGAGTGGACGAGTCCGACCTCTCGGCGCGTCCACGTTAATCGCGGATGACCTGAGCCATGCTAATTTCGGACAACCTGGCAGGCCATCAATGAGTGATTCTGCTGACAATCAGCGAGTTGCGATAAATATTACCTGCCAAGTCCTATGAAAAAACCTACAACCTGGCAGATGATCTCTTGCCCTATGGCGTTATAAATACCAGGTTATCAGCGTGTTACGACAACATCTAATGAGAATTATGCCGCCAGGTTGTCTGAAATAAATGGGAGGTGCCGGCGAAGCCGGAGGGATGAGCGAAGCGAAGGTCTTCGCCGGGACCTCTGACCGCCGGCGCTTAAAAACCATGTAAGGGCTATCGGACCGTATGAGGCTTAGCAGTGATAAGCTTTATGAAGTAGTCTTTCACACGTGCCGCCTGCTCCTTATCCACAGACAACAGCGCATGCTTACCATCAGGAGACGGAGTAAACACCGTATGCCCGTCATCAGTAACGCTTACAGTTCCAGGCTCCGAAACCGTGAAGAAATCACCTGCACCTTTTACCGCATAAA
>SAMEA104315426__coassemble_680_pt1 | contig 16114 bp, 13 predicted proteins | sample SAMEA104315426__metabat2_low_PE_008 | metagenome-assembled genome bin SAMEA104315426 (sample SAMEA104315426) | gut metagenome | biome: Monkey gut; feature: monkey-associated habitat; material: faeces | place: China | collected 2013 | reverse complement strand
TTGCGAGAATGAAAATCTCGAGTACTAACCGTTATACGAACCCACCAGACTTACCTTCTTAAACTCGGTTGGAGTTTTAAGGGATTGCAAAGGTATATATTATTTTTTTCTCCTCAAAATATTTTTAACATTTTCAGGCAAGATTGCTTCACTTTTTTATTCTTTATCCCATTCAAAAGAATACAAAATCGACTCTACCTGCCTCAGATACTGACGTTTATCATACTTAGGCGCATAAACGAATCCGTCGAGGACTATTATATACTTGCCGTCACGGCTATAGAAGGAATGTGACACGAACGGACCTCCCATAAAGTCGCCGTGAACCTCCCACAATCCCCTGGTCTCAGCGAACTGACGTCCACGGAAACGTATGAACTGCACGGATGGAGTAGCCAATTCATTGGTAATCATATAAGTATTGTCGAACATTCCAGGAACGTTTTCCTTCAGGAACTCGTTTCTGTGAGCGATAATATTGGCTTCAGTAAAGTTGTCACTCGCCGCTGCAGGATATTTGTAGACGAACACTCCCTGTGTAACGTACTGCTTATCGTCTGAAATCCACAGAAAATCTTCCGTCTTCTTTCTCAGTTTATATCCTGTAGGGAAATGTGGAGAACCGCCTGTCATCTCCTTCACTGCAGGAGGGATGCTCGGCTCCTCGTAGCGCTTGGAGTTTGCGATAACCCTGTCACGCTCAGCCTGTTCGATGGCATTGACCACCCTCTCACCATTCTCTTTCAGGATGGTGGCGGCAGAATCACTGCTCGGAGCCGAGATCTGGACGATGCACTGAGGATAGGCCCATTTGTCGCTCACGTAAATGACTCCGCTTTTCTTCACATCCGGAGCTATATTATATATAAGTATATTTCTATGAATCTTGAACAAGTCAGCAAATCCGGCCACAGGGACATTGACCACAGAGAAAAGCGGTTCCCTCTGAGGCAGGAAAGGATAGTCGGAGGCCAGCAGATCGCGAGTGGCCGCGCCCAAGTTTCCATCCCAATCATCCTTGTTCATCACTACAATCACCTCTCCGGCCTTTCCGCTCACGTTCGGCAATAAAGGTTTGGAAGAGCCGTCCTTGCAGGACGCCAGCATCGCCAGAACACCCGCGAGGGCTGAGGTCAATGCTACCAGACGTTTGATATTCATAACATTATATTTTAAAAGTTATCGTATAAGTCTTCCAATATCGTTTCCGAAAGCCATAACCATGATAGCTAACAGAATGAACATTCCAAATACTTGTGCAGCCATAATGAACTTGTCGCCCGGCTTCTTTCCCGTTATCATCTCGCACAGCACGAAAAGCATATGTCCGCCGTCAAGTCCAGGGATAGGTATAAGGTTCATGACGCCGAGCATAATCGAAAGCAGCGCAAGTAAGTTCATGAATATAAGCCAGTTCCATGTAGAAGGGAATACTTGTCCTATGGCTATGAAACTGCCCACTGATTTGTATGCGCCTGTGCTCGGCGTCGCAACCAACTTAAGGTCACGAACATAGCCGGTTACCATATCTATCGTATATTTGAAACCGGCAGGGATAGCCTGCGCAAGTGTATATTCACGTTTCTGAAGTCCCGGAACCTGCAGGGCCACACCTATTTTTCCCGCCGTATCCACCTGCAGAGGGACATTGACAGTATCCTTTCCTCTTAGAATGGAGGCATCGATGCGTCGTCCGGCATTGGCCTGAAGCGCCTTCCAAGCGTCCTGGAGGTAGGCGACTCTGGTGGTGTCGATTCCGATTACACGGTCGCCGTGCTCGATGTCAGCCCCGGCATTGACAGAACCCGCGGCGAGCGAGTCGACGATGAACGGGATGGCGAGGGAGAACATTCCAGGGGAGTTCAGCACTTCGCCGATCCGACTGTGGTCGATGTAAAGCGAGACGGTGTCGGTTCCGCGTAACACTTTGGCTATCTTCACGTCACGCCTTGCAAGGTCAGCCTGCAGCATGGCGAAATCTTCCGGAATATAGTCGTCGAAACTCAGGACTCTGTCACCAGTGCGGAAACCCATATCGTAAGCCAAATCATTGACATAGATACTATTCTCCTTATTGCTCAAATAGTCATTCCCGACCGTCGCGAGCATCCCGATATAGATAAAAATCGCGAAAATGAAATTAAACAGCACTCCACCGGCCATCACCAGAAGGCGTTGCCAAGCCGGTTTGGAACGGAATTCCCATGGCTGCGGGTCGTGCTTGAGCATTTCCGTGTCCATGGACTCGTCTATCATTCCGTTGATTTTGCAATATCCTCCCAACGGTAGCCAGCCGATTCCGTATTCGGTTTCCTTGTCCCTGAATTTCGGAAACAGTTTCGTGAACCATTTGGATGTCTTAGTACTGAACAGTTTAACCCCTCCTGCATCGAAGAAAAGAAAGAACTTGTCCACACGTATTCCGAAGATTCGGGCGAAGAAAAAATGTCCGAATTCATGTATAGCTATAAGTACTGACAAGGCTATGATAACCTGCAGCACTTTCATCAATATCGCCATATTACTTTACTGTTTTGCGCGCCGCACATTTCTCTGCGGCTATTCTGTATGTCTCGTCATTGATAGCGATCAAATCGTCTATCGTAAGATTCTCAACAAATTCCGCACCAGCCATACAGTCTGAAATAATGTCAGAAATGTCGTAGAAACTGATTTCGCCGCGCAGGTAAGATGCCACGGAGGCTTCGTTGGCAGCATTCATGACGCATGGGATATTTCCTCCCCTGCCGATAGCCTCGAACGCGAGCCCGAGACACGGAAACTTCTCCATATCAGGCTTTTCGAAGGTCAATGTCCCCAAAGATGCAAAGTCCAGTTTCTTGTTGTCCAACGTCAGACGGTCCGGAAAACTCAACGCAAACTGGATAGGTTCACGCATATCAGGGCATCCGAGCTGAGCGATAACAGCACCGTCCGCGAACTCTACCATGGAGTGTATAATGGACTGAGGCTGAACGACTATGTTGATTTTCTCAGGCGCGACATCGAAAAGCCACTTCGCCTCGATCATCTCGAAACCCTTATTCATCATGGTAGCTGAATCGATGGTGATTTTGGCGCCCATGTGCCACTGAGGATGATGCAACGCCTCCGCGAATGTGGCAGCCGCTATCTTTTCACGCTCCCAAGTACGGAAAGGTCCGCCCGAAGCCGTAAGGTGAATCTTCTCCACAGCATTACCCGCAGCGCCCATAAGGCATTGGAATATAGCGGAATGCTCGGAATCCACAGGAAGAATCGGAGTCTTGTATTGCTTCGCCAGCGCCGTCACCACCGGACCGCCCGCCACCAGCGTCTCCTTGTTCGCCAGCGCAATCACCTTCCCGGCCTTGATCGCCGCGACCGTAGGCCTGAGCCCGCTGAATCCCACCAGAGCAGTAAGGACTATGTCAATGTCTTCTGCACCGACGAGGTCACAGACTGAGTCCATTCCCGCAAAGACCTTTATATCATGTGGTTGCAACTCATCCGCCACCTCATCATACTTGTCAGGATTACAAATTACGACATTGTTCGGCTTAAATTCAAGCGCCTGTCTGATAAGCAGTTCCGAGCTATTGTTAGCCGTAAGCAGCTCCACTTCGAACAAATCACTATGCTGCTTCACGACATCCAAAGCCTGCTTTCCTATAGATCCTGTAGAGCCGAGGATGGCTATCTTTCTTTTTCCAGTCATTAGAAATTAATGTATTTTGTAGGGTCCACAGCTTCTCCTTTATACCACAACTCGAAGTGCAGATGGTCACCGGTCGTAAGCGCTCCCGTATTTCCGACAAGAGCCACAGGCGAGCCTGCAGAAACTTTATCCCCTGTTTTTTTCAACAATTTCTGATTATGCTTATACACCGACACCAAGTCATCGGAGTGCTGTATCTGTATCGTATATCCCGAGTCGTCGCTCCAGCCGGCCCCGATCACCGTCCCGTCCAGAACCGACATCACCACCGAATTTGCAGGAGCGGTTATGTCAATGTAGGGGTGAAGTATCTGGTCATATCCCTGAGAGACAACACCTTTCAGCGGTGTAAAGAAATGTATTCCTTCTATCGGCAAGTCTCGTTTCAGTGACTGTGAAAGTCCGAACTGTTCAGCCTGCTTCACATTCGCCCTCAACAGGGAATCACGTTCACCGAGATTTTTCTTTGCTTTTTCGGCACTGATTTCTGATGCAGTATTACGGATAATGCTGTCGATAGCGACAGGGTCTTCCCCTTCCATGACCTTTTTCAGATTATCCGCATAGAACATCCATGTATATATGACATTCTGGAGAGAATCCACCTTTATGGCGTTGTTGATAGCCGCACGCTTGGTATGGGCATCCGGATAACCCGGGATGAATGTGCGTATCGGAGTGTATGCTATCAATGAAAATGAAACAACCATAATGACGGTCACTACAGATATCAAAAACACGAAAAAACTGACCCTCGTGAAGCGCATGACCCATAATTGCTTGTGGGTCATGTCATCGACAAGTGATATTCTAAAATGCTCTACTTTCGGTCCTTTTGCCTGTTTAGCCATGATTTCGACAAATATTATTAACTTTGCACAGATATGGACAGAATAATCGGCATAGACTACGGAAGGAAAAGGATAGGAGTCGCGGTCAGCGATCCCCTCCGCATCTTTGCGTCCGCTCTGGAAACCGTGCAAAGTGCAAATATAATAGAATATCTTCAAAAATATGCTGAACAGGAGACCATTGTACGTTTTGTCGTAGGTTATCCGATAAATATGAACGGACAGCCTTCCGAGGCGGCGGCTGATGTGGAAGTGTTCCTGAAGCAGCTCGCAAAGCATTTCCCTGATATCCCGGTAACGCTTGAAGATGAAAGGTTTACGTCTGTTCTGGCGCATAGGGCGATGATAGACGGCGGTATGAAAGCATCGGAAAGAAGAGACAAGGCATCAGTGGATAAAATCAGTGCAGCCATTATTCTGCAAAGTTATCTGGACCGCACCGGCTCGTCTTCGTCCAATGGCATGTCTTTTGAAACCTTGAATTGCCCCATACCGGAGACATTGTCCAGAAATGTTTCAGGAAAGAAAAAACGCAGACGGTAACGTTTGCAATAATTGATAATAATTAAACAACATGATACAACCTATATATTTATATGGCTCAGAAGTACTCAGAGCCAAAGCGGAAGACATTGACTTAAACGACAAGGAATACATCTCGAATCTTGTGAAAGACCTGAAAGAGACATTGGCCCACGCGGACGGTTGCGGGCTTGCGGCTCCTCAGATCGGCGTCAGCAAAAGGGCGCTCATCGTGGACGGCACCGGCATGGTGGATGTTTACGATTATCTGAAGGACTTCAAGCGTACTATGATTAATCCTGTGATTATCGAAGAGAGCGAGGACGAAAATGTGTATTCGGAAGGATGTTTGAGTATTCCGGGAATCTACGGCGACGTGAAGCGTCCTGCTTCCATGACCGTGGAGTATTATAACGAGGACGGCGAAAAGGTCACTGAGAAGTTCGACAAATTCGCCTGCAGAATGGTGCAGCATGAGATGTCACACTTGGATGGAGACATGTTCGTAGACCACCTCGCACCTATTCGTAAAAAGATGGTAGCCAAGAAGTTGCTGAATATTTCCAAGGGAAAGGTTTCAGCTCATTATAACACTAAATTAAAATAATTATGGGAGCATTTCATGCATATGACATACGCGGAATCTACAATGTGGATTTCGATAAGAACACAGCTTACAAGGTAGGATATTTCATCCCCGAGCTGCTTAAAACAGATAAAGTATTGGTAGGACGCGACTGCAGAGTCTCTTCAGATGAGATCCACGAATACTTGCTGAAGGGTATAACTGACGCAGGTGCAGACGTTTACGATATCGGTCTCAGCACGACTCCGATGGTTTACTTCGGTACCGCGAACTACGGGTTCAAGGCTTCTGTCCAGATTACCGCTTCGCACAATCCGAAGGAGTACAACGGAATGAAAGTTTCCTGCGAGAACGCCCTCCCTGTCGGCTATGACACCGGACTCGGCCAGATCGAGGCTTGGATCAATGCCGGTAAGGCGACTCCTGTAGCAGAGAAGCGCGGCCAGGTTTTCCAGAAAGATATCCGCGAGGATTATCTCGCATTCCTCAAGAAATATATGGGAGATCTCAGTGGACTTAAACTCGCTTTCGACTTGTCGAACGGCATGAGTTCACTTTTCGCAAAACAGATTTTCGGTGATGCTCCAGAGTATATTTTCGATACGATGGACGGCACCTTCCCTAATCACGAGCCGAATCCACTTGTACATAAGAATGTAGTGGCTCTCGAGGAACTCGTAAAGAAGACAGGGGCAGATGCGGGTGTCATCTATGATGGTGATGCTGACCGTGTTATGTTTGTAGACGAGAAGGGTAATTTCGTTTCTCCTGATCTTATGATTGCTGTGCTCGGACATTATTTCATCGGCGAGCGCGGAGAGAAAGGATATGTTATCCAGGATATCAGAAGTTCCAAGGCAGTAGGTGAATATCTCGAGCCAATGGGTGCGAAGATGTATACATGGAAGGTCGGCAGGGCAAATGCTGCCAGAAGGCTCCGTGAAATCGACGGTATCTGGGGCGGTGAACTTGCAGGACATTATTATTTCAAGGATTTCTTCTATTCCGACAGCGGTTTGCTCGCTTCTATCCTCATTCTCAGGGTTTTGGCGAACTTGAAGAAAGAGGGCATTTCATTCAGCCAGATTATCGGAAAGATCGCACGTTACCAGAATTCAGGTGAGATAAATTTCAAACTGACTGACAAGCAGGGTGCAATGGACGCTGTGAAAGCTCATTTCGAGGAGCAGGAGAAACCTACCGCATTCATGGATTTCGACGGTTATCGTGTAGAGTTCCCTGACTGGTGGTTCAACATCAGGCCTTCCAACACGGAGCCTTATCTGAGATTCATCTGCGAGGCTACCACCAAGGAGTTGTTGGATAAGAAAGTCGCAGAGGTCAAGAGTCTGCTTCAGAGTCAGTTCGGCGCTGAGGTATAATAAACCATAGGGTGACTAAAATTTAGTCACCCTAATTTTTCCTTTAAGATGATATCTGGAATTTCAAAGATTATTTCAGCGGCAGCGCTCACGCTGATGGTTTTCACTGGAGCTCAGGCGAAGCCGTCTGTGTCAGAGCAAGATATAAAGACTAAAGCAAAAGAGGACACGGTCATGACGATGAGTCGTGCCACGTTACTGGTACCTAGGCCGGCATTGGAGCCGGTAAAGTCTATCGACCCTTCCTCGGCAGCACCTATCGACACATTGGATACAGGTAATCCGGCAGTGAAGATTTTGCTGATGGTCAATCATACTTGGAAGTATTATAAGGACCCTTCAGTTTCGTCTCACTCCGAGATTTTCAACAGGTATTGGAGTGACGAGTATCCGAATCCTTACAAAATGGATCTGAAGGACTTGAACGACGACATTTCCATTTGGGTCGTAGATACATTGAAAGAATATCATTGTCCTTACCAGACTAAGGTATATTCTCCTTTCGGTTACAGACACGGGCGCAGGCACATGGGCGTGGATCTTCCTCTCAAGACGGGAACTCCTGTCGTAGCTGCTTTCTCAGGAAAGGTCAGAATGTCAAAGTATTACAGAGGTTACGGCAATCTTGTGGTTATCCGTCACGAGAGTGGTCTGGAGACTTTCTACGGTCATCTCTCGAAGAGGCTTGTGACTCCAGGCGAATGGGTGACTGCAGGTCAGACGATCGGACTTGGAGGTTCGACAGGAAGGTCCACGGGTGCGCATCTGCATTTCGAGACACGTTACTGTGGCTTCGCGTTCGATCCTCAATGGCTGATAGATTTCGAAGAGGGTTCTCTCAGGCATCGTCTGTTCATTCTCAAGAAGCGTTTCCTGAATGCCGGCAGTAAGTATATCCCTGAGAGTGATGAAGAGGATTATCTCATCATGAAGGCGGATTCTACTTATTATGCTGCCAGAGCGGCGGAGCAGGAGTTGCGTGAGAAAGAGGCGGCTGCACGTGCGGCAGAACTGGCCAAGGCGCAGTATTACAAGATCCGCTCCGGAGATACGCTCGGTTCTATCGCCATGAAGTACCACACGACGGTGAAACGTCTCTGCGCACTGAACGGCATATCGACTAGGACCACGCTGCGTGTCGGCAGGTCCATCCGCGTGAGGTAGGCTAGTCGACGGCACTTGACGACTTCCAGCGGGCGTCGGCAGGTCACAGCGAGTGAGATAAATTCTTCGACGGCTATTTAGTGCGGATCCGAGGACGCTTCTCTGGACAGCTGGGGCTCTCAAGGGGGTCGGCGGATTCTCGTCTAAGTAAGTCATTGACACATAAGTATTTACATCTTCGCCTATCCGCCGACACCCATATTTTTGAGGGGGTCGGCGGATAGTTTTCCTATAACTTATTAACTATCAAAACATTCAGAATTCCAAATCCGCCGACCCCCAGTACGTTTCGCAGCCGGCCGGCGGCAACTACGATACGTTAGAACTGATTCGGAAAAACGTCCGGTAGAACGGACTTTACCCAGATAAAATGCTCCTTTTAAACAGTTTGTCCGGTAGAAATCGTTTTAACCCGGACGAACTATAGGATTTCTGCTATTGTAAAAATATCACCGCCCAGGTGCCGGATGCCGTCGAAAGGTTCGCTGGCGCTCATCGTTCGAGGTAGACACCGAGTTCAGAGATGGCGACGGTGCTTCCGGATCTGTAAACACCGTCGGGAGCTTTTGTTTTACGTGAATCGAGGACTGTAATACGAATCGCATCGGCGTAAGTAGCACTGAAGCGCAACACCGTCACCCTTCCAGTCTTCTTGGCATTGACAGAAACAACAGCGGCAGTCCCGGGCGAGGCAGCATTGGCACAAGACAGCAGGGCACTGGCATCGGCGGAAGCACTTTGCGCGTCAGCATGGACCAGCATCAGCTCCTGCCACTGGCCGTTCACGCGCGCGTCCAGACGATACTCGCGGATCTCGGAGCCCACCTCCTCCGTGATAGCTATCATATTGAGCAACTGCTCTTTATCGAGATACACCCGCAGATTAGGGCACTCCGGGCCAAACGCATTCGCGACCCAAGCAGACTCGAAATCGTCGTCCACCGCGAACTCGGAAATCTCCATATCGTAGCTCCAACTGCTGTCCGCGCGGCGCCCCTTGGCCAGATTCGACGCGATAATCGGGGCCGGGCACTCCGAAAAGCGCAAATCCGCCGCCACATAATTCGGGTCAATCGCTTTCGCGGCCTCCCCCGCTGCTCCAGGTTCGGTTTTCGCCCAGATTTGTCCGATTTGGGTCAATGCCTTCAGTGCGTTGTCGTCCATCAGGCCATCCCGATTCGGCGCCACATTCAGGATAAAATTGCAATATGCCTTACCCATAGGCACGATGTTATCTTTCACGAGCATCTCGGCATCTTTCACCGGTGTCTGCGGGAAATATGACTTCCAGAACCAGGTCTTCTGAATCGGGAGACAAGACAGCGCCGGAAGCGCATTGCTATCTTTATCAATGTGTTGCCCCGCGCCCTGTTCATAAGATTTGATATCGGTGTAGAACAATGCGTCGGCAGGATATTTAGCTGAATTCAGATCCATAACCAGGCAGTCCGGCTGTATGGATTTTATCAATGTATATATTTCTTCGAAAGGAATCTGGTCATAGGATATCCTGCTCCACGGGGCATCCCAACCGTCGATAATAATGGCGGATATTCTTCCGTAGTTGGTAAGCAGTTCGCGCAACTGATTCTTTACCATGTCTTTATGCTCAGGGACAATCCAGCCTGGACGCAGATGTGCATGGGTATCCAAGATCGAATAATACAGCATCACGTCCAGATTTTCGGCACGGAAAGCGTCCACATATTCTTTTACGACGTCGCGCTTGAAAGGGCTGCTCATCACGGAGTAATCTGTCGTTTTCGTGTCCCAGATACAGAAGCCGCTATGGTGCTTGGTGGTGAGGCAGCCGTAGGTCATCCCGGCAGACTTCGCCGCACGTGCCCATTGACGGCAATCCAGTTTCACAGGGTTGAACAGTTCCGGCGAGGCATCCGGATCAGGCCAATCCTCGTCCACGTAGGTAGGCATATTGAAATGAATGAACATACCGAAACGCAGGTCCACGAAACGGCGCTGCAAGGCGTCGAGGGAGGTGGTCTGCGCTGATGTGGCGGCCGGAGCGGGGAAAGCAGCCGGAGAGTGAGTCACGGTATTCACGACAGAGACGGACTTCGAGGCGGATTCGGCCATCGGGACAGAGGCGCCCTTCGCGGAAGTGGCGGTTTGTGCGATGGAAACAGACGGCGAATGAGTGTCAGTATTCACGACAGAGACGGAGTTCGAGACGGATTCGGCCATCGGGACAGAGGCGACCTTCGCGGAAGTGGCGGCGCACGCGAGGCAATCAACTGGACATGAATACATTACGACTATTGTCGCGAGGATAGCCACAAGATAGGCTGTAGTTTTATTAGTTACTGTCATTACTATGTGGTTTTTAGCAACTCACAAAATCTTCTCCAACTCTGAAGCAGTTATCGAGTTACTTAGTGGACATCATAATCCCAAAGATAGCAAAAAATCAGAACTTCACCGCTGTCACTTACGTTGAGCCGAAATTTTCAGACAACCTGGCAGGTGATAAAAGACGGATAGTATTGAATATCAGTGTGTTGCAGCAAACGATAGCCGCCAGGTCCTATGAAAAAACATACAACCTGGCAGGAATTCCGACGAGTTAAATTTATTGCAATCATTTAATATTTAATGCGTTACGCCTGTTCAATATAGCAAAATCATCCGCCAGGTTGTCTGACATATAATCGTAACCTTGTACTGTGTGCCGATAACCCTGTGCCCTATGAAATGCAAATCAACCTACTTTTTACGTTGAGCCCCGATTTTACGTTGAGCCGGAATTTCGGTTCCACACCCCCGACTGGACAGGCCGCGACCGACGAATGCCATAGGGTAACAAAACGAAAAGAGGCCACGAAAAATCGTGACCTCTTGAGTGGGAGCAGAGGGAGTCGAACCCCCGACCCTCTGCTTGTAAGGCAGACGCTCTGAACCAACTGAGCTATGCTCCCAAGCTATTTGCTCCTGAACCAGGACTTGAACCTGGGACCCTCTGATTAACAGTCAGATGCTCTAACCAACTGAGCTATTCAGGAATTTAAACCCCGTTGTTTTGTTTCGGGATTGCAAAGGTACGACAAATTTCTTTGTTTCCAAATTTTTTTTGACTTTTTTTACTACCTTTGTAAAGAAATTTTTGAGCAGATCATTCCGCGGAACATCCATTGCATTGATTGAAAGGAAATTATCGACATTGACCTAAAAGAAAAAAATTCGATATTTTTTCTCTCAGTAAGCGTTAGAAATCGAATAGGCATGGATTGTGGATTTTCGAAGGTTGAAGATTCTTAAAAAAAGTGTGCCGGGCGCATACGACAGATGAGAAACAGGAACCAGACCGAAAAGACGCACAAAGGTGAACGGACGGAGAACTGCCAAAATATGGATTAAAAGAAGTTTACAAACAGATTATCAATATGGATATCGACCTCTTGTCTAAAATAGTCAAGGAAATAATTCTTGATAAGGATGAAGTCTCGCTGCCGGGACTAGGCTCTTTCATAGCCGAACTCGTTCCTTCCGTCTTCTCGGACAAGGGCTATACCATAAATCCGCCGTACAAAAGACTATATTTCAGACAAAAGGAGAATCCTCAGGACACCTCTCTTATAGACTTCTACGCAAGCAGCAACAAAATCGAGAAGCAAATCGCCTCCGACATCGTCTGTGATTTCCTCAGAGAACTCAGAAAAGTGTTGGAAGTAAAAAAGACCATCATTTTCCCGGGACTCGGAAGACTCAGAGCGACGAAAGAAAACTATTTCTTCTTCGTAGCCGACGAAAATCTGGACATCTATCCGGAAGGATTCGGGCTGGAACCGATATCGCTCAAGACCCACGAGGAGACCACCTCCGAAGTTTCGAACACCATGGCCACCCTGAGAGCCATCCTGTCGCCCGAGGAGGATCCCAATGAGCCCGCGCATGTTAAGGTCAATGCTGAGGTTAAGGTCAATGCCGATGTAACCGAGAGTGTTGCCGTAGAAAATAGTCATCCCGCCAAAGCGGCAGAAAATGTTACAGTCAAGAAGACAAAATCGACAACAGACGGCGTAACAACAGAAAGAGTAGCTGCTAATACTGAAGAAGTTACAATAAATAGTGCCACAAGCGATGGAACAGGGAAAGCGACGGCTGGTACTGCAGGCAGCGCCACAAATGAGGTGAACGGAACAGAGATAGTCGAGACTGCAGGCATCGCCACAACAAATGGAGCAGAAGAGACAGCAACTGGGAGAACTTCAGACTCCGCTACAATAGAAAGGACTAACGTTTCGACTGAAGAAACCTCAGAAAACACCGCAGGCAGTGCCACAAGTAAAGAAGCAGGAAAAGCGACGGCTGGGACTGCAGGCAGCGACACAAGTGAGGTAAACGGAACCATGTCCGAGAATGCAAATACGGGCGTTACTGTGGACGTTACCGAAAGCGCGACCGATGGCGTGGCCGAGGTTGTAACCGGTGGCACAGCCATTGGCGCAGTCGCGAATATAAACGAGAAAGCATCTGAGAATGCTAACGAAAGCGTGACCGGTGGTGCTACAGAAGGCGCGACCAAAAACGCTGTTGAGACTATAACCGATGCTGCCAATGAATGCGCATCCGCAAGCGTGACCGAGGAAGTGTCTGAGAATACAGACAATGGCGCTACAGCAAAAGTGAAACAGAATGCAGGTGAAGATGCAACTGAGTCTGCGGCTGAGAATGCCACCGGAGACGCGACCGAAAACAGAACAGGAGATGCCACCAGACGCTCGACAGAATCATTGACAGAAACCATGGCAGAGGCGGGCGACCAGACAAAACCGGCAGAAAGCGAAACAACGGCATTGGCAGAAACCCTAGCGACCGGCAAGAAAAAATCCATCCGAAAAACCATCGGATGGACCATAATCGTTCTGGCGGCATTGACCCTGACAGCATTGGCGGCGTTCATGATTCTCGCGCACACGGCGCCGGACTTCATCGACTCGATCCTCTACACTCCGGAAGAACTCGAAATCATAAACCGATAGCAGGCGTAAAACCCTCTATTTCAAATACTTGCTAAAGAAACGCCAAATTTCTTCGCAGGTATCCATATCAGCCTCGGCCCAGCTGTGCTTACCGCCGATGACCTCATATAACCAGACCTCAGTTTCAGGACCGACCTTCCAGGCAGGTTCGCCGCCGCAATACCGGTGAAGCACCACTTCATTGCGCTTTTTCGGCAGAGTTTCTGTAACCTCATGAGTACACTTCGCCTCCACAGCCCACTTCGCAACAGCCATTGGCACAGACAGATACGCACCCCAGCCACCTTTATTTTCAGGGTCGCCTGCCCAAGCGGAAGTCTTGTCCAAAGTGCCATGAACCTCCATGAGCGGAACCGAGCCTTTCGACTGAAGTTCCTTGTCCATCCACACGAGAGTAAGCCCCGCAATCGGCGCGATAGCAGCGAAAAAATCAGGCTTCAGATACGCCATCAGATAACACATTTCGCCACCGTTGGACATGCCCGTCAGGAACGTATTGTCCCGGCTGAGGCTATAATTCTTCTGCAGATGACGCGCCAATTTGCAGAGAAAATCGACATCATCCGTCTTCAATCCGTCCTGAAAAGGATAGCCGACATTCCAGCAAGTCTTGCCTTTCGCATCCTTTGCACCCTGCGCATAACAAACCGCAAACTTCTCACGGTCAGCAACTTCGCGCAAATTCTCACCACCTTTCATCGCTCGCCCGCCATAGCCGTGCAGCACCATGACCAGCGGCGCGTCCGGCCCGATTCCCTCCGGAATATAAAGCAAGTACTCGCGCTCCATCCCCCGATGCCGGAAAGTATGATGCTCCTCGGTTCGGGTCAATGCTGACGCGACAAATGAGATGCTCATCGCTATGATTAAGGTCAATGCCTTCTGGACGTATTTTCTAAACATAATTAATTTACTTTCAAATGTTGTAGGCAAAGTTATTCATAGACATAAAGATATCCAAGAAAAATCGAATTGTCATGCAACATTTTCGGAAGCGATGCATCTAATATATGTATAATTTAAATGCTTGCTATATGAAACAGAGAATGGAAACTTGGCTCAACTGCCTGATAAGCGGAATATTTTCCATCTTGGGGTTCGCCGGAGTCACATCTTGCGACAAAATCCCAGGAATACCCACAGGAAGTTGCGAGTATGGCTGCCCAAATGCCGACTACAAAATCATGGGCTCAGTTAAAGATGGTAACGGAAAGCCTATCAAGGGAATACAAGTCGTAGCACAACAGACCTACTCAGCGACTACCATTCAGAGAGATACACTTTATTCTGATGAAAAAGGACAGTTTTCGATCTCAAAGAATGAATTTCCTTTAGACAGGTCTCTGGATGTCATTTTCAATGATGTCGACGGAGCGGACAACGGAGGCGAATTTGAGTCCAAAACCGCAAGCAAGGTAAAATACGAGCAAACGAAAAAAGGAGACAAACGTTGGTATGACGGCGAGTTCACCGCCACTGTCAATGTCGAACTGAACAAGAAAGCATCAGAATAATGACATTGGATTTCAGACATAGAATCGCTCTGGAACTAAATAGAGTTCTGACGCAAAGGATAATCAAGCAACATCCTCTGCGTCAGCTTTTTTGGGAATGTACGCTCCGGTGTAACCTGCATTGCCGTCACTGCGGAAGTGACTGCAAGAACGACTCCGCAGTAAAAGACATGCCCAAAAACGCCTTCATGGAGGTTTTGGATGATGTCAGGAAAGTAACTGATCCTCATAAGGTAATGGTTATCGTAACAGGCGGTGAACCTCTGATGCGTCGTGATTTGGAAGAATGCGGAAGGGAAATGTACGAGAAAGGATTTCCATGGGGAATGGTCTCCAACGGATTCGCATTGACAAAAACCAGACTCGACAGACTCATGGAGTCCGGACTTCGGGCGATAACGATCAGCCTGGACGGGGTCGGCGAGGATCACGAATGGATGCGAGGCGTTCCGGGCAGTTTCAAACGCGCGGCGGAGGCGATCAGCATGGTTTCTGCGACGCCGGATCTCGTTTCGGATGTGGTAACTTGTGTGAATAAGCGGAATTTCGACAAGCTGCCTGAGATTAAGGATTTCCTCTGGTCTCTGGGAGTGAAGTCATGGAGGATGTTCACGGTATTTCCTGTCGGACGCGCTGCGGAAGATCCTGAGCTTCAGCTATCTAACGAGCAGTTCCGCGGATTGATGGAATATATAAAGTCTTGTCGCAAGGACGGTCTGGATGTAAGTTACGGATGCGAAGGATTCCTCGGGAATTATGAGGGAGATGTGCGCAATGGCTTCTTCTTCTGTAAGGCAGGTGTCTCTGTCGGTTCTGTTTTAGCCGACGGCTCGATTTCTGCGTGCCCGAGCATCAGGGCAGATTATCACCAAGGAAATATCTACAAGGATAATTTCATGGATGTTTGGGAAAATCAGTTCCGTCCGTATCGTAACCGCGAGTGGATGCGCAAGGATGAATGTGCCGACTGTAAATGGTTCCGCTACTGCCGCGGCAACGGCATGCATCTGCGCGACGAAAACGGCAAGCTGATTCTCTGCCATCTTAAACGGCTGTAAATCTACGATTCGTGGCCGGTGGGATATTGCAAAGCGCATGAGCGGATGAGTCCGGATTCCTGGTGCAGCCGTGCCTGAAGTATTCGCCACATCAATAGTTTCGTGGCGGCGGGAGGCGGAACTCAAGACGCGAATTGCGGAGCACCTGAGCGGATGAGTCCAGATTCCTGACGCAGCCTCGCCTGAAGTATTCGCCACATCAATAGTTTCGTGGCGGCGGGAGGCGGAACTCAAGACGCGAATTGCGGAGCACCTGAGCGGATGAGTCCAGATTCCTGACGCAGCCTCGCCTGAAGTATTCGCCACATCAATAGTTTCGTGGCGGCGGGAGGCGGAACTCAAG
>SAMEA104315426__coassemble_679_pt1 | contig 16118 bp, 10 predicted proteins | sample SAMEA104315426__metabat2_low_PE_008 | metagenome-assembled genome bin SAMEA104315426 (sample SAMEA104315426) | gut metagenome | biome: Monkey gut; feature: monkey-associated habitat; material: faeces | place: China | collected 2013 | reverse complement strand
GTCAATGCCGTCTGGGCAGCAGCGATGACGAATGCGGGTGCCACCGTCCTGGACCACCTCCCTCACGGTTCCTTCTTCCACGCCACAGGCGGTTCCATAGGCATGGACCTCAAAGAAAGGCTCCGCATGATTCCCTACGAATCCATGGTCGGACTGGTTCTCGTAGCTATGTCTTTCGGAGTTATGCTGGTGATGAAATAATGCGGAGTGCGGAGTATTTTAGTCTCACGAGGACTTTTCGGACAGTCTGGGGGTACCATACCAAATGCCATATCCGGTCAGAGACGTGAGAGTCCGTCCAGGCACGGGGTTATCGGCACGCAGCGTGATGTTGCGATTATATGTCAGACAACCTGGCGGATGATTTTGGTATACTTGTCAGCTGCAACGTATTAATAGTCAGAGGATTGTGATAGATATGACTCATCGGGATTCCTGCCAGGTTGTATGTTTTTTCATAGGACCTGGCAGGTGTATTTTATCGCAATATCTTGACATTCAAATAGATAACTCTTTTGCGACCCGCCAGGTTGTCTGAAATTTCCGCAACGCAGCATCTGAACGAATGGTCACCACTTCGTGATGTATGATCACCGCCGCGGGCCAGTATGGTCACCGAAAGGTTCGCTGTCGCTCATCCTTCCCGGCAGAGCCGGGCCCCTTCCGCTTACAGGGCCGCGGATGGCCATGCCTTTCGGCGACCACACTGGCCCGCGGCTCATCGGAAACGGGGAGTTTTCGACATTACATTTGCCCGCACGAGATTGTGCTCATTCGAAAACCCTGTGACAGAGGAAGCAAGAGGGTGGCATGTGGAGCAGGATGCGAGAGGAGTCATGTGACTGAGCTTAAAGTGATGATGAAAAGGAGATAGGTTTTAAATCCACATGGCTAAGCGACAGGAGTCGGAACTCAGGACGCGAATTACGCAGTACCTGAGCGGACGAGTCCGAGCTCCTGCCGCCACCACGTTTATCACTAAGACTCTAAACTTTGTACCACCTAAAACGTTTTCCTGGAACGAAATGTGATTTTGCAAACATTCAGGGTAACTTAAAACGTTTTCGCGGTACAAAACGCATTGGTCTGAGATATTGGTGCGACCTAAAACGTTTTCTCGGTACAAAATGTCATACCTGCCAACCTTCGATGTAACTTAAACCATTTTCTCAGTACAAAATATCATCCCAGCGAACCTTTGCTATAACTTAAACCATTTTCCCGAAAAAAACTTCCCAATCCATTTTTTTCCTCTTCGACCTTGAAAAAAACCGCCTTCCAGTGGCGTAGAAGGGCGATTGTAAAAAATGTGTACCCTTTTGAAAAAATAGCGGACTTCTTGTGTTTTTTATCGGTTTACATTTGCAAAAACGTTTAAAAACACAAAACAATGGATATCGCTAAAAGAAGTAGCCACAACCCGCTGATGAGACCACAGGATCTGAAACCTTGCATCCCTGGCATGGAAATAACCTGTCTTCTTAATCCGGGAGTATTCCGCATGAACGGAAAAACATGGCTGGTACTCAGAGTAGCAGAACGCCCGGTTCAGAAAGAAGGCGTCATCAGTTTCCCTATATATAATAAGGAAGGAAAGATAGAAGTCCTGTCTTTCGACAAATCGGACCCGCAACTCGACATGAGAGACCCTCGCGTCATCGGATTCAAGGGACAGAACTATCTCACCACCATGTCATACCTCCGTCTCGTATGCAGTGACGATGACGTGCACTTTTACGAAGACCCTGCATTCCCTCCTATCTTCGGAGAAGGATTCCAGGAATCATTCGGAATCGAGGACTGCCGTGTAGCCACTATGGAAGATGGTTACTATCTGACATTTACAGAAGTGTCTCCAGTCGCTGTAGGTGTCGGACTTATCAGAACGAAAAACTTCAAAGAATATGAACGCGAGGGCATGATCTTCCCTCCACACAACAAGGACTGCGCACTCTTCCAGGAAAAAATCAGCGGAAAATACTATGCTTTCCACCGTCCAAGCAGTCCTGAACTCGGCGGAAACTATATTTGGATAGCCGAGTCTCCAGACAGAATCCACTGGGGCAGACATAAATGTGTCGCTGTCACCAGACCCGGAATGTGGGATTCTGCACGAATTGGCGCCGGCGCCGCCCCTATCCGCACGGAAGAAGGATGGCTCGAAATCTACCATGGCGCCAACGAAGAAAACAGATACTGCCTTGGAGCCCTGCTGCTTGACCTGAACGACCCGACAAAGGTTATCGCGAGAAGCGAAGAACCTATCATGGAACCGATTGCAGACTATGAGAAGACCGGATTCTTCGGAAATGTAGTATTCACCAACGGATACTATATGGACGGAGACACCATCAAGATGTTCTACGGTGCATCCGATGAGGTTATCTGCAGTGCGGAACTCTCTGTAAAAGAAGTTCTTGCAACACTTAAAAAGTAGGCTGACATGAACGGACTGATCGGAGAATTCAAATTTTTTCTTTCCCAGCCGAGGAACATAAAAACCTTGCTGGTCACTAACCTCCTGTTCGCGATGGTGCTTCCGGTGATAGAAATATTCGCCGGTGCATACATCATGAGAAATACAGGAAGCCCTTCATTCGTCGTAAAATATCAGCTCTGCATGTACGTTGGAGTCGTACTGGCAGCCCTGGTCAACGGCCTCTTGCTCAAGTATCTCAAGTCTGCATTCGTCTATGGATTCGGAATCATCATTTCCGCCATCTCCCTGATGGCCATGATGTCCATTTCGAATGTGAACATCGAAATACTCTGTCTTGCAGGCTTTTTGATCGGACTCTCCACAGGATTCTTCTGGACGAACAGATACCTCCTGACACTCTACTCTACAGACGACAGCAACAGGAATTACTTCTTCGGCTGTGAATCATTCTTCTTCTCATTGTGGAACATCGTGATTCCTCTCGTAATCGGAGCATTCCTCGCGACCGTAGAAGCGGGACGGATCTTCGGAGACCTTACAGTGAACGGCGGTTACAAGGTCATCACTGCTGCAGCATTGTTCATCTCAGTACTCGCATGCATCGCCCTCTCTCAGGGACGATTCAAGAATCCGGAAAGCAAGAAATTCTTCTACTTCCGTTTCCATGAACTCTGGGTGAAGATGCTTTCCCTCGCGGGACTTAAAGGAATGGTACAGGGCTTCCTCGTGACAGCACCTGCCATCCTCGTCATGAAATTCTTAGGCAGCGAAGGCTCCCTCGGACTTATCCAGGGTATCGGCGGAGCGCTCACAGCCATATTGGTCTACATCCTCGGACGTGTCGCGAGACCACAGGACAGAATAAAAATCTTCGGATTCGGACTTCTGATATTCTTTATCGGCACATTGGCGAACGGCATCATGTTCTCCGCTTTCGGAGTCATTATCTTCGTCCTCTGCAAAGTCTTCTTCCAGCCGTTGCATGACCTTGCATATTACCCGATTATGATGAAAGCCATCGATGTCGTTTCAGAAATCGAGAAACGTGACGGATATACATATATCATGAGCCATGAAATCGGACTCTTCTTCGGACGCGCATTTGGCATGGTTTTGTTTATACTGATGGCCTCACTTATTTCGGAAGACTTTGCGCTCAGATTTGCCCTCGTGGTAGTAGGTGCACTTCAGATGCTCTCTCTTCCGCTTGCGAAGAATATCATCAAAGAATCAGACAGTTATACAGATAACAAATGAAAAACCTGAACCTCATAACACTCGCCGTCATACCGGCATTGACCCTAACCGCCTGCACGAACGACGGGAACTACGGGGAGCCTGTGGCGCAGAAAAGCATTGGCCTGGTCGAAAAAATGCCGGCTATGCCGCAGCCTTACAAAATGCTCGACTGGAAGCAGAAAGCCCGCGACTTCGATGCTTATGCCTTCGACATGGAGTCCAAACTTCCTGCCGGGCCGGTAATCTGGCTCGATGACAGCCAGCGCAACCTTCCGCAGATGACATTCGGCCTTTATACGGCCATGAAAGATGCGAGACAGGGCGCGGACCACAACGGTGGCGAATTCCACGAGAGCCTCAACTCCCTGACCGCTCTTCTCGGCGCCGGACTTATCGGTATCGACAAGACAAACCAGAACGGTTACAACTACGTGAAGATGGTCCAGAACTATTTCAACACCGAAAACGGTTGGAATATCGTCATGAACAACACTTGTCCGAAAGTGGCCCTCCTCGGAGGCGGATATGGACGCGACTGGTGGTACGACGTCTTCCCTAACGTATTGTATTACGCTCTCTGTGAGGTCTTTCCTGACGTGGAGTTCTCAGATGTCATCCAGAAGAGCATAGCGGAAAAATTCTGTGCGGCTGACTCTGTCCTCAACGGGAACTACGACTATTCGTACTTCGACTATGCACAGATGCGCGGTATGGTGAACAACATTCCTCTTCAGCAGGACGCTGCCGGCGGACACGGCTATGTCCTCTATGCGGCATGGAAGAAATATGGCGATGCGAGATACCTCGAACACGCAAAATCTGCCATTGCAGCACTTGACAGCCAGAAAGAAAGCCGTTTCTATGAGATTCTGCTTCCGATGGGAATCTACACTGCTGCCAGACTGAACGCCGAGCAGTCACAGTCCTACGACATTGACAAAATGCTCACATGGGTATTCGACGGCTGCACAAGCCCGACAGGCCGTACCGGCTGGGGTATAACTTGCGGAAGATGGGGCGATTACGACATCAGCGGACTCCAGGGCAGCGTCACCGACGGCGGCGGATTCGCCTTCCTCATGAACAGCATCGACATGGCCATGCCACTCGTTCCGATGGTAAAATATCAGCCGCAGTACGCGACCGCCATCGGCAAATGGATGCTTAACAACGCCAATTCATGCCGTCTGTTCTTCCCTGACCAGATTCCTGACTCGAATCAGCTCCTCCCGGGCATGCAAGATTATACGAATTCCATCATTGCATATGAGGGCCTTAAATACGAGGACGACTATTACGACAAATCCAAGAAGGACATTCACCCGCTCGCATTGGGCGACGGTCCGAAATGGAACGAAAAGAACCCGCCTGAGAGCATGTTCAGCGTATATAGCACCTCCGCTGTAGGAATCCTCGGCGCGATAGTAGACACCACCGATATGGAAGGCATCCTCCGCCTGGACTGCAACGCCACCGACTTCTACTCCGACAAAAAATTCCCGGAATACCTCTGCTACAACCCATTCGCCGCAGAAAAAACCTTCACCTACCGGGCCGGTGCCGGAAAGAAAGACCTCTTCGATATAGTCGCCAGAAAGTATGTCGCCAAAAATTTCGAGGGTAAGGTCAATGTCGATTTGCCTGGAAACGCCGCAGCGGTTCTCGTGGAACTTCCTGCCGGAACAGTTATAAAGAAAGATAAACAAGGACGCCTGGTTGCAGACGAAAACATTATAGCTTATTGATTTATAGATTATGAAACGGGTTTTTATACTCATACTTGCCATCTTCACATCAGTAGCCCTGAACGCACAGGTTACCGATTTGAAAGGTAAAGTTACAGATGCTCAGTCGGGGGAAACCCTCATCGGCGCGAGCGTCATGATCTCCGGAACCACTACCGGAGTCATAACCGACATCGACGGAAACTATGAGATTAAAGTACCGTCAGAGGCCACATTGGTATTCTCATGCCTCGGTTATAAAGAAATTCAAGTGAAATTCGCGGGCCAGACCGAACTTGACGTCACCCTCGAACAAGACAACAGACTTCTCGAAGAATCAGTAGTCGTAGGATACTCTGTTCAGAAGAAAAGAGATGTCCTCGGAGCAGTCAGCAAAGTTAACGGAGAAGAACTCACAAAGGTTCCGGTATCCTCAGTCCAGCAGTCCCTTCAGGGACGTATCGCCGGCGTCGAGGTATCGAACCAGACAGGAGCTCCTGGCTCATCCATCTCAGTACGAGTACGTGGTACCAGCTCCATCAGCTCCGGCAACGACCCTCTTTACATCGTAGACGGGATCCCTGTCGAAGGCGCACTTAACAGCTTGTCACCTAACGATATAGAAAGCATATCCGTGCTGAAGGACGCATCTTCGGCAGCAATCTACGGCTCCAGAGCCACCAACGGAGTAGTGCTCATCACTACCAAATCCGGAAAGGCAGGAGACGCCAAGATTACATACAACATGCAGGCGGGAATCCAGACCCATGGACATCTCACCAAGATGGCGACATCAGCACAGTTCATCGAACTCTATAACGAGGCAGCGAACAACGACAACGCCACCTCAGTAGTGAAACGTCCGCTCATCGCAGGCGAATACCTGAAAGACTTCGCAAACGTGAACCATCTTGAGGAAATCTTCCAAGTGGCACCTATCCACTCACACGAACTTTCCATCAGCGGCGGTTCCGAAAAGACCCAGTACCTCATCTCCGGTTCATACTACGGACAGGACGGTATCATTAAGGGCACGGACTACAACAGACTTAACGTCCGCTCGAATATCAGCTCACAGGTTAAGCCTTGGTTGAAAGCAGGCCTTAACATAAACGGCTCATACTCAGCCAATAGGATGGTATCAAGCTCTGGTGACGGCTATGCCGGTGAAGGCGGAAGCGTAGTGAGATACGCCCTCTTCAGAAACCCTGCTGTCCCTGTGAAAGACGCCGCCGGCGAATATGTCGACCTCCCGTCCGAATACTACGGAAACTCAGTGTACAACACCTTCTTCGGTGACAGCTACAGCCCAGAGGGCCTCGCTGACAACACCGACCGCACCCAGAAAGTAAAGTCTATTATCGCTACTGCCAATGCTCTTGTCTCTTTCACCAAGAACATTTTCTGGAAGACCACCTTCGGTGTCGATTACAAGAACAGCGCACTCCGCGTATTCAACAAGACCTGGGGAACCCAGAACCGTATAAACAGTGCCAACAGTTTGGAATACACTAAAGCTGAGCAGTATAACTGGACATTCAACACGACGTTCAACCATAATCTCAAATTCGGAGATCATACTTTGAACTACCTTGTCGGAATGGAAGCTATACATAATCATGACGAAGCATTCTCAGCCACCGACAGTGAATTCCCGAGCGCATCTAAAGATTTGCTTTACATCGGAAAAGGCGAAGGCGTGAACAGCTCCAACCAGAGCGAATCCGCTTCCAGCCTCCTTTCATACTTCGCGAACGTAAACTACAACTGGAAAAACAGATATTACCTCTCCGGTATCATCCGCGAAGACGGATCATCAAGATTCAGCAAAGGTAACAGATGGGGTACATTCTACTCTGTATCAGCCGGTTGGAACATGGAAGAAGAAAACTTCCTGAAAGACAGCGCGACTATAAGCAAACTGAAAGTCAGAGCCGGTTACGGTGCCATCGGTAACCAGAACATCGGACTCTACGCCTATAGCGACAGATACTCACAGGGTTACTGGTACATGTTCGGCGGCACCTCAGCCAACGGCTACGCCCAGACCACCCTCGCCAACAAGAACCTCAAGTGGGAGACCAGCCGTCAGTTCAATGCCGGTGTCGACCTGGAATTGTTCCAGGGGCAGTTGGGCGCTACCGTCGACTATTACTATAAAGTGACTGACAACATGCTTGTCCAGGAAGCTCTTCCTTCATCTGTCGGAAACGCTGCAGCTCCATGGGTGAACAACGGCAGTGTGCTGAACACCGGAGTCGATATCGAACTCTTCTGGCGCAAAGCATTCAGAGACGGCAGCATTGACATAACCCTTAATGGCGGATACCTTCACAATGAGGTACTTTCCCTCGAATCTCCTATCCTCGGCGCGCGCGTCGACACTGGTGTGTATGCGACCAGAACGGAGGTGGGACATCCTATCGGATCCTTCTATGTCTACAAGATGGACGGCATTTTCCAGAACGAACTTGAAATCCTCACTTCTGCATATCAGGGAGCCGGAATCAAGCCGGGAGATGTAAAATATGCTGATAAGGACGGTAACAATGTCATCGATTCCAATGACCGTTACTATATGGGCAGCGCGATTCCTAAATTCACTGCAGGTCTCAATCTGTCAGGTACTTACAAGAGATTCGATCTCTCGCTGTTCTTCCAGGGAGCCTTCGGCCAGAAGATTTTCTCTCAGGTCAATTATGATATCGAGGGATTTTACCGCGGATTTAACGTGACCGAGCGTTACTACAAGAACCGTTGGACTGGAGAAGGGACTTCCAATACCCAGCCTCGTGCTTCTTGGTCAGCCAAATCGAACAACGTCAGAGTTTCTTCACGTTTCCTCGAAGATGGTTCTTATGTGAGACTCAAGAATGCTCAGATAGGTTATTCTATCAAGACTCCGGAAAGCTGGAAAGTGAATACTCTCAGAGTTTATCTTTCTGCGTCAAACCTCTTTACCATAACGGGTTACAACGGTCTTGATCCGGAAATGACAGTCAGCACGAACTCCGCAAGCGAGGGAGACCGCGCAAATGGTATCGACTGGGGTACTTACCCTGTGGCCAAGAGCTTCATGTTGGGAATTAATCTGACTTTCTAAAATTGCAGAGAATATGAAAAAGATAATTTATATGACTATCTCCGGAGCTTGCATGCTGGCAGCTACTTCATGTGAGAGTTTCCTCGATGAGGGACTTAAGGGAGATTATTCGTCAGAGAACTATTATACATCTGCCGTGCAGGCTGAAATGGCGGTGAATGCTGTATATAACTCATTGTATGGCAATACTCTGTGGATTTTCGGCGATGTTGCTTCGGATGATGCTGTGAAAGGCGGCAATGCCGGTGATCAGGCGGATATTAACAATATCGATGATTTCAGTGCAGTGGCTGACAACGGATGTCTCGGTACTTATTGGCAGAGCACATACGAAACTATCGCGAGGGCTAACAACGTGATTGCAAATGTTCCGGGTGTGAGCATGGATGAGAAGGTTAAGGCTGATTATATCGCTCAGGCTAAGTTCCTCAGGGCTTATGCTTACTTTAATCTTGTGAACATCTTCGGTCAGGTGCCTCTTAAGCTTAAGCCGCAGACTACATCTGACGCCATTCATGTCGGCCTCAGCAGCATTGACGAAATATATTCTCAAATAGATGAGGATCTTACGGATGCGAAGAACGCGCTTCCGGTAACGGCGACAGAGGCGGGACGTGCGACTAAGGGTGCGGCTTTCGCATTGCTTGCGAAGTCCAAACTCTTCCAGAAGGATTGGAAATCTTGCGCGGATTATGCTGATTCTGTAGAGAAAACAGGTGTTTATGACTTGGTGAAGAATTATGCGAATCTTTTCAAGGCAGGCGCTGAGGATAGCGTGGAGTGTGTGTTCGCTATCAGATATGGCAACACTGCCGATGCTTCTCTCGGAAATAATTTGAATGTATGGTTCTCTCCTGCTACTGAGGGAGGTTACTATTTCGATGCTCCTACTCAGGCTTATGTGGATTGTTTCTCTGAGAAAACTGCTGATGGTAAGGTAGATCCGCGTCTGGATGCCTCTATCGGACGTGAAGGTCAGCCTTGGTTCAACGGAACTACATTCTCTTCCGAGTGGTCTGAGGCTACAGGTTATCTCGTGAAGAAATATGATGAGGATCTGTCTGAAACCCAGGCTAAGAGCCAGAGCACTATACCTCAGCATTTGATCAGATATGCAGATGTGCTTCTCATGCACGCTGAGGCTCTTAATGAACAGAATAATCCGTCTGAGGCAGCCAAATATGTGAACAAGGTCCGTGAAAGAGCTGGTCTTGCTGCTACTTCGGCTACATCTCAGAGTGCGATGCGCGATGTTATCAGAGTGGAGCGCCGTCGTGAACTTGGTTTCGAGTTCCACCGCTTCTTCGATGTGATGAGATATGGAAAAGAATACGCAGAGTCAGTGCTTGGGGAGTCTTTCAAGTGGTCTGAACCGAGATTCTATTATCCTATCCCTCAGTCAGAAACAGAAACAAACAAAGCTTTATAGAAATAATTAAATTACAAAACATTTACTGTTATGAAAAATTTCAAATTTATGATTCTTGCAGCTTTTGCTGCAGTATCCTTCGCTTTTGCTTCATGCGACAAGGAGGATTCTAAAGAAAGCAAGGCTGATCTTACAGAGCTTACTGCTGTTGTAGATTCTTGCCAGACTGTTCTCAAGTCTGCTACTACTGCTGATTATCCACAGGCTGCCATCACCGCTTTCGAGAGCACTGTAAATGCTGCTGCCAAGGCACTTGCAGGGAATCTTAACCAGACTGCTGTTGACAACATGGTAGTACAGCTCCGTGCCGCTGCCAAGACTTTCGCAGCTGCTGCTTACGACGCTATCCCAGAGAAGGCTCTTACTTTCGCTCTTTCATTCGATGAGGGTAAAGGTGAGTCTCTCAAGACTACAGGTTCTTATAACTGGACTGCCAAATTCGAGAAAGGTCCTTCTGAGATTTTCGGAACAGACACCCAGGTTCCTCAGTTCGTAGACGGAAAGGTAGGCAAAGCCCTCTATTTCGACAAGGGCGCTCACCTCGAGATTTCTGACTTCGCTGCAAACATGCTCGAGGGTAGCAAGCTTTCTATCGCTGTTTGGGTAAAACCTGCTGAGACACGTGCCGGCAACTACATCATCTCTTACAACTACTGGAACAGCTGGAAGCTTAACCTCCAGACAGAGAATAAGCCATTCTTCACAGTAGCTACTGAGAAAGGTGTTGTGGATATGGATAACGAGACCGTACAGTCAGTTCCTAACGACGCATGGACACATGTTGCTCTTACAATGGACCTTACAGCCGGTGAAATCAGCTTCTACATCAACGGCGAGCTTACCAAGACTTGGACAAAGGAGAACAAGAGCGACGCTCTTACCGGAACAGTTAAGCCTTACTCTAAGACACTTCCTCTTATGATCGGTGTCGCTACTACATTTGCTGAGGCAAATACTTGGGACTGGGCTTGGGACAAGGTTCCTGCAAGCTGGGATTACTTCCACGGAACACTCGACGAGCTTCAGGTATACAACGTTGCCCTCACAGCCGGTCAGGTTGCTAAACTTGCAAAATAATTTTTACAGATAATATATTTGGGATCCGGGGAGAGGCTGTTCTTTCTCCGGATTTTTCATAATAAATGATATGAGTACAATGACAGGAATACCGGCAACGATTATTACCGCCGTCACCATGGCATTGACCCTAACCTCCTGCGACAAAAGCGATGGGGCGCGTCAGGAGTCAGACGTGTTTTTCGGTGCTGCGACGGTGCAGAAGTCGATTTCGCGCGTGAACATGATGCAGGACATGCCTGGGACCTACCTCATGATCGATTGGGAGAAAACGGCCCGCGATTATGATGCGTACGTGTTCGACTGGAACCGCACTTCCGGCCCCGGCCCTCTTATCTGGATGGATATCAGCGGGAAAAAGCCGGGCTTCGGCCTCTATACGACGGTCGGAGATGTGCGTCAGGGGCCGAAACGTCCCTCTTCGCATGAGTCGATTAACACGATTGCGGCGGTTTTGAGCGGCGGCCTGATGGGCATCGACAAGACTCAGCAGGACGGGTTTAACTATCCGGAGATGCTCCAGAACTACTTCGCTGACGCAAATGGCTGGAAGATAATGCTTAACAACACTTCCGGCTATGCGACCGACTGGTGGTATAACGTCCTTCCGAACATCCTCTACTATGGCGTCTGCGACATCTTTCCGGACGTGAACGGTGCCAAGGATATCCAGAAAAGCATCGCTGACCAGTTCGCGGCTGCGGATAAAGCCTTGGGCGATTCTTACGATTATTCGTACTTCGATTATGGCTCCATGCGTGGCGTTTCCAATCACATCCCTCATCAGCAGGATGCTGCAGGCGGACACGGCTATGTTCTCCTCTGCGCCTACGAGAAATTCGGTGATGCGGAGTATCTTGAGCGCGCGAAACATGCGATTAAAGTGCTTGATTCACAGCGCAAAAGCCGTTTCTACGAGATTCTTCTGCCGTTCGGTATCTATACTGCAGCGAAGTTAAATGCCGAGGAATCTACGGATTATGATATTCACAAGATGCTCGGCTGGCTTTTCAACGGAAGTGCAGGACGAAGCGGTTGGGGAGTGATAACAGGAACTTGGGGCCCATACTCTGTGGACGGACTCCAGGGAAGTACCACTGACGGAGGCGGTTACGCGTTCCTGATGAACAGTTTCGAGATGGCTTGGCCACTCGTGCCGATGGTGAAATATCAGCCGCAGTACGCAGCCGCTATCGGAAAATGGATGTTGAACAACGCCAGCGCTTCCCGTCTGTTCTATCCCGGCTATATCGATGATGCTCACCAGTTTGCGCCTGAGCTGAAGAACCTTACGGCCAATAATGTCGCCTATGAGGGCCTCCGCTTCAGCGACCGCTATCGCCAGAAAGACGCCTGCCCGATCGCCGAGGGAGACGGTCCGTCGTGGACCAGCACGAACCCGACCAGTTCGATGTTCAGCCTCTACAGCACCTCGCCTGTAGGAGTGTTCGGGTCAATGATAAAGAAGACTGATGTTGAGGGTATTTTGCGCCTAGACTGTAATGTGACGGACTTCTATGCGGAGCGTCCTTATCCGGTATACCTATATTATAATCCGTACGATGTGGAAAAAACTGTAACTTACCAAACTTCTGAAGAGTCGGATATTTTCGATATTATATCTAAAACTTTCCTTTCGAAAGGAATGACTGGCAAAGGACAGATTTCTATACCTCCAAAAGGGGCGGTAGTGGTGTATGAACTCCCTTCCGGGACTATTTTAAAGTACGAAGAAGGAAAAATAATTGCAGACGGGAAGTATACCATACTGAATTAATAATAAGATTGTTAGGTTTATATTGTCGGCATCGCGCCCGTGATTTTTTCATGGGTGCGATGTTAATTTTTTGCTTAGAAGAGTATCACTAAAGCGAAAAATATATATATTTGCAAACGAAAGTAGAGTCTTTCGATTTGAAACTTACAATATAATACCGACAGTTTTATGGATTCACTATTCTACATTGTGCCGGCAGCAGCTGCGATAGCGCTGTTTTTCGCCTGGTTCTTTTTCCGTCAAATGATGAAAGAGAGTGAAGGTACAGTTACGATGAAAGAAATCGCCAAGTACGTGAGGGATGGAGCTATGGCTTATCTCAAGCAGCAGTACAAAGTGGTAACAATCGTGTTTGTCGTTCTGGCTATTTTCTTCGCCGTGTTGGCTTACGGCTTCCATATCCAGAACACTTGGGTTCCGTTCGCTTTTCTGACCGGAGGATTTTTCTCAGGACTTGCCGGATTTATCGGAATGAAAACTGCAACTTACGCTTCGGCACGTACTGCCAATGCGGTTTCACGTTCACTTAATTCGGGTCTTAAACTTGCATTCAGATCAGGTGCGGTCATGGGACTTACAGTCGTAGGCCTCGGACTCCTCGATATCTCCATATGGTATTTCGTGTTGAAGGCATTTGTGCATGATCCTAATGAATCTCAGACACTTGTGACTATCACCACGACTATGCTTACATTCGGAATGGGTGCTTCTACCCAGGCCTTGTTCGCACGTGTCGGTGGAGGTATCTATACTAAAGCAGCTGACGTAGGTGCTGATATCGTAGGTAAAGTCGAGGCTGATATTCCGGAAGATGACCCGAGGAACCCTGCAACCATCGCCGACAACGTAGGTGACAATGTGGGCGACGTGGCCGGAATGGGCGCTGACTTGTACGAGTCATATTGCGGTGCCATCCTCGCTACCATGGCTCTTGGTGCCTCAGCATTCTTCGGAGATACCACTGCACAGACCAGAGCTATCCTCGCCCCGATGTGCATCGCAGCCGTAGGTGTGGTGCTTTCCATTATGGGAATCTTTGCCGTGCGCACTAAGGAAGGAGCTGACCTTCAGTCACTTCTCGGTTCACTCAGCCGCGGTACTAACCTCAGTGCTGGACTTATCGCTGTAGTTTCCTTCGGCATATTCTATATGCTCGGATTCGAAAACTGGTGGCAGCTTTCGCTTTCCGTAGTCTTCGGACTTCTCTCCGGTGTGATTATCGGAAAAGCTACAGAGTATTATACATCACATTCATATAAGCCGACACAGAAACTCGCAGAAAGTGCGAAAACCGGTTCTGCGACTGTGATTATCAGTGGAGTAGGTCTCGGAATGATTTCTACTGCAGTCCCTGTAATCACCATCGCCATCGCGATTCTGCTTTCTTATCTCTGTGCTACAGGATTCTCATTCGATCCGTCACTTATCAGTAATGGACTCTATGGAATCAGTATTGCAGCTGTAGGTATGCTTTCTACGCTCGGTATCACTCTCGCTACAGACGCTTACGGCCCTATCGCTGACAATGCCGGCGGTAACGCGCAGAGGTTCGTGAGAAGACAGACATCCTCGATGCTCTCGGAAACACGACAGCCGCTACAGGAAAAGGCTTTGCAATAGGCTCGGCAGCATTGACAGCACTCGCGCTCTTGGCCTCATACATTGAAGAAATTAAAATTGCGCTGGTTCACGTGGGCAGAACGACCCTCGAAATCGGCGACAAGATCGTGGATGTGACATCGGCGACCATTCCTGATATAGTTGGATACTACGATGTTAACCTCATGAACCCTCGCGTGCTCGTGGGCGTGTTTATCGGAGCCATGATGGCGTTCCTTTTCTGTGGTCTTACTATGAATGCAGTGGGCCGTGCGGCTCAGAAAATGGTCACTGAGGTCCGCAGACAGTTCAGAGAAATAAAGGGCATCCTCTCCGGAGAGCAGCGTCCTGACTATGCGAGATGTGTGGAAATTTCGACCCTCGCCGCTCAGCATGAGATGGTTCTCCCGTCAGTAATCGCCATAATCGTCCCTGTTATCACCGGTATCTGTCTGGGTGCCGCCGGAGTGATGGGTCTCCTCGTGGGAGGTCTCGGCGCCGGTTTCATCCTCGCGATTTTCCTCGCGAATTCCGGAGGGGCTTGGGACAATGCCAAAAAGTACGTGGAGGAAGGCAATTTCGGAGGCAAGAATTCCGATTGTCATAAGGCCACAATCGTGGGCGACACTGTAGGTGATCCGTTCAAGGATACGTCAGGTCCGTCATTGAACATCCTCATTAAACTTATGAGCATGGTTTCCATCGTGATGGCCGGACTAACAGTCATGATTGGAGGATAATTTTTGACAACTTGCGAGACTTGAGTAATAGAGAAGTAATCATAATATTATAGTGTAGTAGTAATAATTGGTTTTCCGTGAAGGGCGCACGAAGTGATTCGAGCGCCCTTCGTTTTATAGATTATTCTACCTCCAGTTCTAGCCACTTTTCGAATGCATCCGAGCGGGAAAGACTTACATTGACAGTGAAATCAGGGCGGGGTTCGATGATGACAGAATATCTGATTCCATACATTTTGTACCAGTCTTTGATGCTGTTCCTGGATATTATGCAACTTCGGGAAACTCTGAAAAAATGTTTTTTGTCCAGTGAATCATAGATTGCATTCATGGACTTCTCTGTAACAAATGATTTTCCGTCTGTAGTAACAAGAGTGTTTAGTTTATTCTCTGAGTAAATATAGGCTATCGTTGAATACTTGATTGGGTATATCTGGTTGTTTGAGTGTATAATCAGTCGACGCTTATAGGTTTCGTTATCATCTATAAGGGTTTGAGCCAATGCTGACATTATGGTATCCAGATCACTGCCATTATAATTTTTTAAACTTTTGCTGATTGCTCTTTTCAGGGCATCTTCCTTTATGGGTTTCAGTAGGTAATCTACCGAGTTTATCTCGAATGCCTTGATTGCATACTTGTCATACACGGTTGTTATGATTATACTTGCGTGTATGTCCACTTTATCTAGGATATCGAAACTGGTTCCATCAGACAACTCGACATCCATCAGCACGATGTCAGCTTCGTTTTGCGGATTGGAAAACCAGTTAACACATTCGCTTACATATCCCGAGGTTCCGACAATTTCTACATGTGGAAATGTTTTTATCAGAAGACTCTTCAGTTGCTGTACAGCAATGGCTTCGTTTTCTATGATGAATACTTTCATGAGAAATAGAAACGTTATAAAATAGGAATTTTTACAATAAAATATGGCTCACCTGCAAAGTTCCGTGTTTAAGTTATCCAAAGATCTTATAGATTCTA
>SAMEA104315426__coassemble_672_pt1 | contig 16354 bp, 15 predicted proteins | sample SAMEA104315426__metabat2_low_PE_008 | metagenome-assembled genome bin SAMEA104315426 (sample SAMEA104315426) | gut metagenome | biome: Monkey gut; feature: monkey-associated habitat; material: faeces | place: China | collected 2013 | reverse complement strand
TCAAAGGCTTTGACGCTGCCGTCAGGAAATGTAATGTTAATCATAACTTAAAAACTGTAATAATTAAATTGGACTAACCAGTATTTACAAACCAAGTACTTAAACTTGATTAGCCATATTATTAGTCAAGACTGCAAAGATAGCAATTTTTTGTGTATCTTTGCCCTATAATTATAAGAAACATGAAAATCGAAGCAGATAAAAGCATAATCTGGAACGAAGCCGCGAAAGCCGGCCTCTGGCTCGGCCTTTTCACCGGTGCCATAATTTTGGTCAATGCCCTTTTTACCTATCTCTTAGGCTCCAGTTTCGGGGCGAGACTTGCAGGCACGCTGATTAACTTGGCACTGTGGCTTGTGAAGTTCCTCGGATGCCTCTGGCTGTTCAGATTTTTTATGCTAAAATTTGCCATAAATTATTCTGGCATAACGAATAAGACCACGTTCAGATTCGGCGTTCTGATAGCATTGACCTCAGCCCTTATAGTATCGGCGATCAGCCTGGCGAACATCCTGCTGATCTCGCAGGGATCGATGCAGGAGATAGTCGACACGGCGATGCAGAGCTATACTTCGGTGGCGCCTCTGGGGGACAGCGAGAGGATCGCAGTAGAGCGGATGATGAGCTGGTTGCCGCATATTTCATTTTTCACGACATTCATTTATTGTTTTCTCTACGGAACTGTGGTAGCGAAGATTTTCTCGACTGCCATTCCGCCGAGAGATATTTTCAAAGATGACAATTCAACTGACGAGCAGTAACGACATGGAATACTCTAAGGATATCAGCATCATCGTTCCACTGTTGAACGAGAAGGAATCTCTCCCCGAGCTTGTAGCATGGATCAGAAGAGTCGTGGAAAAAGAAGGTTGGACCCATGAAATCATCATGATAGATGACGGAAGCACAGACGGCTCATGGGACACCATTAAAGAGTTATCTGCTTCAGACTCAAGCATTCACGGTATCCGTTTCAGAAGAAACTACGGCAAATCTGCGGCATTGTTCCATGGATTCAAGGCCGCAGAGGGACGTGTCGTCTTCACCATGGATGCAGACCTGCAGGACTCCCCTGACGAGCTTCCGGAGATGTACAGAATGGTTACCGAAGAGGATTGGGATGTGGTTTCAGGATGGAAGCAGCACCGCCAGGACAACAAACTGACGAAAAATCTCCCGTCAAAGTTGTACAATGCTACTGCGCGTTGGATTACCGGCATCCGCCTTCACGACATGAATTGCGGACTGAAAGCGTATAAGAACGAGGTTGTAAAAAATATAGAGGTCTATGGAGAGATGCACCGCTATATCCCCTACCTCGCAAAAAATGCAGGTTTCGACAGAATCACGGAAAAGCCTGTCCATCACCAGAAAAGGAAATACGGAAAGAGCAAATTCGGTCTGGAGCGTTTCGTGAACGGCTTCTTGGATTTGCTTTCGCTGTGGTTCCTCAGCACCTTCGGCAAGAAACCTATGCATTTCTTCGGTTTCACAGGAATCCTGATGTTCCTCAGCGGATTTATAATCGCCGTAATTCTTATCGCCGCGAAACTTATCCACCAGGCAGGCGGCATGCATTTTCGCCCTGTGACTGACCAGCCGTTATTCTATATCGCACTTCTGGCCGTCATCCTGGGTGTCATGCTTTTCCTGGCCGGATTCATCTGCGAAATGATTTCCAGAACTTCCTCAGAGCGAAACAAATACAATATCAAGGACGAGTTTTAGTAGCCCGCGATTTTCTGATCAGAAACACAGGAAGAATAAATATCAGCGCTATCACGGAGAATATCATTCCGCCGATGGTGCCGATGGCGAAGTCGAACCAGAACACTTCCTCAGGTCCGTCGGAAAGGAACGGAAGAAGTCCGAGAATGGTCGAAAGGATGGTCAGCATTATCGGATTTATTTTGTGATTCCACGCGCGGACATATGCACTGACAGAAGAACGTCCGGCACGGCGCCTCATCTGTCCCTGCCAAGTATTCACCAGATATATCCCGGCATTCACTACCACGCCGCAGAGCATCACGAAAGCAGCAAATCCGCCCTGGTCGAAGGCGAAGTCAGACAAACCGAACACCAGGAAGAGTCCGATGAATGAAACAGGTATCATGAAAATCGTTGCGAGAGGATAACGCATTGATTCGAAAGCCATTGCAAGCATAACATATATCACGGCGACTATCAGCAATATAAGCCAGGCGTATCTGTCCTTGTGCTCGTCGAACCATCCTCCATAAGGGTTTTCGGCACGGAAACCTATCGGCAGCACCTCTTCGTTCATGTATTTTATCGCCGCATCCGAAACTTTCTTTCCCAGCTCGTAACTGCCGATGAAATCATAGCAGACATTAAGCTCGTAGGACTGGTTCTTCTTATTGATATCGATGCCGGAGCGCCTTTTCGTTATAGTCCCGATATCTGTCAATGTCATTTTCACCGAGTCGACTTTTACTGGTTCATTCAGGACATGCCACAAATCGTAAACATCTGTGTCAGAAGACCGTAAAACCACCTCGGACAGCTCCCCGGGCATCGGCATTGACCCGATCCGCTCATCATACAGGAGCGACGATAGAGCTCCGTAGTAGGCGTATGGGTCGGCGCCGCCGGCAGCGAGACGGGCGAAGTCATAATCCAGCACGAACTCGGTAGACGGGCGCCCGTTCCAGCCGGAGCTCCAGATTTCAGGACCGGAAACGCGACGGTATCCTGACAGGTATTCCACGAGCTTTTCGGCATACCCGTAAAGTTCCTTGTAATTATAGCCATAGAGGGCTATGCGGCTGGACTTATGATCCGATACGATATTGTTGTTAAAATAGTTGTCATCGACACCTCTTACTGTCCAGTTGGCACCTCCGAAGTTTATAGCCATACTTGTCACATTGGATTTCAGCATGGACGGGAACGACGTGTTTTCGAATTCAGGGCGGAACTCCACACTGATAGTGGCATCATCGTAAGACTCTATACGAGTGGTGAATACGGAGATTTCATCGAAAGAAGCCAAGTAATTTTCCATCGATTTCACCACCTCGTTAAGCTGCTGTACAGAACAGCCTTCCGGCATCCCTGCACGTATATAAAGCGTCTTCTTCTCCGGCTCGCGATAGAAATTCGCCCTGTCGAGGGAACGGTAAAACATGCCGAACGTAGAGCCCGTCCACTTGTCGATCCGCACGCGGTTGTCAGCGAAAGGTCCCCACGAAAGCACCGGACGCACATACTTTTCATAGAACGGTCCCTGCTCCTTCTCCTCCGGCTGAGGTATCAGGAACAACGGAAGTCCGAACACGATTATAAATATCAGGATATACACCCAGCGATGCCCGATTCCCCACGATATATAACGGGAGTAGCGACGGTTCCATTTGGCCACGCGGCGGAGTCTTCTGAACGACGACGAATAAGCAGTCCGCTTCACAGGGAAATACTCCATAAGCGCCGGTATAAAGAAAAACGCGACGGCGAGCGATATACATAAGTTAATGGCTATCACCCAGATAAAGTCTGTCAAGTTTCCACGTTCCGATTCCGGAAGGAGCAGAATCAGCAGGAGCGCCGCCACCGTCGTGAGTATCGCCGCCACAAGGTCCGGAAAGGCGCGCCGGTTCCGATAGTAACCATAATGGTCGGCCATGACTATCGTCGTGTCGATGACGATGCCCAGCGAGACCGTAATCCCGGCCATCGTATAAATATGAACCGGAATCTTCAAAAGCGCATAAGCCGCTACCGCGATGAGAATGTTTACTGTCAATGCTGCCGTGACGATGAGTGTACTCCGCCATGATCTGTTCACCAGGAACACGAAAATCAGCAGGATAAGAAGACACAGGCCTGTACGGATATAAATCTTTTCCAGTTCTTCAGCCACAAACTCGGAAGCATCGTAACCTATGCTTATGGTTATGTCTTTGGGGAAGTCATTCTGAAGCCGGGACATCTCTTCTTTAATGGTCTCCATAGTGGAAATCAAATTCGCATCACCGGCCACAGAAACCGATAACGTAATGGTATTCAATCCATTGATGCGATAATAACTGCGAGGGACAGATTCTTCATATTTCCACGAGTCGATATCTCTGAGATATATCATTTTGTCCCCGGAGCGTTTTACAGGTATGGAACCGAAATCCGTATCACCACCGGTTTCCAGACGGACGGCCATGAGACTGGAGCTTTCACCGCCCATATCTGAAGGAACCTGCGTCATGCCTAAAACTTTGTCATCATACCGCGACGAAAAGGCATTGGCAATATCCTGAGAACTAATGCCTAACGAGGCGGCGCGGTCGGCATCGAAGGTAATGACCCAGCGGAAAGGTGTCGAGCCGCTGACATTGACCTTATCCACTCCTTTTATGGTCGAGAGGGACGGCTGGATGTTTCGCTCGGCGAAGCGGCGGAGTTCCTGCGACGGCAGGCTTCCTTTTATGAGGTAAGTTATGGCGGTCACATTTTTATTTCCGCTGATATCCAACGAGATAGAAGGATACGAGACCGACTTGGGGAGACTCGGATATACGTTTCTTATGGCAGATGCCACATCGAAACGGGCAGCCGCCATGTCGGTTTTCTTGTCGAATGAGACTTTCACGTTTCCCGAGCCTTTACGGGAAGTTGAAGATGTCCCGGAGCAGCCTTTCAGACTGGAAAGTACACCTTCGAGTTTGGAGGTCACTTCCGATTCCACCACTTCAGAAGTCGCCCCGTTCATCCTGTAAGAAACAGAAATGGAATGTCCGCCGGATGCCGGTTTGTACTGGATACGGAGCATGTCGAACGAAGCGATGCCTATTACCGACAGCGCCACCATGACCAGTATAACCGAAAACGGCGAAAATCGTATTCTGTTCATCATCTTCTATTTACGTTTACGATAAACCGACCAGTAAAGCGCCGGAAGTACGAAAAGGCTGACTAACGTTCCGACTGTCATGCCGGCTATAATCACCAATGACATAGGGTATTGCAAGTCATCACCCATATTGCCTCTGCTCAGGAACGGAACGACCGCCAGAATCGTTGTCAGAGATGTCATTATTATCGCTTTCATCCTGCGGCCGCTCGCTTCCACCACAGCATGTTTAAGTTCCATGCCGTCTTTCCGCAGACGATTTATCGTATCCACTTTAAGAATAGAATCATTGATCACGATTCCGCTGACCACTATCAGACCGATGAGGGACATAAGGTTAATCGTGACGCCCATTCCCCATAGTACGAGAAGGCTGGCAAACACATCGACGACTATTTCAGCCATAATCAGCAATGGCTGGACGAGAGATTCGAATTGAGATGCAAGTATCAGATACAGAAGGACTACGGCGATAATGAAAATCAGCACCATCTGTCCTGCCATCTCACGGGAAGAGAACCATGAACCTCCGAAAGAGGCTTCGAAATCTCCTTTATCCAAAAGCGTTCGGCGGACTGTAGACATGACATTCCTGACATCTTTCTGCGGCACATCCAAGTTCATAGGATAATAGTTTCCTTCCACACCGGAGACTATGGTTTTCAAATCCCGGACAAAGGTCTGACGCATGAGTCCTGATACCGGAACATCGTGAATATAAGTATTTTGCAATGTTTCCCACAGTGACTTCCTGTCAGTTCCGGTAACCACAGGAAGTGTACGGGAGCCCTGAACTATGGTAAACAGCCGATTCTGGTTCATGGCATTTTTCAGCACAGAAACAAGATCTTTATAGGAGACGTCGTAAAGAGCCATCATATCCGGGTCTGCAATGAACAGCATATCAGTCTTTTCCGACACATCAGACACGTTGACGCCAGGGAGCGCAGCCCTCACGGCAGAAACGGATTCTCTCAACATTCCCGATTCCAATTCCGGCGAAGACACCGGCCGCAGACGCGCCACAAGTTCAGGCTCCGAGCTGCCGAATACCATATCGAAAATATTTCCGGCGATACCGAACGACCATGATGCTGACGGATATGAAGCCATATATTCAGACGCCGCTTCCTGCACTTTCGCCAATTCCCCTGCATCTCTGCACTTTATATAAACGGACGCTTCCGAAGATCCGAGGTCTCCACTATGTCCGAGTATAAACTGCTGAATACCACATAACGACGTGACTTGAACCGAAGATTCCTCTACAACTTTCTCGAGACCTGCCACACGGGACACATTCTCCTCCAGAGACACCTGACCATTCCAATCGATGGTCATAATGGTCTCATCATAAGTCATTTCAGGCAGTTGCGACTTAGGCATGAACATAAAGCAAATCACTGTTCCCGCCAAGGAAACCGCCAATATTCCCCATGCCACTGCACTATGTCTTATGAACCAATTCACGCAACGTTCCTCGAACCGCAACATAGGTTCATGTATGGAATGCTTCTCCAGAAATGTAGCGGCACGGAAGCATGGCTGATTTTTATACCACAGCCAATAATAAACAGGTATCACAGTGACTGTCACCACATAAGAGGTAAGAAGCACAATAGTCACAGACATCGCCTGGTCATAAAAAAGCGCTCCGGCCATACCTTTCACGAACACCAGAGGAATAAAAACCGCACACGTCGTAAGGACCGAACTCAGCATCGGCCCGGCGACCTCCCCCGTACCGCGCAAGACGGCTTTTCTCAAATCTTCACCTCTCTGCCAACGCGAGGTGATATTGTCGACCAGAATAATCGTGTTGTCCGCCATCATGCCGACGCCCAGAAGGAGTCCCGCCAGTGATATTATGTTCAATGTCAGGCCGGTCACATAAAAGATCGCCATCGAGAATATAAGGGCCACGGGCATGGTCAATGAAACTAAGGCCGGAGACTTGAAGTCCATCATAAACAGGAATATGACCAGACATGCCAGCACGACTCCGAGAACGATATTCTTCACCAGATTGTTGATGGAATAAGACAGAAGCTGAGTCTGGTCACGGGTCACTTCGAACTTCGCCTGCGGATAATCGGACTCGAACTGTTCCATCAGTTCAGCCACGGAATATTTCAATGCAGACATCCTGGCTCCGCTCTGTTTTATTACTGCGATACTTACCGCATCTTTTCCATCAGAGCGCACAAGTCCTTGTCTTGCAGCAGGATGCTGTTCTACAGAAGCGATATCTTTCAGCTGAAAAACACGTTCACCTTTCTTGAACCATATATTTTCGATATCCTCTTTTCCCGACACGTCGGAGAGGAATTTCACATTATATCTGTATTGACCGTCACGAATAGACAATGACCCCAACCTGATATTTGCCGATGATATGTAATTTTCGAAATCTTTCTGAGTCAGCCCCAACTGGGTCAGTTTTCCAGCGTCGGGAACGATGAGAATTTCATCATTGACACAACCGCTGATATCAGCCATCGCGACTTCGGGCAGTTGCTCGATTCTTTTGCAGATGACATCCTGGACGAAGCGACTCAACCCGGAGAAACCGGTAGCGCTACCCTCTCCGGACTCAGTGACATTGACATAAAACGCGGGGATATCGGTGGCGCTGGCTTTCAGCACTCGCGGGCGGTCGATCTGGGGCAGCGACGGCATCGTCCGGTCGATTTTCTCGTTGACCTCGATGAACAAGTAGTCTACGTCAGAGCCGTGGTCGAAAGTGAGTTTTATGACACCGGAACCATCCTTCGAACGGCAGACCATGTCGGAAAGGGCATTGATCTGAATAAGTTGCTGCCTGAGCGGTTTCAACACGTTTTCATCCAGTTCGCGGGCTGACATGTCGGGAGCCGACACTTGCACGGTGACGTATGGGATGTCCACGTCCGGGATGAGCGAGACAGGGAGCAGGCGGATGCTGACGATGCCGAGCACTATCACCACAAGCATCACCATCGTCACCATGACGGGTCTGTCCAAAAGTTTCTTCAGCATAGGCTACTCCTTCAGGCGGACTTCTGAGCCATCCGCGAGATTTAGATTCGACGATATGATAACTTTTTCACCTTCACTAAGTTGCGAGTTTCGTTCGCTGTTCGGTTCCACCACGAATGAATCGCGATTGGAAGCAATTATGGTTACATACACCCAACGCGCCGTACCGTTCGGCTGATATGTGAAAAGCACGTTCATATTATCTCTTATCACGACAGCGCTACGCGGCACAACCAACTGATTAGCAACTGTTTTCTCCACTGTCACCTTTACATTCATGCCATCTATGAGTGATGGGGTTCCATGGAGACTCGCGCGGACGGAGATCTGGCCGTTCTTATCCACTGTAGGGTTAATTCCGGTCACCTTGCCGGTGTATTTCTTGGAGCCGTCAGCAAACGGGACCACATCGACTTTCAAGCCGTCGGAAAGGAACGGATATTCTGACTCCATCACTGTAAAGTCCACATCCATCGTGCTGTCATCCAACAATGTACAGAACGCGTCGGACGGCGTCTGGTCATACTGCTTGACTTTCAAGTCGGCGACAGTGCCTGAGAACGGCGCCTTAAGCACGGTGCAGGACAAATCATACTTCGCACGCTCAAGAGCATTGACAGCACCCACATAGCCGGAACGCATTTTAGCCATCGCGAGCACATCCGCCGGTACGGAGGCGGTATCTCTCGCGGCAAACCCCTGACCAGCAAGGACATCATACAATTCGAGGCGGGCTTTCTCCAGCGACAGACGTGCGGATTCGAGTGCGAGGACAAGATCAGGACGGTCCAGCTCGGCGATGACCTGACCCGCACGGACGCGCTGCCCGTTCTTCACATTCAACGTCTTTACCGACCCGGACGTACCGAATTTCAGCACGGCGCGGGAGGACGCCATGAGTTTACCGTTGGAAAGTATCTGTTTCGGAAAATCCGTCCGCTTCAGGGTCATCACTTCGACCACATTCACCTCGGGAGTATACTCCAACTTACCTTCTTTCAATGCGTTGCCACCGCCTTTGCAGCCTGCGAGGGCCAGTGCCGCAAGCGATAAGAAAATATAGCCTAATCTGTTCATCGCCGATAATTATTCGTTCAACATTTCTTCCGGGTCAATGTCTATGTCCCGTCCTGCAATAAAGTCATAAAGGGCATACTGCCTGAGTTTGTAATAATATGACCAGTAATTGCTTATATCATTAATATATCTCTGTAGAGCCGTATCGTTTTCGGACTGGGCAGTGTTCAGGTCTGTCACACTCGCGTTGCCGTTACGGAATTTTTCCATCATCAGGGAATAGCGTTCTGAGGCGATATCCTTGGCCCTGCGGGAGACTTCGCACTGGCGGCGCTGATTGTTGAACTGTCCGACTGCGGTGTAGATGCTTCTGCGATAGTCGTTTTCAGACTGCTGGACCTGTGCCCTCACCACCGCTTCTGCAGCTTTGGCTTTCTGGACCTTCCCTTTTACGAGTCCCCAGTCGAACACAGGGACACTGAATGAAAGGCCGACGACTTCCTGGTCGAGAGGATGTCTATATGCGCCATCTATTTTGGGAGCCGTATTGGACAGTCCGAAACGCGCATTCAATGTCATGGTAATTCCACGGTCAGCTTTCGCTTTCGCCACGGCAGACTGCGCATTTAGAATATTTATTTCGTTTTCCAGATCGAATTTGGAGTTATTCAAAGAGCGTTCAAGAACCATATCATAGTCCATTATCACGTCCGGAAGTTCTTCAGACAGAACAGGTTCTATCTCCACGGACTCATCATAACCGAGAAGTGAATTAAGGTTCATCTGGGCATCGCGCACCGCCACCATGGTCTCATTTATGGAAATACTGTCGTTCAGCATTCTCAGTTCCAGCTGGAGGTACTCATCCCTGGTCACGCTGCCAAGTGACAACCTCTCGCGCGCGACGTCATGCATACGGATAGTATTGTCATAATTCGTCTGTGCGATTTCATGGTTCATCCTGGCAAGAATCAGATTACTGTATGCCTTCACAGCATCGATTGTAATCTGTTCCATCGATTCGATATATGTACGGCGCCCCTTCTCATACTCCTTCGGTTCGATGAGTTTGTCCCATTTGAACTGATTGTAAGAAAAAAGAGGTTGGGTATAGGACAATGTCACCGGCTGCGAATACCAGGACAAGTCTTTGTTCATACCGTACTGGTCGATTCTGGACAGGTCGGAATATGCAGACAGCACACCGCCGGTAAAGGTAACGTTCTGCCTCACGCGAAGTCCCAAGCTGTTTTGTAAGTTATTGGTACTGGCGTATTTCAGGGTTCCGTCCTCATAATTCTGGAGAAGGACTAATGAGCGGTTATAATTCATGATATCCCCATAGAAGTGCAGGGACGGAAGCCGGCTCGCCTTATATGAGCGCCAAGCCCAATATGTAGATATGAATGCCTGCCGTGCCTCCAGCGCAGCGACAGACTGCCTTCGGGCTGTCTCGATCACTTCCGGCATGGTCATCTGCTGTGCTCTTCCAAGCATAGTCACGAACAACAGCACTATTATCAACACTCGTTTCATTAAAATGGTCGGCTAATATGGTTAATCATATAAAGTTAGTATATTTTTCCGTAAATATCAAACTTAGAGTTTATGCAGATATTACTCCCGGATTATATATTTGTTGAGTTTGGCAGCCCCGTCCGGCCTCATGGACAACGCATAGACTATATTGTCCGATGCATCAATAGCGAATGAATATGTTCCTGGAGACAGCTTGATTCTACCCGACAAATTGCAATCTCTGTCATATCTATGGATTTCGGGACAATTCGTTACAATCTGTTTCTTTTCCACTCCGTGGTACAGCGAATAGAAATAACTTTGCGAAGCCCTTGATTTAGTGTAACATATAATGGCATTGTCATACTCTGGTATTCCTTTGCGAATCACATACTCATTCTTAAATTGAGTCTTTATACCCATAGCTTTTTCTTTTCGAGTTCGCACATCAATTATCTCTACTACAGGATAGTTGCGCTGCGCAGCAAACAAGTAACATCCATCAAACGAACATGAGTATGCAGAATCCCAAATTACTGATTTATAGAAATATGGATCCACATCCGCAGGCATCTTTACCGGATAATCGTTATACGCGACCGGGCGTCCGCCCGCCTTCAAAAAGGTCAAACGGTCCTTGGACGCGTTAGAGGATACGATCATTCCATCCGAGGTGGAGGCGAGATAATTGATGCCTTCCTTTACGGATTTATCCTCTACAGCCCCGTATGTCACATTCACCGAATCTCGATATGTTATTTCTGCATAAGTACCTTTCACAGAGACGAGCAGCAGTTTCTCGGCATCCTGATAAACATATGGCAGCAAAAACTCTTTGCCAGCGTTGCCGATTTTTCCGAAGGAAGTGATATATCTGCCATCTTTCCCGAAAAAATGCAAGATTCCGTCAGGCGAAGAAGAATCATACACCACCAAGGCATCCCCCAGAACAAATATTTCTTTCGGCATCAGCAGTTCCTTATCCAACACTGCTTCTTCCGACAAAACCTGTACCTGCGGGACATCTCTCAAATCCGTATCATATGTTATTTCCATGTGGCTCGCGCATGATGCCAGAGCCACACAGAGAAATAATGCGAAATGAGGTTTCATTAGCAATTAGTATATTTCGGACTCGTACCACTAACCCAACTACAATCTCCGCAGCGAATAAACGTCTTTGTGTTTTCAAAGAACTCATCGTCATATTCATATGCACCATATGAACATCCGCCAGACTCGTTACGCGACAGAGCTTCAACATTAGATTCAAACAAAGGATCTACACCAAGTTTTGCAGCAGCATATGCGCCACAAAAAGCCGCGGCAACTACAGTTGCACTTGCGAGCATAATCATCTTTTTCTTCATAATAATATTTTTTACAATATGTTACCCTATTGGTAATAGCAAATTAAACTTTTATATAACAATTCCTACGATATAGGATTCTGGAAACAACCCGATGTAACGACTATCTTTGGAATTCAGGACGTTATCTCCGCCTAAAAAATACCAATCAGATCGAAAAGTATATAGAGATATCGGTTTTTCGCCAAGAAAAACTTGGCCATCACGCACATACAGTCTTTCTCCTGTTTCAAAAAGTATTGGTCTACGCCATGTTTTATATGTATCAACACCTATCTTGACGGAATCCCCTTTTCGCGGCACATACAAAGGTCCGAAATTGCGGATAGTCCAATTCAATGACTTATTAACTTGCAATGCTTTAATGACCACTCCATCTTCTGCAAGAAGAGAGTCCGAGCATTCAGACAACTTCTTTTGGTAAGTCAAGTCTCCAATCCTACCACCTGTTTGAGGATGCAAGTAATAACCATCCACTATTCTCACAGTATCACCTGGCGCACCATAACACCGTTTAAGGTATACATAATTAATTTTGAATGTTATAGTATCATGGGACTTCGCATAAGGATAGTTTGCTATCACAAGATCTCCCACATTGACTTTACTGAATCCAGGCAGGCGAAACGAGGAAAGTTTAGGCTTAGAGAAGTTATAGTCCGTATATATACGAGCTCCCATTTTCAACTTATTAACCCAAACTCGCTCTCCGCTATGCAGAACAGGCTCCATTGAAACGCCATTAACCACAAAAGAATCACATACAAACACGCGAAGAGAATAGTGAAGCAGCAACCCTGCCAGCACCACAAACAGACTAGTTATCAGTATTTTAGATTTTCGCCTCAAATTAATAAAAGTATTATCTATAATAATTCAGACATATCATAACGATAAACGTTATCATTTGAATCCACACCATATAACTTATTATCCATCTCATCAAAAGCAATACTTTCGATGCTCTCATTCAGCGCAATATCATATAAAAAACCATCATTCCAATCAAAGACGTGCAAATGCGGCAAAACTCCTTCTCTCCTCTCCTGTCTGGTTGCTCCGCCAAAATACAGCGCCATAAAATATTTGGATGACTGAGTACATGAAAGATAATAATATCTGAGGTCTTCATCACTACCATTCAACATGTTAAGCCAATCCTTATATTCTTTAGAAATCGCTATTGTAAATTTATCTCCAGTTTCTAAGTCCAGAAAATTAACTTGCGGAAGACGACACATAGCCATTGCGAACTTCTTGTGAGACTGCCCCAATAAACTTGCAGACGACAGTCTACTAAAATAATCAATTCCTGACACATGCGGATATATGGAAATGGTATTCAGAATCGCACCATTCCTATCCACAATTTTACCCACAAAATCTTCAGGCTCCGGAACAAGTGCCAGATGCTTGTCCCCCATCGGATATGCATATAGCGTATTACCCGGAAGTTTCACCAAACGCGAGAGCTCCGAATTATGAGTCTCCGACGATTTGACATAATCGAAACAATATGATGAACACAAATTCAAATCGAATATGTATATCCCCTCTTGGACTAATCCTTCGAAATGAGGGCTAAGCAACTCATTCTCTCCTCGTCCTTTTGCTATATAAGAGCCTTTAAAAGATTTGTCATCAAGCGAATAAGCATGAATCATAAAAGGAGAGTCCTTCACAGTCCCCTTCAACAGCAAAGTCGAATCATATACAAACATATTGGATATCACATCTGGCTTTTCTCCACATAATTCCATAGGAGAGCCACTCAAAGTAAACGATTTCTCCGCTTTCAAACTACGAACTGGAGCATCAAAGACATTTTCATTGTTCTCGCCGCACGCAGCGAGAACAATAGAAAAAACGAAGAGTATTGTTAATTTACGCATATTACCATCTACAATATCCACCCCTAGTTAAACCCTCACCATCCGTATACTCACAACTGCCACAAATCAAGCATCTAATTTCTTCGCTTATATTATATTGATTATAACAAATAGCTCTACTATGAGCTTCACCGCGAGCTAACGCCTCCACATTAGCATTAAAAACCAGCCCAGATTCGATTCCAGATACTGCCCTATTCATACCAAATAATCCCGCAGCTATAACTATCGCTATACTAGCGGTTAACAAAATTTTCTTCTTGATAATTAATCTATTTATCATATGGTTTTAAGTTTATCAAAAGAAACATATGCAACGATATCTTTATCTGCTTCAACATCCGTCCCTAACAGGATTATCCTGTCGTTAGAAATTGCGGACAGATGCAGGGCGCCTTCATCCCATGGTTGCTTATACACTTTTCCGGACTTCATATTGATAATAAAAACCTTACCTTATACACGCCTACAGCATTAACCAAGAACGTATAATCAGCAATAGCTTCAAGATGGAAATCCTTTCCAAACATCGATTTCCAATCGAAATTTTCCTCCTGATAATCTCCAACTTTTATCGCCTTTATAACAGAAGCGTCATCCGATTTGCCTGCACATGAAGTGATCACCATTAAAATCGAAGCAGCCGCAAACACTGCCAGGCTCACTGCCAAAACAACTTTCTTTCTCATTTTCAACGATTTTAAAAAACATTTACAAAAAAAAACGATCCTCACTTCGAAGAAAGAGAAACTCTGACAATTACAGACCCTCCAATGTCCTCAGAAACAGCATATAGCGCATTTTCAGCCACACAGAATGCAGATACTGGAAAAGGCAGTCGATAATCGGTTACGAATATTCCATTCCAGTCATACTCCTTCACTAAATCGCCTCTAAAACCATTCTTGGCCGCTTCATTATAAGTTTCGTCAGAAAATATCAGAAAAATCCCTCTATCCGTCACCGACGTCTGCATTATGCCAGCTTTACTTTTATTATGGTCAATCCCCGTCCTGGACCCCATTTTATATAGCTTCGGCGCATTTTCCACAGGACTGGAATAAACACGTTCCAAATGAGCATCATCCACATCATAAATTTCATAACTATCTGATGACAGGGCATATACAAATACTGATTCGCGAGTCAGCGGTATTCTGACATCAGACTGGAAAACACTTCCCCTATAGATTCCTTCGACATCCCCAGTATCAAACGGATATGAAAAAACCGTCTGACAAATCTTTCCTTCCGGGTCCACATATCCTAATCTCGTGTCCGAAAAAGAGCCGACCGCTATAATATTGCCTTCCACATCAACAGCTCTTGATGGCCGGAATTCAGATGTATACGGAACCTGTCTCTCCGACGGCATCAAACCAGGTAAAGAGATATAACACATCATCTTACGAGATCTATCCAAGAATTGAATCATATGATTCCTGATATTAAATTGATGTGGCCTCATATAATATTCGTTTGACGCACGGCCGATGTAACCAAACTTCTTGCAAACCACATTTCGATGTAAATCCACAGCATAGAACATCGGATTTCCGCTAGTCAGGAGAACCAGAAGGCTATCGTCAACGCTAATATCAAAAACTTGAAGATTATCCTCCAAATGAATAATAGTATCACAATTTGAGATTTGCTTATGCCTAACAGAATTACTCGTCTTCGTTCCACTGTAACAGCCTGTCACAGCAAGGAACGAAAACAAAGCAATAATTATCTTGACACATAACTTACCACCACTTTGCATAATAACGGATTTGGTCTTTGTCAGGATCGGTTGGGTGCAATGCTTCGCAATCATAATTTGGATCAAATATGCACATAACCGTATTCGGTTGTTCATCTCTAGCAAGAACTTCAACATTAGAATCAAATAATTCATCTGCAACTGGTGAATTATTAACAACATACACTCCGCCAATGGCAGCTGCCGCAACTATCGTTGCGCTCACAGCTAAGAAAAATTTCTTTCTCATGATTGATAAATAATTACAAAAAAACAAGTTACATAATATTAATCTTTGATAATGTATTCTCAAAAACCTCCCATAGTTTTTCACTTGATAAAGGATTTCCAATAAACACTGGATGTCCATCAGCACCTACAAGAAAGCTATGAAATCTTCTATCTGACGGAAAGTTCTCATTTTGCCTATAAAATTCACCAAATTCATCTATATATACTGGAAACGGAAAATTCAAGTCCTTTATATGGCTTGGTACGTCCAGAACTTCTTCAACCGTTGTTAGCGAGAACAAGATAATCACCTTACAGCCCATTTCGTCATTAATCTTTTGAAACTCCGACAAATCATCATATAAATGGTTGATAGCGCACAGAGAGCACTCTTCTTTTCCATAAAACATAATAAGTGTGGGCACATCTATGACCATATTATCTACGCCTCTTATTTTGCCGCTACATATTTCGGACATAACAGAAGGAAGCACTATTTCACGAGACATAAATGCTCGCATCTGATTTCTCAGGTCTCGATTGACACAACCGACGAAACATATAAGACAGGTAAAAATAAGACTTACTTTCCTGATAGTCGATTAATTAGTTTATGTTTACAAACAAAGTTATTGGGGTTTATTCGGCTCACCTGCAAAGTTCCGTGTTTAAGTTATCCAAAGATCTTATAGATTCT
>SAMEA104315426__coassemble_664_pt1 | contig 16544 bp, 10 predicted proteins | sample SAMEA104315426__metabat2_low_PE_008 | metagenome-assembled genome bin SAMEA104315426 (sample SAMEA104315426) | gut metagenome | biome: Monkey gut; feature: monkey-associated habitat; material: faeces | place: China | collected 2013 | reverse complement strand
AGGTCGTCGCCCGGCATGTCGTCGATACTTGGGGCCGGAGCGCTCTGCTGAGACGGAGCGAAACCGGCAGGCATATCGTAATTCGACTGCTGGTAACCGCCGCCTTGCGGATAGCCTCCTGGAACCTGTCCGCCCTGAGGAGCAAATCCTCCTGGCTGCTGGCCGCCGAAATTGCCCTGTGCGCCATAACCCGGCTGCTGGGCACCGGCTGCTGAAATCCTCCAGGCACGAAGGTCAGTATACCACTTGCCGTTATATTCGCGGCTTGACACGTTGAAAGACACCTTTATCTGGTCATTGATCTGGAAATGCTCCAAATCCTTTACCTTGTCGGCACCCCAAACGCTGAAACAAGCCTTGGTCGGGAAATTGCCGTCCTGATACTCGATGACGAACTCCTGTTTGGCCCAATCACCACGAGCAGATTTGCCGGACTGAATCCCGAGTTTCTGTATGAGTCTTCCTTCGATTTCCATCTTCAGGAAAATTATTTGCTCTCCTCTTCTGTAGCAGCTACCTTGTTGACCTTCACGAGTTCAACATCGAAGATAAGAGTGCTGTTAGGCTCGATGCCACGGTTTCCGTTCTCGCCGTAACCGAGCTCAGAAGGAACGAAGAGTCTGATCTTACCACCCTCGCCGATGAGCTGGAGACCCTCTGTCCATCCTGCGATCACACGGTTGAGAAGCATTCTGATACCCTCGTCATTTGCTGGAGACTCATCGAAAGTAGTACCGTCGAGAAGAGTACCCTTATAATGTACGAATACTGTATCCTCAGCGCTAGGCTTAACATCGTTGCCGGCTGCGCGGATAATATACTGAAGACCGCTTGCTGAAACCTGTACGCTGTCTTTCTTCTGGTTCTCAGCGAGGAACTTGGTCTCTTTCTCTTTGTTCAAAGCCATAGTGTAGTCACGTCTCTTTGCGAGATAGCTGTTGAATACCTCATTCATGGCCTCAGGGCTGATCTTGAACTGCTTTGCATAATCAGGATCGCTGTAATTGCCTTCAGCATTCAAGAAATCGATGATACCTTTCTGGATAAGCTTGTAGTTAAGATCCTTTCCGTCTTTGCTGAAGTTGTAACCCTTGATGAATGAACCGAAGTTGATACCCATGAGGTAACTTGCGGAGTCGATCTGAGCTCTGCTTGGTTTGAGAGAATTAGGATTCACTGTCTTTACTGCAGTAGAATCAGCTCCGCTAACGGCAGCATTTGAACCACCATTTGAAGAGCAAGAAGCTGCGAGCACAACTGCGAGTGCCGCTGCCATAATTTTGCTTGATTTCATAGCTATAAAAAAATTAATATCTTTTCTTCGGTAACAACGAATGCCCGCAAATATCGCAATTTTATATGAAAAGTGAAAATAAACGAGTATATTTGTGGCTGCTTTTGCAGATACGAAACAACTCTATATGAAAGTAGGAATAATCATGGGTTCCACCAGCGACTATGAAGTCATGTCTGGAGCCGAAGAAATGCTCAAGTCCCTCGAAATTCCTTTCGAGAAAAAGGTCGTAAGCGCACACAGGACACCTGACCTGATGTACGAATATGCGAAGACTGCAAAAGAACGCGGTATCAGCGTCATCATCGCCGGTGCAGGCGGAGCAGCCCATCTTCCGGGCATGGTCGCAGCTATGACCACACTCCCTGTAATCGGAGTCCCTGTAAAATCACGCGCACTGAACGGACTTGATTCTCTCCTTTCCATAGTCCAGATGCCTGGCGGAGTCCCTGTAGCCACAGTAGCTATAAACGGAGCCAAGAACGCTGCCCTCATCGCAGCATCCATACTTGCGCTTCAGAGCGAGGACATCGCACGCAGACTGGAAAAATTCCGACAAGACCAAACGGATTCTGTTTTAAAAGCTGAAATTTAGGAATCCCCAAATAATCTTAACAAATGGCTAAAAGAATTGGCATAATCGGAGGTGGGCAGCTCGGTCTTATGATCGCGGAGGAGGCTCACCGCCAAGGTGCTCTCGTTTATGCTCTCGACCCCGCTCAGGATGCCCCTGCGTTTGCGGAATGCGACGGCCACATCGTGGCTGAATACGATGACCTCCAGGCGCTCGAACAACTCGGCGACATGACGGATGTCCTCACTTACGAATTCGAAAATGTTCCAGGAGATATCCTTCGCCATCTTGAAGGCAAATACTCTATCCCTCAAGGAATTGCGCCGCTGTTCGACTCGCAGGACCGCCTTCGCGAGAAGAACAACGCCAAGCGCCACGGCCTCCCGGTTCCGGACTATATCCCGCTCCCGGCCTGCTCCTCTGACGAGGATTGTGCCGAGGTTCCTGCTGTTTCGGGTCAATGCGGATGTGACGACGTTCATACACGTCCGATGACAGACGCCGAGCGCTACGCGGAACTGAAAGATGCCGTTAAAATAATAGGTGTGCCATGTGTCCTGAAAACCAGAAGATTCGGATATGACGGACATGGACAGGCAGTCATAAGAAATGAAGCCGATATCGAAAAAGCTGCGGAGATGCTGAAAGTTCCATGCATCCTCGAAGCTTTCGTACCGTTCGACTACGAATGTAGCGTAATCATGGTACGCGACGGCAAACAGACCATACATTTCCCTGTAGGACGTAATGTCCACAAAGGAGGAATCCTCGATTTGTGCATAGTCCCTGCCGAAACACTTTACGTGGAAAATGGAAAAGTCCCTACAGAACTCTGTCAGCGCATAATCAGCGCCTGTGAACACTTCATGGAGGGATGTGATTATAAAGGAATACTTGCCATAGAACTCTTTATTAAAGGTAATGAGTTTGTATTCAATGAAATGGCGCCGAGGCCGCATAACAGCGGACACTATACTATAGAAGGATGTAACGCATCGCAGTACTCGGAACTCTGTCACTTCCTCCTCGGGGAAACATTGACCCGACCTGAACTGAAAGCACCGGCATTGATGAAAAACATTCTCGGTCAGGACCTGGAGGCGACCTGGCGGATCGTCGATCATGCGCTCGAAGAGCACAGGCGGAATCCGGAGGCGGCGCCGGTATCGGATATCGCGAAGATCGAAAATGCGTATTCCGGTCAGGCGGGCGATGGCGTTTTCGTCCATATTTACGGAAAAACAGAGTCCCGTCCCAAGAGGAAAATGGCTCACATAACGTTCGTGCCGATGTCGGAACAGGAATATAACCATTTCTGGGCCAATCACTTCGTGTACGGAAAGACAAGTAAATGATAGCAACACAAACAAATATAAAGATGGCACACAACTACCGTATCTTTGTTGAAAAATATCCTGAATTTCAGGTGGAGGCATCCAGCCTCAGGTCAGAACTGAATGAAAACCTTCAGCTCGATCTTCAGTCTCTTAGACTTCTTAATGTCTATGACCTCTTCGGTTTTACGCCGGAACTTCTCGAAAAGAGCCGTTACAGCGTCTTCGGAGAAATCGTAACAGACAAGGTGTCAGACGAATGTGACCTGACGGGAACCAAATACATCGCCGTGGAGTACCTTCCGGGGCAGTTCGACCAGCGCGCAGCTTCTGCTGTGGACTGCGTTCATCTGATCGATCCTAAGGCTGATGTCCGCATCAAGAGTTCCAAGCTTATCATCTTGCCTGCGGATATTGAGGATGAGACTATCGCCAAGATCAAGCATTATTTTATCAATGCTGTGGAGTCGCGTGAAAAGGACTTGAGCAAATTGACTGATTCTGAGGCAGCTGCAGTTAAGCCGGTACCTGTACTCGACGGGTTTACGAAGATGACCGAAGCGGATTTGGAGCCATTCTGCCGCAAGATGGGTCTGGCTATGAATGCCGATGACCTTCGTGAGGTTGTGAAATATTTCACAGAAGAAGGACGTGACCCTAACGAAACGGAACTCCGTATTCTCGATACATACTGGAGCGACCACTGCCGTCACACCACTTTCACTACAGAGTTGGAGGAAATCGGAGTCGAGGAGTCCTTCATGAAAGAAGACATCGACGGGACATTGAATCTGTATCTCAAGATGAGAAAGGAACTCGGCCGTGAGCATAAGGGGTTGAACCTCATGGATATGGCTACTATCGGAGGACGTTATCTCCGCAAGGCCGGCCTTCTCGACGACATGGAGGTCAGCGAGGAGAACAACGCCTGCAGCATATATATAGATGTGGACGTGGACGGCAAACTCGAAAGATGGCTGCTCATGTTCAAGAATGAGACACATAATCATCCTACTGAAATCGAGCCGTTCGGAGGTGCTGCCACTTGTCTCGGCGGTGCTATCCGTGACCCTCTTTCCGGACGTTCTTATGTATATCAGGCGATGCGTGTTACCGGTGCCGGCGACATCTGGAAGCCAGTGGCCGAGACACTTCCGGGAAAACTTCCGCAGCGTGTCATCACCAAGAAAGCTGCGCAGGGATATTCCAGCTACGGAAACCAGATCGGTCTTGCAACTACCCATGTAAGAGAGATTTACGATGAAGGTTATACTGCCAAGCGTCTTGAAGTAGGTGCAGTGGTAGGTGCAGTGAAGGCTGACCATGTGCGCCGCGAATCTCCAAAACCTGGAGATGTGGTCCTTCTTCTCGGAGGCCGTACCGGACGTGACGGTATCGGTGGTGCAACCGGTTCATCCAAGGAACATACAGAGGAGTCACTCGAAACTTGCGGAAGTGAGGTTCAGAAGGGCAATGCTCCTGAGGAGAGAAAGCTCCAGAGACTTTTCCGCCGTCCTGAAGTGACTGAACTCATCAAGAAATCCAACGACTTCGGAGCAGGTGGAGTGAGCGTGGCTATCGGAGAGCTTACAGACGGACTCGACATCTATCTCGACAGAGTCCCTGTAAAATATAACGGACTGAATGCTACTGAGTTGGCTATCAGTGAGTCTCAGGAAAGAATGTCTGTAGTCGTAGAGGCTAAGGACGAGGCCAAGTTCATGGAATACTGCCACAGCGAGAACGTGGAAGTTACACATGTGGCTGATGTTACTGATACAGAGCGTATGAGGATGTTCTACGGAGATAAAGTCGTGGCAGATCTTCAGCGTAAATTCATTGACAGTGCCGGAGCCAAACATTATGCGAAGGCTCTGATCGCTGCCGTGGAGGAGAAAAATCCGTTCGCAAGAGAGGTGAAAGGAGAGACATTGAAAGAAAAACTCCAGAATAACCTCAGCGACGCCAACGTGGTGAGCCAGAAGGGCCTGATCGAGATGTTCGATTCTACTATCGGACGTTCCACAGTGCTCATGCCTTATGGTGGTGAGCTGCAACTTACTGAGACTCAGGTGTCTGTGCAGAAACTTCCTACAGACGGATATACCGATACTGCCAGCATGATGGCATTCGGATTCAACCCTGTGATTTCCAAGTGGAGCCCTTATCACGGAGCCGCATATTCTATGATCGAGGCTTGTGCTAAGGTAGTCGCTGCCGGCGGACGTTACGAGAAAATGAGATTCTCATGCCAGGAATACTTCGAGAGAATGACACACGATCCGAAGGTCTGGGGCAAGCCGATGAGCGCCCTTCTCGGTTCGTTGAAGATGCAGATGGCCTTCGGCCTCCCGTCTATCGGCGGAAAGGATTCCATGAGCGGTACTTTCGAGCATATCAATGTCCCTCCGACATTGATCTCGTTCGGTATCACTACTGTCAATGCGAATAATGTCATCTCTCCTGAACTCAAGTGGGAGGGAAACAGACTCTGGCTCGTAAAACATACTCCTCTTAAGAACTATATGCCTGATGTTGAGCAACTTAAGAAGAACTGGGCGTTCGTCGAGGAGCAGATCGCAAGCGGCAACGCCGTTTCTGCATGGGCTGTCGGTTTCGGTGGCGTGGCAGAAGGACTTTGCAAGATGTCATTCGGCAACTCTTTCGGTGTGGATGTAAATGTCCCTGAAAACGAATTGTTCGACTATAACTACGGTTCCATCATTCTCGAGACAGAGGCTGACCTCAGTTTCGAAAATGCGCAGTTCCTCGGAACAGTGACCTCAGGCGTGGACGGCAACATCAGGGTAAACGGCAAGAATGTTTCTATGGATGCATTGGTTTCCAGCGCGTTCGACCGTTATGAAAAGGTTTATCCTGCGACCAGTACTCCTGATATGAAGCGTCTGGATCCTAAGGGAACTGAAGGTGTGAAACCGTTCAAAGCCAAGAAAGCAGACCTCAAATACAAGGGTGAAAAGATAGCTGAACCGTTGGCATTCCTTCCGGTATTCCCTGGAACGAACTGCGATTACGATTCTGCCAAGGCATTCCGCAAAGCCGGAGCCAAGGTGAAGTTCGGTGTATTCCGAAACCTCACGGAGCAGGATGTGAACGATTCCATCGAAGAGATGAAACGTAATATCGACGAGTGCCAGATACTTATGCTTTGCGGTGGATTCTCTGCCGGTGACGAACCGGACGGAAGCGGTAAGTTCATCGCCAATGTGCTTAACAATGAGAAGATTGCAGCAGCCATCGAGGCATTGATCGCACGCGGCGGACTTATCCTCGGAATCTGCAACGGATTCCAGGCCCTCGTGAAATCCGGTCTCCTTCCTTACGGACATCTCGGATGTGTGACCAAGGATTCACCGACATTGTTCCGAAACGATATCAACAGACATATCTCTCAGATAGCATTTACCCGCGTGGCCAGTGTGAACTCTCCTTGGCTGGCAGGCATGACTATCGGTGACACTTATGGTATTCCGGTCAGCCACGGCGAAGGTAAGTTCGTTGTAAATGAAGAACTTGCAAAAGAGCTCTTCGATAACGGACAGGTGGCGTTCAGATATGCCGAGCCTATCGACGAGTGTGTGACCATGCACTCTCCATATAACCCTAACGGTTCATATTACGCTATCGAGGGTATCATCAGCAAGAACGGACAGATACTCGGAAAGATGGGTCACTCAGAGCGTTACGAGAACAACCTGTTCAAGAACATTGCCGCAAACCTGGAGCAGCCGCTCTTCGATAACGCGGTGAAATATTTCAGGGGAGAATAATGTCCATGAAAAAAATAGAAATCATACATGATGGTGTATCCAAGAAGGTGTACGCCACAGATGAGCCTGACAAGGTTATCATCCAATACACCGATGCCATCACAGCTTACTATAAAATCAAAAGAGCGCTCATAAAGGACAAGGGTTTGTATTGCAACGCCGTTTCCAGTATGGTGTTCACTGTCTTGAAAAATGCCGGTGTTCCGATGCATTTCATTGAAAGACTGTCAGATACGGAGCAGCTCTGTCGTAGAGTGGATTCCATCCCGATGGAAGTAATCGTACGCAACGTCGTAGCCGGCTCCATGGCCAAGCGCTTGGGTATGGATGAGGGGATAGTGCTGAAAGAGCCTATCGTCGACCTCTGCTACAAGACTGAGGACCTCGGTGACCCGCTGATAAACGATTATCACGCCATCGCGCTCGGGCTCGTCACCAAGGCGGAACTCGCTGTGATCTATAGTCTTGCGGAGAAGGTCAATGCCGTCTTGACCCCGCTTTTCCGCGGAATCGGGATAACATTGGTCGACTTCAAGATAGAATTCGGCAGATTGCCGGACGGACAGATTATCCTTTCAGACGACATTACCCCGGACAGTGCCCGTTTCTGGGATATCGAGACCGGAATGAAACTGGACAAGGACCGTTTCCGTCATGACAACGGTAAGGTCGGACAGGCTTATAGGACTGTATACGAAAGACTTAAGGAAGCTGTAAAATAGCATTGACAAATATGGAAATCAGAGATAAGATAATGAGCGGCATGGGGCTGGAGGGCGAGGCCTTCAGGGGGCTTCACGAGGAGTGCGGCGTATTCGGCGTGTGGGGTGTGCCTCATGCGGCGGAGGTTACGTATTACGGTCTTCACGCGCTCCAGCATAGAGGACAGGAAGGTTGCGGAATCGTTTCTGTCAATGAGGAAGGACAGCTTCGCCGTGTGAAGGGCCTCGGCCTGGTTACTGAGGTTTTCAACAATGATAATCTTTCCACGCTCCGCGGTGACATGGCTATCGGTCATGTGCGTTATTCTACCAGCGGCGGAGGCGGTATCGAGAATGTACAGCCGTTCCTTTTCAGACATAATTCCGGTGACTTCGCATTGGCCCACAATGGAAATATCGTGAATTCCGATTTGCTCAGACGTTATCTGGAGGACCACGGAAGCCTTTTCCAGTCCACTTCAGACAGTGAGGTCCTGGCGCATCTTATCAAGAAGGACCCGCATGAGCGCAAGAAACCGCGTATATATCCGTTGATGGAGGCATTGAACATGATCGAAGGCGCTTTTGCTTTCGTCATCATGACTCAGAACAGAATCTATGCGTGTCGTGACAAATATGGCCTGAGGCCTTTGTCTCTCGGTAAAATCGGTGACGGTTATGTCGTCAGCAGTGAGACTTGCGCGTTCAGTACAATAGGAGCGGAGTTTATACGTGACGTGGAGCCGGGTGAGGTGATCACTATAGACCATCACGGAATCAGAAGTAACAAATATTCTGAATATCAGCGTCATGCGATGTGCGCAATGGAGTTTATCTACTTTTCTCGTCCGGATAGTGATATAGAGAGCATGAACGTGCATTCTTTCCGCAAGGAAACAGGAAAACTTTTGTTCAGGGATTCTCCTGCAGAGGCTGATATCGTAGTGGGTGTTCCGGATTCAAGTCTCAGTGCGGCAATGGGTTATGCTGAAGCGAGCGGATTGCCTTACGAGATGGGACTCATCAAGAACAAATATATAGGAAGAACGTTCATCCAGCCGTCTCAGGAGTTGCGTGACAAGGGTGTGAAGATGAAACTTTCCCCTGTGCGCAGTATCGTGAACGGAAAGAGGGTAGTCCTGATAGACGACTCTATCGTGCGTGGGACCACGTCCCGCAGAATCGTCAGAATGCTTCGTGAAGCCGGTGCTACTCAGGTACATGTGCGTATCGCCAGCCCTATGATCAAGTTCCCGTGCTTCTACGGTGTGGACATTTCCACTTACGAAGAACTTCTGTGTTCACGCAGGACTTTGGACGAGGCGCGTCAGGCGATCGAGGCCGATACTCTGGAATTCCTGAAAGAGTCAGCGCTCTACGAGGCCGGAAAGAGAAGCGACCTTTGTCTTGCCTGCTTCACAGGAGATTATCCTACAGCACTTTACGCAAGCTTCGAGGAAGCGAATAAAGATGGTAAGTTTTAACATATAATCATATATATCTATGGCAGTAGATTACGAAAAAGCGGGCGTAAGCCTTGAAGCCGGATACGATGTTGTAAGGCGTATCAAGAAACATGTGGCTTCGACATCACGTCTGGGCGTGATGGGTAACATAGGGTCATTCGGAGGAATGTTTGACCTTTCGGCTCTGAATATCAAGGAGCCGATTCTCGTGAGCGGAACCGACGGTGTCGGAACCAAACTCAAACTCGCATTCGCGATGGACAAGCATGACACAATCGGTATCGATGCTGTCGCCATGTGTGTCAATGATGTTCTCGCGCAGGGTGCGGAACCTCTCTTCTTCTTGGACTATGTGGCTGTAGGAAAGAACATTCCTGCCAAGATCGAGGCTATTGTTTCCGGTGTTGCAGAAGGATGCCGTCAGGCAGGATGTGCACTTGTCGGTGGCGAGACTGCCGAGATGCCGGGCATGTATAGCGACGGAGAATATGACATCGCAGGTTACACTACCGGAGTTGTGGAAAAGTCCAAACTTATCGACGGAACCAAGGTAAAGGTAGGAGATGTTCTCGTGGGAATCGCTTCTTCAGGTGTTCATTCAAATGGCTTCAGCCTGGTCCGCAAGATTTTCTCCGATGCTGCTCTCGATCTGCACAAGGTTTATCCGGAACTCGGTGACAAACCTCTCGGAGAGGTAGCATTGACCCCTACCAGAATTTATGTGAAACAGGTGCTCGACGTCATCAGAAACTGTGATGTCCACGGAGTTGCGCATATTACCGGCGGTGGTTTCGATGAAAATATCCCCCGCATCCTTCAGGAGGGTCAGGGTATTCATGTGGATGAGGGAACTTGGGAGATTCTTCCGATTTTCCGTTTCCTGGAGAAGCATGGCAATATCGAGCATCGTGAAATGTTCAACATTTACAACATGGGTGTCGGAATGGTTCTCGCTATGGATGAGTCTGAGGCTCAGAAAGCTATCGACATTCTCGCAGCTCATGGTGACAAGGCTACAGTTATCGGTCGCGTGACCGATACTCCGGGCGTGGATATCGCTCTGCTGTAGCATTTTATGTGCCTGCCGCCCCGGGTGGCGGGCATGATTCAGATGCCCTTTGCGGCGTGAATTATTTATAGGTATAACATATTATTGAAATGAAAGCATTAATCAGTGTCAGTGATAAGACCGGCGTGGTAGAATTCGCCAAGGGTCTGGTCGCTCTCGGATGGGAAATCCTTTCTACGAGCGGCACAATGAAACTCCTGAAAGAGTCAGGTGTTCCTGTTACAAGTGTAAGTGACGTTACCGGTTTTCCGGAAATCTGTGATGGTCGTGTGAAGACACTTCATCCGAAAATCCATGGAGCTCTTCTCGCTCGTCGCGATGTTCCTGAGCACATGAAAGAACTGAAAGACAACGGCATTGACACAATCGACCTGGTCTGCGTGAACCTTTATCCTTTCCGCGAGACTATCGCGAAGCCGAATGTGACCATGGAGGATGCTGTGGAGCATATCGATATCGGAGGTCCTTCTATGTTGCGCAGTGCTGCGAAGAACTGGGAGTCAGTTACTGTCGTTTGTAACCCTGCTGATTATGAGACTATTATCTCTGAGATTAAGGCCGGCGGAAACACTACCCGTGAGACTCGTCTGAAACTTTCTGCCAAGGCTTATACTCATACTGCAGAGTATGATATGGCAATTTCGACTTATATGCGTGCACAGGCAGGTCTTCCTGAGAAACTGTTCCTCGAGTATGATTTGAAACAGGAGCTCCGTTACGGCGAAAACCCTCACCAGGAGGCCAAGTTCTTTGCAAGCACGACACCTGAGTCATTCTCACTTGCCAGCGCTGAGCAGCTTAATGGTAAGGAGTTGTCTTACAATAATATCCAGGATGCCAATGCTACACTTAATATCGCCCGTGAGTTCGATGAGCCGTTCTGCGTAGGTGTAAAGCATATGAATCCATGTGGAAGTGCTACCGGCAAGACTATCGCTGAGGCTTGGAAGAAGGCTTATGAGGCTGACAAGACCAGTATCTTCGGAGGTATCGTGGCTGCCAACAGGGAAATCGACCTCGAGACTGCCGAGATGCTGAAGCCTATTTTCCTGGAAATCGTGATGGCTCCTTCATTCGCTCCGGACGCTCTCGAACTTCTCTGCACGAAGAAGAATCTCCGCGTTTTGAAGGTGGATATGTCTAAGGATAACACTGTCCGCAAGCAGTATGTCAGCATGAACGGCGGTATGCTGGTTCAGGACAGAGACATCAACACCAAGCCGGTTGCTGCCGAGCAGTGTGTTACAGAGGCTAAGCCGACTGCCGAGCAGCTTGCTGACCTCGAGTTCGCATGGAAGATCGTAAAACATGTGAAGTCCAACGCTATCGTAGTAGCCAAGAACGGCATGACCTACGGCGTAGGTGCAGGTCAGATGAACCGTATCGGTTCTGCCGAAATCGCTTTGAAACAGGCTCAGAAGACTCTGAAAGAAGAGGGTAAAGACATTATGACTGAGGGACTTGTGCTCGCTTCTGACGGCTTCTTCCCATTCAATGACTGCGTGGCTATCGCTGCCGAGTATGGCATCAAGGCTATCGTTCAGCCAGGTGGAAGTATCCGTGATGAGGATTCTATAAAACTCGCCAATGAGAAGGGTATCACCATGCTCTTCACCGGTGAGCGTCATTTCAAGCATTAATAGTTATGGACGAAGTGAATATCCCTCGCAGGGCCAAAGTTTTGGTCGTAGGCAGTGGCGGAAGAGAGCATGCTATCGTGGATGCTCTTTCCCGCTCGCCCAGAGTGGAAAAAATATATTGCGCACCGGGCAATGCCGGTATAGCGCGTCAGGCGAAGTGTGTCCCTCTTGCTGATACTCAGGTAGATGAACTCGCCGACTTCGCTGCGCAGGAAGGCATTGACCTGACCGTTGTCGGTCCGGAGGTTTCTCTGGCGGCCGGTATCGCGGATGAGTTCGAGGCGCGCGGGCTGAAGATCTTCGGTCCTTCGAAGGCGGCTGCCCGCATCGAGTCGAGCAAGGATTTCGCCAAGTCGCTGATGGCCAAGTACAACGTGCCTACCGCGGCCTACCGCACCTTCTCTGATTACAATGAGGCTCTTGTTTATGTCAATGCCGGTAAACTTCCTGTTGTGTTGAAGTATGACGGCTTGGCTGCGGGCAAGGGTGTTGTGGTGGCAGAGACTTATGAACAGGCTGATGAGGCGTTGAAAGATATGCTTCTGGATGACAAGTTCGGTCACGGCAGGGTAGTGGTGGAGGAATTCCTTACCGGTCCTGAGTTCTCGCTTCTTTGCTTTGTGAATGGTTCTGAGGTGGAGCCTATGGAGCTTTCTCAGGATCATAAAAGAGCTTTCGATAATGATGAAGGCCCTAATACAGGCGGCATGGGTGCTTATACTCCGCTTCCGTTCATTACAGAGAAAGATGAGGTTTATGCACTTGAACATATTATGAAGCCGATTGCTTCAGGTATGGTTTCGGAGGGTATTCCATTCCATGGTGTGCTCTATGGCGGACTTATGAAAACCCCTGACGGAATTAAGGTTATCGAGTTCAACTGCCGTTTCGGAGACCCTGAGACTGAGGTGGTTCTTCCTCGCCTGGAATCTGATATTTTCGAGATTTTCTGGGCTGTGGCCAATAAGACTCCGATGCCTCTGACCAAGTGGTATTCAGATGCTGTCATCGGTTTCGTACTTGCGTCCAAGGGTTATCCGGGGTCTTATAAAAAAGGCTTCGAGATACGGGGCGTGGATGAGGTTATGAAGGATCCTTCAGTGAAGGTTTATCATATGGGCACATCCCTGAAGAAGTTGGATGGTGATGGACATGAGGCTTTCGACAAGGCAGGTCATTCTCTTGTGACGAATGGTGGTCGTGTCCTCATGGTTCTGGCATCAGCACCGACATTGAAAGAAGCTCATGACAAGGCTCTTGCGGCTGTGGAACATATCGACTGCGATAATCTTTTCCATCGTACCGATATCGGACACTGGGCATTCGAGAAATAGCATTTGAGGTTTATATATATGAAAAAAGACGAGGAGATTCTCCCCGTCTTTTTTCTTAGCTGCATGCATGAGAACTATCCGATATCCGGAAGTTCTACATCTGTCGAGCCGGTAGTCAGAGCTTTATATGCCTTTTCCAGAGCCTCTTTTGCATTCTTCACGACATTTATATCTGTCGCGTTGAGGGCTTCTTTTGCGGCGGCAAGAGCGTCGTTGTAAGCCTTGAGTGACGCTTCCGTATAATCGTAACCATTAGGGTCATCGTTCTCATAAGAAGTTATAAGGGCTTGAAGCTCAGCCTTATATTCTTCTATTGTCTTGGCCTTCTCGAGAGAATACTTGAGAGTCTTGTCGTTGAAGGTGAAATCATATGTGCCAGCTTCGGCAGTAATCAGAGTCTGCGGGTAAGTGTTATTGTCACCTTTTGTGAGGACATCTGCAGAGCCTCCGTAGAAAGCGGTGTAGCTATAACCTGTAGACGATACGATGAAGAATCCCGGACCGTTGCCTGAAAAATCCTTGTTGGAATCTGTCAGGGTTATGGTTTTCTTCCAAGTGTGATTGTCAGCCTGTCTTTCGAGAGAATTTGACTCAGTAGCCTGCCATTCGTTTCCGAATACAATGTAAAGAGCTGAATATGAAGGCTTCTCGGCGAAGGTTGCGGTAAGGGTGATATCCTTTGTAACAGTAATTTTGCGGGTAGCTTCAGTCGAGCCGTCTGACCATGATTTGAACTCATATCCGTCATTAGGAACAGCTGAAATGGTAACTTCTTCACCATCTTTTACTTCTCCGGCTCCTGTCACCTTGCCCATGGTTTCATCAGCAGTAAGTGTCACCTTATATGTCTTGGTCTCCCAAGGCTTTACAGTGATGTTGTCAGTCACTTCAGTGAAGTCGTCCACTGTTACGGTAGAAATCAATGCCTTAGGCTCATAATCGCCCTGAATGTCCAGATGGAAGTTGTAGCAGATTCCCGGAACGAGGGTCTTTATTTCTTTCTCATAGACGAGAGGGGTGCATTCCACATCATTCTTCTGGTAATAAACCTTGAACCTTACGCGAGTTGTAGGATATGTTGTGGTTCCGGTAACTACTGACGGAACCTCATGACCGTCATAGACAAAAGGAACTACATTGGTGACGAGAAGCTGTGCCTTGTCGCCTTTTACGAAAGGTGCGTTAACGGAGCCGGCAGTGCTTCCGACAGCTCCAGCCATGAAGTACTCGTCACTGGTGGTCCAGCATGATGCCTTAAGTTTCTTGGACTGAGTGAATTCATCTATATTCTGGAACTCCGGTTCCTGCCATTTGAATGTTCCCCATGAATAAAATGCGATAAGTTCACCTGAAACTCTTACATCCCAGTCTGAATTGTTGGAAACTGTCATCTTTACCTGTGATGCGGCGTGATAAAACTCAAAATTCACCACATCCGTTTCTTCTGATTTTACATAGGAAACTATCGGGTCGTAGTTGAGCGGCGAATTGGTGCCTGTATTCTGCTGAAGAACCTGATTCTCATCGAAGCTGAATGTGGACGGGTGTGCAGCATAGAAATTCATCTTGCCTGCCTTGGTCCACATGGCCTTGTCTGAGCCGAAGTTGTCTCCTGATTTAATAAAATGTTCCTGCCACATTTTATTGTTCACTGCGTTGAAGGCGGTTACTTCGAATCCGTCCTTGTTCAGGGATTCCAGAGTTGAATTGTACCATACAGACTTCGAGTTTACATAGTCACTTACTTTGACGGATGACTGTACTTTCTTGTCTGACAGCTCGTTAAGCCACTTGGTAGGTGTGAGCTCGGTTTTCTTGCATGAGATGCAAGTGATTGCTGAGAGCAGCAATGCGAATTTAATTGTTTTGTTCATTTGTTTTTAGTTTTAACCAACTATTAACTGTTAATAATATAAACTGACTGTACAAAAGTCTGACTGTGACAGTAGGGATAACTGCAATGACTTTCACATTATTTCTTGTACAATCATGATTTTGATCAATGTTGAAGAGTTGCGGACGTTACTGCATTCGAAGGAACTGCTATCATGTGTCCCGGATTTATGTAAGCAGCAAGTGCTGAACCTACCTGATCGCCGTTAGCGTCGAATTCGAACACATCTGCAGCAGAAGTGTACGACTTGGCATCTACTATATACAAATGTCCTGTATATGGATTACAGTAGACACAATATGGATTCTGCATCTTGGAAATTACATTATAAGGTACCTCTGATAAAGTGCCGTCAGGTCTCTCAAATCCGTTTACCATCTCCATTGTAACAGGATCTATCGTATTCACATAATAAACATATTCGTTGGTCGAATAGGAGAACTGTGAACCGACAGTGAAAAACTTGTTATTTACTGTAGTCGTGTTATAAGTACAAGGAATACCTTCTATTACATTATAGGAATTGTCTGTGCAGTTGAAGATGACAGTTGCCGGACTGACCGTGTTGTAATCTCCAGGGGAATTGATACACAAATATGGTCCGCACTGGGACATCTCTCCATAAAGATTGATTACTGGATCTCCTGACTTTGTGAGAATCTCTACATCTTGTAATTTAGTCCATGTCATACAATCGATTACAGAGACAGTGTGCTCATAACCATGCGATTCTGAGAAAGCATAACCGCCGGTATTTGCGACAAAAAGCTTTCCGTCATAGAATGCTATGCCCTCCGGTTCATATCCCACTTCGATAGTCGATACGATATTATAGTTGTTCAGATCCACCTTCGCGACATAACCGCGTTCATAAGTTTCACCGAGCGCGGTATCGTGGGCATAGGAAGTTATATAGAGATAACCTCTGTCGTCCACACACATGTGCCTGCAGTTTGGGATGTTCTCAGTCTGTGCTACAAGTTTGCCGTCAGGTCGTATAAAATATATGATGTTGGACCAGTTGACGGAGATGGCCAGCAGATTCTTCTCCGGAATGTAGATGATATCCTCCGGAGTATCTCCTACCTTGGTGTTGTTTATCGTCCTGAACCACTGATTTGTTATCTCATGATTTCTTATGAGGGAGACCTGTCCATTGTCCGACTGCCAGTTGCCTTCATTGAGAAGAATGACATATTCCTCTGAAGAAACTGATATGAAGTCTTTTGTGACAGGCTGAGTCGTGATAGTAGACCTTGCGATATTCACATTCTTGTATTTGGCCGTCAACACTGAACCGTCCGAAGCAGTAACTGTCAATGTCAAAGTGTATTCGGAAGGTGGCAATACGAACATAAGGTGTTGAACATCAGCATTGTCGACCGAATAGCTGAAAGTCTGAGTTATCTCAGTGGCGGTTCCCTGCATGGAAACCGAATAGTCGGAA
>SAMEA104315426__coassemble_616_pt1 | contig 17830 bp, 14 predicted proteins | sample SAMEA104315426__metabat2_low_PE_008 | metagenome-assembled genome bin SAMEA104315426 (sample SAMEA104315426) | gut metagenome | biome: Monkey gut; feature: monkey-associated habitat; material: faeces | place: China | collected 2013 | reverse complement strand
AGGGAAGGACCCGCGACAGCGGGAGGGCCTGGTCCTGCAGCTGCCAGACTGCCGCCGGCCCCACGTCCATTATCCAATGTAATCGTCCAAGAAAAAAAGCTGACCACTCGGCCAGCTTTATATCTAAAGAATATTCATCGACTGCTCGCGGATCTTCTCCAGCTCGTCTTTCATCCGGACCACCACTTTCTGTATCCCGGAATGATTAGCCTTAGACCCGGTAGTGTTAATCTCACGCCCCATCTCCTGAATAATGAAACCCAACTTCTTGCCAGGATAATCCTCACCATCGATAGTATCCATGAAATACTTGCAATGCTGACGCAGACGCACCTTCTCCTCGTTAATATCCAACTTCTCGAGATAATAAACCATCTCCTCCTCGAAACGACTCTGATCCGGCTTCAACTTCAAATCCTCGATCGCCTTTTCGATCTTAGACCTCACCGCCAAAATCCTCTCGCCGTCGAACGACTCCACCTCATCCTCGAGATTAAGAATATTCTGAACCCTCGAAGTCACATCCTTATACAAAGCAACACCCTCACGAGAACGATAATCACAAACATTATCGATAGCCTTATCCACAGCAGCATCCACCTGATCCCAGTTGTCAGCCGTGATGATATCCTGACGAGTATTGTCGATCACATCAGGAAAACGGAGAATCGAATTGAGATAAAGAGCAGAATCCGTCTTCACCCCGAGACTCTCACCGATAGCGGCAACCTGACGGAAATACTCCGCAGCCATCTCTGTGTTTATATGTTTCGCAGACGATACCGCATTCGCCTCATAAGACACGAAAAAATCGATAGTTCCCCTATGAAGCCTGTCCGCAAGTTTCTGACGCACAAGCAATTCCTTATCCTTAGGAAGCAGCGTCGTCTTAATATTCACATCGGCAGTCTTGCCGTTCAATGTTCTTATCTCTATGGTTACCTTGCCGGTGTCCAAACAAACATCCGCCTTACCGTAACCCGTCATTGACTTAATCATAACTAACTCCTATTCCGGTTTGTATGAATCCTTGAGCACAGTAGTCCTGTTGAATACAGGATGCTCAGGAGTACTGTCCTTATCTTTGAAGAAATATCCGTCACGCTCGAACTGAACAGCGATACCTGACTGATCCTCGAGAAGAGCAGGCTCTGCATATCCGGTTCCGAGAACAAGAGACTCAGGATTCAAGAAATCCTTATAATCCTTATCCTCAGGCACCTGACTCATGTCAGCGAGAGTAAACAACCTGTCATACTTACGAAGTTCTACCTCCTTCGCATGAGCAATAGAAACCCAGTGGATGGTACCCTTTACGCTACGCCACTCACCTGAACCAGGACGAGTAGAAGGATCGAAAGTACACTTGAGTTCAGTGACATTGCCCTCGGCATCCTTAATAACCTCATTGCACTTGATGATATAGGTATATTTCAGACGAACCTCTCCATCCGGTTTCAGACGGAAGAACTTCTTAGGAGCATCCTCCATAAAATCCGCACGGCTGATATACATCTCTCCGGTGAACGGAACCTTGCGGGTAGCACCCTCAGGTTCAGCAGGATTAAGCGGACAATCGAACCACTCGACCTTGCCCGGCTCCCAGTTCGTAAGAGTAACCTTAATAGGATCCTCCACTACCATATATCTGTTGGACCTGGCGTTAAGATCCTGTCTTACACACCATTCCAGCAACTGGATATCCATGAGCTGGTCACGCTTGGAAACACCGATCTTCTCGCAGAACATCTTCAGAGCCTCAGCAGTATATCCCCTTCTCCTGACACCGCAAAGCGTAGGCATACGAGGATCATCCCAACCACTTACAAGACCCTTCTGAACAAGCTCGAGAAGCTTTCTCTTACTCATGAGAGTATAAGTAAGATTCAAGCGGGCAAACTCATACTGATGTGAAGGATAAATGCCGAGAGTCTGGATGAACCAGTCATACAAAGGCCTGTGCACGTCGAACTCGAGAGTACAGATGGAATGAGTGATATGCTCGATAGAGTCGCACTGTCCGTGAGTATAGTCATACATAGGATAGATGCACCACTTGTCACCGGTACGATGATGAGAAGCATGCTTGATTCTATAAAGAAGCGGATCCCTGAACATCATGTTAGGACTCGCCATGTCGATCTTGGCCCTGAGAACCTTCTCGCCGTCAGCATACTTGCCGTCCCTCATCTCACGGAAAAGCTTCAAGTTCTCCTCCACGCTTCTGTTTCTGTAAGGACTCTCAGTACCGGGCTTGTCGATAGTACCGCGGCCTTTACTGATCTCTTCCTGAGTCTGGTCATCCACATAAGCGAGACCCCTCTGGATAAGCTCCTCAGCCCACTCATACAACTGGTCGAAATAATCAGAAGCATATTTCTCCTTATCCCACTGGAAACCAAGCCATTTGATATCCTCCTTAATAGAGTCTACGTACTCGGTATCCTCCTTGGTAGGGTTAGTATCATCAAAACGGAGATTAGTCTTGCCGCCATATTTCTGGGCAAGACCGAAATTTATACAGATACTCTTCGCATGACCAAGATGCAAATATCCGTTCGGCTCAGGAGGGAAACGAGTAAGAATACTGTCCATCTTTCCTGACTTCAAGTCGGACTCGATAATCTCTTCGAGAAAATTCAATTTCTTAGGCTCAACAGCCTCTTTCTTCACTTCTTCCATATTTCGTTTTATATTCTATTGCTCAAATTTCGCAAGCCATTAAACTTGCCGAGTTTTAGCGCGAACTTAATCCTACTATACAAGCCCTTGCCTGCGGATTTATAGCCATCGACTAAAATCTCACAAAAATAAGAATATTTTTCTAACTTTTCGCTATAGGAACGACAGTAACCTCTATTCCAAGCTCCTGCAAATTCTCCAAATACATCTTAGGGATATTTTCATCAGTGATAATCCGGTCGATTTCACCGATATCGCAAATCTTGCTGAAACCCTTCTTTCCGAACTTGCTGCTGTCCACAAGCAACACCGTCTGCTGCGAAGTATTCATCATCATACGGTTCAGATTCGCCTCCATCATATTTGTAGTGGTGACGCCGAAATCCAAATCCACACCGTCAGCACCCATGAAAAGCAAACTGCAATTAAAGTACTTCAGCATATCCTCCGCGAACGACCCTACCACCGATACCGAACTCTCACGGACAATGCCGCCAAGCTGCACCACATCGATATCCTTATTCTGAGAAAGCATCGACGATGCTGATACCGAAGCAGTTATGACAGTGATATTCTTTTTGTAAATAAGTTCCTTCGCCGCATATAATATAGAGGTACCGGATGCCATAAGAATCGAATCATGCTCATTCACCATCTTCGCTGCCCTCATACCGATAGCCCTCTTCTCGAGCACAGCCTGCTTCTCCTTCTCATTGATATGCCTGTCCCCGATATAAGGACTGATAGGGATAGCCCTGCCATGAGTACGATAAAGCTTATTCTGCTTTTCCAGCGCCGACAAATCTTTGCGGATAGTCACCTCCGACACATCCAGACGCTCAGCCAAATCCGACACCGACACACTTCCCTGAAGCTGAAGAATATCCAATATCGCCCTATGACGCTCTGTAAGAGAAGTCAAAGCCTCCGAACTCAATAACGCTTTCTGTTCTGCCATATCCCAATATTTTTATTTCTTATATACGTCCAACTGTCCGAAATTCAGACCCCAGCAACCGTCCTGAACTATCGGAACTTCCTTTCCGTCGAGATTTTTCTCGTAAACCACATCCTTCAGGAAAGTATGCGAATGCCCACCGACCACAATATCCACGTTTCGTGTACTCCGCACCAGCATAGGATCGCTGAAGCCCTCGGTATCGAAGCCTATATGGGTCAATGCTATTACGACGTCGCAATGTTTCTTTTCCTTCAGGAAATCCGCCCACTTCTGAGCTGATTCGATATCCCCGAGACGTGGAACCCTGTCAGCCACTTCCCTCTGAACCACACGGGTGATGTCAGTCAACAATCCGAACACACCTATCTTCAAACCGCCACGACGAAGTATCGCATATGGTTTCACGTATTTTCCGAGCTCAAACGAAGAAAAATCATAGTTCGAACAAACAACAGGACATTTCACCTGCTTAAGTCTGCGGGAAAGCTCCTCCACGCCATTATCGAACTCATGATTACCGAGAGTAATGACGTCATACTTGAGAGCATTAATCATAGCGATCTCCACATCTCCGTGAAGCACAGTGAAATACGATGTTCCCTGACTAAAATCTCCAGCATGGAGAAGAAGCACATTCCTCTTTCCGTCAGCAGTTCTCACGCTGTCCACATAAGCTGCTCTCTCGATCACTCCACCCTTTCCACCAGGCTCATCAGTCTCACGTACAGGCTCCAAATGGCTATGAGTATCATTCACATGCAAAATCACAAGATTCTGCGCAAACGCGGCAGACGCTGCCAAAAGCAATGCCGCTGAAACACTTATAATCTTTTTCATCATCATCCCTTCCATTATTTCAAGATTTGCACTCTGCCGTCAGCCTTATACTCGACAGGCTTGCCCTCAGCCGTAAGCTTCTTCACATAAGGAAGCACTACATCTATCACGTACACATCCAACACCTTGACATCCAAGGCATTCTTGGCGATAGAATAACCGTCACCGCCATTGAGGAGAAAATCGACAGTAGTCACACCATAAACCTTATCGTCATCCAATGGCTGTCCGCCAATCTCCGCACTCAAGAGCTTTCCGTTCTTGTCAGACACACATCTTACACCGCCGACAACCTGCCAATACTCTCTGGCCATCTGTTCCAAAATCACCCTGATATCAGAGCCCTTCAGTTCCAGGTAACAAAGTTTATTTTTGAAAGGAAACATAGACATGATATCATCCAGGAGAACGTCTCCCTTAGGCATATCCACTCTGATTCCGCCGAAATTGGCAAATCCCACATCCACTTTCTTGCCTGTCAACTCGCTGCAACTACGGATCAGGATATCGATAAACCAGTCTGACAATGCACTTTCGGGTCTATGGGACGTCATAGCTTCAGGTGAATAGGCCACAACCTGTTTCACCGCAACCATGTCCTTCTGCGCATCTATCATAATCTTGGCCACTTTAGGAACAGTGCCGCATTTGTACACTTTTCCGTTCGGAGCATAATACTTTTTGCCACGAATCTCACCCATAGACTCTTTCACATTGTCCGCAGCAGACAAGACCACTCCGGTACGGGAACCATCCATTCGGGTACTCTTCCATTTTACATCGAAATCCTGTGCATCCACGGCACCACCTAACAGGCCCATGCACAGAATCGGGAGCAAATATTTGCCTCTTGTAATCATATCTATTTCATTTTTAACCACTTCCACAAATCCTTGAAGGTAGACTTTTTACCGAACATAAGAATACCTATTTTATATATCTTGGCAGACATCCATGCGCAAAGCACAAATGTCAATATCAATATACTTATAGAAAGCACGATCTGCCATGTCGGAACGCCGAACAAAACACGTGTCAGCATCACCATCGGTGAAGTGAACGGAATCATTGACCCCCAAAAAACAAGCGCGCTGTCAGGAGACTTGTACGCGAACATCGCGATAAAGAAACCGATCATCAGCGGAATCGTCAGCGGCAGCACAAGTTGCTGACTGTCAGCTTCATTCTCCACTGCCGAGCCGATCGCAGCGAAAAGCGACGCGTAGAGCAGATAACCGAAAATGAAGAACAGCACGAACACGACGATCAGTTCGACATAGTTTATACCCGCAAGCGTAGAGAGCACAGCCGACAGTTCCGAAGGCTGTTCCATCGCAGGCATCGTCATCCCGGCCGCGTCCATTTGTTCCTGGCTCACACCCATGCTCGAAGCCACCTGCGCCATCTGCGCCGTAGGATCCGCCCCCGCAGCACCCGAAATCAAGTTCGTCCCGGCGATGCCGCTGACCACGCCCAAAATGAGTAAGGTCAATGCAATCCACATAAAGAATTGGGTCAATGCCACCATGGCGACACCTATAATCTTACCGAAAAGCAGTTCCGTGGCTTTCACTGAAGAAACCAAAACCTCCACTACCCTGCTGGATTTTTCTTCTATCACACTGGACATCACCATTCCGCAGAACATGGAAATGAACATGTAGATAATCATGCCCAAAATCATGGACAGAATCATATACATGCCTGACTCATTGAGAGTTTCGTTTCCAGATTCGTCCATTTTATATGATACGAGCCTGATGTCAGGTTTTACTTCTGACATAATCTGATCCAGACCGTCGATGCCATAAGATGCCACACGATACTCCTCTACGGCATCATTGACCATCCCCTCAATAGAACTGGAAACCTCCATTCCGAGAGGCTTCTCAGCATAAGAAATAGCCGTAACTGTCTTGCTTACAGTATCTAACGGAGATATTACCAGAAGAGCATCCATTCCGACACTGTCCAGCTGCCTTTTAAGAACATCCGGGTTCTCACCTTCGAAAGACTCGAACTGGAGAGTTTCACCGTCTTCAAGATACGGCATCACGATTCCGGATTCATCCACGACTGCCACTTTTTTGGCCTCTTCCTTGGCAAGCAACATGATGAGTGACGGCAGCACGCAGATGGCCGCAAACAATATAGGAACGAGGAAAGTCGTGATAATGAATGACTTCTTCTTTACGCGAGTTAAATATTCACGTTTGATTATTATGTTTACAATATGCAGGTTCATAGTTCAGTCCTCCGTTTTATATACCTTCTGTGACAAGTTTTATGAATATATCGTTCATTCTCGGAAGCAGTTCCTTGAATGAGTGGACAGTAAAATGCTGCGCCATCACAGCCGTCAGGACATCATTGGCAAGTCCCTCTTTTTCAAGCGAAAGCACTGCGGTATGGCGTCCATTGTCATTAACATCAGACAGCACGGAGAACAATCCCGGAACAGATTCCAGAGCAGACTCGCCGCTGCAGATCAGCTCCACATGGTTATTTCCATATTTGCGTCTGATTTCTTCCACACCGCCGGTAATTACGAGTTTGGATTTGTTTATCAATGCGATATTGTCACAAAGTTCCTCGACAGATTCCATATTATGGGTAGAAAGGATAATCGTGGCCCCCTGGTCTTTCAGTTCCAGGATTTCCTTCCGGATCAATTCGGCATTGACAGGATCAAAACCTGAGAACGGCTCATCGAGAATCATCAGCGACGGTTTGTGGACTACGGTAGTGATGAACTGGACTTTCTGGGCCATTCCCTTCGAAAGCTCCTCAACTTTCTTCTTCCACCAGTCCTGGATACCGAATTTAATGAACCATTTTTTCAGTTCCGCCTGGGCATCTTTTGCGCTCATACCCTTAAGCTGAGCGAGATACATGGCCTGTTCTCCGACTTCCATCTTCCTGTACAGTCCACGCTCCTCCGGAAGATAACCGATTTTCTCCACATCTCTCTGTGTCACAGGACGCCCATCGAAATAGACTTCTCCGGAGTTCGGAATAGTGATTCTATTGATAATTCGGATCATAGTCGTCTTGCCGGCTCCGTTCGGACCGAGAAGACCGAAAATCTGTCCCTTCGGGACGCTAAGGCTGACATGGTCCAATGCTACCTTCTCGCCGAAGTTTTTGCAGATTTCTTTACATTCAATTAACGCCATGACTATTAAGTTTTATGTCTGTTTTATTTGCCTACGATTTTAGAAACGAGTTCCATCAGAAGTTCTTCCTGGGACGCTTCCCCGCTTCCGCCGCCCTTTCCCTTGAAGTCATATTCTTCCAGAAGCGATATTACTTTCATGCAGCGCTGCACAGGGAAATTCCGCACAGCAGTGTCGTATTCCTTTAAGAAATAAGGATTTACGCCAAGCAACTTAGCTTTTTCTCCATTCGACATACCGGGATTTTTCATGAGAGCGGCCTCATATTTCAGAATCCTGTAGAAATGGGTAAACAGAGGTGCTGTAGCCATCGGCATGGCGAATTTAGGTCCCGAGCCGATGTAAGCCGCTATTTTCATGGCTTTCTGCACGTTCATGCAGGAAAGTTCCTTGGTCAGTTCGAATATGCTGAACTGTCTGCTGATGCCAACATTCTTTTCGATGTCGGCGGCAGTCACATTTACGGTTCCTTCCGGAAGATTTTTCTGAAGTTTCTCGGTCTCGATTACGATTTTGTCCAGTTCCGTGCCGGAATACTCCGCGAGCAAAGCCGCAGCGTCCGGGTCAATGTTCAAGCCCTTGGATTTGTAGAACGACGCTATCCAGCCCGGCATTTCATAATCGCGCAGAGACTCGGATTCCAGGACAATGCCGTTTTTCTGGACATTCTTGTACAGCGCCTTGCGTTTGTCCGAAGAAGCGCCATGCATAAGTATCACCAGGACAGTGGATTCCATCGGTTCCGCAGCATATACGGACAATGCTTCCAACGTCTTCATATTCTGGGCCTCTTTCAAGACCACGAGACGGCGTTCCGCCATCATCGGATAACTTCTCGCATCAGAAGCTACAGTATCGGCATCAGTATCCAGACCGTAATATACAGACTGGTTGAAATCGCGTTCCGCATCACTCAGCGCATACTTTATTATCTCACCGCACACAAGGTCAGGATAATACGGCTCGGTCCCCATAAGGAGATACACCGGAGCGAAGACACCGTTTCTGGCATCCTGAATAATTTTCCCGGCCTTGTCGGCTATTTCTGAATACTTCGGCATCAGTAATAATTATACATCACGGCAGTGTTTTCATAACACGGCACAAATTATACAAATATACACATTTTTTTCTTGTAGGCAATTACTGGGCAAATCCTTAGTAAGTGTAAAAACAATATGTCGGTAAAGATTCGTGATCGATTTTCGAGGAATATATACCAATAAGACGCACAAAAGCCGGCATTGACGGAAATGGCCCGAAATGAACCATCTTTAGTGCGTTTATTTTCATATATTTGCAGAAACAATACCAGTAACATTATGCGAAAGACTATCTTACTAATCACATTGTTTGCCGCAACATGTTTTATCAGCTGTGACAAGAACACTAATCCGGAATCAACGGAAAGAATACCGATCAGGATTTCATCCACTGTTACTAAAGTATCCGGTGACACATTCGAGCAAGGTGACGCCATCGGATTGTATGTAGTGAATGCTACCGAAAATGAAGACGGAAGTTGGGAATCAGGAACCCTCGCCGACACCGGCAACCATCTGGACAACATCCGCTACGAATACAAAGGTTCATGGAATGCTGACAAGGAATACTACTGGAAAGATGCCAGAACCCAGGCAGATTTCTATTGTTATTATCCTTATAACAGCAAGGCAAGCAACGTGGAGAGCATAAAATTCACCACTCCAGTAGATCAGAGCACTTTGTCGGGTTTCAAATCCGCAGAAATCCTCTGGGGACATGCCGCGCTGAAATCTCCTTCAGAAGAATATGTAAATATACTTACTTCGCACATGATGTGCCAGTTTGTCATAGAAGTAAAACCCGGCAAAGGCTTTAATGCCGAATCGCTTTATAACAGCATCAGCAAAATCAGGGTAAACAACGTCATGAATCAGTCAGTTCTGAACCTGAAAACCGGAATGCTCTATGCAGAAGGCAGCCCTACAGATATAGCTCCGTATTATGACGGTAAAACTTATCGGATAATGCTGGCGCCACAGACCGTTCTCGCCACATCTCCTCTCATAACCATAACGATAGACGGAAGAGAAAGAACGTTGAGCAAGAACATTCAGTTCGTTTCCAACACACGGAAGAAATGCACTATCACCATCGACAAACTGAATGAAGGTATCAATGTCAGCATCGGCGGCTGGATAGATGACGGTACAGACTACGGTGGAACCCTTAATTAATCAGCAACATGATGAAGAGCAAATATATATTGGCATTGACCATACCCGCAATTTTCGGGTGTGCGGTCAATGAAATTACTCCTGAAGCCCCCGGGGCTGAAGAGGGGCTGATTCCGATTACATTGGGAAATCATATCGAGCAGGAATACGCGACGCGCGCAGACCAGAACGGATTCGCTGACGAGGACAAGATCGGTACGTTCATCGTGGACTATGAGGACGGCAAACCCGGAGAGCTGAAGCTTACCGGAAACCGTGCGGACAACCTCTATTACAAATATAATGAGGCTGGCAACCGCTGGGTTCCTTCGTACGATGTTTATTTCAAGGACAAAAACACTCCGGTGGACATCTACGGATATTATCCTGCGGGAAATCCTGAATCCATCGAGGAATATGCCTTCGAGGTGCAGAAAGACCAGAGGTGTGAGGCCAAGGGCAATAATTTATCGGGATATGAACAGAGCGACTTGCTCTGGGCAAAGGCGGAGAAGAAGACATCTGACGACAAAATCATCTGGCTGAACTTCCATCACAAAATGGCCGGAATCCATGTCACACTCTTTGAGGGAATGGGTTTCGAAGAGGGAGAGTTCGCCAAACTGAAGAAGGACGTGCTTATTCTGAACACTGTCAGGAAAGCCACTGTCAACCTCGCAACAGGCGGCGTCATGACGTCCGGAGAGGTGCCTGAAACCGGTATTATTCCTGCGAGGGAAGGCGACGGGGAATTCAGGGCTATCGTGGTGCCACAGACAATCGCACCGGGCTCAAAGGTTCTTTATGCCACCGTGAACGGTCGTACCTATACTCTCTATACGGATGACGGTATAGTGTACTCTGCCGGCAAGCAGCACAACTTTCGCCTCATGATAAACAAGCTTCCTGCAGGAGATTACGAGTTTACTCTTGCCAATGAAAGCATTACGGTTTGGGAAAACGACAAGACCTCCCATAACGGCATTGCCAGGGAATATGTGGTCATCAACCTCGACACTCCAGGTACACTGGACGCGATAATCGCTTCCAAAGGACTGACTATAAGCAAGGTACGTAACCTGAAACTTACAGGAAAGATCGGTGCGAGAGATTTCGCCGTAATGAAATATTTAATGACAGATCTCAGCTGCCTGAATCTTAAGGAAGCAGAAATCTGCGAAACAAATGGTGGAAATCTGGGCTTCAATAATAGTGGCTATAATTGGTGTCACGAAGACTGCATCCCTGAGGGCGCCATGAGCAACAAACGAAGCATGACAAGTCTGATTCTCCCGGACAAACTGAAGAAAATCGGAAACAACGCATTCGCAGATTGTAATGGACTTACAGGTTCACTGATTATCCCTGAAGGAGTTACAGAAATCGACTATGCTGCATTCCGTTCTTGCACGAACCTCAACGGAGTTCTTAAACTTCCTTCCACATTAAAGACCCTCGGCCGCGTAGGAGGATATACCTCATACTGGGACGGAGCTTTCAAGGATTGCGGATTCATCTGCGAACTGCAACTTCCTGAATCATTGGAAACCATCGGATGGGGTTCATTCATGGATTGCAAAGGTCTCTATGGAGAACTGCATCTGCCTGACAATTTGAAGAATCTCGGACTCGGAGCTTTCAGCGGATGCAAGAACATGAGAGGATCCATAACCATCCCTCAGGGAGTAACCACCATCGAAGACGAAACCTTCCAGAACAGTGGTTTCAACGGAACACTTAAACTTCACGACGGTATCACGTCCATAGGTCCAAGAGCCTTCAAGGAGACTCCGCTCAAAGGAGAGTTGTATCTGCCGAAGCTATTGGAAGTCATCAGTGCTGAAGCATTTTACAGATGCGACTTCTCAGGAACCCTCGTACTGCCCAAGAATATCAGACAGATCGGAGACAAGGCATTCTCATTCAACTGGAGGCTTATGGGAACTCTGGAGATACCTGAAGGTGTCTTGTCCATCGGAGCCGGAGCTTTCGCTCAATGCAAGATGCTCGAAGGCGTTATTTTCCCTGAAAGTCTGGAAGCCATCAAATTCGAGCCCACATGGTACGAAGACGGAGGAGCATTCCAGAACTGTTTCGGAATCGGCAGGATAGTCTGCAAGGGCAGAATCCCTGCATATATCCAGGACGGCAGTTTCAACGGTGTCGCCAAGGACAATTTCACCCTCGAAGTTCCTGAAGGTACAGAGCATCTGTATCAGGTATCGAACGGATGGAGAGAGTTCAAGCGCATCGCAGCATACCGCAATCTCGTGATACGTCCTATGGTAGCCTCTGCCATCAACACTTCCGTTACCAGAAATCTGGTTCTGACGGCAGACGGCAACTGGTCCGTAAAGAGCCAGCCTGACTGGGTAACCCTCGACAAGACATCCGGAAAAGGCAAGACCGAGCTGAAACTCACCTTCTCTCAGAAGCCGAAGGACGGAACTATGAGAAGCGGAGAGATTGTATTCCAGCTCGACGGAAAAGACTACGAAACCAAGCTCGCACTGTCACAATACGATTATGACTACGCTGAGGATGAAGTCATTACACTTCACAAGGCCACCAAGGGCAAGGGCGTTAACATCGTGATTCTCGGAGACGGTTTCAGCGCCAAGGACATCAGCGAGAACAAACTGATGAATGCCATGAACAAGACTTATGAGCATTTCTTCAGCATCCAGCCTTACAAGGCATATAAGGATTATTTCAATGTCTACACAGCAGTCCCTGTTTCGCCTGAATCAGGTGTCGGAACCGTAAACACCATCGTGAACAACCGCTTCAACACAGCCACCAACGACGGTGTAACAAGAAACGGAAATGATGATTACTACGAAGTCATGCAGTACGCCTGCAAGGCACCTACAGTGAATAACGACAATATCAACAAGACATTGATCATAATGATTCCGAATACGGAAGATTATGGCGGAGTCACTTACATGTGGGACGACGGCTCGGCGATAGCGTATTGTCCTATGAGCGATTATGGTTATCCTCTCGACTTCCGCGGTGTCATCCAGCACGAGGCCGGCGGGCACGGATTCGGCAAGCTCGGTGATGAATATATCTATCACAATGCGTTTATCCAAGCCTGCAATTGTACTTGTTGCCCACATGCTTACGAGTTGATGTCGGCCCAGTCGAAAGGATGGTTCCAGAACTTGTCACTCACTGGCAAGATGAGTGACGTTCCTTGGAGAAACTTCATTTTCCATGATAAGTACTCAGGTTTCGTGGATATTTTCGAAGGCGGTTACATGCATAGCCGTGGAGTTTTCCGTAGCGAGCAGAACAGCTGTATGAACAATGAGATTCCATATTACAGCACCATCAGCCGTTATGAAATCGTGAAGAGAATCATGGAGTACGCCGGTGAACCGTTCAGTTTCGACAAGTTCGTGGAAAACGACATCGTGGAAGCTGTTGCAGAAACCGCAGCCACAAAGGACGGCAATACTGGAATGGATTCACGTTCGGCTTCCATGAATTCGCATGAGCCGGTATTTATGGGTGAAAGAAAAACCTTAAGATAATCAGAACGTTATGAAAAGAATTATATACATAACAGCTGTATTGGCAGCATTGGCAGGATGCACTAAAAGTAATCCTGAAGCTGACTCGTCGGACGAGATGCAGTTCATTCCGGCAATGCCGGGGACCAAAGCGACCGACAATGCTTTCGAGGATGGGGACAAGATCGGCGTTTTCGCGGCAGCATACGAAAACGGCAAGCCTGCTCCTCTACAGCTTGTCGGAAACTGGGCGACTAACGCCGAGGCTACATTGAACGGGTCCAAATGGACAGTCTCCCCTACCGTCTGGTGGAAGAAAGAAGACGTAAAATATGACATTTACGCTTACTATCCTTTCGATTCCGAAATGGAGTCTGTAGATAATTATGAATTCGAAGTACTTCAGGATCAGAGGGATAAAGGCTTTACCAAGAGCGACCTCATGTGGACGAAGACGTTGGGCATTTCGCGCACAGAGACCGGTATTCCTCTTAATTTCAAGCATAAACTCTCCCGCATTGACATAAACCTTATCAAGGGCGAGGATTACGAGGGGGAACTTCCTGCGACAGCGGAAGTCAGGGTGCTGAACACGGTGACGAGCGCGATTCTGGATCTGGAAAGCGGTGATGTCCAGAAGGATCCTTATGGAACGGAGAAGACCATTCTGGCGAAAAAGACGGGGCTCGGCAAGTATTCGGCGATAGTCGTTCCGCAGAAGTTGCTGAACCAGGTTCCGATTTTGGAAATTATTGCCAATGATGTTTCTTACCTTGTGAATTGGCGGTTCGTATTCGAATCAGGAGTCAGGCATACGATAGACGTTACGCTGTCGTCGGACCCTAACAAGGTGGTAATCAATATCGGAGGAAAAATAGAAGGTTGGATATGAAAACGAAGGTGCGCATACTACTGATGTCGTTGGTTCTCATGTCGACAGGGTGTACCCAGAACGTTACTGTTCCGGAGCAGTATGTCGCACCTGAGTTTTTGAGAATCGACTACAACGTATATTCATTGGCAAACGTCTATTACGTGACACTCTCGGCAGCATTGACCTCCACCAACGGGGTCGAAGAGGCGGGGTTTATGATAGGAACGGACGAGACTACGATGAGTTATATGTCAGCCGATGTAGGAGATAAGATATTTACACTGAAAATCAGCAACTTGCAGGCCAACACAGAGTTCTGTTTCTATGCTACTGCCGGTAACAGCATAAATGAGATCAGGTCGGAGCTGACAAGATTCAGGACACCGAAACCAGGCGAGACTGCCCGTCCAAGTATTCCGGATACTCCGAGCACACCGGATACTCCGAACGCACCTACAACGCCTGAAAATCCTGGCGATACACAGCCTGCCAAACCTCTTCCGCCACCTGAAGGGACAGGTGTTGTGGTCAGCGACGCCAACTTCAAGACCTATCTTCTCGGGTTGTGTGACAGCAATAAGGATGGCAAGATAGAGATATCTGAAGCCAAGACTGTTACTTCTATAGATATTTGCACTGACAATGTCACGACGTTGGACGGCATACAATATTTCGAGGGCGTAAAGACATTGACCTGCAACGGAACGGTCTGGAAGGGGCAGCTGAAAGCATTGGCGCTCAACGCGAATGCGAGCCTGGAGCGGCTGGAGTGCAACTATAACTATATCACTTCCTTCGTGTTGCCGGCTTCGCTCAAGGAGTTTTACTGCAGGTTCAACACGGTGGCGTCTTTCAGTTGGGGCAATGCGACGCAGATCCGGAAACTGGACTGCTTCGGAAACAGATTGACCGTCCTCGACCTCTCCCCTCTAAAGGAACTGGAAGAGCTTACTTGCGGAATGAACAGTTTCAAGGAACTGGACGTGTCCAATAACCTGAAACTCAAGCTGCTGGATTTGAGCGACTCCCCTACTCTCGAGACCGTGTATGTGGCGAGGGGACAGAAAATAGAGAATATTATCGCGGAAAACAGAATAAATTTCAAATTCATAGACCAAAAATGACGAAAATAATACCTGAACTGAATTATTTGCTTCGTCTTGTAGAGAAACATTATGGACGGCATCTGTCTACAACGACGGATTTCGAGTCGCTTTCGGTGCTGATCGAGAGGGAAACCGGGGAATTGTTGTCGGCTTCTACGCTGAAGCGTTTGTATGGTTATGTGAGCATGAAGCCTGTGCCGAGAAAGAGTACGCTGGATATTCTTGCACGGTTTATCGGGAAAAAGAGTTATGACCAGTTCAGAGAAGAGCTGAAAGAGAGCACGGCTTTCACATCGACGTTTTTCAGCCAGAAGACGGTGTATGCATCGGAGCTCAAGGACGGCGACATAGTTCGCATCGGATGGGATCCTGACAGGGTCGTCAAGCTCAAGTATTTGGGTGATAATGAGTTCGAGGTAATAGAATCGCTGAATTCTCAGTTGCTTGCCGGGGATAAGTTCGAGCAGGTTTCTTTCATGATGGGATATCCGCTCTACATTTCCAGAATTTTGCGCGACGGAGAGTATACGCCGTCTTATATCGCCGGAATGCAAAACGGACTTAATCTTCTGGAGAAGGAATAGTTTCCTCTATCGCATCTGTAGCCTGCATGAATATCTTGTCTATGGAGTCGCCGTCGAGGTAATACTCCTCCGGTTCCGGCTCCTGCACGTGCTCGCGTTTGGAGTAAAGGCGTGTAAACCAGATCATTCCCAACACCAAGACTGATATGACGGCTGCATATATTATCGGGCCTGGAGACAACGAGTGGAACAATGCTTTATCGATTTCATCTATGCTTCCGTATCTTTTTTCCACTGCCCTGGACATACATTTGCGAGCAACCCTCCTGTAGGTTCTTCTGCCGGACAGTTCCGACAAAATAACGCCCAACGAATATATATCACTTCTATAGTCTGATTTCTGACAGGACAACTGCTCCGGCGAGGCATACATGGCCGTCCCGGCATTGCCCTTCAGAACTTGGTGCGAATCTGAGTCCGAGAGGGAGAAGTCTATCAGTTTCAGATTGTTGCCATTATTGGTAATCAGAATATTCGTTGGTTTCAAGTCCCTGTGCACGACTTGTTTCAAATGGATGAAGCGCACGGCGTCCAGCAGTTGGGAGACGATTTTGTCGCAGAGAACATCGTCTTTTCGGCAGAGCTGCACATAGTCTGAAAGCGGACTTCCGTCCACCCATTCCATTTCTATGGAGAGGCCGATTCCAGGGACCTCGCAAAGGTCATAGTACTCTCTGATATTCGGATGGTTAAGGCTTCTGCCTATCTCGTATTCCTTGCGCAGCATCTCCTCACAGACGATGTCGCCTTTATGCTCTTCGTCCAATGTTTTCAGAACTACATAGCGTCCTGATTTCAGCCATTTATATAATACGAAAGGGCCTCCAGCCGACGGATTGAGCAATGTCGGCGCGGATGACGGCGCTGTCTGCGCATCATCTTCCATGCCGAAGAATCCCGATATGCCTGTACTGTCCATTCCCATAGTATTGTTCGGATACGTTGTGGCCTTTTTACATTAGTCTGCTCAAGTTTCGCAAGTTCTCAAACTTGCTGAGCGCAAGCGCTTATTTGAGGGTTATCACTCGTACGAAGTCTTATTCCCCACGCACTTTTTTCGTGCACGTCACTCTCACCCTAAGTCATCCCCACCTCTCAGGCTCCATAAGCGGTGTTTCGCACTTGCAGACTTAAGTTAGCCTGTCTGTAAAGTAAGCTTTATAAAGTATCGAATTTACGATATTATCGTTAAATTTGCAAAGAGATGAAAGGACAATTGAAGATATTTACTATAATAAGCATCATATTTCTGTACATCACCCAAAGTGCCGGCAGCTTTCCGATGCCTGCACAGACCGATTGGGACAAAGTTTTGGACAGATATGAGGCACTGTGCAACCAATGCATTGACCTGAAACTCAGGGCTGAATCCGGCGAGAAGGTGTCCGGTGCGGAGTTTTCGCGCCTGATCGGGAATCTCAACAACTTGAGGAAGCTGCTGCGGGAGGATTCGGGTTCGATGTCGCCAGCGCAAAGGTCGCGGTTCAGCCGGATTCGCGACCGCTACTCCAATGTTTTCGGCAAGGGCTCGCGCACTAAGGTTCGGGTCAATGCCGATGAGGCGTCGGTTTATGGCAATGGAGAGGTTTCGCATGCGGAGAATAGGACGGGGAAACAGGCTCAGGCAGGATATGGTCTAGCAGGGTCTCATGGTGAAAATACCAAATATGCTGGCGAGAGGTCCGATTCGGGACAGAGGGCTGTGAATCAGGGGGTTGATGGCGGTACTGGAGAGCGTGGTGTTCTACATGGCACGGGAGGCGTTCAGCTTGGCACAACAGGTTCTCAGCATGGATTGACAGGCGACCTTCATGGTGTAACAGGTTCACATGGCGTATCGGGAGGATCGACGTTATATATCCCTGAGACATTATCCAGGTCGGGATTGACG
>SAMEA104315426__coassemble_614_pt1 | contig 17913 bp, 16 predicted proteins | sample SAMEA104315426__metabat2_low_PE_008 | metagenome-assembled genome bin SAMEA104315426 (sample SAMEA104315426) | gut metagenome | biome: Monkey gut; feature: monkey-associated habitat; material: faeces | place: China | collected 2013 | reverse complement strand
AATGCCCGATGCTCGGCATGGAGACTATCATGTCCAGCCTGTAAGATGAGTTCAGAGGGAATTCTTCATAGACGCCGCCGACCGTGAGTTCATATTTCTGCGTATCCCCGGCGATCGTGAATTTCTGTCCGAGAACGGCTGCCGCGGCCGCCTTCTCGTCCATTTTTTTGCCTGAAGTCAATGCTGCTGCCATCTTGGTCGCCAACTTGGATGAAATCACCACATTCGCTTCAATGCCAAGTGGTTCTGTCAGGTTTCCGGCCAGGCATTTCCGGTCAAACACCCTGAAGAATGACGTATCGCTTAGACAAGTCAGTCCGGCATCCACGCGTTTGTCCGATTCGGGCATTAACAGAGAGGCGGTCTCGAATATATATGTAAATCTGGTAGCCTCTTCTATCTGCGGGAAGTATTCCTTCATCTTCGGGGCGACTCCTCCCGCGACTTGGGGATAGACCCGGTATATGCCGTTAAGTTCCATGGCTTCGTTCAGGTAATATATCCTGTCGGCGTCCTTGTAGAAGTCGTCAAATGTCTTTTCGAAGCAGACTTTGGATGCCAGCACGAGACCGACTGCGAGACCAACGCCCAAAGTCATGATTTTCAGGACGTTCCTGCGTCCTTTCATCGGCAATGTCCTTACTGCCGCATGTATGTAACTGAAAATGTTCATCTGTTCTGTCCCGGAGATTTCATCAATGTCAATCGGCCGAGTTCTTCGGCATGGACATTTCGTCATCCGGTCAGAGGTCAGAGTTGCCACTCCTGTGCCATTATCTGTAACTTATTGTTTTTCTGATAATTATATTAGACGTTTCGTTCAAGCATTGTAAAAAAACTTTACATCTCTGTAAATTTACTTTACATACACTATCTTTGTAGAACAAAACAGATACACTTATGAGAATAGTTATACAAAGAGTAAAAGAGGCGTCTGTCAGCATTGACGGAGAAAAGGTATCGGCCATCGGTAAGGGACTGCTGGTGCTGGTCGGTGTGGAGACCGGTGATACTGAGGAAGATGTCAAGTGGCTGGTGGGCAAAACTGCCGGGCTCAGGATTTTCGATGACGAGAACGGTGTGATGAACAAGAGCATTCAAGATATTAATGGTGAGGCTCTTGCAGTGTCACAGTTCACATTGACAGCATCCACGAGAAGGGGCAACCGCCCGTCGTATATCCGCGCTGCGGGTCATGAGCTGGCTGTTCCGCTATATGAGAAGTATTGCGATTCGCTGGCTGAGGCTTTAGGCAAGCCGGTCGGCCGCGGTGTGTTCGGCGCAGACATGAATGTGGCGTTGGTCAATGATGGTCCGGTTACGATTATCATTGACTCGAAACTTAAGGAATAATAAGAAAAAGGCCGGTCTGGAATTTCTTCCGCCGGCCTTAAATATATGTAAATGAAGGATTTTATCCGATCATGTTCTTAGGATCGAGTGCCTTGTCGAGTTCTTCCTTGGTAAGGATGCCTTTTTCGAGCACGATGTCGTAAACTGAGCGGTTGGTCTCGAGAGCCTCTTTTGCAACCTTTGTGCTGGCCTTATAACCGATGATAGGGTTCAAAGCTGTTACGATTCCGATGCTGTTCTTAACCATCTCGTAGCAACGCTCTTTGTTTACGGTGATACCATTTATACATTTCTCACGAAGAGTGTTCATAGCGTTTGTAAGCCATGTAATGCTCTCCATAATAGACTCAGCGATAACTGGTTCCATAACGTTAAGCTGGAGCTGTCCTGCCTCTGCCGCAAATGAAACGGTCGTATCGTTACCGATAACCTTGAAGCAAACCTGGTTAGTTACCTCAGGGATAACCGGGTTAACCTTTCCCGGCATGATGGATGAACCTGGAGCCATAGGAGGAAGGTTAATTTCCTTCAAACCGCAACGTGGACCTGAAGCCATAAGTCTGAGGTCGTTACAAATCTTGGAAAGTTTAACTGCAAGTCTCTTGAGGGCGCCTGAGTAGCTTACGTAAGCACCTGTATCAGGAGTAGCCTCCACGAGGTCCGGAGCAGCGATGAATTTTTCACCTGTAAGCTCGGTCATCTTCTTCGCGCACAACTCAGGGAATCCCGGTTTTGCATTCAGACCTGTTCCGATAGCTGTACCACCCATGTTGATTTCATAAAGGAGGTTTACGTTTCTCTCAATGTTGAGAACCTCTTCTTCGAGGTTGGTGGCGTAAGCGTGGAACTCCTGACCTGAAGTCATAGGAACGGCGTCCTGAAGCTGGGTACGGCCCATCTTGATAACGTCTTTGAATTCCTCACCTTTAGCCTTGAATGCTTCGATGAGATCTTTGAGTGCTTTCTCGAGGTTTCTGTTCATTCTGATGAAAGCATAGCGGAATGCTGAAGGATATGCGTCGTTGGTAGACTGCGCACAGTTCACGTGGTCGTTAGGTGAGCAGAACTGGTACTCGCCTTTCTTGTGACCCATAATTTCGAGGGCTCTGTTCGCAATCACCTCATTAGCGTTCATATTTACTGATGTTCCGGCTCCACCCTGCATCATGTCCACAGGGAACTGATCGTGGAACTTTCCGTCGATAATCTCACGGCATGCCTCAACGATAGCATCAGCAATTTTTCCATCCATAGCACCGAGTTCCTTGTTAGTCTGTGCTGCAGCAAGCTTCACGCAAGCCATAGCGATGACATACTCAGGGTAGTCACTCATTTTGGTGTTGGAGATCTTATAATTGTTGATAGCTCTCTGTGTCTGAACGCCATAATAAGCATCAACCGGAACCTGAAGTTCTCCAAGAAGATCAGATTCGATTCTGAATTTCTCTTCGCTCATAGTAAAGTGTTATATTTTTGTTTATAAATTGTTTTACTTTATAAGTGCAAAGATAAGTTTAAAAAGATTTATAAACAAAAATAACGATATAGATTTCAATTTTATTTTTAGCGCCTTGAAAAACCTGCTTAATATATAAGGAGATTATCCTTGATGTCCGGTAAAAGTTCCGGACGATTATTTCAGTCGTGTGCGCCCGGCCAGGAGGCGATATCTGAAGAGCATAATGTTGCGAATGTGGTCGCCGTCGTTCACATGGCTGCCGGCGGAGTCGGCGCCCGCTCGCTCAGGTGCTTCGCAATTCGCTCTCCGGGCATCCGCTCCGACCGGCCACGAAACGATATCCGAAGAGCATAACGTTCCGACGGCGGCAGGAGTCGGAACTCAAGACGCGAATTGCGAAGCACCTGAGCGGATGAGTCCGAGCTCCTGCCGCCACCATGTTTTATCTCGTGGAAACATAAATTTGGTTCCGCCTAAAACGTTTTCCCGGAACAAAACATCATAATTTAATAATTTGGGGCAACTTAAAACGTTTTCTTGGTACCATTTACAACTAATGTCGCCGGGGGATGTTCACATTCGATATATGTATCATCTTAGATAAGCGTTACGATAATATTTCAGACCACCTGGCGAGATAACGTGAAATTAAAAAACGTATAATACATTGAGGTATAGTAGCATACAGTATCGTTTATATAATTACATCCCTGCCAGGTCCTATGAAAAAACATACAACCTGGCAGGAGTGTTACTAAGTTTAATACTCGATATCTAACTATAACCCAGATGTTTACAGCATTTGTGATATACTTATTCTCCCGCCAGGTTGTCCAATTTTGGCGACAGACTCTGCCGATGACCTGTCTGGGACGAGTCCGAAAACTGCCAGGTTGTCAAATTTGGGCGCCAGACTCTGCCGATAGCTTGGGAGATTATAGAGAATTTCTTATCTTTACAAGAACCAAAATATCGAATCATGTTAGGCAACTTTACATTTCATAACCCCACCAAACTCATCTTCGGTGAGGATTCATTGACAAAACTAAGCGAGGAACTCAAAAACTATGGACCGAAGGTCCTGTTGGTTTACGGCGGCGGCAGCATAAAGCGATTCGGCATCTACGACCTCGTCATGGCTGAGCTGAAAAAAGCCGGCAGCGAAGTGGTGGAACTGTCAGGCGTCATGCCGAACCCGACCATCGGAAAGGTCATCGAAGGCGCGCAGCTCGCAAGGAAGGAGAACGTCGACTTGATACTCGGAGTAGGCGGAGGCTCGACTATCGACTATTGTAAAGCCGTATCGGGATGCGCCTGGTTCGACGGCGACCCTTGGGAATACTACTTCAAAAACTGGCAACCATTTACATCACGCTGGATACCAGTAGGTTGCGTACTTACAATGGCTGGCACAGGATCAGAGATGAACGACTGTGCGGTGATTTCAAACCACGAAGAGAATCTCAAGTTGCACTACAATTTCCGCAACCCCGACTTCTCCATCTTGAACCCGAAATTCACCTTCACAGTACCGCAATACCAGATGGTGGCAGGTATCTATGACATCATGAGCCACATCCTGGAGCAATACCTTTCGGGCAACGATGACAACACCAGCGACTATATCTCTGAAGGTCTGATGCGCTCACTCGTAGTTAGTTCCCGCAGGGCTTTGGTCAATGCTGAAGATTACGAGGCGAGATCAAATATTATGTGGACAGCCACTTGGGCATTGAACTCACTCATAGATAGAGGTAAGGCCACTGACTGGATGGTCCACATGTTAGGACAGGCTGTAGCAGCATACACTGATGCAACTCACGGCCATACGCTTTCAGCAGTAAGTGGAGCCTATTACCGTCTGCTGATCAGCAAGTCATCCGATGCGGTAGCTAGATTCAAGCGCTTGGCCATCAATGTATGGAACGTATCGGCAGCCGACAAGTCTGATGAACAGGTCGCAATGGAGGGGCTGGAGACCATGGAGAAATGGATGCGCGAATTAGGGTTGGCTATGAACATTACCGAATGTGGCGCAAAACCTGAGCTGCTCGAAGGTATGGCTGACGCATGTCCGATCTGCAAGGGCGGATACCATATTCTAAGCCGCGACGAGGTGATTCAAGTCTTGAAGGAGAGCCTATAAGGTGACTGGATGTTAACGTGGCTGCCGGCGTCGGGGTCTATTCACATGGCTGCCGGCGGAGTCGGTGCCCGTTCGCTCAGGAGCTTCGCAATTCGCTCTCTGGGCACTGCCGCCGACCGGCCACGAAACGTGGTTTTTAGTCGTGTAGCGTCAGGCGGCGAAACCCAGAACTCGACGTAACGTGGCTGTCAGGAGGCGAAACCCAAGACGCGATACGACGTAGCAGACAGGAGACGCGACTCAGAACGTAACTTGCGAAGCTCGGAGCGGATGAGTCCGAGCTCCTGCCGCCACCATGTTAATTCGTCTTTTTGTAAGAAGCAATAGCGCATAATGTAGTAATCGTTCCGATGCCCATCAGACAGGCAAGATCGAACCAGGTGTCGAGCAAATCACCGCCCTTAAGATAGATTGTACGCATAGCATCCGCGAAATAACGCAACGGATTCGCGTAGGTAATAATCTCAGCCCACCGCGGCATGGAGGCTATAGGCGTGAAAATTCCGCTCATAAGCATAAACACCATACTGAAAAACCAGGTCACAAACATTGCCTGCTGCGTATTTTCACTGAAATTCGAAATGAGAAGACCGAACGATGCCATCACCACGATATGCGCAAAAGTGAAGACACAGATAAGGAGTATACTACCCTGGCAACTATAGCCATAAACCATGAGTGTCAGCAAGAAGCAAACAAACACAATCGCGTATGCCACAACAACATACGGCACCATCTTGCAGATAATGAACGTACTCTTGCGGACCGGAGTAACATTGATCTGCTCTATCGTGCCCTTCTCCTTCTCACCCACAATATTCAGTGACGGCAAAAAACCGCACAACATGGTGATGACGATTACGATAAGAGCCGGCAGCATGAACAATTTATAATCCAAATAAGGATTAAACATATAAGAAACCTCTACACTCGGCGCAGATGCCGCTGCCGCCACCCCAGAGCTGCCGCCACCCCGCTGCTTCGCAATAAATGATGATATACAAGCAGTTAGATATTTCGAGCCAATGCTGCCCCGCGTTCCGTTTACCGTGTTTACTGCTATGCCGACAGGCAGCGGATCCGACAACGTGGCTCCTCCACCAAGATATTTGGAAAAACCGGCATTGACAGTAAGCACAGCATCAATATCACCCTTATCCATCATTGACCTAGCCCTTTCTGGGGTCGGGCAGATTTCTTCGAGCAGGAAATAGCCCGAATTTACGCACTTTTCGACGAGGAGCGAAGACTCGGCACTGCGGTCATTGTCTATTACAGCGAGCTTAATGTTCTTAAGCTCCATCGATGTGGCGAACGGGAACACAAGCACTATCAGTATCGGGAACAGCATCACCATGCGTGGCATGCCGGGATCCCTGAAGAACTGAAGAAACTCTTTTTTTAATAAATATTTCCAAGCCATTGTCTATCAAATTTTTACAATTATCACTTCAGCCGCGTCCGGAATTTCTTTACGCTAACCCACAAGAGGAAAATCATCATGAAAGTAAGCACCAGGAATTCCGGCAAAATCGCCATAAAGCCTGCACCCTGAATCATAATTTTCTTGGCTATTATGATATACCATTTGGCAGGAATAATGTCAGACACTATCTGAAGGGCTATCGGCATGCTTTCACATGGGAAGATGATTCCAGCGAACATCATGGTCGGCATCGTGAGTCCCATTCCGCAGAGAAGCAAAGCTGTCCTTTGGGTGGATGAAATCGTGGAAATCAGAAGACCTAATCCCAGGGATGTTCCCACGAAAATGAGCGAACAAAGGGACAGGATGGCGAAACTTCCATTCATAGGAACATGCATCACGTATCGGGCAAGCAGAAGTATCGTGAAATAGTTTACAATCGAAACCACAAAATATGGTATGAGTTTGCTGACGATAATCCATAAAGGACGTACAGGTGAAACAAGAACGAGTTCCAACGTGCCGAATTCCTTTTCACGGACAATGGATACGGATGTCATCATAGTACATATCAGCATAAGTATCAAGCCCATAACACCCGGCACAAAGTTATACGCAGAGTTCATCGAAGGGTTATAGACTAACTTGACTGTCGGGCTGGACACGGTGTTGGACGGCACATCCATCATGATGGATTTCACATAGTTCCCGACCATCTGAGCCGTATTCGGGTCCGAGCCGTCGCAAATGATGCTGACTGAGGCGTTTGCTCCAGTACCTACTTCGCGGTCATACTGTTTCTCGAAAATAACCACAGCTTTGGACTCCCCTTTTCTCAGACGTTCTTCAGCTTGTTCAGGAGAATCCAGAAAGCGTCCGAATGACAAACTGGTGTTATTCTCTATCTTAGGTACGATATCCCGAATCGACGCATCGTATGGATCTCCGACAATATCTACGGTGGCGTCGCGGACTTCCGTACTGATAGCAAAACCGAAAAGGAGAATCTGCACTATCGGCATTGCCAAAACGATGAGCATCGTTCTCGGGTCACGGAAAATGTGCAGAAATTCCTTATGTATGAATGATAGTATCGATTTCATATCTTATTCTCTTTCAGCGCGTCCGGCTAGAAGTGTAAACACCTCGTCCATATCTTTAGCGCCATATTTTTCTTTCAATGCTGCCGGGCTGTCAAGGTCTTCGATCCTTCCGTCCACCATGATGGAGACTCGGTCGCAATACTCAGCCTCATCCATGTAATGGGTAGTCACGAAGACTGTCATTCCGGACTCCGCCGCCTCATTTATCATATCCCAGAAATTTCTTCTGGTCTTAGGGTCCACACCGCCTGTCGGCTCATCGAGAAACAGAATCTCCGGGTCATGAATCATCGCGATACTGAAAGCTAGTTTCTGTTTCCAACCCAAAGGCATGTCTTTTACGAACTTTCCGGTAACATCTTCAAGCCCAAGGCGCTTCAGCATGGACTCCGTTTTAGCAGCTATCTGCTTATCATTCAAGCCATAGATTCCACCGAAAAGTTCGATATTCTCACAAACTTTCAGGTCAGGATAGAGAGTGAAACGCTGGCTCATATAACCGATATGTTTCTTAATATCCTCCTGACGTGTCCTGATATCGAATCCCGCTACAGTTCCTTCTCCGGATGTGGGAAGACTAAGTCCGCAAAGTATTCGCATAGCTGTGGTCTTGCCGGCACCATTGGCTCCGAGAAATCCAAAAATCTCACCTTTAGACACATCGAAGGAGATATGGTCCACGGCCGTGAAGTTCCCGAATTTCTTCGTGAGGTTACGCACGCTAATGCTTTTATCTATGTTGTCACTATTCATATCTAAAGTTTACGACAAACGCATAAAACAGTCTTCGATACCTGGTTCAATGGATTCTACTCTGGCGTCTGCTAATCCGGCTTGTTTGAGAACAGATTCTAGTGTAGAGGCATCAGGACCAGTCTCCCCTACTGAAACATGGCAGAGCGAACCGAATGAGTTACACTCTATTACGCCTTCCGTCGCACGTAGGACTCTCAACATTCCGAAGATGTCGCTTCCCTTGGCGGCATAGAGTTTATCAGGATAGGATTCACGGATTTGCTCCGGAGTTCCTCCGCCGATTATGTGTCCCTCGGAAATCATGGCGATTCTGTCACAGAGTGCCGCTTCATCCATGTATGGCGTAGAAACCAAAATGCTGACGCCGCTCTCCCTAATTCTCCTCAACATGGCCCAAAATTCCTTTCGGCTTACTGCGTCGACACCTGTAGTAGGTTCATCCAGAAACAGCACTTTAGGCCTGTGTACCAATGCACAGCAAAGCGCGAGTTTCTGTTTCATACCACCGGAGAGTGCTCCGGCACGTCTGGTCTTGAATGGTTCGAGTTGCCTATAGATTTCCTTTATGTTTCCGTAATTGGACTTTACGTCTGTTCCGAATATACTGGCATAGAACTGAAGGTTCTCTTCCACACTAAGATCCTGATAAAGAGCGAAATGCCCCGGCATATAACCTATTTCGGAACGGATTTTCACATAGTCTTTCACGACATCCAAGCCACAGACCTCAGCTGTTCCTCTGTCAGCAAGGGACAGCGTGGTCAGGATACGGAAAAGAGTAGTCTTTCCCGCACCATCCGGTCCTATCAGTCCGAAAATCTCTCCATTGTCAATGTTGAGAGATATATCCTTCAGGGCTGTTACCTTATTATAGGATTTGCAGATACCCTCAGCCTTGATTGTCGCATTCATGATATTTATTTTCTTACGTAAGCATACATTCCAAGTCTGAGAGTACCGTCATTAGGAACGGCCACTTTCACAGCGTAGACCAAGTCCGCGCGCTCATCTCTAGTCTGAATATCTTTCGGAGTAAACTCAGCCTGTGATGAAATCCAGATTACACGTCCTTTGTACTCTTTATGGCTCGCACTGCCATCATCTGGGATAACTGTCAGTTCATCACCGAGTTTCAGAGTTCCTAACTGCGAAGTCGTAAAGTATGCTCTTACATAAGTTTCTGATAAATTCGCAAGTTTAAACAGAGGCTTTCCTGATGTAACACTTTCACCTTCATTTGCATACTTTGTCAGGACTGTACCGGAAACCGGAGAATAAATCCTGCATTTGGAGAGCTGATCCTGCTTCTCCGCTATCTGGATTTCGTAGGTGGAGATTTCGGACTGTACTGAAGAGTTGTTGCGTTCCCAAGTCTGTTTCTGTGCAGCAATCTGACTTTTTAGTACATCTATCTGACTTCTGATGTCATCCACCTGTTTCTGTGTCGCAGCATTTTTTTCCAGCAATGTACTATAACGGCGATAGTCATTCTCATAACTTGCCAACTGGTCCATCTGCGGCTTCTGCTGACGGGCGATATCTATCAGTCTGGATTTCGCACCATCTTTACGCTGCTGGAGTTCACGAATCTGCAGTGCTACTTGTACAGAATCCACAGCTCCTACCATTTGTCCCGCCTCGAGAACGTCTCCTTCTCTGACATTAAGTGACAGTATTCTTCCGTTAGCTTCTGCCGATACAGTAACTTGTTCAGCATCGATCTGTCCACAGGCATCAAATTCGATATCATTTCGGCAGCCGGCGAATACCAACATCGCAGCGGCCATCGTTAGTGTTTCTATTCTTATCATAATTATGTGATTTTCGAGTTACTTAATCATTGACCTATACCCTTTACTCGCCGAGTGTATTTTTCATATCATAGACAGCCATCATGAGCTGAACCTCATGGAGCGACTCATTGGCCTTCGCCTTATACTCTTCATCCAGCATCGACAGGTAGTCATTCATTTTTATAGTGCCCTCACGATACTGGTTTTCTCCCGCTGTGCGGATTCTCTGTCGAAGTGTAATTATCTCTGAATCACGAGCTAAGACATCACGAGCTTTCAGTATTTCGTTGTTTTTCTGCTCGGCTTCCACGGAGCTGTTTAGCAAGAAAGTCTGGCGTGTGAGGTCGATTTTCTGAGCGTCAGCTTTTATCTTACGTTTGTCGAGATTACGGGTGTATAGGGCGCCGATGTTCCACTGAAGTTTAAGTCCAGCCACGAAATACCCCGAAAAATCGCCAGACAGCATGTTCATTCCAGGTCTGCCATAACCACCCTGAAGGCTCAGGTTCAGTTTCGGGGAAATCAGCGTGTTCAACTGACGTAGCTGAAGGTCGTTTTGCTTCATCTGCGCAGTATAAAATGACATCTCCGGACGGGTCTCAAAGCTGCGGACTCCATCATCTTGGAAATTAATGGCATCCTGCGGCACTTCAAGTTCCACTCCTGTCATATCTTTTCCTGTCATAAGGCCAAGCAGTTTCACATAGGACTTACGGTCAGCCTCTAGTGAAGCACGCTGCTGGAGACAACTTAAAATATTAACATTCAACTGATCGAGGTCTGTAGGAAGAGCCACACCACCGGAGATAAGACTCTTGACTTCCTCGGAGTTTCTTTCGAGGTTTTCACGAAGCAGGGTATTGAGTTCCAACTGCTTATCTATCAGTATTATACCGAGGTATATATTCTGAATCCGTGACCTGATGGACCAGAGATTTGTCTCAAGCTGGGTCTTCTTTACTTCCGCCCCTGCGACCGCCAATTCTCTCTGACTGCGGGTAGCGCCTCCATCCCAGAGCTGCTGGGTAATTTCGGCCGTGAGACCATACTGGTCGTGAGGAATATTGAAATCCACTCCAGGTATCTCGAAAGGCATCTCCACGACTTCCGACTGCCAGGTCGCCTTGCCGGAAACCGTCAAGTGAGGAAGCCAGGCATAAGCCGCATTTTTAAGGTCAATGCCTTTGGTCGCTTCGATAAGTGACATTTCCTTTATCTGCGGATAATTGTCGTAGGCCAAACCAATACACTCATCGAGAGTGGTCTGAGCACCTGCGACGTAACCAGTGCCTAATGCTGCCAACATAGCCCACATGGTTTTCAATATCGGTTTCATAGTATCTTGAGTTATAAAAATATTACTTCTTTAAAAAGGCTGTCACTCTATTTACAGCATTAGTTTTCTGCTCGTCCAGGAACTTATCGATTCTCACCTGGTCATTTCCCAAAGCAAGTCTTATCATCGGCATAAGTGCGAAAACGGAATAGTCTGCGAGGATGATTTCCCATATCAGGTTTTCCATCGTAACCGGTGACACAAGTCCCTTGGCCACAGCCTCTTTCAGTCTTTCATCATGACGCGCGAAAGCCTGACTCGTCATCACTTTAATTCCTTCTCTATATTTCGCAAGGAAATCGGGATTAGTGTCTGCAATCTCAAGCAGTAGACGGAGTTCTCCATTATGTTTCCTCATAAAATCGTACAATGTCGCCGTCACTTCAAGAACTGTCTCGAGCATTCCTTTTTCCGGAGACATCGTCATTCTGAGTTCGTCGTGCATTTTCAGGATATATCCGTCGAGGACTTTTATAAATATCTGTTCTTTAGTCCGGAAATAATAGTGAAGCATGGCATGTGTAACTCCTGCCTGCCCCGCAATCATAGTGGTGGTCGTACCCTTAAAGCCGTTCTCTTTAAAAAGTCTGTCAGCAGCCTCCAGAATCGCCGCCTCCGTGTTTTTATTATCTTTTTCTTTCATATAACTTCTTGTATTTCAATATACCGCATAAAAATTCGCAGTGTTAACATACATGTTTAACAAGCCTGTTAACACTGCGAATATAACATTAATTATATTACGTTGTTACTTAAATTCCAATTATTTTCAGAATCTATCAGATAACCACTTTCCAGCGGACACGCCAGATTCCGTCGTTGAAATCATGGCTGATTATCTTGAACTCCCCTATTTCGGAGGTATTGGATACATGCGCACCGATACATGCACAGTCATCGTAATCACCGATACTTACTATGCGCAGCGTCTCGGAAGCATCTTCCGGCAACTTGCTCAAGTCCACAATTTTAGCGGCTTCTTCGCGCGAAACGAATCGAATCGTGACCGGTAGAGCAGACTGGATAACATCATTGACCTTAGCCTCGATGGCAGCCACTTGCTCGTCCGTAGGACAGGTCTCGAGGATATAGTCGCACTTGCTCTTTTTGCGCTCGACATGGGCATTGCGCGAACGCGGGCAGCCGAACATGTCGACCATGGCGCGATTCAGGATATGCTCGGCGGTGTGGGCCGGTTCGAATTCCGACTTGTTATGTGCATTAAGTATTGGTTCCATAGCTATATTTTTGCCAAAGATAGCGAAAATTTACAATCTGCTGAACAGAAATACATTATACGCGACATAGCATAAAAGCATCGCGGCACCCTCCCAGCGGTCGATTCTGTTTCTTCGGCCGGTATATGCCCAAATCAGAAGCAAAGCCGCGCTAAGCACCAGAGCGATAATGTCGACAATGGTCATGGACGCGAACGACAGCGGAGTGATAACCGAAGACAGACCGAGAATCATCATTGCGTTGAACACGTTGGAACCCAATATATTACCGAGCGCCAGCTGCTCCTTTCCCTTGATCGCCGCTACCAGACTCGTGGCAAGTTCCGGCAGAGAAGTACCGCCGGCGAGAATCGTGACCGCGATAAATTTGTCGCTCACCCCGATCTGCCGCGCAAGAGCTGTCGCGCTATCCACGAACAAGTCCCCGCCGAAAATGAGTCCCGCCAGTCCGGTTAGGGTCAATGCTATTGATTTCGTGATGGACAGCGTAGCTTGCTGCGTCTCGGAAAACTCGTCTTTCGAATCTGATTTGAAACAGTAGAAAAGATACGCGGAGAACACAATCAGCATCAGGATGCCCTCCCAACGCGAAATGACAGGTCCTGACATCGAACCGGTAATTCCGAGAATGATCAGCAGAATGGTAACGCCAAGGGTGATAGGGATATCTATACGCCTGTTCTTATCCGTCATTCCCACAGGAAGAACCATTGCAGTCAATCCCAAGATAAACAGCACATTAAAGATATTAGAGCCGACGACATTGCCGACAGAAATATCTGAATTGCCTTCGATTGCACCAGTAAGGCTCACGACGAGTTCCGGGCAGGAGGTTCCGAATCCGACAATCGTCAGTCCGATTACAAACTCACTGATACCGGCCCTTCTGGCGATGGAAGAGGCTCCATTTACAAGCCAGTCAGCCCCGAGAACTACAAGTCCGAGGCCGACGAGCAATAATATTAGATTTACCATGATTTACTTTTTGAGCATGGAAATCAGCTTTTCAGCCTGCTTCGAGCGAAGTTCTATAGTGCCTACAGCCGGCTCATAAGTATAATTCGAAAATGTATAAAGCTGAGCATAAGCGAGTTCGGCAGCCTGATTAAAATAAACTTCCAAGCGCACCGGACCGCCCTTGCTGGCTTCGCCGAGGTTCAGGTCAATGCTTTTGCCACTTAAGAAGTCTTTCAGGGGTTGGAGGTAAGAAGCCGACATATCCATAGCGACCTTGGTCAAGACTTGTTCTTTTCCGTCAGCTTTGTATCCCTTCTTGAAGAAGCAGAGCATCAAGATGCCGCAAGATGCGAGAGTTACACCAAGCGCAGGGTTAAGGAAATATGAGCCTACGCCTGCGAGAATTACTACTGTAGATATAATGATGTCTTTCGGTGTGTGAACCGATTTGAAATTTGTTTCCATGTTATATTTTTAATTTAAGTTTCACAAGTGCGAAACTTGAGTTTTTAATATGTTGAATAACAGTCTCTTGCGTTTTAAAAGGCATAAAAGACTTACCTGCACTCCAAGTGGCGATGAGCCTATGAGTGCAAGAAATGACATTTTGGGAATGAGACTGTTACGCTACAATCTCAGGAAACAAATGGAATAAATATACCTGTCTAAAGATAACTTCCCAGTCCATCCGGAGATCATTTCACCGATGGAAAAATCGAAGATACGAGGATTAATACACTTTCCGTTTCTGAAAAGACAATCATTATTTCTAAATGTACGGAAAGTCCTCTGACACTCAGGCGTCGTCCTGACAGAGAGAAGGTTACTGCTTTCGACCCCGAAAATATTATTAGCCTGAGGTGCAGATACATAACCAGTCTCCATTACGGAAACCGCCTGCTGTGAAACCACATCGCACAACTCATGCTTGTCGCATGATAAGAACGACAAACAGAACAATAATATGACGATAATCCGTTTCACGCCCCAAATATACAACTTTTTTTCACTTTGTATTGTTAGCAGAAAGAAGTAAATTCGCATTGACATGAATCCCGGCGGATCGCACGCAACCCACATCCTGTCCTTCCCTGAGGATACTAAGCAGGAACTCATCAAGTTAATCGGAGATTGGTTAAGAATATGAAAGCATACACGTACATAGAAAAAGGGAAATTCGCATTGACAGAAAAAGCGAAACCTCAAATTTTGGAACCGACAGACGCGATAGTGCGGGTGACCTTGGGCAGCATCTGCACGAGCGACCTTCATATCAAGCACGGGAGCGTCCCGAGGGCAGTCCCCGGCATCACCGTCGGACACGAGATGGTCGGAATCGTCGAAGAAGTCGGACCGGAGGTGAGAGGGGTCAATGCCGGTGATCGTGTGACTGTGAACGTGGAGACTTTCTGCGGCGAATGCTTCTATTGCAAACATGGTTTCGTGAACAATTGCACATCTCCGGTCGGAGGTTGGGCGCTTGGTTGCAGGATAGACGGCGGGCAGACTGAATATGTACGTGTACCACTTGCTTCACAGGGATTGAACCGTATCCCGGATAGCGTAACCGATGAACAAGCGCTGTTTGTCGGGGATGTTCTGGCAACCGGTTTTTGGGCGGCGCGCATCAGCGAAATCTCTGAAGATGATACAGTTCTGATCATCGGAGCAGGCCCTACCGGCATCTGCACTCTTCTCTGCGTCATGCTGAAAAACCCGAAGCGTATCATCATGTGCGAAAGGTCTGAAGAGCGTCGCGAGTTCGTGCGCAAGCATTACCCCGAAGTCCTGCTGACCACTCCCGAGGAGTGTGAGGGTTTTGTCAATGCCCATAGTTCTCATGGAGGGGCGGATCGGGTGCTCGAAGTTGCAGGCGCACCGGATACCTTCCAGTTGGCATGGAAATGCGCAAGACCTAATGCAATAGTCACTGTTGTAGCTCTTTACGACCAACCACAAATACTGCCTTTACCTAATATGTATGGCAAGAACTTGATTTTCAAAACTGGAGGTGTGGATGGTTGTGACTGCGAAGAGATTCTGAAACTCATAGAACAGGGAAAGATAGATACTACACCACTGATCACACATCGTTTCCCTCTAAGCAGAATCGAAGAGGCTTACCGGGTTTTCGAGAATAAGGAGGACGGGGTAATTAAAGTGGCCATATACAACGAGTAGTTTCCCTCTGACATTAATCAGGGGCGAGACAGTCCTCGGGCCGCTAATCCTTGTTCAGGAGTTGATAATTCCCGTTAAGGAGTTGATAGTCATCGCTCAGGAGTCGATAATTTTTATTAAGGTGTCGATAGTCACCGTTTAGAGTTTGTTAATTCTCATTCAAGAAGCGGGCGATGATTTTTACGGCTTCGGAGAATGCTGTCGGCTGACCTGGAACTGTGATGAAGAGGTGCGTGGCTGTCGGAAAGACGTGATACTGAAGGGGATGATTCAGGTTTTTTAGTCTGACTGCCAGTTCTGAGGTCTGGTCGAAAAGGATATCGTGACCGGCTGAAATGATGAGTACCGGCGGGAGTTTTGTCAATGTCTCATCGCTTGCCAATCCCACTGATACTAACGGGTTATGTGTTTCGTTACTTGCGTAGGCGTCGATAAATGCTTCGAGAAGTTCGGCGTCGTCTCCATAGCCTACGGCATATTTTTCCCACGACGTGGTTATTTCGGTGAAGAGTTTTGTCACCGGATAGATAGGAATGACTTTATGTACTCCGTCGATAGACATCGCTGTGGCTAAAGCGAGGTTTCCCCCTGCGCTGTCCCCTCCTACTGAGATTTGCGTGGTGTCACATCCCCATTCTTCAGCATGTTGTTTCAAGTACGAAAATGCTTGTACACAGTCGTTTAGCGGGTACGGATATGGATATTTCGGTGACAGCCGGTAGTTCAAGGCTGCAACGCAACAGTCCCCTGCTTCTGCCAATGCTGCACAGAAACTGGCACAGCTGTTTATGCTGCCGAAGCACCATCCGCCTCCATGTAGATAGAGCAAAAGCGGACGCTTGCGAGAGGCAGCATTGACAGGAACAAAAAGGCAGAGATCGGGGGTAACGTAGGTGGCGGCGATGGTTTCGGGCAGGGTCGGGGCGAGGTTGCGGCTCTGATGGATTTGCTGCAGGGCGGTGTCGTCGCCTTGGATCGCGGCTCGTACGGCCAGCATCTGGGTGTGTTGCAGACCTGGTTTCATGTTCGAGAGGAACTCGCGTTCTTCTGTCTGCATCTGCTTTTGCAGTTTACGGGTCGGGTAAGTTTGGGCGGATATGTTTAGTGTGGCAATAATCGCTGAAAGTGTGATTGTTATGCGTGGAAAGGTGTTTTTCATAATTAATGTGTCTTAAAATCGGGTGCAAAGATATAGTCTTTCTTCGACTTTTTTAAGGATTACTATATTCTGATTTCACAAAAAATAGTATCTTTGTGATCTTCGCTGAAGAAAACGAAATATATAGGTGGGACGCTCTATCGCGCTGATTCTCGTGATCAGTGAGGAAAGTCCGGACAGGAAAGGGCACCCTGCTGCGGAAAGCGCAGATGGGAGTAATCTTTTGAAACCGTAACAGAAAACAACTGCCGTCCGATACCGGATGGCGAGGGTGAAAACGCGAGGTAAGAGCTCACGACGTCCGTCAGCGATGCCGGGCGGGTACGGTACCAGGGCCTGCAAAACCAAATATACTGACAGATGAGGGCTGCCCGCCCGATGTCAGGGGGTAGGTTGCGCAGATAAATGATAGGGATAATAACAGAAACCGGCTTACGGCCCCGCCTACAAAATAAGGTGACTGAGACTTTTTGTTTCGGTCACCTGTTTTTGTAGGCTCGAAGCCTGGGTTTTTGACGGGGATTTGGATTCGGGCGGGGACTTGGGGACGTAATGCTAACTCGAGTTCCGCAAGCGCGAAATCAGAAATGCCGATCTATTGGACCTCCGCATCCACATTTTCAATGTGCGGAAGTTCAGAAATGAGCCTCTGGTCATAGTAAGTCCCCGGAGAGACTGAAGATTTCTCCAGACTCACAGCTTTCATATATTTCGGATTGTCATTTTCATCATAATCGCCGTTGAACAGCAACATGTGGTCTCCGGTAACCTCCTTCACATAGAAAGCCATGGGAATGGCCTTAGGACCATCCTCGGAGAGGTTTTCATATGTAAGGCAGAACGCCATGCTACCGTCAGAATTCATCTTCATGGAATACCATCCATTAAATGAATAGACGTCATTCACCTTTATACCATTGACGAGAGACTTCTGCCCGTCAGTCAGTTTATCCATGTCAATGCTTTCCTTGAATTCAGCCAACGTCTCCTTTGTAAAGACATTTCC
>SAMEA104315426__coassemble_610_pt1 | contig 17982 bp, 10 predicted proteins | sample SAMEA104315426__metabat2_low_PE_008 | metagenome-assembled genome bin SAMEA104315426 (sample SAMEA104315426) | gut metagenome | biome: Monkey gut; feature: monkey-associated habitat; material: faeces | place: China | collected 2013 | reverse complement strand
TAGAGCACGGATTCGTCCAGATATTTCTGCTCTACCACGTGGAATGTGGAGTTGAGGGTGCTGAACAATATGATGACTATTCCTATGATCAATGCTGCCTTTATAGTGGAGAAGATGGCGCCGAGCAGCCTGTCCAGCCATCCTAGCATGACGAACTTGATACTGGCCTTGATTATCTTTCCGAGCAGGTGGAAGAGACAGATGACCAGGGCTACCATGAGAATGAACACGAGTACGTATAAAAATTTTTCGGAAGCGTTCAGGTAAGGCTGTATCAGATTGCATACGAGTTTGGAGAATTTGAATGCAATCCATGTCCCTGCAATGATGGATACCAATGCGATAACTTGTTCCGTGAACCCCTTCAAAAGGCCTTGTACAAGTGCTATTATCAAGCAGAGTGACAATATGATATCAAGTACGCACATCTAGTTTTGTTTAAAAATGATAATTCACTATATTTGCAAACTGCAAAAATATATAAAAAACTATGACATTCAAAGAGTACAAGGGCTTGGATCTGGTATCTGTCGGCAAAGAGGTGCTTGACAGATGGAAATCGCATCATGCGTTCGAGAAATCACTCGAACTTAGAGAAGGCGCTCCTGAATTCATCTTTTTCGAAGGACCGCCATCAGCTAACGGAATGCCTGGCATTCATCACGTAATGGCTCGTTCCATTAAGGACTCCATTTGCCGCTATAAGACTCAGACAGGTTATAAGGTAAACCGCCGTGCAGGATGGGATACCCACGGTCTGCCTGTTGAAATAGGTGTCGAGAAGAAACTTGGAATACATAAGGATGACATCGGAAAGAAGATTTCCGTGGCAGAGTATAATGACACTTGCCGTCATGAAGTCATGAAGTATACCCGCGAGTGGGTGAACATGACTGAGCGTATCGGCTATTGGGTGGACATGGACGATCCTTACATCACTTATGATAACCGTTACATCGAAACTCTCTGGTATCTTCTCAGAAAGATTTATGACAAGGGGCTCCTCTACAAGGGATTCTCTATCCAGCCATATTCTCCATCTGACGGTACCGGTTTGAGTTCACACGAACTTAACCAGCCGGGATGTTATAAAGACGTTACCGATACTACAGCCACTGTACAGTTCGAAGTAATAAAAGATGCCAAGTCACAGCCGCTCTTCGGCCTGGAGACCTTGCCGGTATACTTCCTCGCATGGACCACAACTCCATGGACATTGCCTTCAAACACAGCGCTTTGCGTTGGCCCTAACATCGAATATGTAAGGGTGAAGTCATTTAACCCATACACCGGTGCAGAAGCTATTTACATCGTAGCAAAGGCATTGGTATCGACCTGGTTCAGCCCTAAGGCTGCCGAGCTTTCACTCGAGGATTACAAACCTGGCGACAAGCTTATTCCTTTCAAGGTTCTCGACGGAACATTCAAGGGATCCGAACTGGTGGGCATCAGATATCATCAGCTGATTCCTTGGTTCAAACCTCTCGAAGGCGACGCCTTCAGAGTGATTCCTGGAGACTATGTCTCTATAGATGAGGGAACTACAGGTATCGTACATATCGCTCCTACTTTCGGAGCTGACGATAAGAAAGTGGCTACCGCTGCCGGCATCCCGCCTATGATGGTGCTGGACAAGAACGGCAATATGCAGCCTCAGATAGATCACGACGGTCGTTTCTATCCATTGGAAGACCTCGATCCGGAATACGTGAAGACTCATGTTTCTCCTGAGTACAAGGAGTATGCGGGAAGGTTCGTGAAGAATGCTTTCGACGATTCTCTCCCTAAGGATGCACCGACACTCGATGTGGATCTCTGCATGATGATGAAGATGGACGGACGTGCGTTCAAGATTCAGAAACATGTCCATAGCTATCCTCACAGCTGGAGAACCGACAAACCGGTGCTCTACTATCCTCTCGACGCTTGGTTCATAAAGACCACAGCAGTCAAGGATCAGATGGTTGCGCTGAACAAGACCATTACATGGAAACCTGAATCTACCGGAACAGGCCGTTTCGGTCAGTGGCTTGAGAATATTCAGGACTGGAACCTCTCCAGAAGCCGTTTCTGGGGAACACCTCTCCCTATCTGGCGTACAGAAGACGGCAAGGAAGAGAAGTGCATCGGTAGCCTGAAAGAATTCTATGCGGAAATCGAAAAGGCTGTCGCTGCCGGTGTTATGACATCTAACCCTCTGAAAGAGAAGGGTTTCGATCCTGAGGATATGAGCAAGGAGAACTACGACAAGATCGACCTCCACAGGCCGTATGTCGACGAGATCTACCTCGTTTCCGATTCAGGCAAGAAGATGACCCGCGAGAGCGATCTGATCGACGTTTGGTTCGATTCCGGGTCAATGCCGTATGCACAGGAAGGTCTGCGCGGAATCGATTCACCTAAATTCGGATGCACCGCTGACTTCATCGCAGAAGGCGTGGACCAGACACGTGGATGGTTCTATACCTTGCATGCCATCCATACCATGGTAAGCGGAACATGCGCATTCAAACGCGTGATTTCCAACGGATTGGTACTCGATAAGGACGGTAACAAGATGAGTAAACGTCTCGGCAACGCCGTCGATCCGTTCGACCAGCTCGACAAATTCGGTGCAGACGCACTCAGATGGTACATGCTTACCAATGCCCAGCCTTGGGATAACCTCCGTTATGACCAGGAAGGCGTGGATGAAGTAAGAAGGAAGTTCTTCGGTACCTTATATAATACATACTCATTCTTCGCTCTTTACGCGAACGTCGACAACTTCGATCCTGAAGCACCGGCAGTTCCATATGAGCGCCGTCCGGAAATCGACAGATGGATCATCTCGCTGATGAACACATTGATAAAAGACGTGGAGGCTTCCTATGAAGACTACGACGTATGCAATGCGGGACGTCTGATTCAGGACTTCGTCTGCGACCACCTCAGCAACTGGTACGTCCGTCTGAACAGGAAACGTTTCTGGGGCAGCGCTGACAATGAAGATAAACTCGCTGCATACCAGACTCTGTATGAAGTACTTAAGAACATAGCCATATTGGCTGCGCCTATCGCACCATTCTATATGGACCAGCTCTACAAGGACCTCGTACCGGGCGGCGAAGAGTCAGTACACTACGTCCTGATGCCGAAATTCGACGAATCCGTCATTGACAAAGACCTCGAAGAGAGAATGGAGCTCGCGCAGAGAGCTTCATCCATGGTGCTCGCCCTCAGACGCAAGGTGAACATCAAGGTGCGCCAGCCGCTCTCGAAGCTCGTCATTCCTGTCATCTCGGATAAAGTCCGCGAGCAGCTCGAAAAAGTGAAAGGCCTGATTTTGGGTGAGGTCAATGTGAAAGAGGCAGAATTCATCGCCGACACCACAGGCATCATCACCAAGAAGATCCGCCCTAACTTCAAGACCCTCGGCAAGGTATACGGCAAGAGGATGAAAGAAATCGCAGGTGCTTTCGCTGAAATCCCTCAGGTAGAGATCAATGCTATCCAGGCAGCTGAAGCAGAAGGAAAGCCTTACACCCTCGCACTCGAAGGCGGTGAGGTCATCCTGAATCCTGGAAACTACATGATTTCTTCAGAGGATATGCCGGGATGGCTCGTGGCTTCAGAAGGACAGTTGACATTGGCACTGGACATCGAAATAAGCGAAGAGCTTAAGAATGAAGGTGTTGCACGTGAACTGGTAAACAGAATCCAGAATATAAGAAAGGACAGCGGATTCGACGTTACCGATAAAGTGGATGTGACTATCTTTGCAGATGGTGAACAGCACGCGGAAATCGAAAAATCCCTGGCAGCTTATCACGACTATGTCGCTTCACAGACATTGGCCCATACAGTCGAACTCAAATCGGCTGCGGAGGCGAGTGCCGAGGCGGTGGAAGTCGAATGGAACGACACATCAATAAGGATTGCGGTGAAACGCATATAACAGTAAAACTATTCTATTATGGAAGAGAACAAGATGGACGGGCAGACCACTGAGAAGACTCGTTACAGTGATGAGGAACTGGAGGAATTCAGAAGAATCATCGTGGATATGCTTGAGAAGGCCAAGGCAGAGTACAACACTCTGCGCAAGGTCGTCATGCATAACGGAACAAATGATATAGAAGATACCACTCCTTCATTCAAGACCGTTGAGGATGATGGTGCTACACAGCTTTCTCGTGAAGAGGCGAGCCAGCTGGCCCAGAGACAGTACAAGTTCATTCAGAATCTTGAGGCTGCGCTCGTACGTATCGAGAATAAGACCTATGGTATCTGCCGTGCTACCGGCAAATTGATCCCTAAGGAAAGACTTCGTCTTGTTCCTCACGCCACACTTACGGTCGAGGCCAAGGAGAAGATGAATGGAGGAAAGAGGTAGATTTATGAAGATATCCAGAGGCAAGGGCCTGCTTTTGCTCGGGACAATGCTGGTAATCATCGATCAGGTCATCAAGGTCCTGATCAAGACCAATATGACATTGGGAGAACATTTCAGTGTCATGGGAGACTGGTTCCAGATATTGTTCATCGAGAACGAGGGCATGGCGTTCGGCATGAAATTCGGCGGAATGTTCGGCAAGTTTCTGCTGACATCATTCCGGTTGGTACTTTTCGGTGCTTTGTGCTGGTGGATTACCAGTATGGTACGCAAAGGACGGGACGGGAAGCCGGTACCGACCGGTGTTCTCGTGGGCCTTACGCTGATAACGGCCGGTGCCTTGGGTAATATTATAGACTGCCTGTTATACGGACAGATATTTTCAGCCTCGTCGGCCTATGATGTCGCGCAGTTCGGTGGCAGTTATGCGCCGGTAATGTTCGGCAAAGTGGTGGACATGTTCTACTTTCCGCTAATAGATACCGAGTGGCCTTCATGGGTTCCATTCGTGGGAGGACACCCATTCAGGTTCTTCGAACCGGTGTTCAATTTCGCGGACAGTTGCGTTACCGTAGGGGCTTTCTATCTTATACTTTTCCAGTATAAGTTCTTCGCTTCGGAGCCGGAGAAGAAGGATAAATGACAGTTGTATAATAATAAGATAGCGCAAAATGGCGGAGACTGCAATTGTGGTCTCCGCTTTTTATTTGTAAATATCGATATCTTTGTTGAAACGTTTTCGAAGTAAATTGCGTGTCGTCGCTTAAAAATTTTAAGTTGAGCCAAATGGTTCATATTTGTGAAGTTAACGTCTGCTTACATACAAAATTTGAAACTATTCGTGTGTTTTTACTTATGGATTTTAAACTCTAAATCGTTACAATTCAATCCTTTTCCAAATGAATATTTATGAATCAGGGGTTGTTTTTATAAATTTATTTTTTTTATCTTTGTGATGAGCGTATGTCGCTCACGAAAGGTATTTCAATATTTATGTTAAACTAATATATCAAGCTTATGAGAAAGATTTGTCTTCTTATCACAGCCTTTGTGATGCTTGCATGGTCTTCTGTGGCTTTTGCCCAGAACGTGAAAGTGTCCGGAGTGGTTACTGATGCATCTTCTGGAGAAGCTGTACCGTTCGCATCTGTTGTGGTTAAGGGATCCATGACTGGTACGAGTACAAATGCTGAAGGACATTATTCTATTACTGTCCCTAAGGACGGTATCCTTGTTTTCTCTTTTATGGGCTACATCTCTCAGGAAGTAGCTGTCGGAAACAAGGCTGTTATTAATGTCAAACTTGAAGTAGATCAGCAGCAACTTGATGAAACCATCGTTGTGGCATTCGGTACTGCGACCAAGGAATCATTTACCGGATCCGCTTCTGTCATCAAATCCGAATCTATCGAGAAGATGCAGGCAACAAGTGTTACCAGGGCGCTTGAAGGAAAGGTTGCCGGAGTGCAGCTTACCACAAGTTCAGGTTCATTGTCAGCAAAGCCATCTATCGTCATCCGTGGTATCAGCTCCATCAGTGCTGGTTCTGCACCTCTTTATATTGTCGATGGTGTCCCTTATGACGGAGACTTGAACAATATCAACAACTCTGATATCGAGTCTATGACAGTCCTTAAAGATGCTGCTTCCAATGCTCTTTACGGTGCCCGTGGTGCGAATGGTGTCATCATGATTACCACCAAGAAAGCAAAGAAGGGTCAGGCAGTCGTTACATTGGACGCTAAAGTCGGTGTAAACTCTAAAGCTGCGAAGGACTATGATTATATCAGAGATCCGGGACAGTACTATGAGGCTTACTATCTCTCAAGATATAACTATTTCGTAAACGCTCAGGGCTTGTCTTCCGCTGCAGCATACCAGAAAGCTGCTTCGACAATCGGCTCCAGCGCGAAAAATGGTGGTCTCGGTTATAATGTCTACACTCTTCCTGAGGGTGAAAACCTTATCGGTATGAACGGTAAGCTTAATCCTAACGCTACCCTCGGACGTGTCGTGGATTATAATGGCCAGAAATACTACCTCTATCCGGATGACTGGATGAAGGAAGCTTATAAGAGCTCACTTCGTCAGGAATATAACGTCAGTGTCGCTGCAGGTAATGACAAATCGACATTCCTCGCATCTTTCGGATATCTCGACAACAACGGTATCATCGAAGGTGAGAACATGAAGCGTTATACCGCTCGTTTGAAGGCTGACTATCAGGCAAAAGACTGGTTGAAGGTCGGTGCCAACATGAGCTATACAAACTTCACTTGGAACAACGCAAACGGTAGTGAGGGCTCATCAGATACAGGTAACATCTTCGCATTTGCCAACTCTATTGCTCCTATCTATCCTCTTTACATCCGTGATGAGAATGGTAATATCATGAAAGACGAGCATGGTCTCAAGAGATATGACTATGGTAATGCAGCGAATGCAGGTCTGTCCCGTCCGGTACAGTCTAACGCCAACGGACTCCAGGCTGTTACACTCGACAAGATTCAGAGCGAAGGTAATGCTTTCGCGGGCACAGGTTTCGCAGAGGTTAAATTCTTGAAGGATTTCACCTTTACTTTCAATGTCGGTGTAGGTTTGGATGAGTCCCGTACTACTGATATCAGCAATATGTGGTATGGTCAGTTCGCTACAGATGGCGGTACTGTATCCAAGGCACATGAAAGACAGTTCTATTATAACCTTCAGGAACTCCTTTCTTATGACAAGACTATCGCAGGCAACCATCATTTGAATGTTCTCCTCGGACACGAGAATTATACAAGAGACGTATATAGTCTCTCTGCTTCCAAGAAGAACTTGTTCTCAAGCGACGTTACAGAACTTGATGGTGCTGTGGTAGATAGCCAGTATGCAAGTTCCAACAGGACTTCTTATAACAACGAGGGTTACTTCGCACGTGCGATGTATGACTTCGATTCCAAGATCTTCCTCAGTGCATCTTATCGTAGGGATGCTTCTTCAAGATTCCATCCTGACTACCGCTGGGGTAACTTCTGGTCAGCCGGTGTGGGTTATCTTATCAACAAAGAGCCTTGGTTCAATGCTCCTTGGGTAGATATGCTCAAACTTAAAGCTTCCATCGGTTCTCAGGGTAATGATAATATCGGTAATTACCGTTACACCGATACCTATTACATCCAGAACGCTGACGGCGAAGTTTCTGTAGTATTCAACACTAAGGGTAACAAGAAGGTTACTTGGGAGACCAACACCAACTTCAACGCAGGTGCGGACTTCGAGTTCTTCAACAACAGACTCTCAGGTAGCGTGGAGTACTTCTACAGAAAGACATCTGATATGCTTTATTGGGTGACTGTTCCTTCTTCACAGGGTTACAGCGGATACTATGGTAACGTAGGAGATATGAGAAACTCCGGAGTCGAGTTCGCTATCAACGCTACTGCCATCAGGTCTCATAATGTGAACTGGGATATCTATTTGAATGCAACCAATTATTCAAACAAGATTACCCGTCTCCCTGAGGCTAACAAGAAGAAGACTGTCGAAGGGCACTCAGGTTATGCTACAGGTAACAAGTTCGTCGGAGAAGGCCTTTCTCTCAACACCTTCCTCATGCCTAAGTATGCAGGCGTAGAACCTACTACCGGTCTTTCCATGTGGTATAAGGATGTTACTGATGAGGCGACAGGTAAAGTTACCCGCGAGACTACTACCAAGTACAGTGAAGCTACTGACTATCTCTGTTCAGTTCCTACTCCTATCCTGTATGGTGGTTTCGGTACCAGCATTTCTTTCTGGAACTTCGACCTTTCTGTGGACTTCACTTATTCCATCGGTGGTAAAGCTTACGATAGCGGATATGCTTCACTCATGAACGTCCCTGGTAGCTCGGTAGGATATAATATCCACAAGGATGTGCTCAAGGGATGGACTCCTGAGAATACCAACACTGATATTCCTCGATTCCAGGCAAATGACCAGAATGTGGTATCTATGTCTGACAGATTCCTTACCGACGCAAGTTATCTTAACTTCCAGAGAGCTCAGTTCGGTTACAACCTTCCTAAGAGCCTTCTTTCCAAGGTTAAGATTAACAGCGTAAGATTCTATGTTACCGCTGACAACATCTGCTACTGGTCTGTACGAAAGGGCTTCGATCCTCGTTACAGCTTTACAGGAGCTACAAGTGATGCTGTTTGTTCACCTGTACGTACAGTTTCAGGCGGTGTGACTATTACATTCTAAATTAGATAGAGACTATGAACAAGATAATCAAATCACTTCTTTTCGTTGCGGCTGCAGCTGTCGCAACAGGATGTATTAAGGAGACTCTTCCTCAGAGTTCCGTTGTGACTTCTGGGCAGGTTGCCGAGTCTTCATCTGCTTTGGAAGCCATGTTGAAGAGTATACCGTCAGCTATGGTTACTACCGGTACTGCGGGATATAAGAAAAAATATGACCATCATGGTGATTTCGGTATCGGCAACATCCATTTCGCTACCGAGAACATGCTCGAAGATTTCGTGACTCTGGGAGAGAACCCATACTATAACAGAAACTATTTTTACGCTATGTGTAATGGTCAGGGTTCTGACAGTTGGCCATGCGCTTATTTCTGGGATTGCTATTATCCTTGGATCAAGACGTGTAATGATATTATTTCGTCTATTCTCTCCGGAGGTGAGCCTACAGCCACAACATCTGTAATCCTCGGAAAAGCTTATGCATACAGGGCTAACTTCTATCTGGACCTTGCCAGACTTTATGAGTTCAAGAAGAATAAATATACTTCCAAACCTGAGGTAGAGGGTCTTACTGTTCCTATCATCGATGAGAATACAAAAGAGGACGCTGCGATCAATAATCCTCGCGTGACTTCTGAGAAGATTTATGAATTCATTCTCAGTGATTTGGAGAAGGCTGCAGGATATCTTGCAGAGGAAACTCCAACTGTTGCCGAGCCTTCAATAGACTTTATAAATGGCCTTTATGCAAGAGCATATCTGGAAATGGGTGCCAACGGTACTGCAGGTGCTTATGCTAAAGCTGCTGAATATGCACAGAAGGTGCTCGAGGCTGGTTATAAGCCGCTTACACAGGCTCAGTGGGAAGATCCTAAGACCGGATTTAACGACAGAACTTCCCAGCAGTCTTGGATTTGGGGTGTTACCATCGCTCCTGAGAACTTTAACAATATCGTGTCCTATGCGGCATTTATTTGCTCAGAAGGTCAGTGGGGATATGCTCCTTTAGCTCAGTATGGCGCAAGCAAGTCTTTCTATGAGGCTATTCCTGATGAGGACTTCCGTAAGCACTCTTGGCTCGATCCTAAGCGCATGGATTATTATGATTATAAATTCGCGGGTTCTGATGAGGATGCGAAAGGCTTCCTTTATGGAAATGCCAACGTCCCTAAGGCGGCTGATTATGAAAACATTAAGTTCCGTCCTGGTAGCGGTAACTGCACAGACTATAATATCGGTAACAAGGTTGACCAGCCGATGATGCGTATTGAGGAGATGTACTTCATTAAGATGGAAGCTCTCGCGCAGTCCGGTGACCTCGCAGGTGCCAAAGCTCTTCTTAACGACTTTATGAAACTCCGTTATACAGAGGGAACATATACTTCAGCATCTGCTTCCAAGGAGGACTTCTTGAAGGAAATGTTGTTCCAGAAGAGAGTAGAGTTCTGGGGTGAGGGTATCCTTATCTTCGACTACAAGCGTCTCGATATGGGTATAACAAGAGGCTACAGCGGAACCAACTGGCCTGCAGACTTCTGCTTTAACAGTGAAGGACGTTCACCTCAGTGGAATATCGTCATCACCAGAAGCGAAACTCAGACTAACAATGGTATTCCTGAGGATTTGAATAATCCGGATCCGTCTAAGTTCGCACCTCTTTGGACAGAGTAATAACCATTAAACAAGCTTTATTATGAAACTGTTGAATAAAATATTATATGGCCTTATGGCTGTTCCTTTCTTCGCTCTCGCTTCTTGCGATAACGAAGAGGAGTACAAGCCGGGCGAGCCTGATGTTGATGGATGTTATGGCGTATATTTCCCTTCACAGGAAATCAAGACCAATTACGAGCCTACAGACGCATTGGAATTCAATGTGACTGCTGCCCGTAAGGTGGAAAAGGGTGCCATATCTGTTCCGCTGGAGGTCAGCGGAAATGAGAAAGGTTATTTCGAACTGCCTTCGACCATCGATTTCGCTGACGGAGAAGCTGAGACTTCATTTACTGTGAAGTTTTCCAAGGCTCCTGTCGGTGAGCAGTTAAGTCTTTCCCTTCAGATTACTGATCCTCAGTATGTATCCAAATATTCGAGCTTTGATGCAAGTGTTTCAGCTTCTGTCATTATCGAGAAATGGATCAGCTTGGGTAAAGGTAAAATCAGAGATGACTGCTTTACTACATTCTATAAGACAGGTAATCCTGAATGGGAAGTGGAGATTCTCGAGAATGACTCTCAGAAAGGATTCTATCGTTTAGTGGATCCGTATGGAGACAATTTCCCATATAGTAAGAAAGGAACCTATGACAAGTCGAAGACCTACTATTTCGAGGTACATGCGGAAGATCCTAATGGAGTGTATATTCCTGTTCAGTACATCGGTAGAGACTGGGGTGAGGGTATGATGATGATAGGAAGTATCGCTGGTCTGAAGATATCTCAGGGTGCTACATTGGATTCCCAGAAGAGTGCAGGTAATACCGGAACTTTGGAGAAAGGTATAATCACCTTCCCTAAGAATACACTTGCTTTCGGTGAGGCTAACTATAATAATGGTGGACTCTATGCGGCTAATAAGGATGGAATGTTCCGTATTTGCCTTCCTGGTGCAGTCCCTGTAGATTACGCTCTTTCTGCAACTTTCGGTTATTCTTCTGAGGGCGCTCTTCCTGTGGCATTCAAAATGGGTGCGGATATCGCTTCTGTGAAATATGCCATCTATCAGGGTAAACTTGCTGATGCTGACATCAAGACTAATGTCACTGCCATCGCCGGTAATAAGGAACCTAATGCTAAGGTTGTCGGTGAAACTGGTGTCGAGAGCGTGACTTTGGCTAAGACTGACGTTTATACTTTGGTCGCAGTTGGTTTCGACAGCAAGGGTGAGGCTCAGGCTTCAGTTTCAGGCTCTTTCAACTATGTAGCGAAAGAGGATTCTGAGAAGCACGCAGTAGTGGTAAATGCCGGACTTGAACTTACAAACAGATTCGAAGGTGCAGGTGTTACCAAGATAAACTCGATTTCATTCTATGTTTACGGAAGTAAGCTTACAGACGTGAAGATAGGTCTTTATGATAAAGCTACTGTGGATAAGGCCGGTATGGATGCTGTTTATAAGGATGTCCTCGCTGGTGCTTCTTTAAAGGATGAAGTTTTGGAGAAGATTAACAATGGAGGCTACTCAGATGTGTTCACTAAACTTAATCCTCTTACTGAATACGTTATGGTCGTATGGGCAACTAACGGATATCTGCAGAAGTTTGTTACCGCATCTCTTTCTACTGATGGACTTCCTTTCGAGAAACTCGGTACTGCGACATATAATTATGCTGTTGTGTTGCCTGGAGAGTCTGATAAGGATCTTAACTTCTGTGTAAATCCTAATTATAAGAATACTTATGTTGTGGAAAACTGGTGTAATGGTGTAAACTTTACGTTTACCTATGATCAGGAAACAGGAAAGGTAGTTGTTCCTCTTCAGTCTACAGCGATGGTTAGTGGAGGACACGAGGTCCAGATTATAGAGGCTAAGAACTTTTATTCTCCGAAGTCTGAGAAATATGATCAACTCGGCGACAGTAAGTATGATGCGGCTACCAAGACATTCACATTCTTCGTGGCTTATGTAGTTGTGGAGCCTGATTTGACCGGATCCTTCGGATTTGGTCAAGAAACTCTGGTATTGAGCAAAGATGTCGTATTGCCTGCAACCCCAGGTAAGGCAGCCAACTTCTTCCCTGTTCAGATGCCTAAGTCTGTGAAAGAGTTGTCAGGACAGTTTACCAAGAGCAAATCGCTTTCAGTTCCGATGTGCCTCGCAGGTTTTGCTGTCGAAAGAGAGAGCAAATCTGTAGAATTCTCTGCAACACCAGTTGCAAAGAGTGAGGTTTCGACTGAAAGAATACAGGATGCTCCGGTTTCTGTAATCAGATAAAATGTATCACATAAGATACTGATTTTTAATAAGATCTGCCTCCTGTTATAGTGGAGGCAGGTCTTTTGTGTTATCTAAAGAATTTAACAAGTATTATTTATGGTGAAGCAATTATTAGTTCCGGCAGTAGCAGGATTATGCGTTGTTTCGTGTGCTGTACGTGAGGATAGTTCTCCGCAAGGAGCTGAGCCTCATCTGTCTAAGATAATTAACACGAAAACTGCTGAAACTGTGTCCGGACAGCTCCTCGTAAAACTGAATGATGTCTCGGACAAGTCCGTGTCGGAGATGATGGCTCTGGAGGGCGTTGAGGATGTCCAGCCTCTGTTTGTCTCTGTGCCTGGTAAGGAGGAGATGGAACGTCGTTTCGAATTGGACAGATGGTATGTCCTCGGACTGTCAGAAGGTGCCGATGAGACGGCATTGGCCCGAAACCTATCAGCCTTGGCGGCGGTTCGCGCGGTTCAGTATGGGCTGCAGTACAAGCGTGCGTCTGACTGTATCACTTATCCTTATTTTCCGTCGGAGGAGCCGGCGGTGAAGGCTGCGGCTTCGGTTTTCAACGACCCGATGCTCAAGGACCAGTGGCATTATGTAAACACTGGCGACCAGTCAGTGGCTGCGTCTGCATACAAGGGCGCTGATATCGATGTTCAGAATGTCTGGAGTACATTGACTGCCGGTGACAATTCCATAATTGTGGCTGTGATAGATGAGGGCGTGAAGTATACTCATCCTGATTTGGTTGCGAATATGTGGATTAATCCGAAGGAAACTGAGAATGGAAAAGATGACGACGGAAATGGCTATGCAGATGATATTCACGGATATAACTTCGTGGACAATGGTCCTGTCACATGGGCAGAAGGCGCGGGAAAAAACATTGACTCAGGCCATGGAACTCACTGCGCGGGAACGATTGCCGCTGTGAATAATAATGGTGTCGGAGTCTCGGGCGTGGCCGGCGGAACCGGAAATTCAGATGGCGTGAAGATTATGTCTTGCCAGATTTTCAGTAGAAATTCAGGTGGTTCTTCCATTCAGACTGCGCGTGCCTATAAATATGCTGCCGACAATGGCGCATCCGTGATTTCTTGCTCATTCGGTTATAATGCCGGGGTGATCAAGTCTGACGGGACATATAAGCGTGAGTGTCTGGCGGAATATGATGCCCTCAAATATTTCGAAGCCACTAAAAACAATCCTGTTTTGGATGGTGGTGTTGCGATTTTTGCGGCCGGAAATGACGCTACCAATTATTCCGCTTATCCGGGTGCATTGAGCGATGTCATAAGCGTGTCTTCATTCGGACCTGATTATCTTCCGGCCTATTACACTAATTATGGCCCTGGATGTAACATCGCTGCTCCTGGCGGTGAGGCATATCTTAATCCTTGGACTTCTATGAAGGGTATGGTTCTGTCCACCCTTCCGTCTGAGCTGAACGATGGCTCGGATTATGGCTATATGCAGGGTACTTCCATGGCTTGTCCACATGTCAGCGGAATCGCAGCCCTCGGACTGTCTTATGCTAAAAAGTTAGGCAAGACGTTCACTCTCAGTGAATTCAAGAATCTTCTGCTGGCTGCTGCCAATGATATGGACCCGAGAATCGCTTCTGGAAAGAAGGATTATCATTCTTCGGCCAATGTGCAGTCGATACCTATGAGTTCTTATCGTCATAAGATGGGTACCGGTTCTATCGATACATGGAAATTCATGATGAATATCGAGGGTATCCCGTGCCTCATCGCCGAGAGCGGAAAGAACCAGTGGCTGTCTCTCGATGCGTACTTCGGCACCGCCTCGAAATCATTGACCTTCACCGAAATAGAGGTCTCGAAGGAGGCTGAGAGCGCGCTTGGGCTGGCGGAAGCTCCTTATATCAAGTACGGCAAGTTGTGGGTGCACCCGACCAAGTGCGGGTCTGCCAAGATTAAGGTCAATGCCATTGCGGGCGGGGATTCTCTCGGTGGCGAGTCTTCGATCGGCGGTATGGAGATCAGCCGCACTGTTTCTATTATTGTGAGGTCTCATGTGAGTGATAACGGAGGATGGTTATGATGAAAAGTAGAGTATTGATTTTGGCGGCGATATTGCTGTCCGCTTTGGTTTCGTTTTCGTCTTGCAAGAAGGAAGAGAAGACGTTGGATGTGAAGGGGGAGTGGGAGCTTACTGAGGTGAAGATGGCTACGAAGAGTGCTCTAGTGGGCGCGGAGACTGTGACTGTGTATGTCAAGTTTTCTGAGGATGGGACTTTCGCCATGTATCAGATGGTTGGCGACGGCCGTTTCGTGGCGTTCTCCGGTTCGTGGAAACTTGCGGGTTCTGCTCTTTCCGGTACTTATACTGATGGGACGAGTTGGGCTTCGTCTTATGAGGTTTCTGTGGATAAGTCCACGCTTACGATGACGACTGAGGATGGGTTGGATGTATTTGTCTATAAGGCTTGTACGATACCATATGACCAGTTGGGCGTGAAATAGTTACGGAATAACCTGTCTGTGACCCGCAAAAGCTGGACGGGTACGTCAGAAATTAGAGAAGAGCTCGGTATCGTACCGGGCTCTTTCTTTTAGGTCTATTCTCTTGATAGAGGCTGTTTGCTCGCGAGTTTCAGTGCTGATCCGCCACTACAGGGAGCGCGGAATTGCCCCATCGCATCCGAGGCTGCCGGTGTCGCAAGGTTCAGTGCTAATTCGCCACCTCTGGGAGCCCGGAATTGCTCCACTGTATCCGAAGCTATCGTCGCCCGCAAGGTTTAGTGCTAATTCGCCACCTCCGAGAGGAATTTGATGCGCACGAGCCTGATTTCCATCTCTTCGTAGTCTTGACCGAGTTGGGTCAATGCCTCTTCGAGTGAGTCGGATTCGGCTTCTTCTTTAAAGTAGGTGTATATTTCGTCCACTACATCTGGGTCTACGTTCTGCTCGATGTAGTAGTCTAAGTTCAGTTTTGTGCCGAATTCCACGATGTCTTCTATCGCCTGCATGAGTTCTCCCATATCCATATTTCTGGTCTCTGCGATATCTTCGAGGTCCATCCTTCTGTCGATGCTCTGGATAAGTGCGATCTTGTCTGACGATTTGTTAGGCATGGATTTGACCACCAAATCGTTAGGGCGCTCTATCTCGTTCTCTTCCACGTATTTGGTGATGAGGTCCATGAACGGCTTTCCGTATTTTCTGGCTTTGCCTTCGCCGACTCCCTGACATGTTTTCAGTTCGTCCAGGGTCTCGGGATACATTATCGCCATATCCTCGAGCGAAACGTCATTGAAAATAACCCAAGGCTGTAGGTGTCTCTTCTTCGCCTCATCCTTTCTGAGATCCTTCAGCATTGACAAAAGCACTGGATCTCCTCCTGAACCGCCTTTGGCGGGAACTGCTGCGGCATCGTCATCGTCGTCGTCATTTGCGGTCTCCGAGAAGGATTGGTCTCCCGCGAGCATCAGCACTTCCGGGTGTTCGGCGAACTGGAGTCCTTCGTCGGAAACGGATAGAACTCCGTAGTTTTCAATGCTTCTGGTGAAGAAGTGCCGTATTATTCCCTGGTGGATTATCATCTCCCAGAATCTCACGTTGTGCTCGGAACTGGCGCCGTAGAACTTCAGTTTGTCGTGTTTGTAAGACTTCACCATGGCGGTCGGCATACCTGCGAGGATGTTCGCGAGGTGTTCGAGTTTAAAGTGCTCCGGTAGTGATTCTACCAGTTTGATAGCCAGGCACATGTCTTTCGAAGCATCGAATTTCGGCTTCGGATTTACGCAGTTGTCGCACGCACCGCAATTGCATTCCGGATAGTCTTCCCCGAAGTATGAGAGCAGCAGTTTTCGTCTACATTCTCCTGATTCGGCGTAGGCGACGGTTTCCATGAGTAACTGGCGGCCGATTTCTTGTTCTGATACCGGCTTGCTCTGCAGGAATTTATCCAGTTTGCGGATGTCGTTGTAGCTATAGTATGCGATGCAGACGCCTTCTTTTCCGTCTCGTCCTGCTCGTCCTGTTTCCTGGTAGTAGCCTTCGAGGCTGCGTGGAATGTCATAGTGGATGACGAATCGTACGTCCGGCTTGTCGATACCCATTCCGAATGCGATGGTGGCCACGATGACGTCGATTTCTTCGGACAGGAATTTGTCCTGGTTTTCGGCTCTGACTTTAGCGTCCATTCCCGCATGGTACGGGATAGCTTTTATTCCGTTGATAGTCAATATCTGAGCCAGTTCTTCGACCTTTTTGCGGCTTAGGCAGTAGATGATGCCGGATTTGCCTGGGTTCTGCTTTATATATTTTATGATGTCCTTTTCGGGTTCGATCTTGTCGCGCACCTCGTAGAAGAGGTTCGGCCGGTTGAAGGATGATTTGAAGACGCCCGCCTCGGAGATCCCGAGGTTCTTCAGTATGTCGTTCTGCACCTTCGGTGTAGCGGTCGCTGTCAATGCTATTACAGGTGCTTTCCCTATTTCGTCGATTATCGGTCTGATTCTGCGGTATTCCGGTCTGAAGTCGTGTCCCCAGTCTGATATACAGTGTGCTTCGTCGACTGCGTAGAATGAGATTTTTATTTCTTTCAGTATAGCGATGTTTTCTTCCTTCGTAAGGCTTTCCGGTGCCACATAAAGGAGTTTTGTGACTCCTGAGATCAGGTCTGCCCGGACCTCTGCGATTTGGGCTTTGTTCAATGATGAGTTCAGGAAGTGTGCGATTCCTTCGTTTTCCGCCACGAATCCGCGGATGGCATCGACCTGGTTTTTCATCAATGCGATGAGTGGTGATACGACTATCGCTGTGCCCGGCATGACAAGTGCAGGCAACTGGTAACATAGTGATTTGCCGCCTCCTGTAGGCATTATGACGAATGTGTCATGCCCGGAAATGAGGTGCATGATGATTTTCTCCTGGTCTCCTTTAAAGTTACTGAACCCGAAGAATTCCTTAAGTTTGGAATGAACAACGTTGGAATCTATATCCATAGGCGTCTGAAATCGTTTAACCAAATTTATAAATTTTTTTCGTTCCATCAAAGTGTTAGGCCTATTTTATAGAAATACTGTGCGAAAATTTCGTAAAACTATTGCAGATTACAAAAAAATGCCTAACTTTGCATTCCATTTCACGGGAAACCATGATTTGGAAACCGAATTCCAGAATTTGGTAAAACATTGGAGAGATGGCAGAGTGGTCGAATGCGGCGGTCTTGAAAACCGTTGATCTTAACGGGTCCGGGGGTTCGAATCCCTCTCTCTCCGCAAACAAATTGAAGCTCAGCGCATTGCGCTGGGCTTTTTTTGTGCACGTCCGTCAGGAGCTCGCTCCTGTAAGGACCTGCACGAAAAAAGGGCTCAACGTAAAATCCCGGTTGATTTACATTTCATAGTGCGTCTGAGGCCCAAAGCAAGCGGAGCAGCCCTTGGGCTGAGCTGCGCAGTTTGCTTTGAGCAGCCG
>SAMEA104315426__coassemble_601_pt1 | contig 18323 bp, 11 predicted proteins | sample SAMEA104315426__metabat2_low_PE_008 | metagenome-assembled genome bin SAMEA104315426 (sample SAMEA104315426) | gut metagenome | biome: Monkey gut; feature: monkey-associated habitat; material: faeces | place: China | collected 2013 | reverse complement strand
TCAGCGAAAGCTACACATGAAATCGTAAATGTCATCAAAGTAGTATCTTTCACCGTAAAAGTATAAGTTCCGTCCACAGAAGCTGGATCTCCTATACGTCTCGTAGTGTCACGTTTCGTATACAAAGGAGACGCCGTCCAATAATATCCGATATCTACAGTATTTTTAGACAATCCCTTAGGAACAGCCTTAACCACTTCACCTTTACGCACATACGCAGGAGAATCGAAATCCAAAGTGCCCGTCAGTGTTCCCTGTGTAACCGAATCATCTTTATCTTTCTTGCACGAAACAGATGCGAAAAGCGCCGCAACTGCAATGCACGGCATAATTACCTTACTAAATTTCATTTTTATCCAAAAATATTTCCTCAATATGCAAATATCGTTATTTCCAGTGATAATTTCATAACTTTCTCCAGAAAAACCCATACATTTGTACAAATACTTTGCCGAAATCGGCCACATGTCCCGATCAGGCACAAAAACATTGACATTCATGAAAATCTTGAAGGCGGCGGCAGCCATTTTCATCGCGGCAACATTAGCCGCATCTTGCAATAACTCAAGCAGATACGTACTCATTCAGGGATACGCCCAGGGCGGCACATACAGCGTCAAGCTGAACTTGAACGGCGAAAAAGGACGCATCCACAAGAATGCAGCAGTCCTGAAAATGGAAATCGATTCGATCCTGAACGTCATCGACACCACACTTTCCGGCTACAACAAGGGCTCACTCCTGAGCAGATTCAACTCCGGAAAAGCCATACCGTCAGCACGTTACGACATGTTCGAGGATATTTATACACGCGCATACGACTACTACGAGGAGACCGGCGGCGCATTGGACGTAGCCTCCGCCCCACTGTTCGACCTCTGGGGATTCGGTTTCACGCGCGACTCGCTCCCGTCTGCTGGCCAAGTGGACGCCGTAAGGCATTCCTGCGGAATGGCCAGGCTGAAGCGCGACATGCACACCGCAGTCGATGCCGAAGGCCGGCTAAATCCCCGCAACCTACTGACTGACAGCGCAAAGGTCTTTGTCAATGCCGATGTAACGTCGCCTGTAAAACTGAATTACAACGCCATCGCGCAAGGTTATAGTTGCGATGTCGTAGCAGATTATCTTTATAGTTTAGGCGTTAAAGACATGCTCGTGGATATCGGCGAAATCTACTGCGACGGCGTGAACCAGCAGGGCCAGCCATGGAAAGTCGGCGTGGACCGTCCATTCGACGGGAACAATAATCCGGGCGCCGACCTGGACGGAATCTGGCAGGGCGACGGAAGTCCATGCGGAATCGTGACGTCAGGCAACTACAGAAAATACTACGTGAAAGACGGTAAGAAATATGCACATACCATCGATCCTCGCACGGGATATCCGGTAGAGCATAACCTGTTGAGTGCCACTATCGTAGCAAAGAACGCCACGGATGCTGACGCCTTTGCCACATACTGTATGGTAATCGGTCTGGAAGAGGCTAAGAAGTTTATCGAAAGCAGGCCTGATGACATCGCGGGATACTTGATTTATTCCGACGAAAACGGAGACATGAAAGAATGGGCTTCCGAGAACTTTAACTTGATAAAGAAATAACCGGACGGTTATCTGGTATCGGTAACTATCCAGTCTGACTTCAGAGAGTTCTCATCCAGACGGAATGTCCGAGCAGGCAATTTTTCAGTCAGTTTCATCGACGGAAAACTGAAGTCCGACACTGAACCGTCAGCGAATTTTATGACCGCCTTCACGATAATCGGGGAGGCGGTTTTTTCTGAAAACCAACATGTCATAGATGCTATCTGCAGCACACTCTTCGTTGCGGATTTCGGGACGAACACTACTTTCACGAGCGATTTTCCACCTTCCACAACTTGAGATACAGACTTCGCATCATATTGGGTATCAAAACTTTTCAACAAAGAAACAGGATTGACAGCGGCATTGTCACCGCTTGCAATTTCTGCAGGAGATATCACCACTTCCATATTGTCTTCATCCTGCTCCCAGAGAGAATGCCCGTCACAATATATATTGTAATTGGCAGCGCTGATTACATAAGAATCTCCCTGAAGTTTCACGTCCCCTGACATGGTGTATGAACCTTTGCTGCCGGAAAACGCGCAAGTATAAGGAAACTCCAAGCATTTGCCTGTCAGAGAGGAGACAAACCGCGTCCATACAGGCTGCGCACCTGCATTGACAAAACCCGTCAGAACCAAAAAGACACTGAAAAGAATTTTCAGGGATTTTTTCATATTTGCTGCTTTATACTTTTCAGGAGAGCGTCGAGTTCGTCCATATCGCCGATGAGAACCTGGCGCGGCTTCGAGCCTTCCTGCGGGCCTACGATTCCGGCGGACTCGAGCTGATCCATCACTCTACCGGCTTTAGCATATCCCATGCCAAGACGCCTCTGGAGGTCGGAGGTCGAGCCTTTCTGCGATGTAACTACCAGACGTGCAGCCTCTTCGAAGCGCTCGTCCATATCCCTTGCATCGAGCATTGCGGTACCGTCCTCGCTCTTGTTTTCATCAGGAGCAGGGAGATAATATGGAGTATTGTAGCTCTTCTTGTATCCTGTCTGTGCACCGATGAACTTGTTCAGCGCGAGAATTTCGCTGTTGCTGATGAACGCGCATTGAACACGTTCCATCTCGACTCCGGCGTAATAGAGCATATCTCCCCTACCGATAAGTTTCTCAGCTCCAGGGGAATCCAGAATCGTCTGAGAGTCCACGCGAGAAATCACTCTAAATGCGATACGCGTCGGGAAGTTCGTCTTGATGGCACCGGTGATGATATCGACTGAAGGACGCTGCGTGGCGAGAACGATGTGGATTCCGGCGGCTCTACCCTTCTGGGCAAGACGGATAATCGAGTTGGTGATGCTTCGTGCCACATTTTTGCCTTCGCTTCCAGCTCCGGTAGACATGGTCAAATCGGCATACTCATCGATGATGGTGACGATATAAGGCAGGAATCTATGACCTTCAGTAGGAAGAAGATGCCTGTCACGATATTTGTCGTTATACAACTTTATGTTGCTCACATACGCCTTGCTGAGAAGTTCATAACGCTCGTCCATTTCGATACAGAGAGAGCGGAGAATCGCCTCAGCCTGAGGAGCTTTCTTCACGATGGCATTGGCCTTCTCATCCTCCTCATTGGCAGCATTCGGAAGAACGGCCAGATAATGGTGGAGCAACTCGTTATATGCCGAAAATTCCACCATCTTAGGGTCGATGAAAACTAACTTCAGCTCAGAAGGATGTTTCGAGTACAAGAGCGAGGCTATCAGCACATTAAGGCCAACAGACTTACCCTGTTTGGTAGCACCGGCGACAAGAAGATGCGGTGCGTCAGCGAGATCGAACACCTTCACTTTCTGAGTAATGGTGAAGCCCATCGCTATCGGAAGTTCAGCCTTGCTTTCCCTGAAGGAAGCATCATTCAGAAGCGCTTTAAGAGGCACAGTAGAAGGAGTATCGTTAGGGACCTCGATACCTACGGCATCAGGCAACATGACGATACGCACACCCTGCGCGTTCAACGCCATGGCGATTTCCCTGTGGAGATTCTGGATAGAAGAAATCTTCACGCCCTGGGAAGGGACTATCTTATAAAGGGTTACGGTAGGACCTACAACAGCCTTAACCTCGTCTACGCCGATTTTATATGTCTGGAGAGTAGCGCGAATCTTATAGTTATTGCGCATAATCTCCTGCTGAGGGACATTATGGATAGCATCGGCATAGTCACTGAGAAGATCCAATGTAGGGAACTTGTAATTCTCCAGTTCGCCCCTCACATCGATTCTCGGAAGTTCTTCCTGAACATCTGTAGTAAGTCCGTCGCTTTCGATGATTTGCACATCCTCAGACGGATTCTTGGCGGGAGCCTGATTTGGATGAACAGGCTGAGGTGCAGGTGAAGAAACAGGCTTGGAAACAGGCTGATTTACAGGTTCAGCGGCAGGCTCCACAACATGTTCTGCAACAGGCTGGCTGACAGGAGACTCGGGCTTTTCTTCAGCCTCAGTTTCAGCCTCCACTTTCTCTTCAGGATCCTTTGCAAGGAATGTAAAAGTACGTCTCGGCTTCTTTTCCACATCAGGAGAATCCTTCTTTTCAATGATAGCGAGATCTCCCTTAAACCAATCGGAGAATCTGCGACTGGTGAAGAACAGCCATATTACCAGAAGCACGCACAATATAAAGAAGGTGATAATACCACCTACCATGTTTTCCAACCAGGTAACTGCGACGGCGCCACATTCTCCGCCAAGTCCCCCGCCCAACACATTTTCCAAACCGAAGCGGAAGGAAAAGAACGCAAGGAAAAAAGACAGAAGCACAGCGCCGGTAATGGACAGCACGATATTCTTCACGACTGGAAACTTGCGTTTCCCAAAAAGAAGACGCACCGAAAGAATAATCATGGCGAATACCACCGCGAATGCACCCAAACCGAACCAACGTCCGACGAGAAGCGCGGACAATGACATACCGGCCTTGCCTGCAAGGTTTGCAGATTCAGCTACCTCCTGCGCGGCAAGAAGGCTCTGATCCTGTTTCCAAGTAAACAGATATGAGAGGCAGCCGACAAGTGCAAGCACAGTCAAGACTGAGACTGCAAGTCCGGAGAATTTCCTGATTGCAGTCCCATGTTCTTCCAAATATTCCCTGATTTTCTTCATCTATCGTTTCTGATTTCCTTTTCGCCCAAACATTCTTCTCTGTCCGTTGTTTCCCGACTGTTTGCGTCCGAACGCAAAATCCATATTCATTCCCGGTCTCGAGAAATTAGTGTCCGAAGAGATTCTGGACAGTGTAAGTCCCTCTGGCACACGGATTCTATAATCAGATAACTTTTCTATGTCAGCAAAAATAGTCTCATCGGCCACACTGTCCTTGTTCCAGATAAGATACTGCTGCCTCATATACATCGCCAATGAACGGATCATAGAAGTCTTCTGTTCTCCGTCCGGTTCAGAAGCGATAAGATCGATGATGCTCTCGATATTGCGGCCGTAATGAGTGGCACGAATCGGTTTCTTCTCTATAGGAATCACATCCGGTTTAGTATTCCTCTGCTCAGGAGACGGAATAGGATATGGTGAATCCACATCCAGTTCGTAACCTGCCATGATATAGAGATGATCCCAAAGTTTATGCTCCCAGTTATCTTCGCAATGCACCTGAGGGTTAAGGATTTCCATTACTCTTATGACAGCCCTGGCCTGTTCAGACCTCTTGGTCCTGTCTTTTATCGCCTTCACATCCTCTACCATTTTAAGGACATTACGTCCATATTCAGGCATCGCAAGTTTCTCACGCTCAGTATTATAATCCAACACAATCGGATTTTCTTCGTAGTATTTGTCCATAAAAAGCCTATTTGGGACAAAGATAACAATTTTTCCGCTCAATCCGAAACGGGAATCATCTATCCGCGTACGACCACATCATTCTCCACATACCACAAAAAAGCATCTACATACTTGTATCCCATGCACTTATATAATTTAGCATAATTTCCGATCTGACGCAGATATTTCTTTTCCTCCTTTCCGAACTTATAATCCACTACTATCACCTTTTCCCCGTCCACGATAACTCTGTCCGGACGATATACTTCCCCATCCACGTTTATGACTGAACTCTCAGTAAATACTTTAGATCGGTCTGCAGGGAACCAGCCCAAACGAGACGCCGACTCCACACGTTCCTTCAGCATTGACAAAATCGAATCCCGATCCTCCGAGCCTATACTGCCGGCCGCGAAGCAGGCTTCAACCGCCGAATCAAGATTCTCAGGGACAATCACTTCCGACAATATATCGTGCAGCACCACTCCGCGCAACCGGCCAGAAGCCCCGATTCCGACCGTCCCGTCCTCCGAGAAGAAATCCGCCGAGTCGCTGCTGAATTCGAGCCTCCCGAGGCCTTCTTCCGGGTTCAATGCGAATGAAGGATAACCGGAAGCATTGGCTCCGGCATCGGACTGCCCGGCATCATCTTTCGCCTGGAACACATAGTCCTCCCCCAGCATAAACGCCTCATCCTCACCGGTATAATCTTCCATTTCAGGATGCGCTGCGATACTCCTGAAACCAGCTCCGGCAGCATCACGCAGGACATAATCATACAGGACATCTGACATTTTCTTATACGTCGACTTGCCGTCTTTAAAATCTTTAGACGGCATCGGAGCGATAATCGTCATACCCTTTTCGGCACGCGTAGTCGCTACGTAATAAGCATTTATAGCATCCACAAGCTGCATTTTCCGTTCTTCCCAATAGGACCCGGAGAAGTAAGAGAGCGCGGAATTCTCGGTAAGATTTACACGATAGACCCCATTCCCCGCGATTTCCAAGCCAGTACCTTCCACCGCAGGATAGCACCAGTGTTCATTCTGCTTATACAGCGCGGATTCAGCAAACGGGAAAATCACATAAGGGAAGGCAAGCCCCTTAGACTTGTGAATAGTCATAACCCTCACAGCATCAGCATCATCCGGAGAACTTATCTTAGGATCCTGGCCATCCCAGAACTCCAGGAATTCTCCCAGCGAATTACCATTTATCCCAACCCATTCCTGCAGGCAGTCCATAAAGGCCTGGATATACGACACTTCTCCCTCATAATCAGTATTTTGCGATTGACGTATCGACCTTATGAAATGTTCGCACAAGTCCACCAGCGAGTGCCATTCAGAAGGGATGGACACGTCCAGCGAAGAGGCCAGAAACGCGTTCAGTTTATTGTCCGGATTGTTAGCGTATGACATCAACGCCACTATACGTCTGACCGCCAGAGAAGCCTTCACAGAGAGCGCCTCATCCGAAATCACCGGGAAGCCTTTTTCCAGCAATGACTCAGCTATCAGCGAAGCCTGACCATTCGTCCTGACCAGTATTCCAATATCAGAATAGTTTGCTCCTGAAGCTGTCAGCCTATCCACTTCCGCCAACACCGACTGCAACTGAAGGCCGTCATCATGGAGTCCTGTCTTGCAAAGAATAACGTTCACGTTTCCGCAAGCCTCTTCTTTCGACTCCACATCTTGCTTCACATCGGAATAGATATCGGATACGACATGAGCGCCGTCGCCGAGAATCCCGTCGAGAGACTTCGCCGCGAACTTGTAGAATCCGTTGTTAAACTCCACTATCGTCCTGGTACTTCGCCAGTTAGACGTAAGGCATTGTTCGTCAGCCATAGGACCGAACTGCGCCTTCAGCTCCGAATTCAAGAGATTCCAGTCCGAATTCCTCCACCTGTAAATACTCTGCTTCACGTCGCCCACGATAAGATTCGCGTTGCCGTTGGCCACACTGTTCTCCAGCAGCGGACGGAAATTCTCCCACTGAATCCGGGCCGTATCCTGGAACTCATCCAACAGGAAATGATCGAACCGCACCCCCAGTTTCTCGTATATGAAAGGTGCATCGCTTCCTTCAATTATGCCTTTAAGTATGGTATTCGAATCATCCAGACTCAGCACATTCTTCTCTTTCATCAGCGTATCGAAGGAAAGATTCAGTTCTGCACAGAGTCCCAACGCATATATCTGCGCCCTAAGAATCACGGCCGTGTTAAATTCCACATAAGAAGTTTCGAACAGAGCACAAAATTCATTAGCCTCTGTTTCAAGATGTTGCACAAGAGGAAGCAACTGGGCATTGGCCTTGGTGAACCACTTGTCTTTGTTGGCCAGCGTCGCAAGAAGCGTATCTTTCGGCAGTTCGAAATCCACATAATTCTGCAAGTCCGCGTATTTCTCCAATTGCTTGAAAGTCCTGCCTTTACCCACCGTATCGGCAAGATCCACACCGGCATTGACAAAACCCTGAACTATGGCGGAGGCGATCCGGCGAAGCTCGGAGAGGAACTGCCCGATGATAGCATCGCAGCTCTTTTTCAGCGCGGAAAGGGCTTCTTTCGAATAGGCCGCGGTCTCGTCAATGCCGTTTTTCTCGACGACGTCGCGGTGTTCCTCGTTTTTCAGTGCGACAGCCATATCGTACAGACCTTCGCCCATATCGAACCGGCGTCCGCGGTCGAGGTTATCCTTAAAACTATCTGTCAGCCAACCTACTAAAACTTTATCTTTTTCCGTGAGCGAGTCTAAAATCCGGTCCACGCTCTCCTTTATAAGCGAGTTCTTGTCCAGCTCCACCTGATACGAAGCGAACTGTCCGATTTCTCTCGAAAACGCTTTGAGGGCTCGTTGGAAAAACCGGTCGATGGTGCTTACCGAAAACGCGCTGTAATCATTCAATATATTGGACAACAAGGTTTTGGACATCGCCGAGATATAGCGTTTATCCTTACCTGTATATTTTTCCATATCGGCAAGATAACTGGATTTCTCAGGATTCGACGCCAAAATATCCAGCTCCTTCAGGATTCTGCCCTTCATTTCGTCTGTCGCCTTGTTAGTAAACGTAACCGCCAGAATATGACGATAAGCATAAGGATCACCGCTCTGAAGCAGAAGCCTGATATATTCTTTGGCCAATGCAAATGTTTTCCCAGAGCCTGCGGAGGCCTTCAGTATTTTTATCTTTTCAGTCATTATCGTCCACAAATTTTTCTAAAATCACAATACTTGCACGTTTCCAGATCTTCTGCTCTCCGGAAATCCATCTCAGGCGAAACCAGTTCCGCGAAAATACCACCCAGTTTCTCCTCCACCAAGTCGTTGAACTCAGCGTTGCTCATCCCCGACATAATTCCGGAACCGAACAGTTTCTGTACCGGATAAATCACATTCTGAACCCTGTACCCCTTCAGATCTTTTTCCATAAACCGGTCATAGGCAAACAATTGGAACGCTATCTTCGGCCGTTTGCTGAATTTGGTATCCGGCGAGAAAAGTGTCTCTACAGTCTTCTCCGGCTCAGTAATTTTCACCTCATTTTCCTCCGCCTTGCCCGTCTTGTAATCCACGATTCGCGCCACATCCTCGCTGAAACTGTCCACTCTGTCGATATACCCGACGAAGCGGAAATCCCCGAAAGACCAATATTTTTTCATCTCGAGCCCAAGGATCCGGAACCTGTCCACGCCCTTCTCGCGCATCAGCCGCCTGTCTTCGGTCAATGTCTTTCTGACATAAGTTTCGAGGACGTTTTCCATCACCAGATTCCTGCCGGTCACCTCGTCCGCCTTCAGTTGAGACTTGATCAGCGCCCGAATCTTCGCCCGAATGACGCCGCTCTCCTCCAGCAGCCCATCGATATACTCCGCAGTAATCACCTCCAGCGGGACCAGTTTTTTTTGGGTCAATGCCTTCTCGACGCTGTCTCTTTCCATACTGAAGTCCGGGGACAGTGCCGCCCCGCCCAGATACAGGGCCCACATAGTGTCGTGGAACACGTTGCCGAGCATGCTATTATCCAGCGATTCAGCCACATCTTCCTCTTTTTTCAGGCCCTTGACCCTGTCATAATAGAACTTCGCAGGACACGACAAATACTCGTTTATGGAAGATACTGAATAGGTCAATGATTTTATAATCCGGATATCTTCTTCTGTTTTATGTATCGGGACAGTAGCATTTTCCGCACCTATTGAGTAGCGGATTACCTTCCTGTCCATATCCTTATATTTATATTGGTATATCAGCTGCTTTATGTAACGGCTTTCTTCTCCTGATTTAAGTCCTTCTGTTCTGGAATCATATATAAGCCACACATTTTCAGAACGTTGTATCATCCTGAAGAAGTAATATGCCCATACGGCATCCTGGTTTTCATAGGTCGGAAGTCCGAAGCCCTTCCTGATTTCCGGAGGTATGAATGAAGAACTTACGCTGCGGTGCGGAAATACGCCTTCATTACAAGAAAGAATAATAAGATTAGTAAAGTCCAATGCTCTTGTTTCGAGGGGTCCCATTATCTGAAGTCCCTTCAGGGGCTCGCCCTTAAAAGGGACAGAGACTCCGCCGATAAGCTGCTGAAGCAGACGCATATATGTCACCGGCAGAATCGAAAGCGGTATCGATTTCAGTCTGTTGACAGACAAGTAATACTGCTTGGCGAAGTTCACTTCCAACGCCATGCCGGATATATCCGCCAATTTGGCACCTATCTTATTCAGAACAGTCAGTTGATACTCACAGAAACGTACAATCTGCGCAGGAGCAGCTTCCTTTATGTTTTCCAAGACCGGAGTAAATATCAGGTCGAGCAACCATGTACCTTTCAAGTCTGTTTCAGGAATATAGAACTTGGCTTCCGACTTTACCACCGCGACTTTTTCACGTGTAGCATCGTCTGCAAGGGCTGAAAATATACCCGAATTGAATATCGCCCACACTTGTTTGTGATAGAATGCCCATCCGTCTTTACGCTTTCTGAGATGCAGTTGCAAAGCGGAGATATTGTTCATAAGTCCGTAGATTTCACTCCCCGACATAGGATAACCCATGGTGACATTGACAGAACCTATCTCTTCCGGGATGGTGTTCAGGACGGGGATCAGCAGGTTCTCATCGGGGAGAACGATCGCAGTATCAGCGCCTTGCGAATCCAGGCGCCCGACTCCCGACATATCGCCGGCCGTCTTTTGCGCGGCGACTTCCTGGAGTATGGACGGGATTTGTTTTGTCTGGCCTACAGATGACGAGATGCTTATCAAGTGGATTTTCGGAGTATTGTCGACGCATGAGTCTTCGCCCGTATCCAACGAAAAAGCCTGTGGAAAATCCAGGACATTGCGGGACATGAACATAGACGCACGGTTCTCAGGATCCTTCAGCATTGACGAAGAAAAGTCCCAACAGAATTCGGCGATTCCGGCATCCCGCATCTTGCGCATGGCGGTTTTCTCGCACTCATTCAGCGCGTTAAGCCCGACGAAGACGAATTTTTCCGCATGAGGGAAAGCGTCTTTCAGGATATCGGCTGCGCTTTCGGTCTTGAGCCTTTCCGAGAAGTCGCGGTAGACCATGCCTTCATATGCCATTCCTTTATCGGTCAAGGCTTTACGAAAGTTTACATAGAGCGGATACATGAGGTTCCATATTTTCAGGAAGCGTTCTTTCACGTTAGGTTTTTCCGAATCCAAGTCCACGGTCAGTTTGCCGCCTTTCCTGAAGTGGTCCACGAATTTAAGTATCGCATTCAGCTGTTCTTCAGTGAGATACGAATAGGTATCCTGCAGATCCTTGAAGTCCGCCACGTTAGTGAAGAGTTTGTCAGGTTCCGCGAGATATTTGTCGGTATCGTCGAAGTCGCCGAGTATAACATCGCCCCAGAAGATGAATTCGTCGAGAGGTTCGGCGTTCCTGTTCAATGATTTATAACAGTCATACAGTTCCAGAAGCAGGCTTATCCTGTCTGCAGGTCCGCGATTTCCGACACGGTAGAAGAAGTCGTTCATGGTGATGGTGACGGGGGCTTGCAGCGGAGTGGTCCGCTCGTCGTTTTTTACCGTTTCGGCAAGCCATTTTCCGAAGAATACCATGGAACGGCGGTTAGGGAATATCAGACATGTCTTGTCGATATTCCCTATATTATAATAGTGTTCCGCAACTTGTTTCAGGAATGGTTTCATGTATGCTCGTAGTTTTTTCCCGAAAGTTACCCCGATTTTACTCTGAAAACAAGACCTTTCGACTGTTTTCGAAAATAATTTGGCATAATGCTTGGATATTCAAAAAATGTCATTAACTTTGTTCCGTCATTTTAGAATTATTCTAAATAAGACATTGGACAGAATATATAAAACACAATTAAAAAGGAGTTTATTATGAAAAAGAAATTTAGATGTCTCGTGTGCGGTTACGTCTATGAAGGCGAGAACCCACCTGCAGAGTGCCCTGTATGCCATGCAAAGGCTGACAAATTTGTCGAGATAAAGGAAGAGGGTCCTAAGAGCTGGGCTTGTGAGCATGTTATCGGTGTCGCTAAAGGTTGCGATCCTGAGATTCATGAGGGTCTCGAGGCTAATTTCGCCGGAGAGTGCACTGAGGTCGGAATGTATCTCGCAATGAGCCGCCAGGCAGATCGTGAGGGTTATCCTGAGATCGCCGAGGCCTTCAAGAGATTCGCATTCGAAGAGGCTGAGCACGCTGCCAAATTCGCAGAGCTTCTCGGTGACGTAGTTTGGGATACCAAGACTAACCTCGAAAAGAGAATCGAAGCTGAAGCTGGAGCATGTGAGGGAAAATTGGCCATCGCGACTAAGGCTAAACAGTTGAACTACGATGCTATCCACGACACAGTTCATGAGATGGCTAAGGACGAGGCTCGTCACGGAGCTGGTTTCCAGGGTCTTTACAACAGGTATTTCAAGAAATAAGGAGTATTAGATAATATTTAGAAAGGGCTGACCGTCACATAGCGGTCAGCCCTTTTTTTCACTTTCTGGGAAAAAGTTGCTAACTTTGAAATTTGTAAAAAATCATTGACAATAAAAATTATAGATATGGAAAAAGTAATATTGACAGGCGACAGACCGACCGGAAAACTTCATCTCGGTCATTATGTCGGATCGTTGAAACGTAGGGTAGAACTCCAGAACGAGGGCGACTTCGACAAGATGTTTGTATTTATCGCTGATGCTCAAGCGCTTACAGATAATTACGACAACCCGGAGAAAGTCCGTCAGAACATCATCGAGGTGGCGTTGGACTATCTTTCATGCGGGATCGACCCGAACAAATGTACACTGTTCATACAGTCGATGATTCCTGAACTTACAGAGTTGACTTTCTATTATTTGAATCTTGTGACTGTAGCGAGACTTCAGAGAAATCCTACAGTAAAGTCCGAGATCCAGATGAGAGAGTTCGAGAATTCGCTTCCTGCCGGATTCCTCTGCTACCCTGTAAGCCAGGCTGCCGACATTACTGCCTTCAAGGGAACTATCGTCCCTGCCGGTGAAGATCAGGAGCCAATGCTGGAGCAGACCCGTGAAATCGTACGTAAGTTCAACAGCATCTATGGTGACGTTCTCGTGGAGCCGGAGATTCTTCTTCCTCAGAACTGCATCTGCAACAGACTTCCGGGCACTGACGGAAAGGCGAAGATGAGCAAGTCCCTCGGCAACTGCATCTATCTGAGCGATGACGCAGCCACTGTTTGGAAGAAAGTGAAGAAAATGTCCAACGGAGAGCCTCGTATGAGCCAGGATGAGCCCGGACATCTTGAGGGCAATGCTGTTTTCACATATATGGAAGCGTTCAGCACAAACGAAGATTTCGCTGAGTTCTGGCCAGAGTTCAAGACTTTGGATGAGCTTAAGGATCAGTATGTAAAGGGCGGAATCGGTGACGGAACCTGCAAGAAGTTCCTCAACAGTGTCCTCAACAAGAGACTCGAGCCTATCCGTGTACGCCGTCACGAGTTCGAGCAGGACATCCCTGAGGTATTCAACATCCTGAAGAGGGGCACCGAAAAAGCACGCGAAACCGCAGCCCAGACACTCGACGAAGTGCGTAACGCCATGCGTATAAACTACTTCGACGACGCTGCCCTCATCGCAGAACAGGCTAAGAAATACGAGAAATAGTCCGTCGCACATAAACAACGAAGCCGGCCCGCAAGGGTCGGCTTCGTTGTTTTGTGTTCTAACAAATCCGGTTGTGTTACAAATAGGATGTCTGTTCTGCTATCAGGTTTGATAATCCAGGAATGTTGTGCAATCCAATGCAAATCATCTATAAAGTATCTCCATATAGTGAATTGTTTCTAAAAGCATCTGCTTTTTTTATAAGCAGTCTCTTGATTATCTCCAGTTTATTGCATGTATTTTGCTCTGACACTACGTCGTCATAGACGCCCCAGTCATCAATAATGATGAGAATAATCTTCGCAAAGAGATCCAACTCATCATCGTGCAAATCAACTTTGGGACCATGATCTCTATCATGATACTTAAACATTACGTCTGTTGCAAAATTAACAACAGAATCAAGACTTGGCGGTTTTATTTCGCTGTATTCGGCACGATATAATTCATCAACGACTTCTTTCTTCAGTAACTTACATGAAGAATTTATGTCGTTTTTAATTAAATCTAATTTTGATATAGGCATAACTATCTATAATTAATTATTGTTCAATGGGTTTAATTGCATACTTATTCCAACTTGAATTTTTCATATATATATCTACACATTCTGGCAATACGTATATTTCCTGTCCCGACAGGAAACATTTATCTTCAATTACTGGGGGCGTCTTTGCTAATAACTCAAAATGTTCTATGGGTTTGTAACCCCCAAAAGCTCTTTCACCAATATAGATTATACTTTCGGGGAGTACAATGGATGTTAGATTACAATATTCAAATGCATATTTTCCTATGTTTTTCACTCCATTATGAATCTCAACCGATACTAAATTCTTACAATTGGCAAAAGAAGATTCACCAATACTCGTTACGTTGCTTGGAATAACAATTGACGATAACCAACTACAACTACCAAATGTGGTACGCTCGATAACTGTTATATTAGAAGGAATATTAATTGATGACAAATGTGTGCCATAAAATGCAGACGACCCTATAGATCTCACATTCTCGGGAATTATTGTTGAGGTTAATCTTGCACAAAATACAAATGCACGTTCACCTATAGATACCAAATTCTTCGGAAGCTCCACAGATGTTAGGGAACTACAAGCGTAAAATGCAAGATCGCCAATAATAGTTACATCCTCTGGAATAATAACAATATCTAAGTTTTGACATAACATGAACGCCCTTTTTCCAATAACAGTAACACTTTTCGGTAACCATATGGATTTTAATTGTTTTGCGCCATCGAGACAAAAACTCGTAACGTTTTTATCGAAGGTTATTATTCCTTGACCGTTTCCGTATTTATTAGAGAGTATTCTGGCATCTCCAAATGACATTTCATTACTAATAACAAGAGGTTCACCATCGATCGTAGAATATAAGATCTGATTATTCTCTTGTTGCTTACATACAATGAAAACTTCTGACAGTGGAGTAATCTTAGATCTTTCAATTTCCAAACTTTTTGACGATTTCTTTTCCACTATCCCTTTAGAGGTCGTAACCCTCATAGTTATACCTGAAGTAAACTTTACTGGTGGGACAGCAATATAAAAAGGCGTCGACTTTTCAGGACTAAGTTCTATCCCATCTCCACAATTCAAAACAATAGAAGTGTTAGAAGAATTGTCAAAACTAATAGTTGGGTTAGCCCCGTAAGAACATGAAACAGATGCTTCCCCAGATATTTTTTCATCTGAGTTGCCAGATATGGCTATAGAGTATACTATCACGCCGTCGCCTTTCAGTTGAAGTTTCATAATACCAAAAAGGTTCTTGAATGAAAGGTTGTAATCATTTTTGGAATCCGTAACAGCTACCATTGGCATTGAGCCCTCCCCAAAAGACGTGGGTGCATACTTGATTGTGTTCGGCAAATTCACGGACAAAGAAAATCCGGTTTCAGACTTTGAGCACGAATTGATAACCGAAGACGGATAAAATGCAACATTGGCATCCATGTCAGATCCTTCTGCTCCTGCTGTAAAATCTTTATTTACAGGAGTTAATGTTGTAGTAGTTTTCCCATCGTAACCAGCCTTGACTTTATATTCTTTCATCTCTGTGGTTCCATTGAAAATAGCCACTCTGTCATCTGTAGACCATATAACATCGAGTCCACTCAAGGATGTCTTAGTATCCATACCGGTTGAAGCCTTAAATTCCGGAAAATTCTCAAAGACTGTTTTTTCGTCTAGACTATTTTCAGATTTGTTGCACCCATAAAAAAAGATACACGTCAAGAACGAGACGACAATATATTTATTTTTCATATTTTCTTGTATTAGAGGTTACCAATCAACTTCTTCTCTTTCCGTAAAAGACTCAGTTCTACCAAATGACGCGAAGCTATTTTCCGTTTTAATTGGGATAATCTCGATTTCTGGACATTGGTAAATGGTGTCGTCAATAAACTTGTTTGAATTGTTGGTCATAGTGAATATTGGTACCGAGACGCGCTCCTGCTCGATAGCTAGTTATATAAAAAGAAAGTGTGGAGCCGATTTCGTTTATCTGCCAGGAGGCTGTGGTAAAGCCTTGAAGAAAATAAACGACATCCAATACCCCACACCTGTATAGATACGTCGAAAAGGAAGCATACATTGCTTCTTCGCGACATTAGTCTACACAAGAATGAGTGTTGTCCGTGCGTCCTTTCTTCATTGAAACTACCACATTTCCTGACAAGGACAGTGCGAAAACACTTTCAATATGTTTGCCAAATAATTCAGCATCACAAATATAGGAAATATTTTCGTATAACAGACAACACTCTGGGTATTGAATTACAAAATTCGATAAAAACAATTGAAAAGAAAAGCCTCAGATGACGCAAAATCTGCGGAACTGTAAGGCAACAAGCAGTAATACCAGCTCGCATTTCAGATATAATACAGCCTCGAGACCTATGAGAACACACTTTATCACAGTTTCAGGACCCACTCCCCATCGCGTTTTCTTCCCCTACGCTCTAACACTCCAATTTCTCGAAGGCTTTTAACAACTTTATAAACAGAAGTTCGTCCAATACCTATCGCCTCTCCTATCTGTTCCAGGGTTAATGCTGAATCCTTTTTGATAATCTGAACAACACGGGTTTGAATATCATTTAATTCAATCTTACGATTCGAGAATGGTCTGCGGAAAGTTATCGTAAACATCCCATCTGTATCATAGATAGGTTCCGGAAGTCCAGCATCAAGCATATCCTCGCGCATCCTTGGTATTCCGGAACCGATATGCTCTACAAGGTGCATCCTAGTAAACAATCCAAATATCAGAGGGTTCCGTGATAAACTTTTTCTACCGAAATTCTTTGCAACTGTAGGCAACAGGGTTCCAGGATTCGTAATTTCCACACGGTCGTCAAACATTTCTACTGTAATGCTTGCACCCTGCTCGTCATAGTCACGATGAGCGAGAGCATTGATAAGAGCCTCCTTGAATACGCCCAAAGGTATTTCCCAAACTTCTTTTCTTGGGCCGGTACCTTCAATCTCGTATTCAACCCGTAGTTTTCCTTTCAGCCATTCGATAGCCTTATGGTATTGTTGTAGAAGAGGACCTCCAAAAGTCTTATCGTCTAAAATGTAGACCTTGTCTGTACCCTTGAACAATACACACCGCACGACTGCATGGAAAAACAAATTCTCCGGATGAGTGGCAAAAAACAACACACCCCCACTTTTAGCCGCATTGTTGTCATCAAAGACCCTCATGCTGTCAAGCACCTGATAATCTTCAACATCAGAAACGATATGGGCATCTCGCTTGAACTCGTTGAAATTATCTTTATCCAATTGTTCCATGAGGTTAAACTTCGGCAGAGGTATGGCGTCAAAGTATATGCGTTCATGGCTTTGGAACACCTCACGTATTTCCTCAACATTCGTCAGTTTTTGGCTATTTGCCCCCTCACGTAAATAAGTGCATCCGGAAAAGAAATATGGTTTATTCTTGCCTGACGGAACTTCTATCACACAAACCCTCTTACCACCGACATCCACGTCATACATGCTATAATGACACATAGGAGAGATTTCACCTATTGAGCCTTGAATTGCAGACCGCTTGCTGTTATCTATCTCCGTTCCGACAATCTCGTTATTGTCGTTTATTCCAATAAGGAGATATCCTCCAGCCGCATTCAAAAAGCTGCAAACTTCTTCTGTAAGTTCGCGAACTTTTGAAGGTACGTTACGTTTAAAGTCTACATTATAGCCTTCACCTCCATTCACCAAATCTCGTATATCTTCCGCGCTTAACATATTGATTATTAATTACTATATTTATAGTATATGCAAAGATAATACTTTTATTTTATGGTTCACCAAAAGTTCACCAAAAGTTCATCAAAAGTTCACTTTACGGAGTTTCTCTAATTGCGCAACCAGTGGTTGCGCAATTAGAGAAACTACCTCTTTCGACAACGTCCCAACACATTGGAATTATTTCATTGACGACTAAGGATTGGCCTTATCCTAAAGTACTTCACGGTAAATCAGATGCTTACACTAAAGGTAGACTCCTTCATCTTGCGCAGTTTAGCCTGTTGTGCAAGTTTCTGTTCTTTCAATTGCGCAAGAAGACTATCCAGTTTCTTGGAAGTCTTGGTTATAACAACTTGTTGTGTAGTTCTATTTTTCCTCATATCAAATTCCTCCTACTGCAAAGTTGCCAATTTAAAATAAAAGTTCGCCTGTAAGATTTATCTTGCAATCCACTTCTCGACGGTGCGGGTCTGCGAGGAAATGTTCACGCCGACCTTGACGA
>SAMEA104315426__coassemble_543_pt1 | contig 20198 bp, 18 predicted proteins | sample SAMEA104315426__metabat2_low_PE_008 | metagenome-assembled genome bin SAMEA104315426 (sample SAMEA104315426) | gut metagenome | biome: Monkey gut; feature: monkey-associated habitat; material: faeces | place: China | collected 2013 | reverse complement strand
TTTTATCCGGAAACGGGAACTTTTTTGAAATTGCTTCGTCAAAAGTTACAGAATGTAATCGTGAGGAGATGAGCGCCAAATGAAATGTTGTGAACAGTACGCCGCCGCGCTCTCTGCCTTTGTGGACGGAGAATTGAGCGAAAACGAAAAGGAAGAGGTGCTCTCGCACGTAGAGCACTGCCGGAACTGCCGGGAGTATCTCTCGGAACTGATGATCGTGCACACGATGTTCGAGGAAATGCCCGAGCTCGACGCGCCGGAGGGCTTTTCCGAGCGCGTGCTCGAGCGGGTGCATGAGGAAACGCGCGCCAGAGCGCGCCATCGCAGCGCGTGGCCGCGCGCGCTGGCGGCCTGCTTTGCGCTGTTCGTCATCACGGCCGCGGCGTGGAAGCTGGCGCCCGCGATGGGCAGTAACGGCGACAGCGCCGCAGACTGCAATACCAGCGGCAATGACACGGCGAGTGCGCCCGCTGCGTCCGGCGACACGGCGGAGGACTTTACCTACAGCTATTCCGCCGTGCAGAAGGAGGGCGTGCAGGCCGACGCCAGCCCGTTTGACACCTATGACACGGAAGACGGCGCAGACGACCGCTCCGCCGACGCAAGCGGCGGCTATGCCATCATCACGCTGGATGTGCCCGCGGCGGCGGAATTTCTGCACGAGCGCGGCATGGCCGTGTACGCGGAAAATGACAAGTACGTCAGCTACCTCGTCGTGGCCGAAGCGGCACATGACTTAGCAGACGCCATGGAGCTGCCTGAGGCTGAGCGCACCGCGCTCCGTCAGGCAGACGATATTCTGATCGTCGAGGTCGCCAAGACCGCACCGGCGGTCGAAGAGCCTGCGGAAAACACCCCCGCAGGAGAAGAGGAGAGCGAATGAATGATATCGGCGTGATCGGCGGCGCGGACGGCACGACACAGATCGTCGTCTCCGGCAGCATCGGAGGGCCGATCCTGTGGATCTTTTTCGGCGCGCTGGCGCTGATGGTGATTTTATACGCTGCATTTTACCGACGCTCAAAGGGCAAGGCGGTCTGCCTTGCCCTCGCGGCGGTTTTCTGCGTGGCGGCGGTTCAGGCCGTCAAATTCCTCGTCGTGAACACAATGTCGCCCGGCGAATCGGAGCCGCTGCTGCCGCCGCTGGAACCGCTGCCGCCGGAGGAGCCGCGCCCGTAAAAACTGAGCCCGCCAAGGTTTCTGTCAATGCCGAAGATCGTGTGAAGGAGGCGTTGGTGAAAGGCAAAAGCGTAGGCCTGGAGGCAGACATCATGGAATGTTATCATAAATATGGTACAGCCGTGAAGGTCATCGAAGGCCCGCTGATGGCCGGAATGGAACGTGTCGGCGAACTCTTCGGAGCAGGCAAAATGTTTCTGCCACAGGTAGTCAAGTCTGCTAAAATAATGAAAGACGCAGTCTCGATACTGGAACCGTACATGACCGGAGAAGGAGGCGATTCGACCGACAGGCCTGTCATTGTCAATGCCACTGTAAAGGGCGACGTTCATGATATCGGAAAAAATATCACCGGCATTGTGTTGAGCTGTAACGGCTTCAATGTCATAGATTTAGGTGTGATGGTGGACAAAGAGACCATCCTCGACGAAGCCGAAAAACATCACGCTGCCATCATCGGTGCCAGCGGACTCATCACCCCGTCGCTTTTCCAGATGGAAGAACTCTGCCGCGAAATGACCCGCCGCGGACTCGACACCCCGCTGTTCATCGGCGGAGCGACCACATCCGCGCTGCACACCGCCGTCAAACTCGCCCCGCTCTACGACCACGTCTTCTACTCGCAGGACGCCTCCTCCGGAGCCGTAATGGCCAAAAAATGTATGATGGACCGCAAGAAATTCGAGGCCGAGGAGCACGCCGCCCAGCAGAAAATCCGCACCCTCTATGAGAGTCGCCCTAATGTTCAGGTCAATGCTGAAGTGACTGATAAAGAGGTGTTTGCGGAAGACTCATACTTGCGTAAAGATGAATACTCGTTCCGTGATATTCCTGCTATGGAACTTTCGATAGACGAGATTTTGCCATATTTCGATTGGCGAATGTTCCTGGCCGTCTGGGGTATCAAATATGGTGGAGACCTGCCTGATGACCCTATCGTGGAAAAGACATTGGCAGAAGGAAAATCAGTTATCGAGAGATTCCGTACACGTCACGAAGTGAAGGTACAGATCGCAGCCAAGTTCTTGGATGCAAGCCGCGAAGGGGATGATATCGTAGCTGACAGCGTCCGTTTCCCGATGATGCGTCAGGAACAGCCGCAGGAGATTTCCGACGGTCGTAAAGTATGCCTTTCATTGGTAGATTTCGTGCCGTCAGAAAAGAAAGGTCCGATTGGTGTCTTCGCCGTAAGCGTCCTCACAAGTCACGGACCGACATGCACTTGCGGATGTCACCCTATAGGTTACAGGCATCCGTCCATGCCTTCCGGAAACTTGACCGAAAGTCCGAACAATGACAAGGATTATAACGGCATGATGGATAGGGCAGTAAGAGTGACATTGGCCGAAGCCGCATCCCAGTGGCTCGACGAACATCTGAAGGCATTGATCCAAACAAAACCGGCCGACAGGCAGATGAAAGTGGTGAAGCCGGCAGCCGGATATGCGAGTTGCCCGGACCATACGCTCAAAAAGGACATTCTGGCGCTGCTTCCGGACGTGGCGAAACTCGGCATCGATCTCACTGAGAGTTATGCGATGATTCCGGACGCTTCGATTTGCGGATTTGTATTCTTCCACCCGGAGGCGACTTATCCGGAGGTCAGGCACATTTCCAAGGAGCAGTTCGACGACTATGTCGCCAGACGTGGAATGAGCGAGAAGGATGCGAGACAGTTCCTCGGATATCTTTTGTAAACTTATGTTATATTTTATCTGAGGATTTTTTTTACGTTACTTGAACAATAGACAAACCATGAAAATTTCAGAGATTTTAAAGACTAGCAAGAAGGCGTTTCCTTCTATTGAGATTGTGCCGCCGCTTAACGGCATGGATAAGGAAGAATTGTTGAATACCGTGAAGACTTTCATGGAATTCAGTCCGAAATATATAAATGTAACTTGTCACAGGGACGAGTACAGTTTCCGCAAGGAGGCCAATGGAACATATACCAAACATCTCGTGAGAAACCGTATAAGCGAGGTGGCGGTCTGCGCTGCGATCATGTCCAAGTATGAGATCGATGTGGTTCCGCACATCATCTGCGGAGGCGCTTCTGCAGAGGAACTGGAAAGCGATTTATATAATTATAAGTTCTTGGGTATCAGGAACGTAATGGCTCTGCGCGGTGACAGTATCTCAGGCGAAAAGCGCTTTACGCCGCATCCTCATGGTTATAAGCATGCCAACGAGTTGGTGGCAGCGATCCGCAAGTTCGATGAGGAGACGGCAGGGGAGTCTTTCTGCATCGGTGTAGGCGGCTATCCTGAGAAGCATTTCGAGGCAGCCAATATCGAGACCGACATTGAGAACCTGAAGCGTAAGGTGGATGCAGGTGCCGACTACGTGATTACCCAGATGTTTTTCGACAATGAAGTTTTCTACAGGTTTGAGCGTCAATGCCGTGAGGCAGGGATCAATGTCCCTATCATTCCGGGTCTGAAGCCGTTGTCCACTGCCAAGCAGGTGGAGCTGCTTCCTCAGTCGTTCTCGCTGGATATCCCTAAGGTCCTGACAGAGAGAATTGCTCATGCCGGCGATGACAAGGATGCCGTCTATGAAATCGGCCTCGACTGGTGCATGGAGCAGTGCAAGGATCTCCTTAAACATGGCGTTCCTGCAGTCCATTTCTACACTATGGGCAAGACCAAGAACATTACGGCTATAATGAAAGAGTGTTTTTAACATTCTCGTGTCCGCCGTCGAGTAATATATCTGTGAAAAAACAAGCCCCCGCGTCGAAAAGACGCAGGGGCTGTTTCGATATATGAGGTTTGAAAAACCTATCCGAGGAAACCGAGAAGTATACCGGCAGCGACCGCTGAACCAATCACACCGGCGACATTTGGACCCATCGCATGCATCAGCAAATGATTGCTTGGATCAGCCTCACGTCCCACCACCTCAGACACACGCGCACTGTCAGGCACCGCAGAAACACCGGCATTGCCGATAAGCGGATTAATCTTGCGACCCTCACGACAGAACAAATTCATAAACTTCACGAACAAAACACCACACATCGTAGCGATAATGAACGAAAGAAGTCCGAGTCCGAAAATCTTGACAGATGTAGTAGACAAAAACTTGTCAGCCTGAGTAGAACAACCCACAGTAAGACCGATAAGAGTCGTGATAACATCGATAAGCGGACCACGCGCAGTCTCAGCAAGACGCCTTGTGACACCACTCTCCTTCAAGAGATTACCGAAAAACAACATGCCCAAAAGCGGAAGACCGGAAGGCACGATGAACGCAGTCGTAAGGAAACCAACGATAGGGAAAATAATCTTCTCACGCTGACTCACAACACGCGGAGCAGGCATACGGATAAGCCTCTCCTTCTTAGTCGTAAGCATAAGCATGATAGGCTTCTGAATCACAGGAACCAACGCCATATAAGAATACGCCGAAACCGCAATCGCACCCATAAGATCCGGTGCCAACTTCGAAGAAAGGAAAATCGCGGTAGGACCGTCAGCACCACCGATGATACCGATCGCGCCAGCCTCATTCGGCATAAAGCCCAAGGCCAATGCCAAGAGATAAGCACCGAAAATACCCATCTGAGCCGCAGCTCCGATAAGAATAAGTCTCGGCTGTGAAATCAATGCCGAAAAGTCGGTCATCGCTCCGATACCAAGGAAAATCAGTGGGGGATACCATCCCTGTCTGACACCCTGATACAAAATATTCAAGACGGAACCATCCTCATAAACTCCGATATTCAGACCAGGGAACATAGGAATGTTACCGATGATCATACCGAAGCCGATAGGAACCAGGAGCAAAGGCTCCCACTCCTTCTTGATAGCCAGAGTTATAAAGACGATGCCTATGGCGATCATCACCAGATGCTGCCACGTCATGTTGCAGAATCCGGTAAACTCCCAGAACTGTTGCAGGCTACTGATTATCTGCTCCATAAAGTTATGCGATGGTTACGATAGAAGCACCCTCGAGAACAGAATCACCCTTGGAAACATGAATCTTGGTAACGACACCAGCTTTCTCCGCCTGAATCTCGTTCTCCATCTTCATGGCCTCAAGTACAGCAACCTTCTGTCCGGCAGCTACTGTATCACCCTCTTTTACAGACACTTCGATGATAACACCAGGAAGCGGTGATGTAACAGCCTTTCCTTCTCCGGCAGGCTTGGCAGCAGGTGCTGGAGCAGCAGCTGCAGGCTGAGGTGCAGGTGCAGATACCTGAGGAGCAGCCTGTACAGGAGCTGCAGCAGGTGCAGCAGGCATAGCATTCTCCATTTCCACCTGATAAGAAACACCATTTACGGTTACATCAGCAAGATTTCCATTTGTGGAATTGATAGCGACATTGTAGTCGTTGCCGTTGATTTTGAATTTATATTGTTTCATAACTTTTATATTTTCTATTAATTAATGCCACTTTATCTTGGCAACTGTCTGAAATTCTGTTCTTTATTATTCCAACCGCTCTCTTTTCTGCGGATAGTGATCACGAAACTCTCCTGATCGTGTACTGACTCCTCATTATATAAGTGGAGGGCAGTGGAAATGGCAGCGTAAACCTCACCATTCATTTCCTGATCGAGAGCCAGAGAAATGGCCGCAGCCACCTCAGGAGTCAATTTCCCGGAAGCCTTCGCATTGACCTTACCCGCGGCAGACTCTTTTCCGCCGTTAGGCTTGGATGAGCCGCCGGAAACTTTGCCGAGCAGGCTGAACAGCCACCAGAGGATAATCAAAGCGCAGAAAACCACTGATACAGAGACGATTGAGAGAATGAATCCATGTTCGTCCTCGCGTGCCATCTTCTGGGCGCCGGTTTCTGTTTCATGTGTGCCGTTCACTGTCGCAGGCGAAGGAGCAGCAGGCTCAGATTCAGTCTCGAACTCCATCTGACGCAAGTCGTGGGCTGATTTTACCACGGATTTGCCGGCCGGAAGAGTCGCAGGGACTGCGATGGAATCCACGATTGTGCGTCCGTCGTTGCTGACGAGATAAATCGTAGAACCCCTCTTTATCTGGAAATTGACATAGAATGTTCCGTCATGGCTATCACCGCTGGCGTAGAACAGGGCTACCTGTCGGGGACCGATCTTGGTACGGTTATCCGACTTCGTAACAGGACTTTTCTTAAGATTACTGCGGTCGTCTGACAAGAAGCAGCCGCCGTAGTTTACAGTGCCCTGAGACTTGTTGAAAATCTCGATCCATCCTGCTTGCCGGCCATAATCATCCAAAATACAACTGCTGTCCGGCTCCGCCATGACCTCTGAAATGATGAGATCGCTGACGTTCTGGGCGCGCATGTCTGAAAAACCTGCTGCAAGAACGGCACTAAATAAAATCAGTAATATGCGTTTCATTCCCCGTGCGATTTAGAGAGGAAGATTGTCGTGCTTCTTGGCCGGAATAGTCTGTTTCTTGCCGGCAAGCTGCTCGAGCGCGCGTATTACACGGAATCTGGTGTTCCTCGGTTCGATAATATCGTCTATATAACCCATTTGGGCTGCCTGATAAGGATTACAGAAGAGGTCGTTGTACTCATTCTTCTTCTCCTCAGCCAGTTTAGCCTTCTCCTCCGGATCCTCCACTGCTTTAAGCTCTTTACCATAAAGAATTTGAACAGCTCCGTCGGCACCCATGACTGCGATGTTCGCAGAAGGCCATGCGTAGTTTATATCACCACGTATCTGCTTGCAACTCATGACGATATGAGCTCCACCATAAGACTTTCTGAGTGTAACTGTAACCTTAGGTACGGTAGCCTCTCCATAAGCATAGAGAAGTTTCGCTCCGTTGGCGATAATCGCACCATACTCCTGCTGTGTTCCGCAAAGGAATCCCGGAACATCCACGAGTGTGACGATAGGAATGTTGAACGCGTCACAGAAACGCACGAATCTCGCAGCCTTTCTGGAAGCATTGATATCCAACACGCCGGCGAGGAACTTAGGCTGATTGGCCACGACACCCACGCTGCGTCCGTTCGATGATGTTCTTCGCATAAGACTGATGGATTTCGAAGAACTTGCCGTCATCCACGATGCTCTTTATGACATAGTACATGTCGTAAGCTTTGTTCGGGTTATCCGGAATAATCTCATTCAGAGCATCATCCACGCGGCTTACAGGGTCATTTGTAGGAACGACAGGAGCCTCCTCCATATTGTTCTGCGGAATGTAGCTCAGCAATTCCTTGATGATTCTGATACCGTCCTCGTCATTCTCAGCTGCGAAATGAGCCACGCCACTCTTTGTCGCATGCACACTCGCACCACCGAGATCCTCTGATGAAACAGTCTCGCCAGTCACGCTCTTCACGACTGCCGGTCCGGTAAGGAACATGTATGACGTGTTCTTCACCATGACAGTGAAGTCTGTCAATGCCGGTGAGTATACTGCTCCTCCGGCGCATGGTCCGAATATACCTGAAATCTGAGGAACAACACCTGAAGAGAGGATGTTCCTTTCGAAAATTTCTCCGAATCCTGCCAATGAGTTGATGCCTTCCTGAATTCTGGCACCGCCTGAGTCGTTAAGTCCGATACATGGTGCACCATTCTTGGTAGCCATGTCCATCACTTTGCAAATCTTCTGTGCCATAGCCTCTCCGAGGGAGCCACCTGACACTGTGAAGTCCTGGGCGAATACGTAGACCAGTCTTCCGTCGATTGTACCTTGCCCTGTTACGACACCATCTCCGTCAAAATGCTGTTTTTCCATTCCGAAGTTAGTGCAACGATGATGCACGAACATGTCGAATTCCTCGAAGCTTCCTTCATCGAGGAGCAGAGCGATTCTCTCACGCGCGGTGAGCTTTCCTTTCTGGTGCTGCGCATCGATTCTTTTCTGTCCGCCGCCCATCATGGCTTTGGCTCTGCGCTCTACCAGATTCTTGATATTATCCTGCTGGATACTCATGTATTATTTATATATTAATAAGTGATACCAAATTTATTCAACTTGCAAAGATACTTAAAATTCTGCAAATCGGAAACTTCTCGCGATTTGTAATATTTTGTAAACAAAATCGAAACATCTTCTTAGGTAGATTGCAATGATTGTATAATAGCGTATGCCTATATTTGTGCTCGAAAAACTAAGAGAGTATTTTTTATAATGGAAACAGTGTATCTGGGACTGGTTGTTTTTTTGTTCGTCCTGGCAATTTTCGACCTAATGGTCGGCGTCAGCAATGACGCGGTAAACTTTCTGCAATCTGCTATCGGAGCTAAGGTTGCAACATTCCGAACCATCATTATCGTAGCCGCAGTCGGTATCTTTGTCGGCGCTTCCATGAGTAACGGCATGATGGAAATCGCAAGAAACGGAATCTATCACCCATCTATGTTCTCCTTCAGGGAGATAATGTTTATCTTATTGGCTGTCATGGCCTCTGACATCGTCCTGCTGGATATTTTCAACTCCTTGGGACTGCCTACCTCCACTACCGTATCCATGGTATTCGAGCTGCTTGGAGGAACCGTAGCGATAGCATTGATGAAAACCTCGGGCGATCCTGATTTGGCGATCGGCGATCTGATGAACACCAGCAAGGCATTGACAGTCATCATGGCGATTTTCGTCTCCGTCGCGATAGCGTTCTTTTTCGGAACACTCATTCAGTATCTTTCCCGTATCATCTTCACTTTCACGTACAAGAATCCTGCTCTGAAGTGGAAAATCGGAATTTTCGGCGGTTTCGCCTTCACTTCCATCATCTACTTCATGCTTATCAAAGGCCTCGAACATTCATCGTTCATGAGCCCCGAAATGCTGGAATGGATCCACTCGAACACCCTTCTTGTGTGCGGCTCCTGCTTCGTGATTTCAGGCCTGCTGATGCAGATCCTATATATGTTTAAGGTCAATGTCTTTAAAGTTCTGGTTCTTACAGGTACATTCGCATTGGCCATGGCCTTCGCCGGCAACGACTTGGTGAACTTCATCGGAGTTCCTCTGGCGGGATATTCCGCATTCCAGGATTATGTGGCCAATGGTGCCGGTGACTATTCAGGCTACATGATGTCTTCTCTGGATTCTCCGGCTCATACCCCGGCATATTTACTTGTCGCAGCCGGAATTGTGATGGTCATAGCGTTGGCTACATCCAAAAAGGCCTACAATGTCGTAAAAACTTCCGTAGACCTCGCCCGCCAGGATGCAGGAGACGAGATGTTCGGTTCTTCGAAAATGGCCAGAATCCTCGTGAGGTTCAGCACCAATGTCGCAAGTTCTATCTCTGCCAATGTCCCTGAGCGTGTCAAGGTTTGGGTTAATAAGAGGTTCAATGTCGATGAATCCGTGCTTGCCCACGGTGCAGCTTTCGATGAGGTGCGCGCCACAGTTAACCTGGTGGTATCCAGCCTATTGATAGCGCTTGGAACATCATTGACCTTACCTCTTTCTACTACTTATGTGACCTTCATGGTGGCGATGGGAACCTCATTGGCCGACAAGGCGTGGGGCAGGGAGAGCGCGGTATTCCGCATCACTGGCGTGATTTCGGTCATCGGCGGTTGGTTCGTGACGGCGGGAGCTGCTTTCGTGCTCTGCTTTATCGTCGCCATGACCATGGCGATCGGCGGTATGACTGTAGCGGGACTCTTGGTTGCGTTGTCTATCTTCTTGCTGATACGAAGCAATATACGTTATCAGAAGAAGCGTCAGGAAGAGAAGGGCGATGTCATTTTCAACGAGATGATTACCTCCGAGGACAGTGCACAGACACTGAAACTCCTTTCAGAGCATATCCTCCAGAGTCAGAGCAAGTTCCTCGCTTATGTCAATGACACTTATCAGCAGATTACCGACGGATTTATCTCCGAGGATTTGGGAAAACTGCAGAAAGCTGAAAGCAGTATGCGTCGTGAGCGCTTTAACCTCAAACAGTTGCGACGTAAAGAAATGCTGGGTCTCAGGCGTATCGACCAAGATGTAGCCATCGAAAAGAGTACATGGTTCCATATCGGAAGAAACAGCTGCGAAGATATGTTGTATAGCTTGCGTAGAATCTGTGACCCATGTGAGGAACATATCGATAACAGTTTCGTTCCGCTGAGTATGGACCGTGTGAAAGAATTCATGCCGCTTCGCGATACTATGTTGTTCTTGTTGAAACGCTCTGAGGCGGTGATCAGTTCACACGATAGGGAAGGCGCCGAAAAGGTCAGGGAACAATGTGAGACCTTCAAGGAGTGTCTGGCGCAGACCAGACGTGAGCAAATGGATCGCATGAGGTCCACAAAGGACAATATCACAGTGGCTTATGTCTACCTGAATATCCTTCAGGAAACGCACGAAATGGTAAGTTCTATGCAGCACCTGCTGCGTGCAGCCAAGCATTTTACAGAGTTGTCTTAACTGTAGCGGCAGCGGTCAGTGCCCGTTCGCTCAGGTACTTCGTAATTCGCTCTCTGAGCACCGCCGCTGTCCGGCTACGCGATATTCTGCAGAGACAGAAAAGGCTAAGCGACTATTTGTTATTGGACTTTGCGAGGGAGAAGACGAACTCCAGGCCACCGGTGCTGGCTGTGCGCACACTGATCCAACCGCCGTGAATAAGTACCGCATTTTTTACGATGGCAAGTCCGAGTCCGGTACCGCCAAGCTTTCGTGAACGTCCCTTGTCGACCCTGTAGAACCTCTCGAACAAATGCTCCTGATTCTCTTCCGGAACACCTACACCATTATCGGTAAAATTGAACCAATAGAACCCCTCATTCTGCTTGAGATTCTGTACAGTTACTGTAGTATACTCACCGGCGTAGGCTATCGCATTGTCTGTCAGGTTTCTGAAAATAGAATACAAAAGCATCTGGTTTCCGTTGACCACCACATTAGGACCCACCAGATTCAAGAACTTCATACCCCTCTTCTGCAACTGCAAAGTGACATCCTTGTAAACGCTATCTATAAGATCATGGATATTGATATCCTCCGTAGTAAATGAATCGCAGGACTCATCCAACTTGGTGAGAAGAGTGATGTCATTGATAAGATTAGTAAGGCGGTGGCACTGAGAGAAACTGCTCTCCAAGAACTGCTTCTTCGTATTCTCATCCATATCCGGATTATCAAGTATCGTCTCTATATATCCGCTGATACTGCTTACCGGCGTTTTCAGCTCATGAGCAATATTCTGCGTAAGCTGACGTTTTAATCTGGTCTTGTCGTCCTCACTATTATTCAGTTTCGCATAAAGGCTTACGATATTCTTGGAAATCTCTCCAAGCTCGTCATCAGCGAACTCGACATCGAAATTAGTCAAGTCATCATTCTTCTCAGCATGCTCGGCGAAACTGCGCAGGAGCTTGATATTCTTGTTGATGTGACCGATGTAGATGTAATAAAGAATGATGAGCATTATACATATTGCCAGACCGGTCCACAGATAACCCCTGTTTGTGCCCAAAACGTTGGACAATCTCATATTATATGGATGAGCCGTCCTGACTATGAATCCATTTTTAGGGAAAGCGGTAGCCGAGTAGAACCATTTTCCTCCGATATTGGCAGATTCACGTTTGATGTCATAGCCTTTACCGAGAGAAATGGCGTACCGTATCTCCTTTCGCCCCAAGTGGTTGTCTTTCTTGATGGAACTGGATGCCTCGTTGTCGAACAGGACATTTCCTTCGTAGCCCAAAATGGTCGTACGCACCCCATCTCTCATAAGATGTCTTTCGTGCCTCAGGAAACTTGTAGTATCCTTGTTGACAAGACGATTACCCAATTCCTTATTATAGCCCTGCATCTTGGTATTCAACAATTCGACCCTGTACTCATTTTCTCTTCTATACTGGTAGAAAACAAATACAAGGACGAGAGTGAGGGCTAACGCCGTTACGATAAGGAATAACTTGGAACTGAGAGGCAAAAATGCCTTTTTCTTCATACCCTTAAGCTTGTGTTATTCTTTATATGTATCGTCGAAACAATATCCGTATCCGTGGCGGGTAATCACGCAGGCACCATATTTTCCGAGTTTCTTGCGGAGTCTGGTGATATTCACGTCCACTGTTCTTCCGAGAACCACTACCTCGTCAGGCCAAACTTTTGCGAGGATATCTTCGCGTGAAAAAACTGTTCCCGGGTGGCTGATGAGAAGATTCAGAATCTCCAATTCTGTCTTAGTGAGATCGATTTCTTCTCCGTCGATAGTGACAACTTTCTTCACCATATCCAGCACGAGGTGCTCGAACTGTTTCTGAGTGGCCACGTCTCTGCTGCTTCTTCTGAGCACAGCCTGGACTCTGGTGATAACTTCTCTAATGGAAAAAGGCTTGGAAATATAGTCGTCGGCTCCAATGTTGAAACCCTTGACCATATCATTTTCAGTGTCTTTTGCGGTTACGAAGATAATTGGAATGTTGGCCGTCTCGGGTTTTTTGCGGACCTGTTGCGCAAGTTGGAGACCAGAAATCTTGTCCATCATGATATCAAGCAAGAGGAGGTCGAAATTTGCGATGCCGATGGCGAGCGCTTCTTCACCTGAATGGGCTACTGTCGTATCGAAACCGGCGTTGTCTAGGTTGAATTTCAGGATATTGCAAATATCTGCCTCATCATCTACGACAAGAATTTTTTTCTTTTCCATAACTGTTATAGTTTATTATGTCTATGCAAATATAATTGAAAATACTGTTACATTGTCATTAAGAAGCACTTAATTTCGGACTTTTTTTGCTGTTGTCAGAGTAAATCATCAAAAACTGGTCTCCAGACTGCAATTCTACCTGTCCGTCAGGAACTATAAATTCGTCATCTCTACGTATAATTACCACACGTGCGCCTTCCGGCAGCTGAATTTCCTTCAGTGTGTTTCCGTTTTCCAAGTCGTCGTCAGTGAGAGTATAGTCCTGCAGTTTTCCGGCTTCCTCAGGAATTTCAATGCCGAAAGTCTCAGGAATCTTCTCCATAGGAAGGTTAAGATGCAGCAATTTTGCCACCCTCGGAATAGACATTCCCTGGAAAATAAGTGACAGCAAAGTGATGAAGAACACGATGTTGAATATCTGTTCGGATCCAGGTATGCCTTCGATTATCGGATAAGTGGCGAAAATGATAGGTACTGCGCCTTTAAGACCTACCCAGGAGGTGAAAAGTTTAGCCCTGAATGATATCTTTCTGAACGGAATCAGGCAGAGGAAAACGGTAAGCGGACGTCCTATGAAAATCATGAAAAGACCGATTAATAACGCAATCGGTGCCACATGCATCATCTGCTTAGGATTTACGAGCAGTCCTAAACTGAGGAACATTCCGATTTGCATAATCCAGGTCATGCCATCCATGAATGACAATATTTCTTTCCTGCTGTTCATCGGATGGTTTCCGATATACAGGCCGGCGATGTAGACGGCAAGATAGCCGTTTCCATGGATAGTCTGTGTCATGGAGAACGCGAACAGGCTGACAGCCAGCAGCATGATGGAATAAATCGAGGCGCTGAGCTTAATCTTCTTCAAAAGATGCACGCTTGCGAATCCCACTGCAAGACCCATCAGGGTACCGATTGCCATTTGTATGACCAGAGTCCCGAGTGAGCCTAAAATAATCTGTTTGTAATCTATTCCGACTATGCTTGAAGCCGGGTCGAACAGAAGTTTTGCCACCTGTATCAGCACGATAGTCAGCACATAAGCCATCGGGTCATTACTACCGGACTCGAGCTCAAGCATCGGCCTCAGGTTCTGTTTCAGCCTCATGTTGCAGTTCTTCAATATGCTGAAGACCGAAGCGGAATCCGTAGACGACATCACCGCGGCGAGCAAGAAGCACATGACGATGGACAGCGACAGTCCGATTTTCTCTATTCTGGACAGGAAAAATATAAACAGACCAGTGACGATGACCGTCAGCAGGACACCTGCCGTCGATAAGACAATACCAGGTCCGAGCACAGGCCGTATCTCCTTTATCTTGGTCTCCATACCGCCCGTAAACAGTATGACGCAGAGCGCCACGATGCTGAGAAACTGCACGAGATTATAGTTGTCGAAAACCAGTCCGACACCATCACTTCCGAACAACATTCCCACGAGCAGGAACACGAGGAGGGAAGGGACGCCATACTTCGTTCCAGTTCTCGATACCAATATGGCAGTGAAGACGAGAATGGAACTGATGAGAAAAATATTCTCAGATGTAAATTGTATTATCGAATGCATATCGTGTCTATTCCTTTAAGTCTTGTTGGTTTTATTGAATTCCCGGCACCAAGCCGTAAGTCCGCATTTGTCGCAGTGCGGAGCCCGTGCCGTGCAAATGTATCGTCCCTGCAGGATAAGCCAATGATGGGATATCGCTCTTCTGTTTTCCGGAATGTGGCTTTCCAACTCCTTGCCCACACTTTCCGGCGTCTTTTCGTCTGATAACCCGAGGCGGTGTGCCACGCGGAAAACATGTGTATCCACAGCTATGACAGGTTTGTCGTAAACTATTGAGGCTATGACGTTTGCGGTCTTTCTTCCGACTCCCGGAAGTTTCATCAGATCGTCGATGTCCGACGGAACCTCGCCCCCGAAATCCGCCGAAAGCATCTGCGCCATCGCTATCAGGTGCCGCGCCTTGCTGTTCGGGTAGGAAATGCTTCGCACCAGCGGAAAAAGTTCTTCGAAAGTGGTTGAGGCCAATGCCTTTGCGTCCGGATATTTCACGAAGATGTCAGGCGTGACCATGTTTACACGCTTGTCCGTGCATTGGGCCGACAATATGACTGCTATAAGGAGATGAAAAGGAGAATCATAATGCAGTTCAGATTCTGCAATCGGAACATTCTCCTCAAACCACTTTATTATATTGTAGTATCTCTCCTCCTTAGTCATAAATCATCTATTTCATTTCTCTGCAAGCCTCGTCCTTGCAGACAAATACCCTGCCAGGATAGTTCTCGAAGATGGATTTGTTATGCGTAACCATCACTACGGCAGTGCCTTTGGTGTGGTTAATTCTCGTAAGAAGCTTCATGATGCCGTCCGCGGTCTCGTTGTCGAGATTACCGGTAGGCTCATCGGCGATGATTACACCGGGCTCGTTCAGCAGAGATCTTGCAATGGCGATTCTCTGCTGCTCTCCGCCGGAAAGCTGGTGTGGCATCTTATGAGACTTGGATGTCATGCCGACATTGTCGAGAACCTCGGTGATTCTCTTGGAGATGGCATCCCCATCTTTCCATCCGGTGGCCTTGAGTACAAATTCCAAGTTTTCTTCCACGGTTCTGTCCATAAGCAACTGGAAGTCCTGGAATACGACTCCTATCTTGCGTCTCAGGAATGGAATTTCCTTATCTTTAATGGTCGCCAAATTATAACCGCAGACGGTTCCGCAACCCTTTTCAAGCGGGTTTTCCGCAATCATGGTCCTAATGATGGATGTCTTTCCGGTACCCACTTTACCCACTATATACACGAAGTCTCCAGGATATACATCCATATCCAATCCGTATATCACAGGCGTTTCGCCATTCACGATTTCCGCTTCTTTAAAAGATATTACAGGCTCTTCCATTTCACTCTTCATTTTTCAGCAGAGCAATTTACGAAAAAAATCTGGTATGGCCATGTAATTTCTCTCTTAAAATAGAATTTTTTTCTAAAATTATCGTACATTCGCATCGTTCAGTAAAATGGACGCAATAAACAAATGAAAAATTTCTGAAAGATGAAAAAACAAACATTGGCTATCCATACTGCATATCCTTCCAAGGATGCTTATGGTGCACTCAGCATGCCGGTTTATCATGCGGCTGCTTATGAATTCGACAATGCAGCCGATATGGCTGACGCATTCTGTGGCAGAGTAATCGCTCCTGACTACTCCAGGGTAATGAATCCTACAGTCATGAACTTGGAGAATCGTGTAAAGGCATTGACAGGAGCCCAGGCGGTAGTCGCATTGAACTCAGGTATGGCGGCGATCAGCAACACTCTTCTCGCATTGGCGTCAGCAGGCAAGAATATCGTGTCTTCACGTCACATGTTCGGCAATACATATTCTCTTATAACTGAAACACTTCCGCGCTTCGGTGTGGAATCTCATGCCTGTGACCTCACCGATTTGAGCCAGGTGGAGAAGGCTGTAGATGAGAATACTTGCTGTATCTTCCTGGAGATTATCACAAACCCTCAGGTAGAAGTCGCAGACCTGGCAGCATTGGCCCAGATCGCTCACAGACACGGAATTCCGCTGATTGCAGATACCACTATGATTCCTTTTACAGAATTTTCTTCTCATAAACTCGGCGTGGATATCGAGGTGGTTTCCAGCACGAAATATCTTTCAGGCGGTGCTACTACCATCGGCGGCCTGATTATCGATTACGGCGGATTCCCTGATTTCTCAAAACGCATAAAAGGGGAGTTGCTTTTCAACTTGGGCGCATACATGACTCCTCATGTCGCTTATATGCAAACACTTGGTATTGAGACTCTTGAGGCTCGTTATCGTATCCAGTCTTCCAATGCTCTCGAGCTTGCCCGCCGTCTGGAGAAGACTCCTGGAATCAAGCATGTCGGATATGTAGGTCTGGAATCAAGTCCATATCACGAGTTGGCTGCAAAGCAGTTCGGTCCTACCGCAGGCGCGATGATCACGATAGACCTCGAAAGTAAAGAAGACTGTTTCCATTTCATTGACAGTCTTAAACTTATATATCGTGCGACGAATCTTTTCGACAGCCGTACACTGGCCATTCATCCTGCCAGCACCATTTTCGGACCGTTCAGCGATGAGAAGCGTAGGGAGATGGATGTGCTCGACACGACGATAAGACTTTCTATCGGACTGGAAGATGTCGACGACATTTATGAGGATATAGTTCAAGCATTGAAAAAGTAATATGGCAGAGTATAATTTCGACAAAGTTATAGACCGTCATGGCACGGGGGCGTTGAAATTGGATGTCCTGAAGGAGCGTTATGGCAGGGATGATCTTATCCCTCTTTGGGTTGCTGATATGGATTTCGAGACCCCGGACTTCATTTTGGACGCTATAAAGAAGCGTTTAGAGCACCCAATCTTGGGATATTGCAAGGATCCTCAGGATTTGTGGCCGTCGGTTATCGACTGGATAAAATCTCATCACGGATGGGAAGTGAAACGTGAGTGGCTTCGTTACATCCCTGGTATCGTAAAGGGTATCGGTATGGTTATCAATGTGTTTACGAAGTCCGACGAGAAGGTTATCATTCAGCCTCCTGTATATCATCCGTTCCGTCTTACTCCGGAGGGGAACGATAGGAAAGTGGTGATGAATCCTCTCCGCGAGAATCCGGACGGTTCGTATTCCATGGATTTCGAGAATCTCGAGCAGGTCGCTGACGAGAAATGCAAGGTACTCATCTTGTCGAATCCTCATAACCCGGGCGGTATAGTATGGGACAGGGAGACATTGACCAAACTTGCGCATTTCTGTCATACTCACGGCATTCTGGTGATTTCTGACGAGATTCACTGCGATATGGCGCTTTGGGGGAACAAGCATATTCCGTTCGCGTCGGTTTCTGACGAGGCGGCTGCGTGCAGCATCTCTTTCGGGGCTCCGACCAAGACTTTCAATATGGCCGGTGTCGTAAGTTCGTACTGCGTCGTTCCGAATGAGAAGATTCGTGAGAAGTTCTTCAAATGGCTGTCGGCCAATGAGTTCGACGATCCGAATATGTTCGCGCCGTTCGCCACTATCGCGGCTTTCCGCCAGGGCGAGGAATGGCGTAGGTCAATGCTGAAGTACGTGGAGGCTAATATCGATTTCGTTATCGACTGGTGTGCAGCGAATATTCCTGCTGTGAAGCCGCTCCGTCCTCAGGCGTCGTTCCTGGTGTGGTTGGATTGCAGGGCGCTGGGCCTGGATCATGAGCATCTCGTGGATTTGTTCGTGAACAAGGCGCATCTGGCGCTGAATGACGGCGAGATGTTCGGACACGGCGGCGAGGGCTTTATGCGTCTTAATGTGGCTAGTCCGCGTTCGGTTCTGGAGAAGGCGTTAGAGCAGTTGAGGGTTGCGATAAACCTTTAAAGCTTGTAAGTCGCGCGGGCTCGTATCCTTTTCACGGCTTGTGCGCCTGCTCCCTAGAATACAAAATAATCGCGGGTCGGAAGCTTGTTGGCTGCCGGCCCGCGATTGTTATTATCTTGTATCTGGATTAGATTCCGAGATAGTTAATGATGCCGGTTACGGCAGTCTTGGCTGAAGCTACTGCCTCCACTACGGTGGCAGGGCCCAAAATCAGGTCGCCGGCGATGAAAACACCAGGGAGACTGGTCTGCTGTGATTCGTCAGTGACGAGCCAACCTCTGTTGCTCTCAGGCTTTTCGTCTCCGAAAATGCTGTTGTCGACACTTGCGCTGATGGCTACAAGCATGCTGTCGAACTCTACCTTGTGGTCGGAACCCTCTATCATCTTGGTAGATACGCGTCCGTCAGCCCCTACGACATTCTCACATTTTCTCATGACTGCGATGTTGTTGCCCTCGATAGCTACAGGAACCTCGAAAACGCAGAACTTCACGCCTTCCTCTTTGGCTTCCTTCACCTCGAGTGTATTCGCAGGCATGTTCTCGAAAGTCTTTCTATAATATACTGTGACATCGTGACCCTGTCTGAGCGCAGTACGGCTGGCATCCATAGTGACATTTCCGCCTCCGATTACGAGAACTCTATCTCCAAGCTTATAAGAATCCGGATCCTTCAAATAATCAAGAGCATAGAGAATATTAGGATTATCCTCTCCCGGGATATCCAATCTTCTCGGAACGGCTGCTCCGGTAGCGATGAACAAAGCATCGTAGTTTTCTCTCAATTCCTTTACGGAAATATCACGGCCGATGCGCTTGCCACCTATGAATTCGATACCGGCTTCCGACATGATACGGTCGTACTGCTCGATGTATTTGCGGCTCAGTCTGAATTCAGGAATACCATAACGAAGCACGCCTCCAGGAAGAGGATTCTCGTCATAAATCACGACCTCACATCCGCGCTCCCTGAGAATAAACGCTGCTGTGATACCGGCAGGACCGGCACCGATGATGGCAACTTTCTTTCCGTTAGGAGTTCCCGGCGTGATGGACGCATGGAAGAGATACTCTCCGGTAATCTCAGCCTCGATTTCATGCCACTTTACAGGCATCTTCTTCGCGTTCAGGACGCAATGCCCGTAACAAGCCTTGCTCCAGTCGCATACACGGCTAGTGATAGCTGAGAATGGGTTATTCGCAAAAAGGAGACGGGCTGCTTCTTCGCCACGTCCCTCTTTATATAGTCTGATAGATGTAGGTACATCCGTTTTAACGGCACATGCTGCCGAACATTTTGGTATTTTACATAACAGGCATCTTCCTGCTTCTGAGTTGATCATAGCTTTAATTGTTTGTCTACGGCCGGCAAAGTTAAGAAGAATATTTGTTATTACAAAACGATTTTAATCATTGGCTCATGTTTCGCTAGTGCGAAACACCGCTTATAGAGCCCGAGATGGCTTAAATCGATTACTTACGATGCCCCCCCCCTTGTTGTTGAAGTACAACGTGTTAGAAAGCCTGCTGGACTTGCTGACCATATTCATAGGCTCCGAAGCCCATTTCCTTTTGTTTACGAATGATATTCCAGTGGCAGGAGGAACGATACAAGAGAAGAAGTGACTGTTGAATATACCCCACTTGAATATCCTGTTCCGTGTCTTTTTTTGCAACTCGTTCAGCTTCAGGACTTTTATAATGGTCTTTCTCTTCGAATTATAGTCCTCGTGAGTCATCATCTGAAGACCCCTGTAATACATGTCCACGCTCATGCGCCGGTACTGCTTGCGCAGTTTTCCGGATACGTCTGACGAGCATCTCGCGAAGGTTCCTGCCAATGAGAATGAACACTGGAGGCTGGAAAGTTTGTGGGCGGCCCTGATGGTGTCAGGATGCACCCTATATGCGTAAAACTCCATCGGAGTGTACACGCACCTGAGATTTCTGCAGAAAAGCCTTGCGAAAAGTTCCGGATCCTCGTCGAACGAGAAACTTTCGTCGAAAAGGAGTCC
>SAMEA104315426__coassemble_530_pt1 | contig 20524 bp, 14 predicted proteins | sample SAMEA104315426__metabat2_low_PE_008 | metagenome-assembled genome bin SAMEA104315426 (sample SAMEA104315426) | gut metagenome | biome: Monkey gut; feature: monkey-associated habitat; material: faeces | place: China | collected 2013 | reverse complement strand
CGTTTGAAACTCCAATCGACCATCAAATCGATGTACTTAGCCTTGATGATATTCGTCATAAAAATAAGTAATTTATTTGGTTTTACAAAAATGTTGATGCCGGCGTCGCCTCATAATCCGAACACTCACGCATCGATCAAGGCTGCAATACTATACAATTTTTCCATGCAAAACCCAAAAATGTGGCGAAACTTCCCAAAAGGTGGTACGAGCTGTAGAAGATTTTTACGATTCTTAAATTTTAAACCTGAAATTTAAATTTATGCACACCAAAAGCCACTATTTATATACGAATCTTAAATTTAAGAAACATAAAAAACCACTATAAATGTTACGTGGCGCCAGGAGTCGGAACTCAGGCCGCGAATTGCGCAGCACCTGAGCGGATGAGTCTGAGCTCCTGACGCTACCGTGTTTTATCTCGGGAGAAACATAAATTTGGTTCCATCTAAAACGTTTCCTTGGGACAAAGCGCCATTATAGAATGATTTGGGGTAACTTAAAACGTTTTCTTGGTACCAAATAAGAAAATTTGAACAATCGGTGAGACAAAATCCATTTTACAGCATCGCTAGTGATGAGCATTGACAGGGATGTAAACATGGTTGCCGGCGTCGGTCGGCGCCCGCTCGCTCAGGTGCTGCGCAATTCGCTCTCTGGGCATCCGCCGACGACCGGCCACAAAACAATATTGAAGAGAATACCGTTACGCAAGCGCTAGGAGTCGGAACTCAGGACGCGAATTGCGAAGCACCTGAGCGGACGAATCCGAACTCCCGGCGCAACCCTGTTGAAATGGACTACTAATCACTCAGAGGCTGAGGAGTTGGACTATCTGTTCCAGATATTCGCGGTCGAGATCGTCGAAGGCATTTAGTCTTTCGCTGTCAATGTCGAGGACGGCGATGACTTTTTCGTCTTTTTTCACGGGCACTACAATTTCACTTTTAGAGGCACTCGAGCAGGCAATATGTCCCGGAAACGCCTCAACATCAGACACTACGATAGTCTCGGCTTGTTTCCACGCTGCTCCGCATACACCTTTTCCGTAAGGGATATGCATACATGCGATTGGGCCCTGGAACGGACCGAGAATCAGTTTGCCACAAACACGATAAAAACCTGTCCACCAGAAACCGAAGGTCTGGTGAATCATCGACGATACATTCGACATCTTCGCTATCAAATCCGTTTCGCCCTCCAGAAGAGATTCTACCTGGTGAAAAAGCGACTTATATTGTTCTTCCTTTTCCATGGATATTAGTTTTAACTTCAAGTTTAGGAGACAAAAAACGCCGGTGTCGGTCGGTGCCCGTTCGCTCAGGTGCTGGCGCAATTCGCTCGCCGGGCATCCGCCGACGACGGGCCACGAGACGTTGTCATGTTTCGGTTGATTCTCGACGAGCCATCGACAACCGGCCGCGAGACACTAGTCGGTTCGGACGTCACGGACGCAACGGACTTCAGTAATCTTAGCGTCATTCACTGTAACATTTGTCCCCTGAACAAAGAAACCGACTTTCCCCGATTTCTTGGTATTATTACCAAGTTTACCGAAAGACCAATAAGTTCGAGTCAAAGTTTGAGAATTACCCCAACCTGGCACATAGTACCTCATGATAGCCGCCTCTATCTGACTCGGGGTACGATAACCCTCCGGGCAATAAGGATTCCCCTTTCCACTAATAACCCCTTCAGTAACTTTTGCATTATACAATTCGAAATAAGATTTCCCGTCTGGATTACTCGCGTATGCCTCACTGCAATCATATTCACCAGGCGCCACCTCAAACTTCTTATACAGGTTGTTCTCCTGAGAACGTTCATCCGCGAAAATCAACTCCGACGAAGTATAATAGCGTAACGCCAATTCATTCAAATGAGTACAGGTAAACACATAACCTCCATCATCAGACTTCTTCTCCGCTTTAATATAATCAGCAGGCTCTTTATCAATAGGGTAAGATTCGTCAGACTTATCACCTATATACCCGAGATTCCTGACGCATCTAATCTCTGAGCCCTTAATATCAGGCATCCAATTATGGTAAAAATGGCTAGTAGAGATTCCTTCTTCTGCCCACAATATAGTCGGGTCATTACTATAACCTTTAAAATTTGTGGACGACACTATATGTTGTTGCCAATTCTCCTCATTAGATAACCCCTGCTCTACTGCACTCTTGTTATATAATTTAGTTTTATTGTTCAACAAACCATCACCAACATACAAACCTACAAGTTGCTTTATAGAAGCAAGATACCATCTGACCTCATTTCTATCAATCATTCCATCCCCGTTATTATCCCTATTACGGTTCATACACGCATAGCGCATATACTTATAACTATCATGTAATTGAGGCGTAGAATTATCAACTTCATATTTCATGTAGTCAGACCACTTTTTATCAGCATTAAAAACAGAAGACCCATCAGCAGGACTAAGCCCCCACTCCTTACAAGAATTATAAAGGCCATTATAATCCTTATCATTATGTCTATTATCAACGTTACCGTCAGCATTATCAGTATTATAGGTACCATGCGCTTCCGGATAAGTACTCCAATAAGGGGACAAATCCCTTTCTCGCAATTTTTGATAATTTACAACAACGTCTTCCTTTACAACCTTTAACTTTCCCGCATCCTCATCCGCATTCTCCACACCCCAAGCAGTCTTAAGATCAGTATACGACGGATCCGTGTTATAAACGCATTGAATCGAACTCTGCTGGATAGTCACGACTGATCCGGTGGAGCTAGACTCCATGTCCTTGCTCTTCTCGGAATTACACAGGATATGCATCTTTCTGTCATCCTGATTCACAAACCATTTCCACAAATCAGAACGCTTTTCTTGTGTAATCGGATTCTCATCATAATAATACTCATCCACGAACACCGTAAGCGTAATCTTTGGATCCGTATCATTATCGAACGCACACATCGTGATATTATTATCCAGATACTTCTTAACCTCATTCTTGATAAACCTACACAGTCTCGGCACAGTCATCACACCATCATTGTGATAACCGGCAACTCCAGGAGTCCCATCATCCTCCTTATTATCGGTATCAGCAGAACGATAAACATCCGAACTATGAAACTCACGAGGAGTATATTTTCTTCTGGTCTCCAAATATTTACCATCCTCACCCTTTCTATTCAACCTGAAATGCACCCACTTATAATCCAGATCTGAAGAGAAATCCATATCTCCAGTATTCGAAGGCTCTCCCTCTCCAAACGGAGTCTTCACCGACCAAGTAAGCTCATCCACGATACATTTATCTGACTCCACCATGCCATTCCGGAAGAAATTACTCAGACGGAAACTAATAGTCTTCGACACATAATGACAGTCACAAAGCGCGATTTCCTCCTTCGCGATAGTCACCTGCCCAGTCGCCCCAGGCTGCTCCTCCTTGAACTCAGCCCCATTTTTACTCGTCTCCACCTCCAGAATGATATTATCCACCGAATTGATTGTCACCGTATAAGTATAGGACGTATTTCGCTCAATATTGTAATTGTCAATGCTTTTTCCCCAGTCCCCAAGATGAATAAGGTATTCCACATCACCACCTAACACATTACCTGCATCATTATTCTTCAATTCCATCTCCACATATCCAGTGACCACCACATACGTCGAAAAATCATTGGCATACTCGAACATACGAATATCGCGACTATGCTCCACCCCATTGACAGTATAGGAAACAGGACACTTATCATTAAGACCTCCGGACGTTTTGAGAGCTCTGCTACGATCATGATAACCAGCCTTATAGTTAGCCTCGTCAGTAATTTTAGGTACCTGCCTGTTCTCCATCATATAAAAGGAGAACTCCGAAGTACCATCGGTTGCAAAGTCCTCAAAATTAACAAAATCCGTAGTAAAGAAATTGCCAGCGTACTTAGAATAGTCTTCCCTTTCAGTCTTCTTAGGGTCGACATTCCCATAATCATTTCCACGATTCCCATCCACTCCACGCTGTCCATAACTCAAAGCATAAGAAACCCGAGGAACATTCACAACCTTCCACTGTCGCGCCTCGAAACGCTTGACATTTTCGCCTTTCTTGAATTTAAAACGCACCTTGGCATCGACACGCTCAAGCATCAAAGGATTGTCAGAAGAACAAATAACAGTTTGAGTAACACCTTTTGTTCCCGATGATTCGTTTATCGTCACCCCTCCGACCTTCCCAGTCATAAGAAAACGTCCGTTCCTGCTGACAACCTCCTGATTCAGAAAAGCCGCAAACTTCTTAAGGCTGTCCTCTACATGAACAGCCGAAGAAAGCAAATCCGAAGAAACCCGGACCATATCCGAATCCAAATTGGCTATCACATATAACGTCAAATTCTCTCCTGCAGAGCAACGCAGCTTCACACGTCCGCTAGTCACGGAATTATCCCCAGAATCTTTTGTAGCATTATTGACCCACCAACAATTGTCACTGGCCTTGCTAACTTCCTCAATGCCACCCTCCGCCAAGTTCCCACTGTCGAAGAACTGCCCCGCAAGTTTATTACCCTTCTCATCGAAAACAAAAACATACATATTGAACACCCCCTGCTCGGTATGCGCCGGCAGCGTCGCCTTCGTCTGCACCTCCACCGACTCATTGACCCCAAAATTCAGCAAAAGCAGCCCCTCACCTTCACCCACACCGCCCGTCGCCGGAACCAATTCTTCGCGCACGCAAGAAAGGCACCCCAGCACGAGTGCGACCATCCAAAAAGTATGAAATATTTTTCGTATCATGTTTTATGTCAATGTTAATCAAACGTAGTTTCGTTACTTATCTCCTTCCACGACGACACCTGAAAATCGAACTGCCTCAACTCCCTGTTATAGAAGATATTTATAGAAACAGTCACATGTTCATTACGCTTAATCTGCCGCAAAGGCTGAGCATCGCCATAGGTATCCACAATTTTAATCTGACGTCTTTCTCGTTTAATCTCTTTATCTTCGCCAGAAAAAGAACCATTCTCGAATTTCACAGTAGCAGTATCACCATACACGGCCCCGAACAGATCAAAGGTGAGGCCTTCTGACAGCGCATCTGTTTCATAAACATAATGGTCGAAGATGGTTTTGTTTTCATTCAGAGCGAGTTCCACCATCTTTGTCAAATCAGGAAACGCAACTTTATCCACCGAACCGTCATGAGGATAATAATAACCAGTAACAGGATTATCAGCGGATAAGCCAATGCTTCTGATAGCAAGTTTTCTGTCAGGAATATTATTCAACACCTTGATAGTGAGCCTGCCGACACAACGCTCCAAGTGAGCATCGACATAATTATTACCTGCTGTTATCGCCACGTCGGTAACAAACGTACAAGGGATGCCCTCATCTTTCGTGAATGTGGGCGAATTTCCACCAACCAAGTCATGGTCTGACAGTTTGGTTTTCAAAAGATCATCGATGCTAAGTTTATGTGGATTAGGGTAAGCCTTATCAAATATTTCAGCCTGCTCCTTAGACCCATTGACAAAAACATATAACTTATAATCACCACGCTTAATCCCCGTAATAACCTCGGTACGAGAACTATTCTCTATGACACCATCTTTATTATCCGAAACCTTACGATAAGCCACGACAGTACCATCATTATCCACCAAAAACAATCGTCCGTGCTGAATAATATTATCTTTCTCCAAAACATTATGAGTCCCGCCATAACCGCCCTCGGGAACGCCATCACCCTTAGTTTCACCGGCATTGGCAGGAATATCGAAACGGACATGCAGCGTTCCCGTCCCCTGGTCGTCGCTCCCGCGCTCGCCGCTCTCCTTCGCGCAGGAGAACAGAGCCAACAAAGTGATCAGCAATATGTTGAGTTTAAGTCGCATTCGCCTAAAGTATTATGTCAATGTTTGAGTTTATCTCTTTCCAGTTCTGGATATCCACGTTAATGGTAATCTGAGGGCCGTTGATAGTCAATGTAAATGTATATATCTTTCCCGGCTCGAGTTCAGTTTTCGGCAACTGTGCCCTATGCAACGCAGTACCGCCATTCTCGGTATAAAAATTCACATACGTCTCCATTCCATCCTTAGAAGAAAGAGTCTGAGGCACTATCAATGCTGCGCCGTCAACAATCTTTTCTCCCGTCGTACCGTCCTCAGTAAAATAGACATTAGCCACCGGGTGACTAGCGTCCCCGAAAGGCTTCGCAGTTTCGTTGGGTTGGGTGCTTTGCCAATGAAACTGTTTCGCGGCGCTGTCAAACGCATTGCCACCACATTTCCAGACAATTAGGCCGTCATCCACTTTAGGCGTACCTGTTTCAGTTCCTCCTTCACCATCTTTAGTCGCACTGGCATTCAGGCCAAAGCCATAAAACAACTGCCCATGAGGATAGATTCCAGTAATATAAAACTGTGTCAAGTTATCAGATTCAGTAATGCCCTCCGCAAACTTAATCTTGAACCTAAGTCCGGCAAGAGCATGTTTAAAATTAAGAGTAACAGATCCGACGTCACCTTGGAGAGGCCAACGAGTGGCATAGGCGACCATCAAATCATAATCTTCCACAAAACTGGAATACGTGACTGAAAAACAATTAGCAGAAGATCCGGCCTGAATATTCTCCGGTTTGTATGGCCAGACTGCACGAAAACGATAATGCATAGAACGAACCCATTTCTGTTTAGGCTTGTATGTCCATGCTCCTTTATTATCATTCAGAGTCTTATCCCAGCTCACTTTCTGCGCCGTATCTGTAGAAAAGACATTCGTAAAACCAGTTTTATCATCAAAGGATTTATAACCGAAAACTCCGAATGGTTTCTCCTTAAGAAGCTCAGTAGTAACCAAATGCGTGGTCGTGCCATCACCTGACTTCACATCATATTTTCCGTCAGCCTTTCCGCCGAAAGAAATGTAATCCTCATTCTCAGTTTCATGTTCTTTCGGCACTACCGACTTCCGGCAGCCTGAAAACAGACAAACCGCCAAGACCAATAGACCTGAAACAAAATGACTGATATATGACAACATAACCTTCATCGCTATTTACCATTAATTATTTCACCGACACCCACATTAAAATCATTACCTGAATCATCACCTGGAATATCGGTCCAATCATTATCCTCCACCTTCGCATCGAAATCGATGTAGGTATCCTCTTCACCCAACGTAACACAATAGGTTATACTCCTTCCCTGATTCCATACGGATAAAGATGAGGCGTTTTTATTAAATAGCAAGCCTTTCAAGGACTTAGCTTCGCCAGCACCATTTTTACACTCTATGGTTATCATCGGAAAAGTACTAGAATTGCCCTTCTCTCTCTCGTCAAGAAACTGAGGCATGAACAGCGTTTCAGGGAAAATAACCGTCTTATCCCCATACGTCACCTTCATTGTGGGAGAAGGAGATGTTCCATCAGTATGAGGATAAACATAATCCACCAATCCATCCTGATCCCTCCACAATTTATTCTTCGACACATCATCCTTCACATAAGTAGAGTAATTTGCCTTAGTATAAATATTACTCAACGTCACTGAAGTTATCTCCCATGGTTTCTCACCTTCACCCAATGGTTTAGCAAGAGTAGCGACAATTTTCACCTTGCATAATAAATGGGAAAACATGGTCGTCACTTTACCATTAGCAGTATTCCGGGTGCAGTCCTTGGTATATGACAATAAAATGTCCACTTTTGGATCTGTCGTGGCGACGCCGCCCTCCGAGGTTGTTGGGACGATGCCATATCCCGGAGTACGCTCCATCGTCCAGCCAGTTATCTTAAAGCCTTCTACACGGTCCACGCTAAAACGCGAATCATTACATGGTGCCCAGCTGATGAACGTAAGCGAGCCATTCATCGGCCAATAATATGTTTTTTTACTATCCCATGCCTTCCATTGACTATTTTGGCACGAAATTTCAGAAGTCGGGATATAGAGCGTAGGAACCACGGTCGCTGTTTCCACCGCCGCATGATGGTCATCCCATTTGTTATCCCCCGGGAGATACCAGGCGCAGGAACCGAATGTCGAGCTGGTCGGGAATTTAGTCGTCTGGACATCGGCTTTTGTGGTCATGGACCTCAGCGGAGCAGGATTGTAAAGAATCTGCCCGTCACCATGTATGCTGACTTCGCGGACCTCGTTTTTCACGCACGAAGCCGCGAGTATCAGGATTGTCGCCAATATCACTTTCGCTTTCATCGGTTCTGTCAATGTTTAAGTTTCTCTCCCCCAGGGTTTTGTCAATGTCCGTATCCGCCGTTTCGAGGCATGGTTCCGACCACAGGGAGCAATCTTTAACTTGGTACCGGAAGGAAGTATCACCCTCCTTCCGATAAATTATTATCGTTCCATCAAGTAACCGAACTAATCAGATATCGATTACCATAACGATATTTGATAATTATCCGACAATAATCTGTGTAGCATCAGTACCAATGGTTACATCTTCCCAATCCTGAACAGCAGGATCCCAAAGAATCTCATCCAAAGTAAATGTCAGATTAATGGTATACTTCTTACCCCTCTTCCATTCTTCAAACATTGCTGTCCCTTTTGTTGGATTAAGGAAAATCTGCTTTGTGACATCCTCAGTAACAATATCTTGTTTAACTTTTTGGCCCTCAGTATTAGTACTAGTTTTTGAAGTGGTAATAGTATATTTCACCTCAATATACGCATTCGTTTTCGCGTCTGAACCCTTCACAAAAGTCTGAGGAATATACAGCCAATGGTCCGTTGTCGCAACTGTAACATCAGCATAATCAGTAGTAGGGACCAGTTGCTCCTTTTTAGTATAACTAATATCAGAGTTAACACTAGTCGGCACAAAACCGACTTTCTGGTTATAGGTAGCAGCGTGATAAACGCCTTTAAAAGTGATTGATTTTAATTTAAACTCTTTATCAACATAATTACCTGCTTTCACCCTAAAAACAATCCAAGATAGCTGATGGCGAAAAAGAGTTGGAACACCATTAACACCACTAACTGAGGTATAAGTACTTTCATTACTCGTCCTATCTTTAGCGATATCAGCGACAAGAAAATCAGTGTTAGAATTAGTCTGCAAATCAATGGCTCCATTAATGCCTACTGTAGCATCACAACCAAACCCAGAAGGCTCTCCAGTTTGATTCAACTCCAAATTACCCTTACTCAACGAATACGCAAAGAACGTAAGCTTACCACCATCCTTCGGCCAATAATAAGACTTTTCAGCCTTCCAAACATTTTCAGTGGTATTATACGAAATCTTTGCACCTGAGATATATTCCTTAGGCTCAACATAATTCTCACCAGAATTTGCATCCCAAGTCTTACCCTCAGGCAAATAATACGCCCAAGAAGCAAACACATTACCCTTTCCGAATTCCTTGTGTCCGTCTTTATCCTGAGCCGGATCCGCCTTCGTCTTCGGCGCAACATTAAAGGTAATCTCCTGGTTCTCACCGGAGTTCACGGGGATGACCTCGTTTTTGGCGCAGGCTGCCAGTGCTACGGCAGCGGCTGCGAAATAAAATAACTTTTTCATATTAGAAGATTTAAAAATTGTTTTACAACTATGTTTATACACTAAATTTCTATGTCCCTATGTTCTTCATCCCAGTCGTCGACTTTCGGGTCGAAGGCTCCGCCGCCGGTTGCAGGCGGGTCTATCTTTATCGTCTCTTCGAGCAGAAGCCAATGATGTTTCACGGCATTCTCCGTCTCGAACAGGTTAGAAATATCAAACGTCTTCAGCACTGTCTTTCCACCTGTCGTCTTGATATTGAACGTCACATTCAAGTCATTCTGTGACTTATCGATATGGCCAAATGTGTTGAAAACTGCACAAATGACCGGCGTTCCCTTGTCGTCACTCTTGCGCAACTCAAACCAGAGCGACGAAGGCGGATTCTCCACCCTGGTATCAGTCGCGATAAAATTACCGCTCGCCATCCCCGACAAAACCGCATTGGCCCCGGACACATACTCGAGCCCATCCACCTTGATCTGCAGGTACCAGCTCTCGACCACCGACTTCGCGTCCGTATAAATCGTGTACAGCTCGTCATGATACGGAATCTCCTCCGACTCGGAACTGGCCACCACCAGATGGTCCGGCTCGCCGTAAAGCACTTGCCCGTCGTCCACTCGCGTCTTGAACTGATTCGCGACCATCGCCGGGACCGGATCGGTATAGGCCAATGCCTTTTCATAGTCGTAGTAGTCGCGGATGAGTGTCGCTTCCGTTCCGAAATCGTACACCAGCATCTTATATGTACCAGGCATTACCGATATGGAACCATTCAGCGAGCGCACACCGTCTGCATCTGTCTGGACATCAGTGATAAAGGTCTCCGCTGCCACAGATCCTCCCTTCTTGTCGAAGAAAATCACATGCATGGCATCCGGCTCTATCTTCGGCACCGGAATCTTCTCATTATATACATCACAGGTAACATTCAGTATACCTTTCACGTTCACTTTCACACGGATAGCCGTATAATCAGCAGGGTCTTCCAACGGACGTCTGTGACATCCGCCCAGGGCCAGCAATCCCAGCATCACCGATAAAGTCCAAGCTATGTGTCTCGCTGCTCCCATCATCTCCTCCTCCCATGTGAATCTTTACCGATAGGTACGACCAGCGAAACTTTCAACTTCGTCGGTCCGAACCACGAAACTTTTCCGACCTTGAACTTATCCCTATACAGATGTTCATAACTTGGATCCGGCTGATAATGACGATAATCCGACTGCAGGAATCCCGCAGATACTGCGAACTCCATATTCAGCCAAGAGCAAATCGGCATGGCGTAACCATAAGATACACCGGCTGACCAATATTCTCCCTGATAACAGAGTTTCGTATCTCTCTGGAAATCGTATTTCGCTCCCATTCCATACACTCCCAGAAAATGTCCTGAAAGATAATCCTTCTTGTCAGTCCTGCTGAACCACCAGCGGGGTTCCACGCCCATTGACCATAACTGGAAACAGTACTTCTTATCATTCGGGCCCCAAGACCACCACGGGAAAACATCCTCCACGGCGATGGAAAACTTACGCCCTATAGGGAACTCCACCTCAGCATTGACAGCAGTCACAGCATCATATAGGAGATTGGTCTTGAGCGCGGGATACCAATATTTGCGCTCCTTCTTCTCTTCAGGCGCGGCGGCAGTCTCGACCTGGACCGGCTCGCACTTGCTCAATTCCGGCATCGGCGACATCGCGATTGCAGCCAACGAATGGAACTGAGGCATAGGACCTTGCGGCACTTTGATGCGGTCATGAAAGAAGATAATCACCTTCGCATAACGCAGATAAGGCAGGATATTTTCACGTATATATTCATAAGGTTTTCCGTCATAGAGCGCCATCACCTTTCTGAATGCCGCATCCTTATCCTCCCCTTCGCGAATCAGTCCGATGATTTCGTCGCGGTGCGGAACATTGGAATCCGCCTGCAGGCTGTCCAGGAACTCAGGAAAGTTCGAGCCCAAAGCGACCACTCCCCCACGCACAAACTTATCCTTCGAATAGCGGTTCAGTATGATTTTTCTCAATGTTTCCCCACGGCGTTCCGAAAGTGCCGCATTCATACGGACGTTTCCTTCCGGCGATGCACTGGAGATTATATAGAGGCTGTCGATGATTCTGTCACGTGATGAGAAAAACTCGTCGATTTGTAATAAAGCACTTTTGTTGTCGAGATACACAGAATCCGAGGCGACATCATTCCAACGATAGAAAATTTTGATTGAAATATTTTTTTCTAAGTCACACGATGAGCCCGTACTCCCTTTTGCGGCATAGCTTAATAGAAGTAATCCAATGATAGTCAGTATGTTAAGGCAATATTTCACCCCCCCCCGTATATTGTCTAGCTGAAAATATTACTATAAATAAGTACTGTTACAAGTGCAAAACTACACATAATTTTGAACTTTTCAACTTTTTGACCAAAATAATTAACAATTTATTCATAACTTTATACCTGACAAAAACATTGACCCAAACATTGAAAGCAACGAAATTTATAGCGAAGCAGCTGCGCTTCCACGGCAGAATCGCGATGGCCACGACAGCCGTCGCATCCTTCATCATCATAATCGCGGTGGCGATTTCCTCTGGATTCCGGAAGGAACTGCGCGACGGCATCGCCTCCATCTCAGGCGACATCCAGCTCACGGCTCCCGACCTTAATATTGTCAATGAAAATTCACCTATCCGCCGTCACCCGGGTTTTCTGCCGGTGCTCGACACGCTGGAAGGCATCAAGTCCATCCGGCCGGCCATATACAGGGCAGGAATCATAAAAAATGGCGAAAATATCCACGGAGTATTATTTAAAGGTATCGAAGATGGGGCAGTCGACAGCCTCAACGTGTCCATTCCCAAGAGGTTGGCCGAACTGCTCAGCCTACATGAGGGCGACAAGATGCTCACATATTTCGTAGGGGAAAAGGTGAAGGCCAGGCAGTTCCGCATAAAGGACATTTACTCGGACCTCTTAGGAAACGACAACGCCCTGATAGTCTACGCCGGACTCGCTGATATGCAGAGACTTAACGGCTGGGGGCAGGAAGACGTGTCGGCACTGGAAATCATCGTGGACGACGCATTGAGAAACAAGACCGCGATGAAAGAAATCAGCGATGAGGTTGGGGCCAGAGTGCTGCTTTACACGCCTGAAGACGAAGACACGGTAGTCGCCTCATCGGCACTCAACAAATACCCGGAAATCTTCTCCTGGCTGGACCTTATCGACTTCAACGTGCTGTTTATCCTGATATTGATGACAGTGGTGGCGGGCTTCAACATGATATCGTCGCTGCTGATTATGCTGTTCCGCAACATCTCGACCATCGGAATCCTGAAATCCATGGGCATGACCGACCGCTCCATCGCCGGAGTTTTCCTGCGCGTATCTTCGTCTGTCGTGCTGAAAGGCATGCTCATCGGCAACGCTGTCGCCTTCCTCTTCTGCGCGGTCCAAAATTCCACGCACCTGATCCGGCTGAACCCCGAGAACTATTTCCTCGATTTCGTTCCGGTTCATGTCAATGTCTTCCAGGTAATTGCGGCTGACGTCGTTTCTTACGCATTGATAATGATACTCCTGACACTGCCTTGCCTGTTCATATCTTCAGTCGACCCGGCGAAGACCGTCAGGGCTCAGTAGAAGTTCACTTGGAAATAGAAGTGAAGGCATCACGCAGACGGACCATGGTCTCGACATATTTTATGGTCTCGTAGCCCTTGAACTTGCCTAGCTTCACGGTATCCTGCTTAAGGATGGAATCCTCACGCATATCAGGGATAACTGCCACGATATCAGACCATTTCCTATTAGGTGCGCCTATGGATGCTGCATAATTCATACAATCACGGATACGGCCCTCTCCGGCATTGTAAGCAGCCAAAGTAAACTTCATCAGTTCGGCCCGGTCCTCCGTGTAAATCCTGAACATACTCTGCAGATGGGAGAGATAACGCACCGCAGCTGCGATGTTCTCCTCAGGGTCCAGAAGATTGTCAGCCTCGAAACGGCTCGCAGTGCGCGGCATCATCTGCATAAGCCCCACAGCGCCACGCCGGGACTTCGCCTCGATACGGAACTTGGATTCCTGCCAGATAAGGGCGGCGAGCATCTCGCGTTTCCATCCGAGTTTCTCGGCATATTTGCTTATAAGTTCATCGTAAGGGCTGATATTCTTATACTTGCGACCCATAGACACTCTCTTGAACGGCTCGTATGCAGGAGTGAAACGCTCCACGATGTTCTTATGTTCATCCGTAACAAAAAAATGTGAGAGCCAGATGTTCATTTCCCTGTGCGAAGCCGTGAGTTTCCCGTCGATAATCCAGGAAGAGCTGTCAGCAAGCGTGGCTGAAGCATAGAAATTCTTGTCATATATCAGGGAATCTGCGCTCGGAAGCACCACGATATCGACAGCACCGCTGCTCAGGGAATCCAGGTATTCCTCACCACCGAGAAAGATGTCAGTCTGTTTCCCTGTCTGCCAGGCGTAGAGTTTAAGCATCTCGTAGTTGTAGCCGATAGGATAATTCATTGTCTTGGAATCATCTACGGCTATTACACACCTGAGGATATCATCGTCGAAAGACTGGCCTTCGTCGATGGTTTTCTGCAAGAGAGGCGCCCCCACAAGCACGATGATTGTGGGCAACAAATACCTCAATACTATTTTCAACCTCGTATGAACTTTCATTCGCGTCGGTTTTAAGTGTTATTATAAGTCACGCATGGCGTGCCCGGATTGCTATCTGCTTCCGCTAAGTGAGCTTCCTGCAGACACTTGCTTGTTCTTCGAAGGCTGGATATAGAACGGCCAGAACACACCGAGCTTGAATCCTCTCTGCGGCCTGATATATCCGTGCGCACTGAAGTAGTCGGCACTGTCCATCGGCCAGCCCATACCGGCATTGACAAACTTGGCGAAAACACAAGCTCTCTTCCACTGGATATTCACAAACGCATCTATGTAAGGACAATCTCCGTATTTGTCCACCTTCTGGTTATGGAACATACCCAAGGCAGGGCTATATCCGGGGGCATACCATCTGGAAGTATATGTCACATTGGCGCCTATCTGCATCTGCATCACGTTCTTGACCACGTTGAACTGCCAGTACCAACGGCAATTAAGGGCTATCATCGGAACCGGAATGACTTCCTCATCTGAAGACAGCTGGAAAAGCGCCTTGTTGTCGAAATGCAGCCCTGCGAGCTTGAAGTTCTTCATCAGCGAGATGCCCAAGATGCTGACAGGGCTTTCACTCTGTTTCGCTGTCGCAAGCCCGTCATAATAAACGTGATTCTTCATCAATGTCCATCCGGCATCCACGCTGAGGTTCCAGTGGGGAACACTGAATGTGCCGCTGAACTCCGTCCTGGAAATCTTCTTGAAATCGTTATCCCATTTATAATGATTCGAGAAATAATGCTGCTGATAGTATTCCGGTTCGTCTAGACTGGTCTCGAAGTGGAAATTGAACGACATCGGACTCTTGCGGTGACGACGGAACGGATAAATGTTGAAACCGGCATTGGCACTGATTCCGACATCATTGATCTCCTTCCCGAGGAAGGTATAATAGCCGTCGGCGTCCCAATGGAAGAAGTTTTTCACCTGGCCCTTGGCGCCGCCGTAGAGATACATAGAGTTCCAGACCGTGTTGCCGCCGCGCTTCAGATAGCTGTCAGGCGTAAACATGTAGTAATTAAGGAGTCTGTCCCCTATTCCCACGTTCAGTGACGATACGATGGCATCCGATGCCCAAGGCTGGAGTTTTATGAACACCTTGTTCTCGAACTTCATGACACGGAGGGAATCGTGAGAAGCCAACGGATTAATATAGAACGCGTTATTATAGAATTTACGCGCAGTTTCGTCACTCGCCGCTATATTGTCCTCATAGATTTTGCGATATACGGAATACTCGCTGTTATGCCCGATGAAGGCCGTTGTGATGTCCGTATTCAACGTATCTTTCGCCGCCTCTTCGTCGCGCTTGGCCTGATTCGCTGCCAGCAAATCCTCCATCGCGAGAATGGCCAGGCTGTCGCCGGTCGCCACCACGCTGTCCCTGTAAATCCGCTCGCGCTTTAGGATCTTCCTCGCCTTCAGGTTGTTGATGAAGTTAAAAGGAATCCTGTAAGTCTGATCCAGGAATACCGTATTTTTCTTTATCAATGTCGAAGCGTTGGCGTTACGTAACGCTGTAGCGATGTCTCTGGAGCCGACGATGGTATCGCGGATCATGGTATTATCCAGGATTCCTCCGTTCTCCTTTTTGGACATCTTATTATATATGTAGCCGGCATGCATCTGGTAACGCTTGCCTAGGTGGTTCACTGACGCGGAGAAAGTCCTGTTGTCCACGGTCTCATTTTCCAACATTCCGTTCGCTCCGACTCTGTCATATTCGAGAGTCATGTTCCAGGAAGGATAGAAATTCTGCGTGGTCATGATATGCAAGTCATTCTCAGCACGTTCTTCGTTCGCGAACAAAGTTCCCCAATATGCCAGCTCCGTATAAGGAGTCTTCGTGTTGTACAACGGAATAGTATACGGACTGTAAGAATAACACTCATACGGTTCGTAGAACGACACCCCTTCCACGCTCTTGCGTTTCATGAAGTCATAAGTCTGTACTGCTGAGCCCACTATACCGAGATATGACACATTTACATCCTGACGCATGAACTGGTAGTCGTTATAATAATAGTTATACGACGTATCCAGCGGGAACAGGTGCAAATCATTGAATCCCTTATCTTTATGCCAAACGAGAATACGTTTGTACTGCATCGAGTCAGGCACAGAGAAGGTTTCCAGTATACGCGGAGTATTCTCACGGATACTGTCACGGATGGCCATGAGACTGTCTTTCGCATCCAGCATGCTGTCTATCTGATGCTGGCGGATTTTCATCTTCTGCTCGAAATCATATTTTTTCCGCGCTGCCTTGTCCAGAGACGCATACCAGGCGTTGAACTTCCTAATGGCAGTTTCCGTCGAGTCTATCTTATATAAGGAATCAAGTTTAGGCCAATCGATACTGTCGCCCGCCTGCTTGAGTGAATCTCTTACGATAACATGGGTAAGCGAGTCCTTTATGGCCACATAGTATTTATATCTGAAAGGGTCTGTAAGGCGCAATGAATCAGGAACTTTCATCGTATCGCACGCTGTCAGCACCACCTCGGCGCTATCCAGAAAAAGGCTGTCACCACCCAGAGTATCTACCACACGGTCGAACTCGCTTCTGAATTTCGTGTATATATTGTTCTGATATATGACGGTATCCTGCTCGGGTGAAGCCTCGCGATGTGAAAAAAGTCCGGCGTCACCGGCACGGTTGAGATCTGCGGCCAGGCCATGAGCCGCCACAGCGCTGACCACCAATGCCGGCAGCCATATCTTGGATAATTTCCTGAAAATGCTCCTCATATCAGCTTCGGACTAAAACCCTGTGTAGCTCCACGGGGTAATGGTGCGGAGTTCTTCTTTTACTTGTTCGTTCACATCCAGACCATTAATGAATGTCTCGATGGTGTTTTCATCTATGACGCTACCTGTACGGGTAAGGGCTTTCAGTGTCTCATAAGGATTAGGATATCCTTCTCTTCTGAGTACTGTCTGGATAGCCTCTGCGACCACAGCCCAGTTCCTGTGAAGGTCTGCCTGGATAGCCTCTTCGTTAAGAATCAGTTTTCCAAGTCCCTTCTTAAGTGAAGCGAAGGCGATAAGTCCATGAGCCACAGGCACTCCCACGTTCCTCAACACTGTAGAGTCCGTCAAGTCTCTCTGCAGACGTGAGATAGGAAGCTTCATGGAGAGGAAAGTGAAGATGGCGTCTGCCATTCCCAAGTTTCCTTCGGCGATCTCGAAATCGATAGGGTTAACCTTGTGAGGCATAGCCGAAGAACCGACTTCGTTCTTGTTCACCTTCTGCTTGAAATATTCCATGGAGATATATGTCCAGATATCCCTGCTGAAGTCGATGAGGATGGTGTTGATCCTTCTGAGACAGTCGAATATGGCAGCGAGGTTATCGTAATGCTCTATCTGTGTAGTAGGGAAAGACCTCTTCAGTCCGAGTGAAGCCACGAAATTTTCGCCAAAGGAAATCCAGTCGATATGTGGATATGCCACTTTGTGGGCGTTCATGTTACCTGTCGCGCCGCCGAACTTGGCAGGATAAGTAAGCTGTGAGAACTGCCTGAGCTGCTCCTCGATTCTCACCTGATATACCTTGAACTCCTTGCCCAAGCGGGTAGGTGAGGCAGGCTGTCCATGTGTCTTCGCAAGCATAGGGACATCGGACCATCTTTCCGCCATCTCTGAGATAAGACTCAAAACTTCGTGCAATGCAGGCATATACACATGTTCCATCGCCTCTTTCAGCATCAGCGGCTGCGAGGTGTTGTTAATATCCTGTGAAGTAAGGCCGAAATGAACAAACTCAGACCACTTGTCGAGTCCCATCTCATGGAAATGTCTCTTGATGAAATATTCCACAGCCTTCACGTCGTGATTCGTGGTTTTCTCGATTTCCTTCACCTCCATAGCCTGTTCCGGCGTGAGATTCAGATAGATGTCACGCATCATGCTGAACTTTTCATGATCCACGTCAGCGAGCTGAGGCAGAGGTATTTCGCAAAGCGCGATAAAATACTCGATTTCCACACGGATACGGTATCTTATGAGGGCAAATTCGCTGAAATACGCCCTGAGAGGTTCAGATTTGGAAGCGTAGCGGCCGTCTACTGGAGACACAGCCAACAATGAATGAGTGTCCATTATTTTAAATGTTTCGTTTATAGAAAACACAAATGTACGGATTTTTTTCTATGTTTGTATACGGAAATGATTCCTGACTTAAATAACGCATACATGAAAGACAACAGAATAATCGACGTGATGGGTATCATAAACATCACTGACAACTCATATTATGCAGCCAGCAGATGCCTGGATTCCACCGGAGACCCCAACATTGACATAATCCTGAAGCGCGCATGCGGAATGGTCGAAGAAGGGGCCACAATTTTGGATATCGGTGCGTGTTCGACCCGCCCGGGCTCGGAAGCGGTCGGCGAGGAGGAGGAGTGGCGCAGGCTCGGACCGGCGTTGAAGGCCATCCGGAAGGAGTTGCCGGACACCAAAATCTCGATCGACACTTATTGGCCGTCTATCGTGCGCAAGGTGTATGAGACTATAGGTCAGTTCATTGTGAACGATGTGACCGCCGGAACGGGAATGCCTGCCGGGACCGACCCGACGCAGTTCCTGGAGGGTGAGGTCAATGCCGGTGTCCCGGGGGAGATGCTCCGTACTGTGGGCGAGCTTGGACTGCCGTTCGTGGCCATGCACATGAGGGGTAACCCGTTCACCATGCAGAGTCTGACGGAATATGATGATGTAACTGAAGACCTTTTAGGTTATTTCAGAAAGTTCTCTGTTCTGGCTGAGGCGGCAGGGATTTCCGACTGGATTCTCGACCCGGGATTCGGCTTCGCGAAGACCATAGACCAAAACTATCAGCTCATGCGTGACCTGTCGAAATTCAAGTCACTGGGCAAGAGGATTCTTGTGGGCATCTCTCGCAAGAGCATGATTTTCAAAAAGTTCGGCATAACACCAGAAGAGGCGTTGCCTGCCACACAGGTGCTTCATTACAAATCACTCTGCGAGGGAGCGGACATCCTCCGCGTGCATGATGTGGCAGAGGCCGTACGAACCGTGGAACTCTACCGCACGTTGGAATAATTTTATTATATTTGTAGTCATCAGACCAAAACCATTGAAAAGCGATGCTCGTCGTACTTGAAGGCCTGGACGGATCAGGAAAATCCACACAGGTAAAAAGACTCCGCACATATCTTCAGACCAGATTTGAGAATCTGGAATATATTCATTTTCCGAGGTATGACTCCCCTGTCTACGGGGAACTCATAGGCAAGTTTTTGCGTGGCGGATTCGGCGCCATCGATGCTGTGCATCCGCAGCTTGTGGCCCTTCTGTATGCAGAGGACAGGCACAGGGCGGCTCCCGAGATGTGGAAAACTCTAAACGAAGGCGGTGCCGTGCTGTTGGACAGATATGTGTATTCGAACATCGCGTACCAATGCGCAAAGATGTCGGATCCCACTGAGCGTGAGGAGCTTCGTCAATGGATTTTCGACACGGAGTATAACGAGTTCGGTCTTCCGAAACCAGACCTGAACATTTTCCTCGATGTTCCTATCGGATTCGTGGAGAAGAAGTTGGAGTCTCCGCGCGGAGGAAATGACAGGGATTATCTCGAAGGACACAGCGACATTCATGAGGCCGACATAGAGTTCCAGAAGAAAGTCCGCGAAGTGTATCGCCGTCAGTGTGAGACAGATCCGGAGTTTATCCGTATAGACTGCAGCGCAGAAGATGGTTCCATGCTGCCACCTGATGTCATTTCAGACGCAGTGAGAAAAGTCGTGAATGAACATTTGGGCCTATGATTAAGGAAATCAGCATGAAAGCGAGACGACTCTGCGCAGTCATTCTCGGATTTGTATTCTTCGGCGCCGGCGTCCTGAAACTCATGGACCCTGTAGGAACGGCATTGATAATAAACGAATATTTTAACTTTTTCCATACCGGATTTCTCAGACCGGCGGCGGAAGTCATCGGCGAGACCTTCGCGCTCGTGGAGACATTGACCGGAATCTGCCTCATCACAGGGGTGTTCCGCGCGATTACGGCCTGGGTGGCGACTTTCCTCACCGGCGGGTTCACGATTCTCACGTTCCTACTGTGGATTTTTAATCCAGCGATGGATTGCGGCTGCTTCGGCGAGGCGATTCATCTCACTCACGGACAGACACTTATAAAGAACTTGATACTTTGCGCGCTGATTTTTGCGGCGTTCTTCCCGTATAAGCATTTCGGGATACCGAAGAAGCGCAAATATGTTTCGTTCATCATGGTCAGCGTCGCAGTGCTGTTCTTCG
>SAMEA104315426__coassemble_483_pt1 | contig 22964 bp, 18 predicted proteins | sample SAMEA104315426__metabat2_low_PE_008 | metagenome-assembled genome bin SAMEA104315426 (sample SAMEA104315426) | gut metagenome | biome: Monkey gut; feature: monkey-associated habitat; material: faeces | place: China | collected 2013 | reverse complement strand
TTCAACATCATGAACGACGCGAAAGAGGCCAAGGCCATCGCCAACAAGCGTGAGCAGCTCATCCGTATCCAGGGCATCAAGACCCAGAAGCATATGACCCTCGAAGAAATCGGTCGCCGTATCGCTATCGGAAACTTCAAAGAGCTGAATATCATCGTGAAAGGTGACGTGGACGGTTCAGTAGAGGCACTCTCAGACTCATTGATCAAGCTCTCTACCGAGGAAGTAAGAGTAAATGTTATCCACAAATCAGTGGGTGCCATCTCCGAGTCCGATGTCATGTTGGCTACCGCTTCCGATGCGATTATCATCGGTTTCCAGGTACGTCCTTCATCTGATGCCAGAAACCTTGCAGAGAAAGAGGGTATCGAAATCCGTCTCTACTCTATCATCTACGATGCCATCAATGAAGTCACTGACGGTATCGAAGGTATGCTTGAGCCGGAGAAGAAAGAAGAAGTTACTGCTACTGCAGAAGTTAAGCAGACCTTCCACATCTCCAAAGTCGGAACTATCGCAGGATGTCTTGTCAAGGATGGCAAGATGGTGGCCAAGAGCAAGGTACGACTCATCCGTGACGGCATCGTAGTCTACACCGGAGAACTTTCATCACTCAAGCGCGGCAAAGACGACGCTAAGGAAGTCCTCGCAGGAATGGAATGCGGTATCGGCATTGACAAATACAATGACGTTAAACCTGGCGATGTCATCGAGGCATTCCAGATAGTTGAGATAAAGAGAACCCTGTAATATTGGGATGAACAGACGAAACATGTTTTTGGCAGCATTGGTATTCCTTTTCGTGCTGCTGATGTCCCTTCCTTTCCTGGTACCTCATCTTGGTGTACTGGCGTTGTTCGGATTCGTTCCGCTCTTATGCATGGAAAGAGTTGCCTCGATGGAAGGGATGAAACGCGTCTGGATTTGGCATTATTCCGCATTTGTACTATGGAATGCAGTTACCACTTTCTGGGTCTGCAACGCCACAGTAGGAGGCGGGATTTTTGCTGTTTTGGCCAATGCCTTCCAGATGTCGATAGTCTTCGGCCTTTTCCGCTGGAGCAAAAAACTGCTTAAAGGCTCGCTGCCGTATATCCTGCTGGCCATGCTCTGGATAGCGTGGGAAAAGTACTATCTGACAGCCGCCCAAATCTCCTGGCCATGGCTTGTGCTCGGCAATTCGTTCGCTACAACTGTTTCATTAGCACAGTGGTACGAGTTTACCGGCGCGCTCGGTGGCTCCCTCTGGATCTGGGCCTGCAACCTCGGCCTGTTCGGCCTGATGGTCGCCCTGTCGGACGGAAGTTGGTTCCGGTTCAATGCCAAGGCGAAGCTGGCTGCCGCCGGAGGATATCTCGCAATCCTGTTTGTGCCAATGTTTTTGTCAATGCGAATGTACAATTCGTACACGGAGACGTCCGACCCGTTGGATGTGGTGATACTTCAACCCAACATTGACCCTTACAATAAATTTCAGGCGCTCTCGCAGGACCAGCAGAATGTGATTCTCTTGGATCAGCTGGGGTCGGCGGTGACGGATAGGGGAGACTCTTCGCAGATGCTTTTAGCCGTTGCTCCTGAGACATTTACGAATGACATTATCGTGGGCGATTACGAGTCCAGCCGCACTTGGCGCAGGTTCAGGCAGTTCTTGTCAGGTTATGACGGACTGAATCTTTTGTTCGGTGCTTCGTCGCGCAGTTATATATATTCTGAGTCAGCGCCGTCTGCTACTGCAAGAAATCTGGGTGACGGGCGGTGGAGAGAATCGCATAACTCGGCATTGATAATGGACGGGACAGGCGAGACGCAAATTTATCAGAAGTCGAAGCTCGTCGTGGCTGTGGAAATGACGCCTTATCCGAAGTTTTTCTGCAAGATAGATGATTTGCTTGGCGGAGTTATGGGGCGTTGCATCGGACAGGATGAGGTGTCGTTGCTTGATTGTGTGCAGCGTGATTCTGTCGGAAATGCGGTACGTTCTGTCCCTGTGGGTTGCGCGGTTTGTTATGAGTCGGTTTATCCTGAGCATTGCGCAGAATATGTCAGGAAAGGTGCTGAGTTGCTGACGGTTATAACCAATGATGCCTGGTGGGGAGATACCCCAGGATATCATCAGCATTTGAGTTATTCCAGTCTTAGAGCCATAGAGACGCGCAGGGATATTGTCAGAAGTGCCAATACCGGTATTTCCGGAGTGATAAACCAGCGTGGAGACGTTTTGGAGGAGAGTGACTGGTGGCAGCCTGAGGTTATCAGGACGCATGCGAATCTTAATAAGAAGATGACGTATTTCGTTAAGAACGGCGATGTTATCGGTCGTATGTGTGTGTTCTTCTCACTGCTGCTTTTGCTCGCGACTGCTGTCCGGCGATATGTCAGGAAAAACTGAAGAGTATTGAAAAATAAAAGCTGACCTTAATTGGCCAGCTTTTTTGTTCGCTATGAGTTTGGTGATTTTGCCGTTACTTGGATCGTTGTCGGACTATCTTAGAATCTGAAACCTAGGGTGGCGACGACGTCCCACATCATCTGTTTGTTGCGGATTTCAGGAGTAAGACTGATCACGTTGTTATTATTGTCGAAGATATAATCTGAATATGGATAGATATACTCGACAGGATTTCTGGTTCCTCTTACAGCGAGGTCGAAGAAGAATGAGCCGTCGGAACTATATCCCAAACCTGCTGCAAATGAGCGTTTGAATGCGGAAGGAGTCTTCTTTACGTTATTTTCGTAATATCTTTCAGGAGAAGAGGTTATACCGTAACCTGCTCTGATTGCAATCTCTGGTGTAGGCTTTACTTCGGCACCTATTCTGAATGAATGTGCTGAGCCTGTGAAATTCTTTATGTCATTGTTTACACCTTCGAACGCAGTCTGGTCATTGGTGTCTTTCTCCATAAATTTCATCTGGCTGTAGTTGCAGAGCTCATAATCAGCACTGAGTACTGCATAAGGGCCGAAAGTGAATGCCACACCGGCATTGAACCTGAACGGCGAAACCAGCTTGTACTCGTACTCGCCGCGAGGCGAAGTGGCGTGCGCGTCATAGTTGTGGTCAGAATAATAGGTGTCACCTGCGTGCTGCCAGTTCTCTTTCAGCATGACTGCGGTCGGAGTCTGGATGGCTGCACCGATTCGAACCCACTGTGACGGAACGAAAATCGCTCCGAACTTGCCATAGATTCCAGTGCCGCTGGCGCCGTAATGGTATCTGTATCTGAGGTTATCGAAGTTGGTCTTCGCTGTGCCGCCGTGTCCGTTGTCGAACTCGACTTCGAAGTTTGAAGGGTTCATGGCAGCTTCCTTGAAGTAGGTGTTCATGCTGTAGTCGATGGACTGAAAGCCGACATTCGCTCCGATGAACAATTTGTCTGAGAAGTTTAATGCGTAGTTCAGTACTATATCGTATTTTCTGCCATGAGCCTGACGTCCATACTTCTGGCTGAGTTTGTCAGGAACCTGTATGGTGTTGTCGGCATAGAGTTTCTCTGTGGCGCCGATATAATCTTTGTCGGAGGTGCCATAGTTGGAAATCATGCCTGACTGCCAGCCGACGATGCTGAGCCATGATGCGTCTGTGTTCCAGTAGGCGTTGTCTCCCTGGAGTGCGGAAGATGCATAATTTCCGACGTTGGCTGCCAATGATCCCGCAAATGATGTCTCTCCGTTGATTCCGCCGGTGGCCATGTTGTCCAGGAAGTAGGAAGTCGTATTCGCTACAAGACCCCATGAAAAGGATTTCAGTCCTGTCCTGCGACCTGTGTCATGAGTGAGTACGAAACCGAAATTCGGAACAGTAAATCTTGTCTTGCTGTTATGCTCCGCTGCGCCATAGGCGTTGGAAAGTGACGGCTCTCCCAAGTAACTTGCTCTGGTGGAGACAATACTGATGCTTGGACTTATGGTTACCTGTGAAAAGCTGTTCACTGCTGAACCGGCAGGGTTGATTCCAAGGGAACCGAGGTCTCCTCCGAGTGCTGTGAAAGCATTGCCCATGGCCATAGTTCTGGCTGTGCCGTAATAGTCGTTTACGCTGTATCTCAGCGCGTCAGTTGAAGTCTGAGCATTTGCTGCCACGGCAGCTGCTGCCGACAACAATATTGTGGTTGCTAATTTTTTCATGTCGAAATGTTTTTAATGTTTCCGGAATCCCTGGATGCTGTTTAGCGTCTGCGTACTGAACCGCCGCCTGAGCTTCCTGATGATGTGGATCTGCTGGCTCCGCCGGAATAACTTCCTCCTGAGAAACTACTGCTGCTTCTGGATGCACCTGAAGAGTAACTGCTCGAAGATGAGCTTCTATATGCACCGCTTGAAGCAGAACTTCTATAGGCGCTGCTTGAAGATGAACTCCTGTAGTCGCTGCCTGAAGAAGTGGACGCTGCGCTTCTGTATGATGAAGAAGTAGTGGACCTGCGTACACTTGATGATGAACTATTAGAGCTTCCGACAGAGTAGTTGTTTCCGTAAGATACGGACGAGCTGCTGCCTGATGATCTGACAGGTCTTGAGTAAGATGTGGAGGCAGAACGTCTTACTGTAGAGCCTGAAGCAGAGTTCGGTCTGTAAGTGTTGCCCGAAGTGCTTGCGGTAACGCGGCTGGAGCCTGAACTTGTGCGGTTAGCCGTGCCTGCTGTAACTCTCCTTGCTGATGAAAGTGATGATGTTACAGGGCGAGAAGACGAACTGCTGTTCGAAGCTGTCATTCTGGAGCTGGATGAACCGGTGTTTCTCCTTACGCTGCTGCTGGTTACGCCCATTCCGTCAGAATGTCTTGTGCGAGGCTCAGTGTAAGAACGTGCTCCCCAGTATGTGTCTCTGGAGCCATAATATGACGGGCCGAATCCAGGGTCTATCCATCCGCCGTAGCTGTAGTACCATGAATTATAGTACCAAGGATTGTGATACCATGGGTCGTGATACCAGGCCCAGCCGTAATAAGGGCGTCCCCAATACCAAGGGTCGTCCCAATACCATGAACTGTACCATGGGCTGTACCATGAACTGTACCATGGGTTGCAATACCATGCGTCCCAGTAATATCTTGAGCCCCAGTACCAGGATGAACCCCAGTAAGGCCATGATGAATTTACTCCTGCTGCGAATCCTGCCGCGAAACTGTCCGGATAAAGTGAATATGCCGGAGCGTTGGTGACAGTTATGGATGTTCCGTCGTTCTGTTTGTTGAAATTCAGAGTAGCTGACATATTTTCAGGAATGAACAATGTGTCAGCCTGTCCGGATTTCAGGAAAATCCTGGAATTTTCCGTCTGGCTTACAAGCTTGTCTATATCTGATTTGGTGGCAGCTATTTCCTTCTGGACTTCCGCCTTGGAATGGCTGCTGTAAAAACCGTCCTGATATTTTTGCGACGATGCGTACTGCGATGCTGTTCCGCATGCTGACAGCGCCAGCACGGTACAGATGAGTGTCAATATGTTCGTTTTCATAATCGGACCTCCTATTATTGAAAAAGTTTGTATCTTTGTGTTTCCTTGGAAACCGATAATGGAATTGCAATTTCCGTACCCGTTTCCAAATACATAAATGCAGTGAATACATTATCATTGCAAGATTAGGAATAATTATGAAAAAAAACAATAGTTAATCATTAAGTTACGATGGCAGATCAGATTACGAAAAGGTCCGTTAATTACTCACAGTGGTATAATGACCTTGTTGTCAAGGCAGACCTTGCAGAGCAGTCTCCAGTCAGGGGATGTATGGTCATAAAACCTTACGGATATGCGATTTGGGAAAAAATGCAGCATATTCTCGATGCAAAATTCAAGGAAACAGGTGCGGTGAACGCATATTTCCCTCTCTTTATCCCTAAATCATTCTTCAGCCGTGAAGCTGAGCATGTGGCGGGCTTCGCGAAGGAGGGCGCAGTAGTTACACACCATCGTCTTATGAATGATCCTGACGGCAACGGTGTAGTCGTGGACCCTTCATCCAAACTCGAGGAGGAACTTATTGTAAGACCTACCTCCGAGACCATCATCTGGAGTACATACAAGAACTGGATCAAGTCTTGGCGTGATCTCCCTATCATGTGTAACCAGTGGGCCAATGTCGTAAGATGGGAGATGCGTACCCGTCTGTTCCTCAGAACTGCAGAATTCCTCTGGCAGGAGGGGCATACCGCTCATGCCACATCACAGGAGGCACAGGAAGAGGCAGTAAAGATGGTTCATGTTTATGCTGATTTCGCAAGGAATTATATGGCATTGCCTGTTATCGTAGGACACAAGAGCCCTAACGAGAGATTTGCAGGTGCTCTCGATACACTTACCATCGAGGCTATGATGCAGGACGGAAAAGCCCTTCAGTCAGGTACTTCACATTTCCTCGGACAGAATTTCGCGAAGTCATTCGACGTTAAATATACTGACAATGAAGGTCAGCAGCAGTATGTATGGGCTACCTCATGGGGTGTGTCTACCAGACTTATGGGAGCATTGATCATGGCTCATGGTGATGACAATGGTCTCGTACTTCCTCCTGCCCTTGCTCCTATCGAAGTGGTTATGGTTCCTATCTACAAGACAGAAGAGGAGCACAACGCCATTCTCGAGAAGATGGGTCAGATCAAGTCAGCACTTGAGGCTGCAGGTCATACTGTTAAGATCGATGACCGTGACACTCTCAGACCTGGATTCAAGTTCGCCGAGTGGGAGCTCAAGGGTGTTCCTGTACGTCTGGCCATCGGTGCACGTGACCTCCAGAATGATACAGTTGAGGTTCATCGCCGTGATACTCTCGAGAAGAAGACCGTTTCACTTGAGGGCGTGGACAAATATATCGAGGACCTTCTTGTGGATATTCAGAAGAATATCTATCAGAAAGCAGTGGATTTCAGAGAGTCCCGTATCGAAAAGTGCGACTCTTGGGAAGAGTTCAAGGAGAAGATTACTCAGGGCAAGTTCCTTCTCTGTCACTGGGACGGAACAGCTGAGACCGAGCAGAAAATCAAGGATGAGACTAAGGCTACCATACGATGCATCCCTGTGGACAGTGTTGTTTGCAAGGAAGAGGGCGTAGATATCTACTCCGGCAAGCCATCTCATGAGAGAGTAGTTTTCGCTATTGCATACTAATTTCGTGAAGTCATGAAACGTGTTCTGATTATTTCGACAGCATTCCTGCTTTCTGCAGCTGCTTCTTTCGCTCAGGATATAACTGATGCGCAGAAAGCTGCGGAGGAAGCTGCAATGGCTATAACTGGAGCCCCTCAGGCTGAGGTAAAAGTGAAAAAGCCGAGATATTGGACCAATTCGCTTCTGACCAAGATCGATTTCGGACAGACGAATCTGTCCAATTGGGCTGCCGGAGGTTATAACAGCGTGACACTGAAGTCATTCATTGACGCAAACGCGAATTATAAGAAGGATGAACTGTTCTTCAACAACCGTCTCCAGCTCGATTACGGATTCCTTTATTCGGAGGATAAACCATTTATCCAGAAGAGTGATGACCGTATATATTATGAAGGCAAATTCGGTTACAAGGCCACGAATACGCTGAACTATTCTGCGCAATTCAGTTTTAAGTCCCAGTTTGCCAACAGTTATAATTATCCTGTTCCGTCCAGACCTGACGGTGCGGACGATACTTGGGAGCCTGGCAAGAGTGACTGGATGGCCAAGAGGCAGCAGAAGTCAGGATTCATGTCTCCGGCGTACACTAACGTCGCGCTCGGTATCGACTGGGTCCCTACCAAATGGTTGACCGTGAACCTTGCGCCTCTTACCGGCGGTTTCGTAGTCGTTTCCGATGAGGCTCTCAGAAAGTCTTACGGAATGAACAGAAAACCGGATTATAAGGATGAAGATAAATATCCTGATGCGGAAGGCTATTATTTCAGACCTGCCCGTTTCGAGTTCGGTGCCCAGCTCAAGATAGATGGAAAGCTCCAGATAAACGACAACTTCAAATATACCTCACAGTTGGTATTGTTCTCCGACTATCTGGACAAACCTCAGAATCTTCGTGTTAACTGGGATAACAGATTCGACTGGAAAATCGCGAAATATTTCTCATTGACAGTAACTACCAACCTCATCTATGATGACAAGGTCATGGTCAAGACAGAGAAAATCATGAAGAATCATCCGGACGGAAAACGTATGGTCCAGTTCAAGGAGTCTCTTGCATTCGGCTTCTCTTATACGATTGCATCCAGGAAACGTTAACGTATGTTGAAGAAATTCGATAAGATATTGGTGGGGCTGCTTCCGGAAAAGGAGACAGCCCTTCTTGCTGTCAGCGGCGGCAGGGATTCCATGTGTATGGCTCAGCTGTTCATGGAATCCGGGCGTGATTTCGCTATAGCGCATTGTAACTTCCATCTGCGCGGGGAAGAGAGTGATTCCGATGAGGCTCTTGTCCGGGAATGGGCTGAGCAAAACCACGTGACTCTACATGTCGCGCAGTTCGATACCGAGCAGTACGCGTCGGAGCATTCCGTCAGTATCGAAATGGCAGCCAGGGAGTTACGCTATGACTGGTTCGCCGAACTCTGCCGCATGCATGGGTATTATGCCGTGTCGGTGGCCCACAATTCAAATGACAATGCAGAGACATTGATCCTGAATCTCCTCCGCGGGACTGGGCTCAAAGGCATTTCCGGAATGAAAGAAATTTCCGAAGTCCCGGTGTCACGGCAAGAGCTTGAGGGAGTGCGACTTATCCGTCCGTTGCTGCAATTCTCCAGAACCGATATCGATAATTTCGTGCAGAAAAGCGGCGTACGTTACCACGATGACCGTACGAATGCTGAGACGCTGTATAAGCGTAACTGTATCAGACACAAGGTGTTGCCGGTGTTTGAGAGCCTGAATCCGTCGTTCCTCTCCACTTTCGCGCGCGAAATGCGGATCTTCGCCCAGGAGAATGCTGTCGCGGACGAGTTCTTCGCTGCCGCCAGGGTTCGGGTCAATGCCGTTGTTCATCCGGGTGAGTGTCTGCGTATAAACCTGGATGCCCTGCGCGAAGAAAAACATTGTGAATATATATTGTTCCGTCTTCTGGAACCATATGGTTTCAAGGGTCGCCTACTTGATCCTGTAGTGCGCTATGTCTCTGATGATGAAGTAGTTCCAGGCAGAGTGTTCGAGGCTCCAGGCTATCGCGTGATTACCGCCCCGGGCAGACTGTCTGTGGTCCCTGTCAATGTCGATGTTCCGTATGATGAGTCGGTTCATGTGACGGGGGAGTCCACATATAATATAGGCATTGACGAGATAACTGTTTCTTGCAGCCCTGTCATTGGCAATGCTGTGAAGGAAGCCATCAGGCTCGCTTCAGAAGGCGTATTGGTCACCGACTCATCGGCATTGACCTTCCCCTTTATCGTAAGACGTTGGTGTGAAGGCGATTGGATGCGCCCGATAGGCGTGCATGGGCGGAAGAAACTCAGCGATATGTTCGGCGATTTGAAGGTCGGTATCGATGAGAAACGTAGGGCCTTGGTCATAGTCCGTGAGGAGGACGAAAAAACTGCCGGAAGTCATGTCGCGGCAGTTTGCGGCTATGCTTCCGGCAGGTTCTATTGTCGTGTGGATGAGGCTGTTGCGCTCTCGTCCAAGTCTTGTTCTATGATAAAGATATCGCTTCTTAACGGATAGTCATCACGTATGGCATGCGGGCGAATATCTCGGCGTTCGCGTGGCGGCTCCAGTCTTTGTAGACTTTTCCGATGCTTTCGAATGGTGTGCCTGCGAGTACTACGTCTTCAGTGGTGGTCGAGAATATTTCCATGATCATTTCCAATGTGGTCTGTGGGCGTGGGTAGGTGTCGATATTCCATGATTCAGTTTCAGGGTCTCCTGCGCTCGCAGCTGCGTATCTTACTGCATCATAGAGAGTTCCGATTTCGTCTACGAGTCCGATCTTGATAGCGTCGGAACCTGTCCATACGCGGCCTTGTGCTATTTCATCTACTTTCTCGGCAGGCATGTCGCGTCCTTCTGACACGTTCTGGATGAAGGCCTCGTAGATGTTGTCCACGGATTCCTGCATGTAGGCGTTTTCGCGTGCGTCGAATGGTCTCATGAGGGAGTACATGTCGCTGTGTTTGTGTGAGCCTACGGTGGTTACATTCACGTGGAAAAGTTTTTTAGTGGTGGTCCCGAATTCAGGAATCATGCTGAATACGCCGATGGAGCCTGTAAGTGTGGACGGATCGGAGAAAATTTTGTCGCAACTGTTTGATATCCAGTATCCGCCGGAGGCTGCATAGTCTCCGTATGATGCGATGACTGGTTTGTCTTTTCTGAGAAGGTCGATTTCTGTCTTTATTTTTTCAGATGCGAGTACGCTTCCGCCAGGGGATGCGACGCGTAGTACGACTGCTTTCACTGTGGAGTCGGCGCGTACGTTTGCGATGATCGATGCGAAGCGGTCACCTGCAACTTGTTGCTTTTCATAGCCGTCTACGATTTCACCTTCTGCGAAGATGATGGCGATTTTGTCCTTGGATGAAGGTTTTACTGTAGACAATACTGTGATATAATCAGGCAGGCTGATGAAGTTTACGTTGCTGAAACTTTCCTGTACGGCAAGATTTGTCAGCTGGCTCTTAAGCTCTTCTTTTGTGAGAAGTTCGTCTACGAGGGAGTGGCTGAGGAAATCTGCCGGGGTGTTAAGCTCCAGATTGTCAATGGTTTTATCGAGTTGCTCCATGGTGATTTCCCTGCTCTCGCAAATTTTTTCAGCGAGGTTTTTCCAGATGGATTTCACCATTTCGGTGTTCTGTTCCAAGTTCTCGTCGCTGGCTTTGTTCTTGACGAACATTTCACCGGCTGACTTGTATTTTCCGTGGCGGATGAGCTGGACGTTTACTCCGAGTTTGTCGAGCAGGTCTTTCAGGAAGATGAGCTGGGTGCCGACACCTGTCATCATGTTGTTGCCTCCTTTATAGTTGCCCATATAGACTTTGTCGGCTACGGAAGCCAAATAGTAGCTGCCGGTTGTAGGGTTTTCTATGTATGAGATTACGGCTTTTCCGCTTTTTCTGAATTCTGCCAATGCCTGACGGAGTTCTTCTGTCTGTGCGAGTCCAGCCATGAGTCCGTCTGATTTCAGGAAAATATATTTTATCGCAGGGTCGGATTCGGCTGATTTGATGGCTTTTACGGCGTCCCAAAGACCGATGGTCTGGGTGGCGTTGCCCTGTATTACCTGCATAGGGTCTGCCTCGGTAGTCTGTTCTGCCAATGCTGCTTTCGACATGTCCATTAGCAGGACGCCGTCACGTGGCATTACCGGTGCGCTGCTTCCGAGGGATGCAACTGCGCCTATCATGCTGAAAAACAAGAAGAATCCGATGATTCCCATGATGAAAAGGCCGCAAACTACAGCCAGAGTCATCTTTACAAAATCTTTCATATTCTATTTTAATTTGTTCGCTATCCTTGCAAAGATAAAAATATTATGTGATAATCATCGATTTATTATTAATTTTGCAAAATATCCGAATTTAAACAGTATTAACTATGGTACAGAAACCATCCATACCTAAGGGGACAAGAGACTTCGGCCAGGAGGAAATGGCCGCAAGAAATTATATATTCGATACAATCCGTTCTGTATATCGTACTTATGGTTACGTACAGATCGAGACTCCTGCGATGGAGAATCTTTCCACACTTCTCGGAAAATATGGTGACGAGGGTGACAAACTCCTGTTCAGAATTTTGAACAGCGGAGAAGCCTTCAAAGACATTGACCCGAAAAATTATTCCGGCGAAGACGGTGGTCTGGACAGCGGAAAGGTCGCGTCTGCGGTGTGCGAGAAGGGCCTCAGGTACGATCTGACGGTCCCTTTTGCGCGCTATGTGGTTCAGCATCAGAATGAAATCGCATTCCCGTTCAGGCGTTTCCAGATTCAGCCGGTCTGGCGTGCGGATCGCCCTCAGAAGGGTCGCTACCGCGAGTTCTACCAGTGCGATGCCGATGTTATCGGAAGTAAGTCTCAGATCAATGAGCTTGAGCTTGTGCAGATTATCGATACTGTTTTCACGAAGTTCGGCATCCGTGTGTCCATCAGGATAAATAACCGTAAAGTGTTGACCGGATTGGCTGAGATTTGCGGTTATCCGGACAAGGTTACGGATATTACTGTGGCTATCGACAAGTTGGAGAAAATCGGTCTCGAGGCTGTGGAGACGGAGATGAGGGAGAAGGGTCTGGACGAGAAGGCTGTGGCTGTTATCGAGCCGGTGCTCAAGTTGCAAGGCACTACGGAAGAGAAGATTGCGGTGATGCGCGGTCTTATGGAGGGCAAGTCTGCTTCGGGAATCGTATCCGAGGAGGGCTTGAAAGGTTTGGATGAGCTGACCGAACTTTTCGGGTTTATTGCCAATGCCGGTGTTTCTCAGGAGGTGGAGATGGATCTTTCACTTGCGCGTGGACTTAATTACTATACCGGTGCCATTTTCGAAGTGAAAGCGTTGGATTTCGCCATCGGAAGTATTTGTGGCGGTGGACGTTATGATAATCTTACCGGCATTTTCGGTCTTCCTGGAATGTCCGGTGTCGGCATATCTTTCGGCGCTGACCGTATTTATGATGTGCTTAAGGGGCTGGACAAGTTCCCTAAGGGATTGGCCGGATCGGCTTCGTTGTTGTTCGCCAATATGGATGCTGCTGTGATTCCGTATCTTGTTCCTGTAGTCAAGACTCTGCGCGAGGCGGGTGTCGCTTGCGAGATTTATCCGGACCAGAGCAAGCTGAAGAAGCAGTTTGATTATGCTGACAAGAAGGGGATTCCGTTCGTTTCGATCAATGGAAGTGACGAGGCTGCTGCGGGTCAGGTCAATGTGAAGAATCTTTCGACTGGCGAGCAGAAGTCTTTCTCAAAGGATGATATTGAAGGTTTAATTTCATTTTTACAAAAATAGTTATTGCTTTTTTAGGGGGTAATTGTGGATACGAAAAATGTTGTTTGGGGGTACGTGGCCGGAATTATTACGGGTGTTACGTATGGCCTTAATCCATTGTTTGCTAAGCCGTTGCTTTCTATGGGGGTGTCAGTGGACACTATGCTGGCATGCAGATATCTCATAGCTGTGTTTATTTTGGGTGTGTGGCTTGTTTTTAGAAAGGAGTCTCTTAAAGTGAACAAAGCTCAGATGTGGAGATTGTGCATCCTGGGATTCCTTTTCGCGATGAGCAGTATGTTGCTGTTCTTGTCGTATAATTATATTCCTGCCGGACTGGCCACGACTATTGTGTTCTTATATCCTGTCATTGTGGCATTGATAATGGTCTTGCTGAAGGTTTATCCGACGTGGCAGGTGTGGCTTTCGATTCTGATGACGTTCGTGGGCGTGGTGATTCTAAGTCGTCCGTCCGGTAATATGACGTTGAATATCACTGGTTTGTCTCTTGCTGCAGGTTCTGCTATAGCTTATGCTTTGTATCTTATAGTGGTGAACCGAAGCCGCAGGTTGAGGACGGTGACGAGTCTGGTTCTTACCTTCTATGCGCTTTTGATAGGTTCTGTCGTGTTCCTGATTCATTCTGCCATCTCGGGTGGTGAGTTCATGGCAGGTCTGGATGGCTGGTTCTGCTGGATGAATCTTATCTGCCTTGCTGTATTCCCGACATTGGTATCGTTGCTGACGCTTGCGATGGCTACGAGAATCATCGGTCCGACCAAGACTTCAGTGCTCGGAGTCTTCGAGCCTGTGACCGCAATAGCAGTGGGAACTATTTTCTTCGGCGAGTCGTTAACACTGAATATTATTATAGGTGTACTTATAACGCTGGTCGCTGTTACATTTATGGTGATGACCGGTAAGAAGTAGGTTTAGTAATTTTTAACGCTTACTAAATCGTTATTGGTCGAATTTTTAGCAAAAATGCAGATAAAAAACCGAAAAAAGTTTGCAGATTAGAAAATAATGCCTACCTTTGTAGTCCAATCAAATCGCGGGGTAGAGCAGTTGGTAGCTCGTCGGGCTCATAACCCGGAGGCCGGAGGTTCGAGTCCTTCCCCCGCTACTAAGAACAGAAAAACGGATACTGAGAAATCAGTGTCCGTTTTTTCTTATTGTCGCTACAAAACTACCGGAAATTGTGAATTAGTTTGTAATTCATGAAAAGAGTTGTATCTTTGCAATGCATTATTTAGGTAGTGTATTAATACACTTGTAATTATTTGATTATTAATAATATAATATTTAATGTTATTTATTGGGTAACAAACGAGTAACATTTTTACCAAAAAACCGCTCGGAAATAGGAGGGTGTAACAAGTTAGGCAAGGCCTTAATCTCCAAAATCCGCGCGGCTTTAGTGATGCAAAAGTAATGAATTTCCCCAAAAGCCCCAAACTTTAGCGGCCTTTTGTGCTTTCTGCATAGTAAAAAGCCCAAAATTTGAAATCCTGGGCGGGGTTTATCGCACCCCGGTAAGCGCAATTATTGTTTCATAGGGCAAATAATGAAAGGTTTTACCCTGGGCAATCAATAAGCCCCCTTTGCACTCCTGGTAACGTTCGCCCCATTCATCTATTATCATATAGGCCTCATCTTCCCGCGGGCCTATTAAGGCATATACCTTTGTAATTGCTTCCTTGTCATAAAATTCGCCTATTCCGGCATCAAATTGCTCTTTAGTCATAAGAAATCGTTTTTTTTAGTGGTTAATGTGTTGGGTAACCCGGCAAAGTTCCACAAATCCAAAATTTTGCGCGCAAACTCGCAAAGGTGGGGGCGAGGTTTAACGAGGTACACCCCTCTTAAAAAATGCCCCCGGGGCTGCCCTTTAATCTTTTATTTTTTAGCGGGGCTTTTCGTTGGCATTTATTGCGGCCCTTTGTTGTGATGCTTCGGCCGTGTCCCAATCCATCAACTCCGCGAACATTGTATTTATCTCTTCTTCAATTGGCGTGGGCTGCCTGGCGCGCTCCTGGGCGTTCCTAGCTGCGTATCGTATCGCTTGCAAAAGCAATTCTCGCACAAAGGCGCAAGCGGTCTTATATCGGCCCGCACGGGTAAGGGCCTCAACTTGTTTATATTCTGCCTCCGAAAGGCTTAAATTTATCCGCACTCTCATACTACCACATTATCAAAATCGTGTTTCCCTATCTCCTGGAGGGCTATATAAAAAAACGTTCCAATATTGGCCCTCTGCTCCAGTTTTCCCCGGCCGTTTAGAAAACTCCTATATTTCTGCCTGGTTTGCTCCTGGTTATAGCAAGGGTAAAGGCTGCTTATCCTTTGGGCATATTCCTCCCCATCAGCCCCAAAAGTTCCCGCGAGGGCTGCCAGGATGCGCACCCAATCCCCATAATCCGCCGTTATATCAATCTTGTTTTCTTCGCAATGCTTTATAACGGCCTCAACCTTTGCGCTGGTTTCATCCGGGTTTAGTTCCCTCCCCAGGGTTTCCCTGGTGGTGTGTTCCCGCTCCGGCAAAATATAGGAGTAAGGGAGGGCGGCGGTATTTATATAGGGGCTTTCATCCCAGGAAACAAAGCGCTTAAATGCAATGTTGCTGCAAGCCTTATCCAGGATAAGCCCGCCCCTCTCAAAGTCTGCTTGCAAGGATCTATAATAGGCCTTATACTTGGAGGCATCGGCAATCCGTATAATCAAGAAATAACCCTTTCCCCCGCAAGATTTGCCGCAATACGCCACATAAGGCAACCGGGCAACTGCGGCCTTTAGGTCAAATCCCTCCAGGTCGGCATTTATGCCCTTTTCCGGCTTATAGTCCAAATCGGCGCAAAGGTAGCCGCTTGCCCGTTCAAGGCCGTTTTTGCTTATGTGGGTAAAAGTCCCGCCGGGTGTGATGCACGGCAATTTGTCTTTTAGGGCTTTCCTTTTGGCTGGGTCGGTTTCCGCTCTTAGGGCCTCAACTTGTTCCCGCCAGGCATCGGAAATCAATGCCCTCCCCAGGTTAATAGTATCTATCTCGCTATCATAGGCGTTTACACTTGGCGCAAATGAAACTTTGGCATCAAAAATCGTGTTACTCATATCTTGTTACTTAATATACGCAAGTACGCAAATATGCGCAAAAAGCACGCATCTACGCACGTTCAACAAATATGCGCACATACGCACACCCCTATATATAGGAGGGTGTGTGTATTGCGTATGTTTTATATAATATCGTCATCATCCTCCGCAATATCCGGCAACTCGGGAAATAGGTAGGTATAATATACGTTGCGGCCCTCCTGGGTCTTTTGCAATATATCGGCCTCAATTGCTGCTTTAATTTCCTTTTCGGCCGTTCTATCCTGGCAACCCTGGGCGCGTTTATAAGCCTCCTTTAGTTCCCCTTTGCTTAGTTTCTTGGCATCATTAAACAAGGTTGCAAATGTGTTGCGCATCCTCTCCAGGGCCTCCTCGTTGGCCCTTTGCTGGGCATCCGCTGCCGTTGTTATCTTGAAATCATCGGCAAAAGCAAAGGAAAAGCCAGGCACGGGCGCGAAACGGCTAAAAGGCTGGGTAACGTTGGCAATGCTTTCGCCCTCTACCTTGTTAACCTGGTATATCTCCGCGCTTTTCTGCTGCATAATTGCCCCCAGGTGTCCCCTGGCCTCATCGTCTTTTTTATTGGTGTGAATAAGGCCCAATATTGCCGCTCCGTATTGTTCCGCGTGGGCTTCCAAACGCCGCACAACTTCCCGGCTTTGCTCCTCATCGTTAAACGCCTGGCATAAATCTACCACACCATCAAGAAAAACGAAATCGGCGGCGTTTTCCTCTATCGCTTGGAGTGTTACGACCAGGGCATCCGCCGGGCTTCCATATCCGCGCAAGGTTACAACTTTAAGGGCCTCCGGCTGGGCATCAAGTCCGGCCATATCAAGCACGGCCCGCGCTTTTTGGCGCAAGGTGTTTTTGTCTTGTTCGGTGTCTATCCAAAGCACGGCCAAATTATCCCGGTTGGCCTTAATCCCTATAAACTCCCCTTTAAGGGCCGCCGCAATAAGGGCCAGGCCCGCGGCGCTCTTCCCGGTTTTTGGCGCTCCGCGTAATGTGTGCAAGTTTGCCCGCGCAATAAGGCCGTATTTATCGCCCAGGGTAAAAAGGCACTCTATCGGTTCATCTTCCCCGGCAATCTCCAAATAAGGCACAATTTGCCCGTTTTCGGCGGTTGTGGTGTGTATCGGTATGCGGTCAAATCTTATCATCTTCTTAGGGGATTTGCGGCGCAATATGCGGCGGCCTGGGCCGCTTGTTCCGCCTGGGTTGGAACATACTGCAAGCGGGCGGCGCGCCAGGCTTGGAGGGCTACGGGGTCAAAGGCAATAACCCGCCCGCCATACTTGTAAAAGGGGATTTGTTTTGTACTCGTTAACTTGTAAAGGTAACTTTTCTTTAGGCCCAGGAAACGCGCGGCCTCCTCCAGGGTAATAAGTTCGTTTGCCTGGGTTGTGCTGGGTTGTGAGGCGCTGCCCTGGTTAAAGGCATCGCCGCCGTTGTTGGTGTATTCGTTTACTTGTTTCATATCCTTTGCAACTTAAATCCGGGGCAAAGGTATAACGTAAGTATAAGTATATCAAAAAAGTAAGTCCCCGCAAAAGTGGGCTTTCCACAATTGCGGGGGCTTTTACTCGGTACTCTATCCGTTGAGGCTTCCGGGAGCGGGCTATTTAGCCATTTTCAAAAGGCGGTTTATCGTTTCCGCCTGGGCTTTGTATTGCTCCATCAATACCCTATTTTGAGCCTTTAGGTCGGAAATTATAAGCCGTGAGGCTTCGGCCTCATCCTTATACATTGCCGCATAGGGCGTTAATTTTATGCACTCAAAACAATATTTTGCGCGTGCAATGAAATCCTTTATCTTTCTCATTATCGTACTATTTAGAATTATTGCTATATCGTTTATTTGGCGTTGAGGCTGCCAGGGCCGGGGTTTCTCCAAGTTCTCCCGTTGAGGCTTCCAGGGCTTCATTTTTGACCCTCCTGGCGGCGGCAAAGGCGGCCTCTATCTTAGCGCTTGTTCTTGGTTTGTGCTGGTCGCTTAGGTAGGGCCGTATTGTATTAACCCGCTGCCTATCATCAAAGCCAAAAGCCCGGCAAAGGGCCTTTTCTCTTATATAGGGCTGCCCCATCCCTACGGGCTGGGTAAATTCGGAAAATAAGCGGGCGAAATATGCAAACTCCGCTTTGTTTCCCGTCCATTTTAGGCCCTCTCCTGGGGCTTTCTTCTTTCCCCTGGTAACTTGTCCCAGGTAATAGGCAAACGCGGCATAAGGGCCGCAAATAAGCCTCTGGCGGGTTAGTTCTTCATATAATGCGGCGGCGCTTCTATCATCCAGGCGCTCCCTCTCCGGGATGCTGGCCAGGTGTTCCCCCTTTATTGCTTCAAGTTCCTCCGCCAGGGCATCCGGCAACCCCGCCCGTTTTAGGGCTGAAATCTGCCCGCCCGTAAGGGTAAGGCCCTCCGCATCCAGGGCGCGGCATAGTTCAGCAAATAAGGCATCTAACTCCGCACAAATATTATTGCGAGTTTCACGCGACAACTCAACAAACTCCGTTGCACTACTATCCCCCTCGTAAAACTTGGCAAGTCTTTCGGCATCCGCTTGCAGTTCATTCCTACGCCTAAGTATTGCGCTCAATTCATCCACAATTTGCCCAGGTGCGGCCCTATCTTTTAAGGTGGCCAAACCTTTTGCCCAATCCTTAGCAAATTTGCCGCTCTTTTCCGGGAAAGCCCGCATATATTGGTAAAAGTATTTCAGTTCTTCCATAATGCTGCCCTTTAATCCAAAATCCCGTTTAATAGGTTTGCGGCCTCCTTTTTGCGCTGGTCTATTATTGTGGCATATATCTGCGTTGTTTTTACGTTGGTATGCCCTAATAACTTGGAAATGCTATAAAGGTCTGCGCCCCTGGTAAGGGCCAGGGTTGCAAAGGTGTGGCGGGCGCAATGAAAGGAAATGCGTTTTTCAATCCCGGCGCGTTGTACCCAGGTTCTCATATCGCATTGCGTTGTTACCCTTTTCGGCAAATCAAATACAAGGCTTTCCGCCGTTTTCTCTCCGCGCTCCGGCAAAAATTTTAAGGCGGCATCCGACAAAGGGAGGTAAATGATTTGGCGGGTTTTCTGCATCCTGGTTTCAACTCTCCAGGTTTCCCCGTCCTGGTGTATCTCTTCCCAGGTAAGGCCCTCAATGTCGCTCAAACGTAACCCGCAAAAGCACGAAAACAAAAAGGCGGCCTTTACTTGTTCGTTGGGGCATTTTGCTACGGCCAGGGCTTTAAGTTCCTCCGCCGTTAAATAGTCCCTTTCTGCTGGTTGGCCTTGTGGCTTTTCGCTCTCCTCAATAAGGGCAACCGGGTTTGAGGAAATAAGGCCCTTTTTATACGCCTCATTCATTGCGGCCTCAAAGTTTTTGTAATAAAGGGCGCTTGTATTTGGCGAAAGTCTGCCGCTCCATTGCCTCCCGGCATCCATAAGATAAGCCGCAAAACCCGTACAAAAGTCCTTATCAACCTGGGCCAGGGTGACGGCCTTGCCCTTATACTCCGCATCAATATAGCGGCGTAAGTGGGTGGCTGCGGTCTTTATTCCCTCCGCGGTATTGCTGGCCTTTCGTCCGGCATCCCTGGCGGATTTGGTGGCGCGGTCTTGCCTTTGCTGCATCCAATCAAGCAAAAGCAAGGCTTTTCCCGGGCGGTCTTTTATTCCGGCCTCCCCGGTAACTATCTCTTTAATGCGCTGGGCTTTTATTGCGTTGGCTGCATCAAGGGTTATTTGATTTGCTAATTTATCAGCCTCAACCCCTGGGCGCTCCGGGATAAGGTAGAGTTTTAGAAATTCATAGGAGCGCACCCCATCCCGGTATATATCCAGGTAAAGGGATTTATTTCCTTTGGATAACTCCTTAAATCGGATTGTTACGGGTTCTTTGGCCCGCACTTGCTTTTTCGGTCTTGCCATAGTCAAAATATTAACTTGTTACGGGTGCAAAGATAGGCAAAAAAACCGAAATGAGTAACAAACGAGTAACAAAAAACACGAAAAGTAACAAGAAATACCCCTATATAAGTCAAAACAAGGAAAAACAAAAGGCGGCCTAAAAGCCGCCCTATCAGTTAGTTATATTATACTTACCTTTCCTTATTTATACCTTTTACACATTATTTAGGTAGTGTATGACAAATAAGAGCAGGCATCCTTTCCCTAAAAGGGTGTCTGTTTTTTTTAGACTTACCGAGGGGGTACTTTGCGCAGAGGAGATTGTTCGTTCAGTCATACATAATATACCTAAATAATAATGCGAACAATTAAGTTTCTTGCGATAGTCACCATTGAAGTGGAGATTATCAGGAGTCAGGGGGTAAACCCTGTGTATGACCGCCCTTTCGCTTCCTTTCTCATAGGGTTTTTCTACGTTTCACGATATTAATGTGTTCAGATGCGACGTTGCAGAATTTTCAGACAACCTGGCGGGTTACAAAAGAGTTATCTATTTGAATGTCAAGATATTGCAACAGAACACACCTGCCAGGTCCTATGAAAAAACATACAACCTGGCAGGAATTCCGATGAATTAAACTTATCGCAATCATTTGATAATTATTGCGTTGCGTCATTTTAGTGTGACAAAATCATCCGCCAGGTCGTCTGACAGATAATCGTAACATTGTACCGGATGCCGATACCCTGTGCTTGGACTGACCAGATGTGCAAGAAGGCAAAAGGCGCAGCATAGCACGAGTGACGATAGACCTTTGCCTGGACGCACCTTCACGTCTCTGTCTGGATATGTCATTTGGTCATTTGGTATGGTATTCCCGTTTCGTGGCTAGTCGGCGGTGGATACACGTGGAGCGAATTGTCAGGCACCTGAGCGAGCGGGCAACCACCGTCGCCTGCCAGGGTCGGCGCGCCTTCGCCTTTTGAGACGTTGGTTATCATCATATTGCAACAATACCCAGTGTCGAGCCCCCTCAAAAATGGATGGTCAGCACGGTTGCTATTTATAACTATCGCATTATCAGTGGTTAATGATGATGTCCCGCTCTGACAGGCCACGAGACATTATCGGAAGAGAATATCGTTACGCAAGCGCAGGGAGGCGGAACTCAGGCCGCGAATTGCGCAGCACCTGAGCGGACGAGTCCGACCTCCCGGTGCGTCCATGTGACTGTCTGCGATGATTTCCCTACCACTGATTATAGTGAATCTTCGAAGGATCCCATTTGTCTTTTGGCTGGAAATCGCCGTCAGGATGACCTACAGGAACTACGCAGAGAGGATGAATGTTCTCAGGAAGTCCCAAGGCTTCTCTTACTATTCCGGAACGCTCCTCGTCAGAGGCGGCTGTCCAGACAGCACCAAGCCCCATGGCTTCTGCTGCCAAAAGCAAATTCTCCGTCGCTGCGGAACAGTCATCTGTCCAAAATTTTTTGTAGCCGGAAAGATCGCCGCAGACCACAATCGCCATAGGAGCAGTATCCAACCTTGCATAAGGAAGCTGTCCCGCCATCGAAGCTAATTTATCCTTGTCGTTTACCACTACGAATCTCCATGGCTGTCCGTTCATGGCACTTGGTGCCGCCATCGCTGCTCTCAGCAGTGTCTCCACTTGTTTGTCGGAGACAGGTTCCGATGTGAATTTGCGCACAGACTTGCGAGCAAAAATGTTCTCCAAGACTATATCAGCCTTCTGAGACTCTGAAATATTGTTACAAGATACCATAGTAAGAAGTGTTGCACCCGCTATTGCGAGTATTTTTGTCAATGCTTTCATCTGAATAATGTTTTATCAGTCGCTAAGATACTGCAAATATTTTAAAAATAATTGCTAACTTTGCAGACTGCACATTAATTTGTGATGATGTGCATTGTACTAAAACCTGATGTATGTCGAATTATAATATAATTGAAGTCGAGGGAAAGAAAGACCTGAAGAGATTCATTAAATTCCCCGACGAGTTATACAAGGATTGCAAGCAATACGTGCCGGCACTTCACTCTGACCAAATGTTCAGTCTGACGAAAGATCCGGCATTGGACTATTGTAAACATAAACTGTGGATGGTGCTCGACGGGAATAAAGTGGTGGGACGTATATGCGCCATGATTAACCCTCGGTATAACGAACTATATGGCAAGAAACGTGCACGTTTCGGATGGTTCGACACGATCAACGACATTGACGTAGCCAAACTTCTTATCGGCAAGGCGGAGGCCTGGGCGAAAGAAAACGGGATGACAGAGGTTCATGGACCGCTGTATTACAATACGTTAGGTAAGCAGGGTATGCTTGTCGAAGGATTTGAAAACATTCCGCCGTTCAACTGTCTATATAACTTCCCGTATTATAATGACTTGGTTACGGCACTCGGATATGAGAAGGAATGTGACTGGCTGCAGTACAAGATGGATGCTTCACAGGGGGTGCAGGAAAAGGTTTCACGCATCGCCGGAATGCTTAAAGAGCGTTATAACCTGCATGACGGTTGCATTAACAAGTTGAAGAAAAACAAGGAAATGGTCAAGTATTTCTTCAAGGTTTACAACGAAAGTTTTGCAGCTGCAGTGTATAACTTCATACCTTTTACTGAAAAAGAAATTATGCATGAGGCGAAAGTCTCGATGCCATTCATATCGGATAAGGTCAGCAGCATTGTCCTGGACGAAAATAATGAGCTGGTGGCGTTCGGAATCGCATTCCCGACCATCTCTCGCGCGCTCCAGAAGGCCAAAGGCCACTTGTTCCCTTTCGGGTGGTACCATTTGTTGAGGGCAATGCATAATTACGAGAATGTGGACCTGATGCTCAACGGCGCGGTCCCTCAGTGGCAGAACAAGGGCGTGAGTGCGATTTATCATTGCTCCATGGCGGACAAGTATAAGAAATCCAAGACGATGTATGCGATTTCGAATCCTCAGATCGAGACCAACAGTGCTGTAAATGTCTGGGGCAAGTATGAACACGAGTTGTACATGCGTCGCCGTTGTTATGTGAAGTC